>Ga0335075_10012984_pt1 | contig 12557 bp, 9 predicted proteins | sample Lox_Sample_24_FD_206723 | JGI IMG/M metagenome (GOLD analysis project Ga0335075, IMG submission 206723) | Soil microbial communities from Loxahatchee National Wildlife Refuge, Florida, United States - Lox_Sample_2.4 | ecosystem: Environmental > Terrestrial > Soil > Wetlands | place: USA: Florida... | reverse complement strand
CCATCACTATCGACGGGCTGCAGCAGGTCGCCTACTCCACTTCGGCCGGGACCTTCACGCTGCCGGGCTTCAAGCTCAGCCTGTCGGCCGGCGACGGCTCCTGCTTCTGAGCCGGCATGAGTCAGACCGCTGAGCACGCCGGGCCGGGTGGCCTGCTGACCACAGCAGGCAGCGCCTGGCGCGCCTTCACTTCCTGGCGCCGCCGCCGGCCCTTCTGGGCCGGGCTGTTCCTTATCGTGGCCGGCGCGGAACTCCTGCTGATCCCGCTGCCGATGCACTCGATGGGGCTCATCTTGCACATCGGCACCGGCGGCGTGCTCGGCATCCTGATCGGCACCATCCTGATCATCTGCGCTCTGCTGATGTGGTTTAACCCGGCGCAGCGGATCTTCTACTCCATCGTGGCCGTGCTGCTCGCGATCGCCGCGCTCGTGGCGTCGAACCTAGGCGGCTTCATGATCGGGACGCTGCTCGGCGTGATCGGCGGCTCGCTGGGGTTCGCCTGGGCTCCGGGGACGCCGGGCGCGGCCGCCGGGGGACGGCGCCGCTGGCGGCCCTCGCCGGACAGCGAGCCGGATGAAGATGCCGATGCCCCGGCCGCGGCGCAAGGTCCAGACCAGGGCGGAAACGCGGGTACCGTCCTCCGCAGCCTCGTCGCGCTCCCGGTCGTTCTAGCCGGCCTGACCGGACTGGCGCACCCGGCGGACGGCACCATCGAGCTGACGGCGGCGCTCCAGCGAGCTGCTCCGGCGGCGGCGACCGCGCCCTCGCTCTGCATTCCGGTCCTGCCGTCCCTCCCGATCATCAACCAGTGCCCGAGCCCCAGCCCGAGCGCGTCGCCGAGCGACAGCCCTTCATCGAGCAAGGATCCGTGCCCGTCGCCAAGCCCCGGCATCAGCCTGCCGCTGCTGTCCGGGAGCAACGACTCGTCGGACGACAGCTCGTCGGGCAGCTCCGCGAGCGGAGCGTCACCCAGCCCGAGTTGCAGCCCGGCGCCGAGCCCCAGCATCAGTCTCCCGCTGCCTGGCCTGAGTCCCTCGCCCACGCCGAGCACCGATCCCTCGCCGTCAGCCTCAGCCGGGGCGAGCACGACTCCGCGCGCACGCACGGGGGCGGCGCCCGCCTTCGCCGTCGCCACTACCCCGTCCCAGCTCAGCGCATCGTCCGCGACCATCACCGGCTTCGCCTACGACGGGACCGCCACCGTGCGCACGGCGAGGGGCCCGGAGAAGATGCTGCAGTTCACCATGACCTCGCTGAAGCTGACGGACGTGACTCTGACTGCCAGTCAGGGCGGCGCGGCCATCACGACGACAGCGCCGAGCATGAGCCTGAGCGGCAGCGTCCTGCTGTACGCGACGCAGCTGTCCGGTGACCTGGCCGGCGTTCCGATCACCGTCACGCCGAGCACGCCGCTGGCCACAGTCCTGCAGATCCTGGCACCACTGACGGTCAAGGTCCCGATCACGATGACCAACGTCGTGACTGACCAGCCGTACTCCTCCGGCAACTCGATGCAGGTGAGCGGGCTCAAGATTTCCTGACCGAGATCTTCTCACGCTGGCTGCCTGCGCCGGCGGCCAGCCAAATGTCACACATCTGCCGTAGCGTGTGCTCATGGCCGCCGTAACTGCGCCGCCGCAGCACCGCGGCAACCCGTGGGTGATCCTCATCGTGATCTCTCTCGGGTTTTTCATGACGCTGCTTGACCTGACGATCGTGAACATCGCGATCCCCAACATGATCTCCAAGCTGCACGCCTCGCTGGACGACATCCTGTGGGTGATCAACGCCTACGCGCTCGTGCTCGCGGTGCTGCTGATCACCTTCGGGCGCCTGGGCGACTTGCTGGGCCAGCGGACAATGTTCTTCATCGGCGTTGCGCTGTTCACCCTGGCCTCAGCCGCGTGCGGCCTGGCGCCATCACCGGGATACCTGATTGCCTTCCGCGCCGTCCAGGGGCTTGGCGCTGCCATGCTGATGCCACAGACTCTCGCGATTCTCACGATGGTGTTTCCGGCGGACCGGCGCGGTGCGGCGTTCGGCGTCTGGGGAGCTGTCGCGGGCGTCGCGACGGTCGCGGGGCCGACCCTCGGCGGCCTGCTGGTGACCGCGTTCGACTGGCGGTACATCTTCTTCATCAACGTGCCCGTCGGCGCACTCGTGCTGGTGCTGACCGTCTTCCTGATCCCCGATCTGCGGACCGGCAGGCGCCATAGCTTCGACATCGCCGGCGTCACGCTGGCGAGCCTCTCCCTGCTGTCCATCTGTTACGCGCTCGTCGAGGGGCAGAAGTACAACTGGGGCACGATCAAGTCCGTCATCTCCATCCCGCTGCTGCTCGGGGTGGGAGTCGTGCTCTTCGGCGCGTTCCTCTACGTCCAGACGCGGCGGCAGAGCGGCGAGCCGCTGGTGCCGTTCGTGCTGTTCCGCGACCGTAACTACTCGCTGATGAACCTCGTCGCGGGCTTCATCTCGATCGGCATGCTCGGCATCTTCCTGCCGTTCTCGATCTACCTCCAGTCCGTGCTCGGGTTCTCCGCGCTCAAGGCCGGCCTCACCATGGCGCCCGCATCGGTCGTCTCGATGTTCGTCGCGCCGGTCGCCGGCCGGCTGTCGGACCGGATCGGCGGCAAGTTCATCCTGTTCGCCGGACTGGTTCTGTTCGCGGGCGGGATGGGTTCGATCGCGATCATCGCGCAGGCAAACTCGGCGTGGTATCTGTTCCTCGCGCCACAGGTCGTCGCGGGCATCGGCATCGGCTGCACTTTCGCGCCCATGACCACCGTCGCTATGCGCAACGTCGATCCGATGATGGCCGGCGCGGCCTCCGGCGTGTTCAACACGACGCGGCAGGTCGGCACCGTGATCGGTACCGCGGGCGTCGGCGCGCTGCTGCAGAACAGGCTGATCGCCGGGTTCGCCAGCCAGATACAGCAGCTCGGTGCGCACCTCCCGGCTGCCGCGAAGGACAAGCTGCTGACCGGTTTCGAGTCGGCAGCGAAGGGCGGCCTCGAGGTGGGGTCCGGGCAGGAGGCGAAAGGCCTGGCCGGGCAGATCTTCACGCACGGGTACGTCCAGGCGATGCGACCGACCATCCTGGTGCCGATCTTCTTCCTGTTCGCGGCCGCAGCCAGCTGCTTCTTCATCAAGCGACGGGCTGCCGGCGCCGCTGCTCCGGCAGCAGCGACTGCGGAGCCGACCAGCGAGACCGGGACAGCGGGCGCAGCGGCGAGCGCTGGTTAGTTCTCCAGCCTGCTGGGCGGAGAGCTGACCAGTCGATCTGACCGCGTGCGCGGCCGCCGGTGACGGGCCCGTCGCAAGCCGGGCCCGCCTGGACGGCAGTTCAGCCAGACGGCGAGTGAACGGCTGGCCCGGTCGAAGACCGGAACCACCTAGCCAGCGGCGAGCAACTCGGCATCCCAGTCCGACCCCGGACCGGCGCCCGTCGCATGGGCCTCGAACGGGAAGTGGTCCGCGAACGCTGGCCGAAGGTCAGAGAGCCAGACAGCGTCCGCGTCGTAGTCCGCGAAGAACGGACGGCCCACCAGCGCCGGATCTCGCGCCTGGATCATGTGCAGGACGAACACCTTCCGGCCCGCGATCTCGGTGACGCCGTCGACGCACACCTTGCCGGGAGTCGCCGACATCGACGGGCCCCGGACAGTCCGGCACAGCCCGGAAACCGAGCTGTAGGCGCCCCGGAAGATCTCCGCCGCGCGCGCCAGCGGCACCGCAAAGTAGCCCTGCGGGCCGGTGTCGCGCTCCACGAACATGTAGTACGGCACCAGGCCAAGCCGCAGCTGGGTGCGCCACATCTGCGACCAGTCCAGCGGGCTGTCGTTGATGCTCCTGATCAGTGGCGCCTGCGTGCGGATGACCGCCCCCGTTGACCGGATCCGGCTGATGGCGGTTGCCGCCATGGGCGGCTCGAGCTCCCGCGGATGAGAGAAGTGCGCCATCAGCGCCAGCGTCTTGCCGGCCTCGGCAACTTGCTCGAACAGCCGCAGGGTGTCGTCAGCGTCCGGATCGGTCACGAACCGCTGCGGCCAGTAGGCCAGCGACTTGGTGCCAATCCGGACCGACTCGATCTGCTCGAGGCCAGCCTCTAGCAGCGGTTCCACATACCGGCGCAGTACGGTCGAACTCATGATCATCGGGTCACCGCCGGTGATCAGGATGCTGGTGACTTCGGGGTGCAATCGGAGATACGACGCCACCCTCGCCATGTCGTCGGTAGCCATCTTGAGGTCGGGCTCTCCGACGAACTGGGCCCAGCGGAAGCAGTAGGTGCAGTACGCGTGGCACGTCTGCCCCTGCTTGGGGAAGACCAGCAGCGTCTCCGGGTACTTGTGCTGCGTGCCCGGCAGCGGCTCGTCGCCGAACGCCGGGATATTGAGCGCCAGCTGGCCAGCCGGATGCGGATTGAGGCGCATCCGGACCAAGCGGGCCGCTGCCTGGATCTCCCGCTCCGGTGCGCCGCGGGCCAGCATGTCCGCGATCGGCGCGACGTCCTCCGCCGGCAGCATGTCAGCCTGCGGAAAGACAAGGCGGTACATCGGATCATCCGGAGCAGCCGACCAGTCGATCAGCGACTCCAGCACATAGTCGTTGGTGCGGAAGGGCAGCACCGTGGCCACTGCGCGCACGGCGAGCCGCTCCGATTCGCAGAGGCCAGCCCTGGACGTCAGCTGATCCAGGTGCTTGGCCGTGTAAGCCCGGAACCCCCGGCCCTGAGCCGGCACCACCGGCGTGAATTCCTGAACGCTCATGCAACTCCCTTCGGCCGCCACTACCTGCGGCGCCTGGCTGTTCGCATGATCTCCCCGTGTCATGCCGCCATCTGGCGTGCTTATGCAGTTATTCCCGGTCCCGCCTCCTCAGACGCCTTCGCCGGGGGAGGGGTTACCCAACTAGCCAGTTAAAGAAGTAACGATTAGGAAACGCTCGGTGGCTGCTCAGCGTTGCCTCCAGCTCATGAACGTTTCCTGACCGCCAGCGTTCAATCCCGTCTGGTCCCGAGACGGGGATTGACCACCTACCCGGTCGCATTAGCCCCAAACGCACCACCCGGCTTCCGCCGGCCAGGTCCCCGCGGGCCGGACAATGAGAAGCTAGGCGGCATGCGGGACACCAGGCAGGTGACACGCTGAGCCGGCCGGCGGACACGCCTCTCAGCGCCGCCGCGCGGCCAGCCGACGCTGATGCTAGCGGCGCGGTGGCCGTCGGCCATGAGCTTTCGCCGCATTCCGCGGCCCATCCGGTCATCGCCGTCGACGCGATGGGGGGCGATCACGCGCCCGCCGAGATCGTCGCCGGAGCCGTGACCGCCGCGCGGGAACTGGGCACGCCCGTCGTCCTGACGGGCCGTCCCGGCCAGCTCCGGCCGCTGCTGGCCAGGGCAGGACACGCGCCGAACGTCTTTATCGAGGCAGCTGAGGACTCGATAGCCATGGACGAGGGAGCGCTGGCCAGCTGGCGCCGCCCCCGCTCCAGCATCGCTGTCGCGTGCCAGCTGGTCCGCCGCGGGCAGGCAGGCGCGGTCGTGTCCGCCGGGTCCACCGGCGCGATTGTCGCCACCGCCCAGATGCGGCTGCGGCCACTGGCCGGCCTGACGCGGCCGGCCCTAGCGGCCGTACTGCCCACGAGGCCCACCCCGACGGTCCTGGTCGACGCGGGCGCCATCGCCGATCCCAAGCCGGAGATGCTTGTCCAGTTCGCCCAGCTCGGCGTCGCTTATGCCGAGATCGCCTTCGGCATCGCCGAGCCGCGGGTCGGGCTGCTGACCATCGGCGCCGAGCCCGGCAAAGGCAACAAGCTCGCCCGGCGTGCCCGCGAGCTGCTCGATGCGGACCCGCCGCACGGCGGCATGCCGATCAGCTTCGCCGGCAACGTGGAAGGCGGCGACCTGCTGGGCGGCAAGGTCGACGTGATCGTGACCGACGGTTTCACCGGGAACGTGGCGCTCAAGACGCTCGAGGGCACAGCCGGCTACGCGGCTGTACAGCTCCGCGAAGCGCTCAGCGGGTCGTTCTCAGCCCGGATCGGGGCAATGCTCCAGCGCAGCCGGCTTCGGGAGCTGTCGGCGCGCTTCGACTCACAGACATACGGGGGGGCGGCTCTGCTTGGGCTCGAGGCCACGGTTGTCATCGCCCACGGATCGGTCACTGCCCGCGGCGCCGCGGCGGCCTGCCGGCTGGCGGCCGAGCTGACCGAACGGCACATCACCGACCGGGTCAGAGAGCGGCTCGGGCCCAGCCGCGGCGGGCATTTCCTGCGCCGCACCTGACCGACAGCTCGTGGATGCCTAGTTACTGTTGCCCGGGCTACACCAGATCGGCATCCACGTCGGCACCCGGCTGGGTCGCACCAAAGCGGGCAGCGTCGTGAGCCTATGCCCCGGCTGTGCCACGCCGGATAATCGGTCGACGGCCCGGTAGGCTTGAAAGATGACGGATCCGGAAGCAGCACTCGGCGCGCTGGTACAACAGGCACTCGCCGACCAGCTCGGCGCCGAGTTCGCGGCCGCCGATCCGCTGATCCGGCCGTCTGGCTTTGCCGATTTCCAGTCCAACGTGGCGATGTCGCTGTCGAAACGGCTCGGCAGGTCGCCGCGCGACATTGCCGCGCTCGTCGCTGACCAGCTTGGCGCCTCTCCGGTGGTCGCCAAGGCCGAAGTCAGCGGTCCCGGATTCATCAACATCACGCTCGCCGACGACTGGATCGCGCAGCAGGGCGCTGAGCAGCTCGCCGATCCGCGGCTCGGCGTCGCGAGTGCTGAGTCGCGGCAGCGAGTGGTGGTGGACTACTCCGCGCCGAACGTCGCCAAGGAGATGCACGTCGGTCACCTGCGAACGACCGTGGTCGGCGACGCCATCGTCCGCGTCCTTGAGTACCTCGGGGACGACGTCATCCGGGCGAACCACATCGGTGACTGGGGAACCCAGTTTGGCATCCTGCTCGAGCACCTCGTCGATGTCGGCGAGCAAGCCACCTACGATCAGCTGGCGGCTGGCGAGATCAACGACTTCTACCAGGCCGCGAAGCAGAAGTTTGACGACGACCCGGACTTCGCTGACCGGTCCCGGCTCCGGGTTGTCGCGCTGCAGTCCGGCGACCCGGAGACACTGCGGCTCTGGCACATCCTGGTTGGCGACACCGAGCATTACTACAACGTGATCTACCAGCGGCTGGGCGTCACGCTCACGGACGCCGACCGCGCGCCGGAGAGCTTCTACAACGCGATGCTCGCCGATGTCTGCGATGAGCTGCAGTCGCTCGGAGTGGCTGTCATCAGCGACGGCGCCCTCTGCGCGTTCCCGCCCGGATTCACCGCGCGGGACGGCAGCCCGCTGCCGATCATCCTGCGTAAGAGCGACGGCGGCTACGGCTATGACACCACCGATATGGCCGCCATCAGGTACCGGGTGCGCGACCTGCACGCAGACCGGCTGATTTACGTTGTCGGCTCCGAGCAGGCGCTGCACTTCGCCATGATCTTCGCAGTGGCCAGGCAAGCCGGCTGGCTCACGGACGAGGTAGCGGCCGACCACGCGACCATCGGCATGGTGGCGGGCCAGGACGGCAAGCGCTTCCGGACCAGATCCGGCGGCTCGGTCAGGCTGATCACGCTCATCGACGAGGCGGTCGAGCGGGCCGAGGAAGTCATCAAGGATCGCTACGACGACCCTGAGCAGCGGCACCAGATCGCGGAGACCGTCGGGATCGGGGCGCTGAAGTACGGGGACCTGTCCGTCGCGCGCGACTCCAGCTACGTCCTGGACTTCGACCGGCTGCTCGCACTGACCGGCAACACTGGCCCGTACCTGCAGTATGCGACAGCGCGGATCCGGTCGATCTTCGCCCGGGCGGGTATCGACCCGGCCGCAGCGACCGGGCCGATCCAGCTTGGCGCGGGCGCGGAGCGAGCACTGGCACTGGCGCTGCTCGGGTTCGGCCGGGCCGTGCACGACGTCGCCGCGGCGGCCGAGCCGCACAAGCTGGCCGCATACCTGTTCGACCTGGCGAGCACGTTTACCACGTTCTACGAGCAGTGCCCGGTGCTGACAGCCCCGGATGCGGAGCGACAGAGCAGGCTCGCACTCTGCGCGCTCACACTGCGGACTCTTCTGACTGGCCTCGACCTGCTCGGCATTCCGGTGCCTGCGAGGATGTAAGAGCCTCGTTTCGGTGTCCTGAGCATTCCTTGCCGCAGTTCCCGGGAAGCTCCCGGGGGCGAACAGCCGATTCCCCATGATGGCTGGCGAGGCTAGCAGCATGGATACGCAGAACCTCACCCCCGTTCAGGGCGATCCCGAGCCCTCCTCCTCCGGCCGGACGAAGCGAATCGTGATCACGGTCGCCGCCAGCACCATCCTGCTCGGCAGCGGCGCAGCCATCGGCATGGCGCTGACCGGCGGCGCGTCCGCGTCGACAGGCTCGCCGGCGGCATCGACATCAGCAAGCGCCACTACCGCCACGTCGACCCGGGCCGCGAAGTGCCTGAAGATCGCCGGGGCGCTGGCCAGTTCCGGGCACGCGAAGGCGGCCGGTCACGTGGTCGCCTTCTGCCGGCGGCCGCTGCTGCGGCTCGCCCTCGTCGGCGGCGAGTACGGCCAGGTGACGTTCAAGGGCCAGTCCAGCCCGCAGACCATCGCGTTCGAGCGCGGCACGGTCTCATCGGTGAGCAGCACCGCTCTCACCGTGACCGCACCCGACGGCACGACCTGGACCTGGGACCTGGCCTCAGGTACCAAGGTGCGCTCGAACGGCAGCGCTGTCCCGGAGTCCGACCTCACCAACGGCGACCTAGTCCTCGTCGGGGGCCCGGTGGTGAACGGCGTCCGGGACGCGCGCCTGGTAAGGATCCGGGAGGCCGGCTCGTCGAGTTCGGGCTCGGCAAGCCCCAGCTCAGGAACCACAGGCTCAGCTGGCTCAGGCGCGACCGGCTCATAGGGTTCGCACCAGCCGCCGGTTAGCACGTAGAGTTTGCGCGCCATGCACGCGCAAACTCTACGTGTTGACGCGAAAGACTCCGGGACGTCATGACAGACAGCGACCGCATCCCCAGGGTGCTCGTCGTCGACGACGAGCCCAACATCCGCGAGCTCGTCGAGGTCGCGCTCAAGTTTCATGGCTGCGCCGTGACGACAGCCCCAGGCGGCCGCGACGCGCTGCGGCAGGCCGAGACGAGCCGGCCCGACCTGATCGTGCTCGACGTCCTGATGCCGGACATGGACGGGTTCGAAGTCTGCCGCCGGCTGCGCGCGGCCGGCAACGAGGTCCCGGTCATCTTCCTCACGGCCCGCGACACCTCCTCCGACACTGTCACCGGGCTGGCTATCGGCGGCGACGACTACGTCACCAAGCCGTTCTCGGTCGAGGCGCTGGTGGCGCGGGTGCGCGCCGTGCTGCGCCGCGCGTCCCGGGCGACGGCGACCGACCAGCCGGGCGCGGGCAACGGGCCGCTCCGCGTGGCCGACCTCGAACTCGACGAGGACCGCTGGACCGTCCACCGGGCCGGCGTGCCGGTCGAGCTGTCGCCGACAGAGTTCCGCCTCCTCGCCTACCTGATGCGCAACGAGGGCCGGGTCCTCACCCGCGGTCAGCTCCTGGAGGGCGTGTGGGGCTGGGACTACGCGGGCGAGTCGCAGATCGTCGAGACCTACGTGAGCTACCTGCGGCGCAAACTCGACCCGCTCGGCCCGCCGCTGATCCGCACGCAGCGCGGTGTGGGCTACAGCCTCCGCCAGCAGCAGGGCACTCCTGCCGAGCAGGCCTAGCTGACGCCCATGAGGCGCAGGCGGAAGCTGTCCCTGCGGGCGCGCATGCTGATCGTGCTGGTCGGCGTGACAACCGTGCTGCTGCTCATCATGGGCATCGTCAGCACGTACCTGCTGGGCAACCGGGTGAACAGCCAGGTCGCCGCCACCGACAAGCGCCTCAGCGCGCTGGCAGCGGCCCTGGTCTCCGACCCGCAGGCGGCGGCGCAGGAGAAAGTGACGGACTATGCCGTCGTCGAGGTCCGGGTGCGAGCGCAGCTCACGGTGGTACCGCTTACCAGCGGAAGCCTCACCACACAGCTGGCCAGTGCCACTGCGCAGCAGCTCAAGAGCCCCGCGTTCGCGCCCGTTGCATCGCTCGCGCAGCAGGGCAGGCTCGGCCGGGCGCGGCTGCTGCTCGCGAGCCTGAACTGCGGCACCTTCCCGTCGCTTGGCTGCAAGCCGTTCGAGATCGTGCCCGGTCTTGAGACCGCGAGCCGCTGGGTACCCGCCGAACTCACCGCCGCGGGCGACGTCTCCCCCTACCGCGGCGCGATCCTGCTCGTCGCCGAGCCGGTCGACAGCAGCCGCTCACAGGTCAGCGGGTTCATCCTGGCCGAGCTGGTGACTGGCGCCGCCCTGATCATCCTGGTGGCGCTCGGCGGCGAGTGGCTGATCGGCCGCGGTCTGGCACCGCTGGACACCATGACCAGGACAGCTAACGACATCACCGACCGCGGCGACCTGACCGAGCGCATGCCGGACGCCGACCACCAGACCGAGGTCGGCCGCCTGGGCTCATCCATCAACACCATGCTGGACCGGATTCAACAGGCATTCAGCTCGCGGCTGCGGTCCGAGCAGAAGGTGCGCGAGTTTGCCGCCGACGCCTCGCACGAGCTGCGTACGCCGCTGACCACGATCCGCGGCTACGCCGAGCTGTACCGGCAGGGCGCGCTTGGTCCCGATCAGCTGTCGAGTGCCATGCGCAGGATCGAGCAGGAAGCCGAGCGGATGAGCATTCTGGTCGCCGAGCTGCTCGAGCTGGCCCGGCTGGACCGGACCACCTCGCTCGACCTGACCGAGACTGACCTGGCCGGAGTCGTCGCGGACGCGGCGGCGGATGCGATTGCCGTCGAGCCGCAGCGTCCGGTCCGCGCGGAGGCCCCCGACCGGCTGGTGGCGGTCGTCGACGAGGCGCGGATCCGGCAGGTCCTGGCAAACCTGCTCGGCAACGTACGCGCCCACACTCCGCCGGTCACGCCGGTGGTGGTCCGGCTCGGCGCGGTCAGCGGCGGCGTGCTCCTCGAGGTGGCCGACGCAGGGCCGGGAATGCCAGCCGAGGACGCGGCGCGCGCCTTCGACCGGTTCCACCGGGCGGGCGACCGGGTCAGTCCAGGTGACGCGGCCGCCGCAGCCGGGCGAGGCGACCGCACGAGCGGCAGCGGTCTCGGCCTGTCCATCGTTCAGGCGATCGCGATGGCCCACGGCGGCCGGGCGACCCTGGAGTCGGCTCCCGGCCAGGGCACGGTTGTCCGGGTCTGGCTGCCGGTCAGGACCGTGCCGTAGCGCCAGGGCCCGGCGGATCCTCCGGGTCGTCGTCATCATCGGTGGCGGCGGAAGGCAGGTGGTCGAACAGGTAGTAGACCGCGAGCAAGCCGAAGATGATCAGTGCGGCCACCGGCGAGACCAGCGCGACGACGGTGCCGGCCACGTAGCCCGCGTTTCCGACTGTGAAGCGGAACGTGGACAGCCGCGGCATGTGGACCGCATGGCGGGACCCCAGCTCGCGCTGATGTGCAGCCAGGTAGACCCACGTCGCTCCGAAGCTGACCGCGATCGCGATCATCACGAGCCCGTACGTCACGGCCGCCACTTTGGCCTGCCCGTTCCCGCCGTCGGCGCCGGTCAGGTGATCGGCCACCAGCGCAGTCGGGAAGGGGATCGCCACGATGCCCATGAGCAGCAGCAGGTTCAGGATCAGGACGGACCGGTTGACCTTGGTGACCTGCGACAGCATCGTGTGGTGGTTCAGCCACATGATGCCGATGGTCAGGAAGCTGACCACGTACGCCACGTAGGCCGCCCAGTAGTGGGCCAGGTGCCGGGCGGTCAGCGTCACCGACCCCGCAGTTCCCGCGGTCTTGTCGGCGATCGGCAGCAGGTTGAAGACCAGCACCGTGATCGCGACCGCGAAGACTCCGTCGCTGAACGACTCAGCCCGCCGCGAGTTCATCCGTCCCCCTAGGAGCCGGACTGCTACGGCGCTGAGCCGCCCGGCGCGGCATCCGGAGCGGCCGGGCCGTCGTCGCTGGCCGGCGGCTCGGCTGCCGGTGCCGCGGCTCCGACCCCAGCGGGGACCTGCACGGACCGGATCAGCAGCTGGGCCACGTCCACAACCTGCAGCGACTCCTTGGCCTCGCCGGAACTCTTCTTGGCCTCCACGGCATCACCGAGCATGACCAGGCAGTACGGGCAGCCGGTGGAGATGGTGTCAGGGTTGGTGCCGAGTGCCTCGTCGATCCGCTCAATGTTGATCCGCTTCCCGATGCGCTCCTCCATCCACATCCGGGCGCCGCCGGCGCCGCAGCAGAAACCACGTTCCTTGCACCGGTGCATCTCCTGCGCCTGGACGCCAGGCACCTGCTCCATGATCTCGCGGGGCGGCGTGAACACCCGGTTGTGGCGGCCGAGGAAGCACGGGTCGTGATAGGTGATCCTCTCCTCGACCGGCGTGACCGGCTTGATCCTGCCGTCGGCGACGAGCTGGGCGAGCAGCTGGGTGTGGTGGATGAC
>Ga0335075_10012983_pt1 | contig 12558 bp, 13 predicted proteins | sample Lox_Sample_24_FD_206723 | JGI IMG/M metagenome (GOLD analysis project Ga0335075, IMG submission 206723) | Soil microbial communities from Loxahatchee National Wildlife Refuge, Florida, United States - Lox_Sample_2.4 | ecosystem: Environmental > Terrestrial > Soil > Wetlands | place: USA... | reverse complement strand
TAATTATCGAGATCCCCAAGGGGCAGCGTAACAAGTACGAGATGGATCACAAGACGGGTCGTATCAGGCTAGACCGGATGCTTTTCACATCCACCCGCTATCCCGCAGATTACGGATTCATTGAGGACACCCTGGCAGACGATGGTGACCCGCTTGACGCTCTCGTCCTGCTAGACGAACCCACATTCCCCGGCTGCCAGATCCTGTGCCGCGCCATCGGCATGTTCCGGATGCGCGACGAGAAGGGCGCCGACAACAAGGTCCTCTGTGTTGTCGCGACCGATCCGCGGATGGCTCATTTGCGGGATATTACTGACGTCCCGGAGTTTGATCAGCTTGAGATCCAGCACTTCTTTGAGGTGTACAAGGCGCTGGAGCCCGGCAAGCAGGTGGAAGCCGCGACCTGGGTGGGCGTCGAGGCCGCCGAAGCAGAGATCATTGCCTCCCAGCAGCGGCTAACCAGCGGCGCGCCGGACCACTCCGGCTGACCTGCTTCTCGACTGGGCACCATGCCCAGGGAGGTGTCATGAATCAGACCGATGACGTGCTCAAAGAGACGCCGCTGTTCGAGGCCCTCAGCGAGGAAGACGCCAGCGCACTCCGAGCGGGCATCATCAACGCTCACCTGAACCGCGGCGAGCGGCTGTTCTCTGAAGGGGACGCCGGCGACAAGCTGTACATCATCCTTGAAGGCAAGATCAAGCTGACGAAGGCGGCGCCGGACGGCCGCGAGAACCTGGTCAGCGTGCACGGACCGGGCGAGATGTTTGGCGAGCTCTCGCTGTTCGACCCGATCCCCCGCACCTCTAGTGCGACCGCGGTCACCAGCGCGCGGCTGGCCGGGCTCGCTCATGACGATCTGCACACCTTCCTGAGCAGCCGCCCAGAAGTGGCCATGCACCTGCTGCAGGCGCTTGCCCAGCGGCTGCGGCGGATCAACGACGTCAAGGCCGACCTAGTCTTCACCGACGTGCCCGGCCGGGTCGCGAAGGCACTGCTTGACCTGGCCGACCGATTCGGCGTCATGACACCCGAGGGCGTCCAGGTCAATCACGACCTAACCCAGGAGGAACTGGCACAGCTGGTCGGAGCATCGCGCGAGACGGTGAATAAGGCGCTTGCCGATTTCACTGCTCGCGGCTGGATCCAGCTGGCAGCTAAGTCAGTGCTAGTCACCGACGCCGACCGGCTACGCAAGCGGGCCAGGTAACGCGAGCCCGCCTGGCACTTCGCCATGCTCGCGCAGGTACCGCAGCTGCGCACGGACGGACGACTCGGCGAAGGGCCACAGTGCCCGGTCCACTGCGGCGTACACCCTTGCGACAATCTCAGCCGGGGTGCGGTCGCCAGCCGAGAGTGCGGCCCGTACCTCATCCAGCCGCTCGGCCCTGTGGGCCAGGTAGAAGTCCAGCACGCCCGGCGCGTCAGCGAGCAGCGGCCCGTGGCCGGGGAGCAGCGCCGACAGCCCGGCCTCCTCGGCTAGTGAGCGCAGGCGGGCAAGTGAGTCCAGGTAGTCGCCGAGGCTGCCATCGTCGGAGATCACGGCAGTGCCGCGACCTAGCACCGTGTCCCCGGTGAGGACGACGTCGTCGGCCGGAATCTGCAGGCAGACCGAGTCCGACGTGTGCCCGGGCGTCGCGATGACCCGGAGCTCGCAGCCGCTTGAGTCCAGGACATCGCCCGCGGTCAGGCCCTCGCTGCCGAGCCGGTGGGCGGGATCGACCGCACGTACGGGCGCGCCGGTCAGCTCGGCCAGTCGCCGGGCCCCGGCCGAGTGATCGGCATGCCGGTGAGTGAGCACGATGTCGACAACCCGCTGGCCGTGTTCGGCCGCAACCGCGAGGATTCGCCGCAAGTGCCCGTCGTCCTCCGGGCCGGGATCAATCACGATGACGGTAGCGGAGCCTGGCTCGGCCACCAGCCAGGTGTTCGTTCCGTCCAGCGTCATCAGCGAGGGATTGGGCGCCAGCACGCACAGTGCCCGGTCGGTACCCGACCCGTCGATTCCCGCCCCGGCCTTCATCGGGCTGTCCGCCGTCATGCCGGCCCGCCCGGCCCGGTTGCGTAGCCGTCAAGCCCGGGCACGGTCAGCCAGACGGCACCCTCCCGCAACTGCACCTCCGGAATGATCGGCGCGACATGCCGCGGGCCAGCGAGCGCGGTATCCACGGTCCTGCTGTCAGCCAGCTCGGACAAGGTCACGGCAGTAGGAGGGAACAGCCTGATCTCGCCGCGTTTCCCCGCCTGAAGCGCCTCGGCTGGCCGCACCCACGCAACTTCGGATGCCTCGCCGCCAACGTCCCTGGTCCGCTGGCCCCCCGGCAGCGCTGCGGCGAAGAACCTGGTGTCATATCTGCGCGGCTCCACCACCGGGGTGATCCATCGTGACCACGGGCGGAGCAGATCGGCCCGCAGCACGAGCCCGCGACGGCCGAGCAACTCCGCCAGCGACACTGACCGGTCAAGCAGAGCCTGGCGATCCGCCTCCCACTCGTCGCTGGTGGTATCGGCCACAACAGAGTCTGCCGACTCACCGGCCAGCAGCACGCCGGACTCCTCAAAGGTCTCCCGGACCGCGGCACACACCAGCGCCCTGGCCAGCGACGGGGGTGCATCAAAGATCCGGCCCCACTCCGCCGCGTCCGGCCCGGTCCAGGCCACCTGCTCATCCGCATCCCTGACATCGACCGACCCGCCAGGGAACACGTATGCCCCCGGCGCGAACGCCATCGTGGCCTGGCGCCGCAGCATGTAGACCTCAAGGCCAGCCGGACGGGAGCGCAGCAGCATCACCGTTGCCGCATCGCGCGGCTCGGCGGGAGCCTGATGCCCGGCCAAGATGTCACGTGCCGGGCCCGCCAGCTCGCCCGGCAGCCGAATTGAGGCAGCCTTCGGCGCGCCTTCTGCCACGTGTCCTCCTGCCGGCGGGCCTAGGCCCGGATCTCGACGATCAGCTCTACTTCGACCGGGGCATCGAGCGGGAGCACCGCCGTACCGACCGCACTGCGCGCATGCCGGCCTGCCTCGCCGAATACCTCGAGCAGCAGTTCACTGGCCCCGTTTACGACCTGCGGCTGCCCGGTGAAGTCGGGCGCGCTGGCCACGAAGCCGGTCAGTTTGATGACACGGGTAATCGACGAGAGGCCGCCTGCCACGGATGCCGCCGCGGCGAGCGCATTGAGCGCGCAGGTCCGGGCGAGCGCTGCCGCCTCAGCGGCACCGACCTCCGCGCCGACCTTCCCGGTGGACAGCAGCTGGCCATCGACAACGGGCAGCTGGCCGGCGGTGTAGACCATCGTGCCGGAACGGACCGCAGGCACATAGGCCGCGAGCGGCGCAACCACCGGCGGCAGAGTCAGGCCGAGCGCCGCGAGCCGTTCCACCGGACCTGACGGCGCCGAAGCGTCCGCTGTGGTCATTCCTTGACCCGCTTGAGATAGGCAACGAGCTGCTCCGGGTTCGGCCCGGGCACGACCGCGACGAGCTCCCAGCCGTCGTCGCCCCAGCCGTCCAGGATCTGCTTGGTCGCGTGCACCAGCAGCGGCACGGTTGCGTATTCCCACTTGGCCATAGCCGAACCTTACAGCCGCGCAGTCCGGCGCTGTCTATGTCAGTCAGTCTCTGCGCTACTGCTTCTGGTCGCCGACGGGCAGCTTGGCACCATCGGCTGTGGCGGCATGGCCATCCGGCTTGTCGTGCGTGCCGATCTCGCCCTTCTCAGCGGGGGACAGCTCCGGAATTTCCGGAACGTCCGGTATATCGAGCGGCACATCCGCAGCGGTTCCGAGTGCCACGTCCGGACCGCGGTCGATCGCGGCCGGCCGCTCCCCTTCGATCTGCGCGTCACTGAAGTCGCCCATCGAGGCCGATTCGGCGTCTTGCTCCGGCTTCGCGCCGGCAACACCCGGGCTGAACTTGTCGAAGAACCTGAGTAGCTCGACCGGAATCGGCATCACCAGCGTGCTGTTGCGCTCGCCCGCCACCTCCACCACCGTCTGCAGTAGGCGCAGCTGCAGCGCAGCCGGGTCGCGCGCCATGACGTTGGCCGCCGCGGCGAGCCGCTTGGAAGCCTGGAACTCACCGTCGGCCGTGATGATCCTCGCCCGCCGTTCCCGCTCGGCTTCCGCTTGCCGTGACATCGAGCGCTTCATACCCTCGGGCAGCGACACGTCCTTGATCTCGACGCTCTCGACCTTGACGCCCCAGGGGATCTCCGTCCCCTCATCGATGATCGCGGCCAGCCGGCGGTTGACGGTGTCTCGCTCGGCGAGCAGTTCGTCCATCTCGGACTGGCCGATAATCGACCGCAGCGAGGTCTGGGCGCGCTGGGAGATCGCGTTCTGGTAGTTGAAGACATTGATCGACGCCTTGATCGGGTCGACCACCCGGAAGTAAACGACCGCATCCACCCGGACGCTCACGTTGTCCCTGGTGATGCCTTCCTGGGCGGGCACGCCCATGGCGATGATCTGCTTGTTGACCTTCACCAGCTTGTCGCCGATGGGCCGGATGATCGTCAGGCCAGGGCCCCGCACGCCGGGCAGCACCTTGCCAAACCGGAAGATGATTCCGTCCTCGTACTGCTGCACCGTCTTGATAGCCCGGCTACTGAGGATGGCTCCGATCACTACGATGATCGCAATAACGGCGTACACGGCGTCCATCAGCCGAACACCTTCTTCCCCTGCGTCCGCGGTTCTGGCGGACTGTTGCCACCCAGCCTAGTGACATTCCCGCAGCCGCCAAGCGGCCGGAGATAACGGACATGTCACGCGGCCTCCGGTCCGCCGCCTCGCCGGGGCACCTGCGCTGGTAGCTCGGCCGGCCCGGATAACCTCCAATCGTGGCTACTCGTGACAGCGACTGGGATGGCGTGCACCTGCACGTCGTCACCGGAAAGGGCGGCACGGGCAAGACCACGGTGGCCGGCGCGCTGGCCCTGGCACTTGCCGCTGACGGCCGGAGAGTCCTGCTGATGGAGGTGGAGGGGCGCCAGGGCATCGCTCAGCTGTTCGACGTGCCGCCGTTGCCGTATTCGGAACGGCGGATCGCGGTCGGACCCGGCACCGAGGCGCATCAGGGTGGCGACGTATTCGCCCTGGTGGCCGACCCGGAGTCGGCCCTACTCGAGTACCTGGAGATGTTCTACAACCTGCGGCACGCCGGCACGGCGCTGGCCAAGCTCGGCGTGATGGACTTCGCCACGACCATCGCACCAGGCTTGCGGGACGTGCTGCTCACCGGCAAGGCGGCCGAGGCGGTGCGGCGTAAGGATGGCCGCCGACGGCACTACGACGCCGTCGTGATGGACGCACCGCCGACCGGACGGATCGGCCGGTTCCTCAACGTCACCAGCGAGGTCTCCGACCTGGCACGGGTCGGTCCCATCCGCGGCCACGCCGATACGGTGCAGAAGGTCATCCGATCCCCCGAGACCGTCGTGCATTTCGTCACAGTGCTCGAGGAGATGCCCGTGCAAGAGACGCTCGACGGCATCGCTGAACTGCGCTCGCTCGGCGGCATCAGGGCCGGGGGCATCATCGTGAACATGACCAGGCCGCTGGCACTGCCGCGCGGAAAGCTGCAGGCGGCTGCCGAGGGCGACCTCGATCAGGCGCAGCTCGCGTTCGGCCTGAAGGCCGCGGGGCTGGACGACGGCCCCGGCCTGGCGGCCGCCCTGGCAACAGAGCTGTCCGAGCAGGCCAAGACGGCGCTTGCCCAGGACCTGCAACTGCAGCGGCTCCTTGCGACAGGCCAGCCGTGCTATGAGGTGCCATGGATCGGCGATGGCATCGACCTGGCCGCGCTCTACCGGCTGGCCTGGGCGCTGCGCGAGCAGAAGGCTGCGTGATGACCGGGCGCCCGCATCCCCCTGAGCTTGACGTCGACCGGCTGATCGGCGACCGCCGGACCCGGATCATCGTCTGCTGCGGCTCCGGCGGCGTCGGGAAGACGACCATCGCGGCAGCGATCGGGCTCCGTGCCGCCGAGCGCGGCCGGCACGTGGTGGTGCTCACGGTTGACCCAGCCCGCCGTCTCGCCCAGTCCATGGGACTGACCTCCCTGGACAACACGCCGAGGCTAGTGGCAGGCGTCGGGGCTGGAGCAGGCGATCGTAAGGCCGGGAACGAGGCCGATTCGGCTGGCAGTCTGCACGCCATGATGCTCGATATGAAGCGAACCTTCGACGAGATAGTCGAGCAGCACGCCGATCCGGACCGCGCCGCGCAGATCCTCGCGAATCCCTTCTACCAGTCACTGTCCTCGAGCTTCGCCGGCACCCAGGAGTACATGGCGATGGAGAAGCTCGGCCAGCTGCGGCGGGCCGATGAATGGGACCTGATCGTCGTCGACACCCCGCCGAGCCGGTCCGCGCTGGACTTCCTGGACGCCCCGCAGCGGCTCGCCAGGTTCCTCGACGGGAAGCTGCTGCGGCTGCTGACCGCGCCTGCCAAGATCGGCGGCCGTGCCTACCTCCGGGTTCTGAACGCCGGATTCGGCATGGTGACCGGGGTGCTGACAAAGATCCTCGGCACCCAGGTGCTCAGGGACGTGCAGACGTTCGTCAGCGCCCTGGACACAATGTTCGGCGGCTTCCGCGAGCGCGCCGATTACACCTATCAGTTGCTGCGCGCCCCAGGGACCTCGTTCCTGGTGGTCGCTGCCCCCGAGGACGATGCGCTGCGAGAGGCGTCGTATTTCGTCGAGCGGCTCGACCAGGAGCGGATGCCGCTGGCCGGGCTGATCCTTAACCGCGTGCAGAAGGTGCCGGCTGCGCACCTGTCGGCAGCCAGGAGCCTGGCGGCGGCGGAGGTGCTGCAGGGTGCGGTGGCGGGCCCGCAGGGCGACCAGGGGGCCACTGCGCGCACCACTGCTCATCCGGGTGAGCCGGAGGCGGAAGCGCGGCTGCTGACGATGGCGGCACTGCGGTTGCACGCGGAGCGGATGGAACAGGCCGCCGCCCAGCGGCGCACGGCCGGGCACTTCACGGCAGCGCACCCACTGGTTCCGGTAGTTGAGGTCCCTGCGCAGGCAGAGGACGTTCACGACCTCGACGGCCTGCGCCGCATCGGGCAGGCCTTCGAGAACGGGCGGTAGCGACCGGCTCACCGCCCCGCGCTGGCGGGCCAGCGTTGCTAGCTGGCGACGAGCTCGTCATCCCCGGAGCGCTCGTAGCGGTTGCGCGCATTCTCCAGCAACTCGCGCCAGGACATGACGTCCGGACGGCGGCGCAGCAGCGCGCGGCGCTCGCGCTCGGTCATTCCGCCCCAGACACCGAACTCAATCCGGTTGTCCAGGGCATCGGCCAGGCACTCCGTCCTGACCGGGCAGCCGCGGCAGATCAGCTTGGCCCGGTTCTGCGCCGCGCCCTGGACGAAGAGCTCGTCCGGGTCAGTTCCCTTGCACGCGGCACGCGCAGTCCAGTCCGTGATCCACATCTGGTCCAGCTCCTCTGATCCTCGCGCCCGCGGGGGGATAATCACGCCCGGCTGGCGTTCAGTTGCGGTCCGGAGCCGACTCGGGGCGACCGGCTCCGGCGAGTGATGGTCGCGGAAGAGTAACTTACGGAAGTCCGGCGCACAGCGCTAGACCCCAGTAGGCCCATTTCCTCAATAGCCCAGTTGAGCTATGCAGACGTAAGCGACTTGTAGCTACACTACGGCCGCTCCGCGTGCCGGGAATGGATCCGGCTACTGGCAGCAATGGCTTGGTGACTCGCGGCAACTTCCAACTGCTCAATCGGTTCGCCTTGTGGCTGGTAGTTGCTCAAGCAGCGTAGCCTGTTCGGGTGCAGACCCTCAGGCGCCGCGCCGGCGCGGTGTACGCGGGCGCCGCGGCCCGTCTGGTGCTCGTAACGCTTGCAGCCGCCCTCCTGCTCGCGGCGGCCATCTTCCCGATCTTCGGCATCACCGGCGTCGCCATTCGTGATGCGGCTAACACCTTCATCACCTTGCAGGTGGGCAAGCTAGGCGCCGCGCCGGTCAGGTCCGTCATCTATGACGCCGAGAACCGGCCCATCGCCTACTTCTACCCGTATAACTTGTACCGGGTCCCGGTTAGGTTCAATAAGATCGCGCCGGTCATGCGTGAGGCGATCGTCGCCATCGAGGACGACACTTTCTATACGCAGGGTGCGCTGGACCCGCGCGGCACGCTGCGCGCGCTCGTCAGTGACGAGAGCGGCTCCCAGCTGCAAGGCGCCTCGACCATCGCGCAGCAGTACGTGAAGAACGTCAAGGAGCTGCAGGCCGGCACCAACCAAAAGGCCTACGACGAAGCCATGGCTCCGGACCTGCAGCGCAAGGTCCAGCAGCTACGGCTCGCCATCGATGTCGAGCACGAGCTCACGCCCCAGCAGCTGCTCGCCTCATACCTCAACGTGGCCTACTTTGACAATCACGCCTACGGCATCCAGGTCGCGTCCCAGGTTTACTTCAGCAAAAACGCATCGCAGCTGACGCTGCCGGAAGCGGCACTGCTGGCTGGCATCGTCCAGTCCCCGACCGCGTACGACCCCTTCGCGCACCCCGCCGCCGCCCTGCAGCGGCGGAGCGAGGTGCTGGGCCGGATGGCCGCGCTGCACTACATCTCCAAGGCCACCGAGCTCGCGGCGGAGAACTCCCCGCTCGGACTGAAGCGGTCCTATGCGCCGCTGGACACCGGCTGCACCAGCCCGGCAGCTGCCAAGAGCGCGTTCTTCTGTGACTACGTACAGCACGTCCTGGAGCTCAACTACCCCACGGTGTGGAATGCGATCGAGGAATCCGGCGGTCTGGCGATTCACACCACGCTCAACATGCAGGACCAGCGCGCCGCCGATCACGCCGTGGACTACGTGGAGCCCCCGGCCAACCGGGCGGTCAACCCAGGGCGCAACGCGGACACGGAGGTCCTCATCCAGCCCGGCACCGGTGCTGTGCGGGCGATCGCTGTCAACCGGCCGTTCGGCAACGGGCCAGGACAGGACGACATCGACTACGCAGTCAACGCGCAGTACGGCGGTGACTACACGGGCGTGCAGACCGGGTCATCCTCGAAGATCTTTACCCTGATCACGGCGCTTAAGCAGGGCATACCCTTCGGGCACACGATCAAGCTCGAGAATCCGGAGACGATCGGCCCGTTCGCAACCTGCCACGGCGGCATCGTCTACCCGTTCAAGTTCAGCAACGCCGAAGCACCGTTCAAGGGCTCTGAGACCTGGCAGCTAAACGAGGCCACTGTTGCGTCGGTCAATACCTATTTCGTGAACCTGGAGAACCAGGTAGGCCTGTGCAACGTGGTCAAGACCGCGGTCGACATGGGCATGACGAGGGCCGACGGTACGTCCCTGATGAAGCGCGACAGGCGACTCGGCCAGAATGGGTACCCGGCATACGACTACTCCAGCTTCACGCTCGGCTCGGTGGGCGTGTCCCCGATGAGCATGGCTGCCGCCTACGCCTCGGTGGCAGCACGTGGCATGTATTGCAGCCCGCAGGCAATCTCTAAGATCGAGGTCGCTGCGACTCATCAGCTGCTCCCGGTGCAGCCGGCTCGCTGCCACCGGGCCATGTCCGAGGGTGTCGCGGACGCGGCCAACTACATCCTGCAGGGCGTCCTTTCCAACCCGGCCGGCACCGCATATGGCATGGGCATCGGCCGGCCGGCAGCGGGCAAGACCGGAACGTCCAACGGCGGCTTCTACGCGGCGTTCGCCGGCTGGACACCGACGCTGGCCGGCTACGTCTCGGTCTTCAATCCGGCGGACCCGCAGAAGTATCCGATGATCGGCACCAGTTCCTGCTACCGGTCGTTCACCGGTGGCCTGAACTGCCCAGGGCAGATGTACGGAGCGAACGCGCCGGCCTCCACCTGGAACAGGACGTTCGCCCGCGCGGACCTCGGAGCGCCTGTGCCATTCGTTTACCCGCCGCAGAGCTTCTTCTCAGAGGGCAACGGGCTCGGCGCGCCGACGACCTCGCACCCGAAGCCTCTCCCTGGAAAGGGTCCTGGGAAGGGTCCCGGAGGCGGCCCGCCCGGCAAGGGTCCAGGGGGCACCGGCGGCGGCCCGCCGCACACGTAGCCGCCCTCCCCGCTGAGGGCGGCCGGTCAGCTGCTCAGCTGCTCAGCTGACTGCGGACGAGGGCAGCGACCTTGCTGCCCTCGGCGCGTCCGGCCACCCTGGGCGTCACGACCTTCATGACCTGGCCCATCCCGGCCGGGCCGGATGCTCCCGTCTCGGTGATCGCGGCAGCCACGATGGTGGCGAGCTCGTCGTCGGACAGCTGAGCGGGGAGGTAGCCGGTCAGGACTTCCTCCTCGGCCCGTTCCTCGGCCGCCTGGTCGTCCCGGCCCGCGTCGGCGAAAGCAGTGGCGGCCTCCCGGCGCCGCTTTGCCTCCCTGGTGAGGATCTTGGTTACCTCATCATCGGTAAGGTCGTGGGCGGCAGATCCGGAAACTTCCTCGTTGCTGATAGAAGTCAGGGCCATCCGGAGCGTCCGCGTGCGCGTCTCATCTCGCGCCTTCATGGCTGTGGTCAGATCGGCTCTCAGCTGTTCTTTCAGTGTCGGCATAAGGCCTATCCTGCCGTCCCGCCGATCCCCGCGCGGCCTAAGGTCGCGGGTCTACGACCGGTGCACTGGCGCCGGCATGGCACCATGTGTGCATGCGAGCGCGAACCCTCCTGAAGGCCACTGCCATCGTCGGCGCCGCGGGCATCGGCTACGCGTCGGTCATCGAGCGGAACTGGTTCGCCCTGCGCGAAGCCGAGGTTCCTGTGCTGCCGACGGGTTCAGCACCGCTGCGCATGCTTCACATTTCCGACCTCCACCTGACGCCCGGCCGTCACCGGCTGATGTCCTGGCTGCGATCGCTGGATGCGCTGGAGCCCGACCTGGTGGTGAATACGGGTGACTCGCTGGGCCACCCGCAGGCCGTGGGGCCCTTCCTGACCTCGCTGGGCCCGCTGCTGGACCGGCCGGGGGTGTTCGTCTACGGCTCCAACGACCTCTACTCGCCCACGCTCAGGAACCCGCTTCGTTACTTGTGGGGACCGAGCACCGGTGACCACGACCACGAGCTGCCGGACCTGCCATGGGAGGAGCTCGGGGATCGGATGGAGAGCGCTGGCTGGTTTAATGCCAACAACCGGCGGGGCCGGATCAAGGTCGGCGACCACGACATCGAGGTTGCGGGGGTAGACGACTCGCACGTCAACCGGGACCGCTACGAGGACGTGGCTGGCCCGGCCGACGTTGCGGCGGACCTGCGGCTAGGCGTCATGCACTCGCCCGAGCCTGCCGTGCTCGACCAGTTCGCCGCCGACGGCTTCAACCTGCTTCTCGCCGGGCACACCCACGGCGGCCAGCTATGCGTGCCGGGATACGGAGCGCTGGTTACCAATTGCGGCATCCCCCGCGCAATGGTCAGCGGCCTGCATCGCTACCCGGACAATCGCGCTGAGCCTCGGACCTGGCTACATGTCTCGGCAGGCCTCGGCACTGCCCCAACAGCCCCGGTTCGGTTTGCCTGCCGGCCGGAAGCTACGCTGCTCACGCTGGTAGCCGGGATGAGCTAGACTTCTCGGGCGGTCAGCGGGGTGTGGCGCAGCTTGGCAGCGCGCTTCGTTCGGGACGAAGAGGCCGCCGGTTCAAATCCGGCCACCCCGACACAGGTCAGAGGCCACTTGCGATCTTGGCAGGTGGCCTTTTTCGTTCCTGTACAGCGGCAAAGTACAGCTGCGGTTACCTCGAAGCGCCGGTTGAAGTTGCGCGGCTCGAACGGCGTGCCGACTCTCGTTGTGAACACCAGACCGGTCTCCGCCCAGCTATCGCCGGCCGCCAGCCGAGCCGCGCTCTGCTCAGTCTCGCGCATGCGCAGCGCGGTCACGCAGATGCCTGGCAGCGGCAGGGTCGCGTCCGAAGCCTCAGAGTTGGTAGCCCGGTGCAGCAGCTGTCCCCGCACCCGCTGGAGCTGCAAGCCGAGGTCCAGCTCCGCCCGCTTCAGGTCAACGGCGGCCCACGGCAGGCTCACGACCTCACCTTTGCGCAGGCCCCGGCGCCAACGAGGATGACGCCCGAAACAGTCGACCTGAGCTAACGGACTTGCTATATGTCGTCCACCTACTTATTGTGGCCGGGTGCGTGAGCCGAGAACTCAGATGAGAGCGCCGACCTACTTAGTCCTGGCGTCCTTGCTGACCTCCTTGGGCGCTGGCGCGCTGAGGGCTGAGGCGAGGCGGCTGGCGGAGTCTGCGCGCCTGGTGACCGGCCGCGGCCGCCAGCTGGGGGCGGGCCGCAGCGCTGGGAAGGCGAGCCCAGCGTGACACCGCTGGAGCGCCGCTTCCGGCTGCTGCTGCGTGCCTATCCTGCCTCGTACCGGCGTGAGCGGGTCGAGGAGATGCTGGGCACGCTGCTGGAGGCCAGCCCGCCGGGCCGCAGTTGGCCGTCCTTCCGTGACACGCGCTCGCTGATCATCGGGGGCCTGCGGGTGCGGGGCCCTCTGGCCCCGTGCTTGTCGATGCTGTGGGCGGCCCTGGGAGCGCTCGGAGCTGGCTATAACTTCATGCTGTCGCTA
>Ga0335075_10012982_pt1 | contig 12559 bp, 7 predicted proteins | sample Lox_Sample_24_FD_206723 | JGI IMG/M metagenome (GOLD analysis project Ga0335075, IMG submission 206723) | Soil microbial communities from Loxahatchee National Wildlife Refuge, Florida, United States - Lox_Sample_2.4 | ecosystem: Environmental > Terrestrial > Soil > Wetlands | place: USA: Florida... | reverse complement strand
GCAGAGAGAAGCGCTGGCATGGGCAAGGTTCGCGCGAGGCGCTCGACACTCACCTGTCCAGTCCTCACATCCAGGATGCAGGTGACCGGAGTGCTCGGGGAAGTGACACCCCGAGCACTCCGGACCATTGGTCATGCGGCCGCGGGAACTGCTGTACCGCCACGACCTCCAGCTTGTAATTCATTGCCTGCTCCTTTGGGTTGGGTTGCTGACGGCGCTCAGTCTCGGCCGGGCGGTTCCGCGGTCGCATCGTCCAGGGGACAGTGCGATTGGCCAGTCGTGTGGGTGCTTGGTATCGGCGCCTCGCCGCATGTAACGTCGCCGCGGCAAACATGGCTCTGGATTCCCCCACGCGAGGCCCCGACGCTGTGCTGTGGGGCCGCCAGCGGGAGTGCGAGGCGCTCCTCCGGTTGATCGAGGCTGTGCGCCGGGAGGAAAGCCGGGCGCTGGTTCTGCGTGGAGAGCCCGGCGTCGGCAAGACGGCGCTGCTGGAGTACCTCGCGTCGCAGGCGGCGGGCTGCCGGGTTCTGCGCGCGACCGGCGTGCAGTCCGAGATGGAGCTGGCGTTCGCCGGGTTGCATCAACTGGTGGCGCCGATCCTCGACGGCGTCGAGCGTTTGCCGGGGCCGCAACGCGATTCGGTGGGGACCGCTTTCGGCATGACGTCCGGGCCGGCGCCGGATCGGTTCCTGCTCGGTCTCGCCGTCCTCGGCCTGCTCGCCGACGCGGCCGAAGCGCGACCGCTGATCTGCCTGGTGGACGACGATCAATGGCTCGACCGGGCTTCGTCGCAGGCACTCGCGTTCGTGGCGAGGCGCCTGGATACGGAATCAGTGGCGCTGGTGTTCGCCACGCGGACGCCAGGCGACGAGCTGAGCGGACTGCCCGAGCTCGTGGTGAATGGTCTGCGCGAAGCCGACGCTCGCCGACTGCTCGACTCCGTGCTTGCCGGACCGCTGGACGACCAGATCCGAGACCGGATCGTGAGCGAAGCGCGCGGGAACCCATTGGCGCTGCTCGAGCTTCCCCGGGATACGACGCCTGCTGAGCTGGCCGGCGGGTTCGGACTTCCGGCGGCGATATCGGTCTCGGACCGCCTCGAGGAGCGCTTCGGCCGCCAGCTCGACACCCTTCCCCCGGAAACGCGCCGCCTGCTCCAGATCGCGGCGGCAGATCCGGTGGGGGAACCCTCGCTGGTGTGGGCCGCGGCGGGTCGGCTCGGGATCGAGCCCCACGCCGCGGTGTCCGCGATCGATGCCGGGCTTGTCGAGTTCGGGACGCGAGTGCGCTTTCGCCACTCGCTGGTGCGATCGGCGGCCTATCGCTCGGCATTGCCTGAAGAACGGCAGGAAGTGCACCGGGCTCTCGCCGAGGTCATCGACCCGGAGGTGGATCCCGACCGGCGCGCCTGGCACCGGGCGCAGGCCACGACGACGCCGCGGGAGGATGTGGCCGAGGAGCTCGAGACCGGGGCCGCCCGTGCGCAGACGCGCGGCGGGCTGGCGGCCGCGGCGGCGTTCCTGGAGCGCGCCGCGGCGCTGACGCCCGAGCCTGGAGACAGGGCACGGCGGCTGCTCGCGGCGGCCCGCGCCAACCGTGACGCCGGAGCGTTGGACGGCGCCCTGGCGCTGCTCGGAGCAATCGAGGCGGGCCCGCTCGACGAGCGCCAGAGGGCAGACGTGACGCACCTGCGCGGGCAGATCGCGTTCGACCAGCGCCGGGGCACCGACGCTGCGGCGCTGCTCGCCAGCGCCGCCGCCCGCCTTGAATCGATCGACGCCGGCCGGGCGCGGGAGGCCCACGCCGAATCACTGCTCGCCGCGATGTGGGCTGACGACCTCGAGCTTCCCGGCGGCCTCAGGCGCGCGGCAGAGGCGGCCCGCGCCGCGCCGCTCGGTCCCGCGCCTGCCCGAGCGGTGGACGTCCTGGTCGAGGCGTTCGCAATCCGGCTCACCGACGGCTATGGCGCCGCGGCACCGACGGTGACGCGCGCGCTCGAGCTACTGCTCGGTCTCGACCTCGACTCCGAAGAGGCCCGGCGATGGCTCTGGCTGGTCGGCGCCCGGGCCAGCGGCCTGATCGCGATGGAAGCGTGGGCGTTCGAGTCCTGGCATACCCTCGGGGTGAGGCAGGTGCGGGTCGCACGCGACCTGGGCGCGCTGGTGCATCTTCAGTTCGCGCTGACGTTCCTCGTCGTCACCCACCTCCTGAGAGGAGAGCTGGGCACGGCGGCAGGACTGATAGACGAGGATCGCCTGATCGCCGAAGCGACCGGAAACCCGCCCGTCGCGCACACCGCGATGCTGCTCGCGGCGTGGCAGGGCGATGAGCCGCGGGCCTCCGAGCTGATCGAGACCACGATGCTCGAGGCGACTGCGCGCGGCCTCGGCCGGCTGGTCAACTCCGCCGACTACGCCTGTGCTGTGCTCTACAACGGCCTCGGGCAACACGATCTGGCGCGCGACGCCGCCCGCCGGGCGTTCGAGCGTGATCCGGTCGGGCACGGGTCGCTGGTCGTCCCCGAGCTCGCCGAAGCGGCGTCGCGGACCGGCGAGGAGGCGCTGGTGCACGGGGCGCTGGATTGGCTCTCGGAGCGTACGCGCGCCACCTCCACCGGGTGGCTTCTGGGGATAGAGGCCCGCACTCGGGCGCTCCTCAGCGACGGGGATGACGCCGACCGCCTCTACCGCGAGTCGATCGACCACCTCTCGGCCTGCGCCGTCCGCGCCGAGGTCGCCCGGACCCACCTGCTCTACGGCGAGTGGCTGCGCCGCGAACGCCGCCGCCTCGATGCGCGCGACCAGCTGCGCGTCGCGCACGCAATGCTCGACGAAATGGGGGCCGGGGCGTTCGCCGAACGGGCCCGTCGTGAACTGCTGGCCACGGGTGAAACCGCCCGCAAGCGCAGCGTGGAGACGCGCGACGAGCTCACCGCTCAGGAGGCGCAAATCGCGCGCCTCGCACGCGACGGTCTCTCCAACCCGGAGATCGGCACGCGACTGTTCATCAGTCCGCGGACCGTCAAGTACCACCTGCGCAAGGTTTTCACCAAGCTGGACATCAGCTCGCGAAGCGAACTCGTCCGCGTCCTCCCGGTTGACGCGGCGATGGCTGGCGCGTCCCTTCAGGACTGACCACTCGACTGTCCCCTGGCGGATGCGAGCGCAGCTCGCCCCGAGCAGACTCCCCGCCATGCCATCAGCCATGCAGAACACCTTCAACTCTTGGGAGCAAGTCATGAGCACCTCGTCATCCAGCCCGATCCGCCCATCTCGACGACGCGCCAGGATGACGCCTCTGGGGGCAGTGGCCCGGGGCCTTGTCGCGGGCGCGGTTGGCACCGCCGCCATGGACGCCCTGCTCTACGCCCGGTACCGGCGCGGTCACGGCGAGGAGGGCTTCGAGCCGTGGGAGTCCTCCTTCGGCCTCGATAGCTGGGAGCAGGCCCCCGCGCCCGCGCAGGTGGGCAAGCGCCTGGTCGAGGGACTGTTCGACCGCGAGCTGTCGCCTCAGCGAGCCCGCCTGGTCAACAACGTCACCCACTGGACTTACGGGATCCTGGGCGGCGTCCAGTACGGGATCGTGGCCGGCTCGCTTTCGACCCCGCGCGTCCGGTACGGGCTTCCGTTCGGCGCCGGAGTGTGGGCCGCCGGGTACGTGGTGTTGCCGGCCGCGAAGCTCTACGAGCCGATCTGGAAGTACGACCGGGTGACGCTGACCAAGGATCTGAGTGCCCATCTGGTGTACGGACTCGGAACCGCGACCGTCCTGCGAATACTCGCCGGCACGACCGGAGCGGCGTCATGACCGCCACACGGACATCGCACGAGCTCGCTCACCTGGCGAAAGGAGCCGCCCAGCCAACGACCGTTGCCGACGTGATGGTGGCCACCCTGAAGGCATCTGGCGTGCGCCGGGTCTACGGGCTACCCGGGGATTCGATCAACGGGTTCACCGACGCGCTGCGCCGCGACGGCGAGGTCGTTTGGGAGCACGTGCGTCACGAGGAGTCGGCAGCGTTCGCGGCCGCCGGCGAGGCCGCGATGACCGGGCAGCTTGCCGTATGCGCCGCCAGCTGCGGCCCCGGGAACCTGCATCTCATCAACGGCCTGTTTGACGCCAATCGCAGCCGGGTCCCGGTGCTGGCGATCGCGGCGCACATCCCGCGCGAGGAGATCGGCGGCAGCTATTTCCAGGAGACCCACCCGCAGGAGCTGTTCCGCGAGTGCAGCGTCTACGCGGAGCTGGTCAGCGTCCCGGAGCAGCTGCCGCGGGTGCTGGAGATCGCGATGCGTCATGCGATCGAACGCGGTGGCGTGGCCGTGATCGTGGTGCCCGGCGAGGTCTTCCTGCACCACGTCGCGCATGAGCCGAGCCCGGCCGTGATCGCGCCGGCAATGTCGGTCATCCGCCCCTCCGGCGAGGCGCTGGCCGCCGCGGCGCAGTCGCTCAACGCGGCCGAGCGGGTCACGGTCCTGGCCGGCGCGGGCTGCCAGGGCGCCCACGACGAGCTCGTCGCGCTCGCCCGGGCCCTGAAGGCCCCGGTGGTTCACACGCTGCGGGGCAAGGAGTTCGTCGAGTACGAGAACCCCTACGACGTCGGCATGACCGGCCTGCTCGGTTTCGCGTCCGGTTACCGGGCGATGGAGCACTGCGACGTGCTGCTGATGCTGGGGACTGACTTTCCCTATCGCCCGTTCTATCCCGAGCACGCTCGTGTGATCCAGGTCGACGTCCGTGGCGAGCACATCGGCCGGCGGATCCACGTGGACATCGCGCTGGTCGGGACCGTGAAGGACACGATCGCCGCATTGCTACCCCAGCTGGTCAACGGCCGCGATGCGACGCATCTGGCCCGGATGCAGTCGCACTACCGTCGTACTCGCGAACGGCTCGACGCGCTGGCTAAGACGCATGGCGACCATGGCCCGATCCATCCCCAGGTCACGGCCGTCGCCGTCGACCGGGTCGCGGCGGAGGACGCGGTGTTCCTCGCCGACGTCGGGACACCCACCCTGTGGGCGGCGCGGTACCTGCGCCTGAACGGACGTCGCCGGCTGCTGGGCTCGTTCAACCACGGGTCGATGGCCAACGCCCTGCCTCAGGCAATTGGGGTCCAGGCGTCTCACCCCGGACGCCAGGTGGTCACCCTTTCCGGCGACGGCGGTCTGTCGATGCTGATGGGCGATCTGATCACGCTCCGCCAGCAGCGGCTGCCGGTCAAGGTCGTCGTCCTCAACAACGGCGCCCTGGGCTTCGTGGAGTTGGAGATGAAGGCCGACGGGATCGTCACCTTCGGCACGGACCTCGACAACCCGAGCTTCGCCGAGATCGCCCGCGCCATCGGACTGCACGGCGTCCGGGTCGAGCACCCCAGTGAGCTCGACGACGGCCTGCGCTCGGCCTTCGCGCATGACGGGCCGGCGGTCATCGAGGTCATGACCGTCCGGCAGGAGCTCTCGATCCCACCCAAGATCTCCGTCGAGCAGACCAAGGGCTTCACGCTCTGGGCGACCCGCAGCATCCTGTCGGGCCGCGGCGATCAAGTCCTCGACGTCGCCAAGGCCAACCTGCGCGAGCTGGCGCTCGAATAACCCACGCGATAACCCCACGCCCGAACCCGACCGAACTCAGGAGACACAGTGACCACCGCCACCGACACGCCAACCACAAATGCCGTCCTCGACGGGCTCGACGCAATCATCAAACCCCTCGAGAACCTGTACCGGGACCTCCATACCCATCCGGAGCTGTCCGACCAGGAGCACCGCACAGCAGCCAAGGCCGCCGAGCAACTCGAGTGGGCCGGTTGCGAGGTCAGCACAGGCGTCGGCGGGACCGGGGTGGTTGGCGTCCTGCGCAACGGCGATGGACCGACCGTCATGCTGCGGGCGGACATGGACGCCCTCCCGGTCAAGGAGGACACCGGCCTCCCGTATGCCAGCACGGCAACGGGCACCGACCCGGACGGGCACACGGTCCCGGTCATGCACGCCTGCGGTCACGACATGCACGTCACCTGGCTGGCTGGCGCCACCAAGCTGCTCGCGCGGGCTCCCGACGCATGGCACGGCACGCTGATCTCGCTGTTCCAACCCGCCGAGGAGCTCGGGACGGGAGCGCAGGGCATGATCGACGATCGCCTGTTCGACCGGTTCCCCAAACCCGACGTGATCCTCGGACAGCACGTCATGCCACCGCCCGCCGGCCAGATCAGCTACCGCCCGGGGGTCACCCAGTCCGAGGAGGACAACATCGAGGTGCGGCTGTTCGGTCGCGGCGGGCACGGCGCGTGGCCTGAGGCGACGATCGACCCGATCGTCATGGCGGCCGCCACCGTATTGCGGCTACAGACGATCGTGTCCCGCGAGATCGCCGCCTTCGAGCCCGCCGTTGTGACGATCGGCTCGCTCCAGGCCGGCACCAAGGGCAACGTCATCCCCGACGAAGCCGTGCTGAAGATCAACGTGCGCAGCTTCGACAACGGCGTCCGCGCTCGGGTGTTGGACGCGATCAAACGGATCGTCACCGCTGAGGCAACCGCTTCCGGAGCGCCCCAACCCCCCAGCTTCAAATCCTTCGACCATTTTGAGTTGACCATCAACGACCCGGCAACGGCCAATCACGTCGGCGACGCGTTCCGCGCCTACTTTGGTCCCGGCCGCGTGACCGAGCTGACCGACCCCCTCCCCGTCAGCGAGGACTTCGGGCTGTTCGGTCAGGAGTGGAAGGTGCCGTCGCTGTTCTGGTATGTGGGCGGCACCGACCCGGCTCTATACGAGCGGGCTGCGCAAGCCGGCCGGATCGCTCAGGATGTGCCCACCAACCACAGCTCCAAGTTCGCGCCCGTCCTGCACCCAACCCTCGAAACCGGCATTCAAACCCTTGCCAGGGCCAGTCTCAGCTACCTCGCCCAGTAACGAACGACGCATGGCGATCCTTCACAGCCTGGCGCTGGCGATCGCGTGCCTGGTCACGTACTGGCTGACCGTGCACGGTCTGGCTCGGATCCACTCCGTGTCCGCACCGGACCACGTCCTGGGGGGCATCTGGGCGGTGATCGCGACCGTGTTCGTCTACCGGACCGGCTACGACGAGAGCGCCACCGCGGCCCTCGGCCGGATGGCAGCGACGCTCCTGAGCTTCTTTCTGTGCCTGATCTACCTGCTCTTCCTGCCGGTCAGCGCGGTCGGCCTGGCGGCGATGATCGGACTCAGCGGGCTGGCCGCGACGCTGCTCGGCAGACCGCAGGATGCGATAACCGCCGGCATCACCACCGCGATCGTGCTCGGGGTAGCTTCGCTTAGTCGGCACAACGTCTGGGAGCAGCCGATCCTGCGGCTGGTCGACACGGCGCTTGGGACAGCCGTGGGTTTGGGCGCCGCTTGGTTCGTGCTGCGCCTGACCGCCGCCGAGGCCGGGCGAGCATGACCACCGAGCTGGTGCTCCTTGGCACCGCGGGTGCACCCATGCCGGTTGCCGGCCGGGGAGGGATCTCGTCGGCGCTCGTCGTCGACGACCGCATCTTCGTGATCGACTGTGGCCGCGGAGCACCGTCCGCGTTCGTCAATGCCGGCCTCGACTTCCGGCGCCTGGACGCGGTGTTCGTCACCCACCTCCACGTCGACCACGTGGGCGACCTGCCCGGCACGCTGCTCTATCCATGGGGGATCCGAACCGGTCGGCACGGGCCGCTGCCTCCGATCCGGGTCTACGGCCCCGGGGCGATCGATCTCGTGAACGGCATCCTGACGACATACGCGTACCACCTGAAGGTCATGCCACTCGACGCGGAGATGCCCGATCCAGGAGGACTGGTTCGCGCCATCGACGTCGCCATACCGGCGCCGCCAGGCGGCGGCGCGCGCAAGCGGGTCGTCGTCATGGACGATGGCGGCGTGCGGGTCAGTGCGATTGCGGTCACCCACGGCCACGTGATGCCGGCGCTGGCCTACCGCTTCGACACTCCGTACGGCTCCGTGGTCTTCTCCGGTGACACCACTGTCAACGACGATCTCATCGCCCTCGCCCAGGAGGCGGACATCCTCGTGCACTGCGTCGCGGACCTCAGCTACCTCGAGCGTCACGGGACGACCGGGGCCGAACTGAAGCGGATGGCGGGCCTCCACACCGACGTGACGCAGGTCGGGGGCGTGGCCGAGCGAGCCCGGGTCGGCGAGCTCGTCCTCACCCATTACCTCCCGGCCGAGCCCGACGCGATCGGCGAGGCGGAATGGGCCGCGCGCGCAGCGACGACCTTCAGCGGGAGAACCACGGCGGGGCGCGACGGCCTGCGACGCGTGCTGCGCCGCGACACCAAGCGACTCAATCGGTCTAGTCGATTAGGAGTGCATTAAGGCCTTCGGTCAGAGACTGAGGCCTCGGCCCAGCGCCAAATAAGCTGAAGCAAAGCATGCTCAGTTCAGAGCGCCGCGGGTCCGGGCTCCGTGGTCGGCGCAGCGAGTGCAAGAGGCTCGACCGGCTGCTGGCGGACGCGCGCGATGAGCGCAGCGGCGTCGTGGTCGTGCGCGGCGAGGCGGGGGTGGGAAAGACCGCGCTGCTCGAATATCTCGCTGAGCGCGCCAACGGATTTCGCGTCGTGCGCGCGGTCGGGATCGAGTCGGAGATGGAGCTCGCCTACGCCGGCCTGCATCAGCTGTGCGCGCCCTTGCTCGACGGCCTCGAGGATCTGCCCGTACCACAGCGCGATGCGCTGTCCACGGCATTCGGCATCAGCGCCGGTGACCCACCGGACCGCTTCCTGGTCGGGCTGGCGGCCCTCAGCCTGGTGTCCGAGGTGGCAGAGGCAAGGCCACTGCTGTGGATCGTCGACGACGCGCAGTGGCTCGACCGGGTATCGGCGCAGACGCTCGCGTTCGTGGCCCGGCGGCTGTTGGCCGAACGGATGGTGCTGGCGTTCGGCGTGCGGGATCCCGTGGCCGAGCGGGAGCTGTCCGGGCTACCGGAACTTGTGCTGACGGGCCTGGCCGACAGCGATGCCCGGGCCTTGCTCGACTCGGTCATCAGCGGGCCGGTGGACCAGCAGGTACGCGATCGGATCGTGGCCGAGACGCGCGGCAATCCCTTGGCCCTGCTCGAGTTGCCCCGAGGCCTCTCACCGGCGGAGCTGGCGTTCGGGTTTGGGCTCACCGACACGATGCCACTTGCCAGCCGGATCGAGGAGGGGTTCCTGCGCCGGATCGAGCCACTTCCGGTGGAGACGAGGCGGGTGCTCCTCACGGCGGCGGCCGAGCCCGGAGGCGATGACGCCTTGTTGTGGCGCGCCGTGGGCAAGCTGGGGATCAGCGCGGACGCCGCCGCGGCTGCCGAGGCGACGGGGTTGATCGAGCTCAGAGCGCGGGTCCGATTTCGCCATCCCCTCGTGCGCTCGGCGGCCTATCGATCGGCGTCGCTACCGGACCGTCAGGACGTACACCGGGCCCTCGCCGAGGTGACCGATCCAGATCTCGATCCAGACCGCCGCGCCTGGCACCGCGCACACGCCGCCGTCGGACCCGATGAGGCCGTCGCCGCCGAGTTGGAGCGCTCGGCCGACCGTGCACAAGCGCGGGGAGGTATGGCCGCCGCCGCGGCATTCCTGGAGGAGGCGGTGCGGCTGACCCTCGACCCAGCCCGCCGGGCCGAGCGAGCGCTGGCCGCGGCTCAGGCCCGGTACGACGCCGGCTCCCCCGAGGCCGCGCTCGCGCTGACCGCGGTGGCTCAGGCCGGGCCGTTCGACGAGCTTCGCCGCGCGCGGGTGGAGCTGCTTCGCGCGCAGATCGCGTTCGCCACGAGACGGGGTGACGACGCTCCGCCGCTGCTGGTGCAAGCCGGCCGACAGCTCGAGCCGCTGGACATCGGGCTGGCTCGCGAGACCTATCTGGAGGCGTTCACGGCCGCCGTGATCGTCGGTCGCCTGTCCCGGGGCGGCGACGTTGTGGAGGTGGCCAGGGCAGCGCTCGCGGTGCCTGCGCGGTCGACGCCGCCACGTGCGCCCGACCTGCTCCTCGACGGGCTGGCACTGCTCGTGACCGAGGGCCGCGCCGCGGCGACGCCGACCCTGAAACGGGCCGTGAGCGCGTTCCGCAACGGTGATCTGTCGACACACGAGCGACTGCGCTGGCTGTGGCTGGCCGGACGCGTCGCGCAGGACTTGTGGGAAGACGAGAGCTGGGAGGTGCTGTGCACGCAGCACGTCCGGCTGGCGCGGCAGACCGGCGCGCTCACGGTGCTCCCGATCGCCCTGCGCTCTCGAATCTTCCAGCACGGGTTGTGGGGTGAGGTCGATGAAGGCGAGGCGCTCACGGGAGAGGCGGAGTCGGTCAGCGTCGCCATCGGGACGCAGCTCGCGGCGTACGGCACCGTTGCCCTCTCTGCCCTGCAGGGCAGAGAGGCCGAGACCGCGGAGCTGATCGCGGCGACGCTGAACGATGTGGAGAGCCGTGGCGAGGGCATGGGCGTGGGCATCAGCCACTTCACGGCAGCGTTGCTGTACAACGGCCTCGGCCGTTATGCCGAGGCGCTGGCGGCGGCCGAGTTGGCATGCGAGCATGAGGACCTGGGCGTGATCTCGTGGGCACTGACGGAGCTGATCGAGGCTGCGGCCCGCTGCGGCAGACACAAGATCGCGACCGATGCGCTCGAGCGGCTGTCGCTGACCGCGCGGGCCGGGGGCACCGACTGGGCACTGGGAGTGGAGGCCCGCTCACGGGCGCTGGTCAGCGAGGATGACGCCGCGGAAGCCGGCTACCGCGAAGCGATCGATCGCCTGCGCCGCACCCGCGTGCGTGTCGAGCTCGCCCGCTCACACCTCGTCTACGGCGAGTGGCTGCGCCGCGAGCGCCGGCGCCTGGAGGCCCGCGAGCAACTACGCACGGCGTACGAGATGCTGAGCGAGATGGGGGTGGAGGCGTTCGCGGAGCGCGCCCGCCGCGAGCTGGCAGCCACGGGCGAGAACGCACGGAAACGAACCGATGACACACGCGACGAGCTCACGGCCCAGGAGGCTCAGATCGCGCGGCTCGCCCGCGACGGGCTCTCTAACCCGGAGATCGGCGCCGAGCTGTTCATCAGCCCCCGGACGGTCAAATATCACTTGCGCAAGGTGTTCACCAAGCTCGACATCAACTCGCGCCACGAGCTCCTCACGGCACTGCCCGATACTTCACGCGCCGCGGTGGCGCCCTAGGCCAGAGGCCATGGCCCAAGACGCTGGCACGACGCCGACTGCGACGCTGGACGAAGAGTTCAGCGAGCTGACGATCGCCGGTTTCCACGCGGCCCTCAGGAGCGGTGAGGCCACCGCCGCCGAGCTCGTCGATTGGTATCTGGCCAGGATCGAGGCGCACAACCTGGCCGGCGCGGAGCTTCAGGCCGTGGTGACCGTGAACCCCAAGGCCCGCGACGAAGCCGCCGCTCGAGACGAGTTCCTCGCCATTGAGGGCGAGCTGTGCGGACCCCTCCACGGTGTCCCTGTCCTCGTGAAGGACCAGGCGGAAATGGCCGGTCTCCCGACCACGTTCGGGTCGATCCTGTTCACCCGGTACGTGCCCGAGGATGACGCGACGGTTGTCGCAAAGCTCAAGGAGGCGGGTGCGATCATCCTCGCCAAGACGGCCATGTGCGACTTCGCGGCCGGATGGTTCTCATCCTCCTCCCTCACTGACCACACCAAGAATCCATATGCGCCCGACCGCGAGTCCGGCGGATCCAGCGCCGGGACGGCGGCGGGCGTTGCCGCCAATCTCGGGCTGGTCGGGATCGGGGAGGACACAGGCGGATCGATCCGGATTCCCGCCGCATACAACAATCTGTTCGGCCTTCGCGTCACCACCGGGCTGATCAGTCGCGCCGGGTTCTCGCCGCTGGTGCACTTCCAGGACACACCGGCACCGCTGGCTCGAACGGTCGCCGACCTGGCGACGACGCTCGACTGCATCGTCGGCTACGACCTGAAGGATCCATTCACCGTGACCGCCTCGGCGGCACACGAGCTCGGCGGCTACGCGGACGCGATCGCCCTGGACGTCCCTCTGGACAACTGGCGGATCGGCGTGGTCGAGACGGGATTCGGCGCCGACGACAACCCCGACGCGAAGCCGGTCAACGAGGTGATCTGGGCGGCGCTGTCACGCCTCGACGAACTCGGCGTATCGATCACCCGGGAGCTTGAGATAGCCGACCTCGCGGGGTGGATCGAGGGCACGTCCGTGTACGTCAAGCAGTCGAAGGCAGACATCAGCGACTTCCTGGCGCAGCGAAGTGGTGCCCCGGTTTCGAGCTTCATGGAGATCTACGAAGGCCGCCACTTTCATCCGGAGAACGACCTCTTCCACGGGATTGCCGAGGGGCCCGACACGGTCGACGGCGATGTCGAATACCTACAGCGCCGGCTCAATCAGGAGCATTTCCGCCGGCAGGTCCTGAACATCTTCGCGGCCCACAGGCTCGATTTCCTCGCCTACCCCACCGTGCAGGTGGTTCCGCCGACGCGAGCTGAGCTCGCCGCCGAGAAGTACCAGTGCCTCACCTTTCCCACCAACACCGTGATCGGCTCACA
>Ga0335075_10012981_pt1 | contig 12559 bp, 12 predicted proteins | sample Lox_Sample_24_FD_206723 | JGI IMG/M metagenome (GOLD analysis project Ga0335075, IMG submission 206723) | Soil microbial communities from Loxahatchee National Wildlife Refuge, Florida, United States - Lox_Sample_2.4 | ecosystem: Environmental > Terrestrial > Soil > Wetlands | place: USA... | reverse complement strand
CCTCCGATCGCTACGCCACCGCGCCAGGATTCGCAGCTGCCGCGCCTGCGAAAAATGCCGAAGGGCAGGTTCTGGACGGGGAAATCGGTGGCCGCATCGTTGGCGTCGGGCACCCAGCTGCGCAGGCCGCCGTCGTGGGTTTCATTGAGATCCATGGCGCTAGCGACGTGCGGGATCGAAATGCTTCTTCAGGCCCTGCCAGCACGAGGAGTAGTCCTGCTGCAGCAGCCCGCATTCGAGGGCATGGCGCGTGGGCTGGATGATGCGGCGGGTTTCGAACATGAATGCCATGGTGTCGCCGAGCTTCTCCGGCCGCGTGGTATCCGCCCGACTGGCGCGCTCGAATGTCGCGGCATCCGGACCGTGACCACTCATGCAGTTGTGCAAGGAGGCTCCACCACCCCGGAATCCCTCGGCCTTGGCATCGTACAGGCCGTGAATGAGACCCATGAACTCGCTCGCGACGTTGCGATGGAACCAGGGAGGCCGGAAGGTGTTCTCCATCGCAAGCCACCGCGGCGGAAAGATCACGAAATCGATGTCATCGACGCCGGGAGTGCTGGTGATGGACTGCAGCACCAGGAAGATCGATGGGTCCGGATGATCGAAGCTGACCGAGCCCATGGTATTGAAGCACCGCAGGTCGTACTTGTAGGGCGCGCCGTTGCCGCGCCAGGCCACGACGTCGAACGGCGAATGATCCATGCGCGCCGACCAGAGACGTCCACCGAACTTGGCCAGCAGCTCGTAGTCCGTGTCCGCGTCCTCATACCAGGCCGTGGGCGTCAGGAAGTCGCGCTCGCAGGCGAGGCCGTTGGCGCCGATCGGTCCCAGGTCGGGGAGGCGGAAGGGGGCCCCGTAGTTTTCGCACACATAGCCGCGGGCGGCGCCCTCCGCCAGCTCCACCGAAAAGCGCACGCCCCGCGGCAGCACCCCGATTTCCTGCGGCGCAACTTCCATCCGTCCGAGTTCGCTCGTGATCAGCAACCGTCCGAGCTCCGGAACGATCAGCAGTTCGCCGTCCGCATCGTAGAAGGCACGCTTCAGCATGCTGCGGTTGGCCGCGTACAGATGGATGGCCGTGCCGCATTGCTGCTCCGGAGCGCCATTGACGCCGAAGGTGACGAGACCGTCCACGAAATCGGTCGGCGACTGCGGCAGGGGCAGGGGCAGGGGATCCCAGCGCAGCTGGTTGGGAGATGCCATTGCCGGGGCGGCGGCGGAGCTCAGCCGCGGGTGCTCCACGGCGCTGAAGGCCGAGTGCATGACACTGGGCCGGATGCGATACAGCCAGGTATGGCGGTTGAGCGCGCGCGGCGCCGTGAAGGCCGTACCGGAGAGCTGTTCCGCATACAGCCCGTAGGGGCAGCGCTGCGGGGAATTGTGGTCGGGCAGGGCGCCGGGGAGGGCTTCGCTGCTGACGAAGTTGCCGAATCCGCGACTGTATTCGACCATTCAGGTCTCCTTGGCCGCACCACCGTCCAGCGACACGACGCCGCGGCGGATCTGGTCGAGTTCCAGGGATTCGAACAGGGCCTTGAAGTTCCCCTCGCCGAATCCTTCATTGCCCTTGCGCTGGATGATCTCGAAGAAGCACGGTCCGACGACGTTCTGGGTGAAGATCTGCAGCAGCACGCCCTGGCCCTGGGTCGGAGCGCCGTCGATGAGGATCCGCCTGGACTGCAATTCCGCAAGCGCCTCCCCGTGCCCGGGCACGCGATTGTCGATGGCGTCATAGTAGGTGTCCGGAGTGTCCTGAAAGTGCACGCCGCGGGCGCGCATGCGATCCACGGTCGCGTAGATGTCGGCGGTCCCGAGGGCAACGTGCTGGATGCCCTCGCCCTTGTAGTCGCGCAGGAATTCCTCGATCTGGGACTTGTCGTCCTGACTCTCGTTCAGGGGAATCCGGATCTTGCCGTCGGGACTGGTCATGGCTTTGGAGAACAGTCCGGTGACCTTGCCTTCGATGTCGAAATAACGGATCTGGCGGAAGTTGAAAATGCGCTCGTAGAAATCCGCCCAGGTCTGCATGTTGCCGCGGTGAACGTTATGTGTCAGGTGATCGATGTAGGTCAGACCTGCGCTGTTGGCCGCCTCGCTGTGCGCGGCCTCCGCAATCGGCACGAAATCCACGTCATAGATGGCATTGGCGCCGTAGCGGTCCACCAGATAAAGGTGGGTGCCGCCGATGCCCTCGATCGCCGGAATGTTGAGCTCCATGGGGCCGATCGAACCCTTGATCTCCCGGGCGCCGCGCTCCAGGGCCATCTTGAGCGCGTACCCTGCGTCACGGACGCGAAACGCCATGGCATTGATCGAAGGTCCATGCGCGCCGCGGAACTCCGCCGCCTGGCCGCGCGGCTCCATGTTGAGGATGAAGTTGATGCCGCCTTGCTTGTAGCGCAGCACGTTCTTCGAACGGTGGCGCGCCACGGCAGTGAAGCCCATGGCGGAAAACAAGGTACTGAGGGCCTGTGGATCCTCGCTGGTGAACTCGACGAACTCGAAGCCATCGGTGCCCAGGGGATTATCGAACAAAGCTGTTGTCATACCGACCCCGCGTGATGAGTGACGCCGGAGGGCGAACTTGCCCGGATAGTGACATTTGTTACTACCTCAGGGCAAGAAAGCCATCTCGGGCGGCATCGCCCGCAAGCCGGGCATCAGCCGTTCACGGACTATTTCCCGAGCACGGTGAGATTGACGGCATCCCCCATCGCCTTGTAGCCGGCGTCATTCGGATGCAGGTGGTCCCGATCGTTGTACATTTTCGCGAAGGTCAGCGGATTGGCCGGATCCGCCACCACCGGTGCGAAGTCGATGACCGCATCGAAGGACCCGCTGCTCTTGATCCAGGTATTCAGCGCCTCGCGGGCCGCCTCACCGGCAGCTGAAGCGTAGGAGGCACCCTGGTAGGGCGTCAGGGTCGCGCCGATGACACGGATACCGTGCTCATGGGCGCGGGCGATGATCTGCAGGTCCGCCGCCTCCAGCGCCTCGGCACTCACGGGCTCGGTCGAATTGGCGGTCCCCAGGCCCCGCCCGATATCGTTGATGCCTTCGAGCAGGATGACGGCCTTGACGCCCGGCACGCTCAGCACGTCCCGGTCGAAGCGGGCGAGGGCGCTCGGACCTGCCCCGTACCGCAGCAGCCGGTTGCCGCTGATGCCGACGTTGACCACGGCCCAATGATGGCCGGCGAGCCGTTCCGCGAGCCTGTCGGGCCAGCCGCGGAAGGCATTGGCCGTGGATGCCGCCCCTTCGGTAATCGAGTCACCCAGGGTGACCACCACGCGCGTGGGTGCGGCGGGTTGGGACTCCACCAGGGTCACCAGCACCGGCACCCGCATCAGATGCACGCCGGGCAGCGAGGTGCTGCCGGTGTAGTCCCCGGCCGTACCCGCGACGTACTGGAATAGGGTGCGCGCGCCACGCGAGGCCAGCGGGCCCGGTACCAGCACGGAAATATAGAGCCGGTCGAGTGCCTTGGTGGGCAGGTCGACCGGGTCGCTCAGGACCGGAGCGCTGGCCGGAATCACGATCGCGGACTGGCCGTCGAAGGTCACCGGCCGGTCGGTTCCCGCAACGATGGTGCCATCGGCGGCCGCGAGGCCCACATGCACCGCGCCCAGGGACAGCGGGTCGGCGCCTTCCTCGTTCGACAACTTCAGGCGCAGTCGCGTGCCGTCTGCGGAGACGCGCACCAGCTGCCGCACGGTGGTATTGCGGATTTCGGCGGTCGTGAGGTCGAGGGGGACATTGCCCGGATTCTCCAGCAGCGGCGGCGGAAAAGCCCGGGGGACGGGCGGAGCAACTGGCGCCGGCGGCATGGCCATGGGCGTCGCGACCTGGGCGGACGGTCCCGGCGGACCGGGCGGCAGCGCAGCAGTTCCGCTCGTGCCCGGCGGCGCAGGTGCGATCACGTATCCCCACACCCCGACCCACCCCTCATCATTCGCGTGCGTTGCTCCCGACGCGGCCCCGGCGAACACACCCGTGAGCACCGTCACCGCCAGCATCCGTCCCGCAATCTTCATGCCCCTCTCCCCCAGCACGTTTCGCGTGGTGCGCGATTCTAGATCAAGGGAATCTGGGCAGCCAGAAGCTCGTACTCGACGTTCAGCAACGGCAGGCGGTTCGCCAGGGACTCATGGATCCGGGTGCGCTCGGCAAGCCTCGCGGCCTGCGCCGTCGCGACCCAATGATGGATCACCATGGTCGGCAGCCGTCCTTCGTCGCGATGCAGCGCGCGGATCCACCCATAGAGCGGCCGCAGCCGGGGTTCCCTTATCCACCATGGCAGTTCGTCGGGCATCGAGAGCCGGGCCCCGCGCAGGTGCTGCATGAATCGGCGCCGCGGCGAGCCGGTCTGGCCGATGTACCGTGAAAGCCGCAGATCCCGCGGGTCGGCCAGCGAGTAGATCGCGGTTCCCACGGGTTCGAGATGGGAATCATCGTACAGTTCGTGGCGCACGTGCCTGCGCAGCCGCGCGGCCAACTGAGCCTCGGTGAGCATGCCGGCATTTTAGTGCAGCCGGCCGCGTGGGGGACATGCCGTCCACCCACGCGCCCGAAAAACAAGTGCGTGTCAGTGCTTTTGTGAATCGCGCGCGTGTTCCTTGATGGTCTCCTTCGCGTCGCCGTACTTCGCCTGCGTCGCACCGGTGACCTGTTTGCCCAGACCCTTGACCTGCTGATCGGGGCTGTTGACCGCCCGGCCCGCCGCCTCCTGCACCTTGCCCGCGGCTTCCTTGGCGCGGCCCTCGACCTGATCCTTGTTGATACCCATGTCGCAGTACTCCTGTGTTGCCGGATATGCCGCCCGCTGCAAGCGAAGCTGGCGTGGCAGAGCTTCGGCCTTCCGCAGTCGCACGGCTGTAGGACTGTGCTGCAAAGCTCCGTCCTGCGGCGTACGTCGGTGACAGCCTGCACCAGGGGCGTACGGTGTCCTACAGCCACGGCCGCGCTCGGCGCTACTTGCGCGGCGCATCCGCTGCCGGCGTCGCGGCGGCAGCCGCGGGATGATCGATCAGCCCCACTTCCTCGATGGCGGACAGCACCTGCAGGGCATCGGTCTTCTCAGCGAATCGCTCGGCCTGGGGATCGTAGCGGTTCCTGACCATGGGCAGGTCGCGGCGCAGCTCTTCGATGAGCTTGATGATCTTGGCGACCTTCTGTTCGGTCGCCAGGTTCAGCTGCAGGGCGATGTGGGTGTGCTGTTGCTCCAGGCGCGTCTGCCGGTTCTGCGCGATGAGCACGATGGTGGTGCTGAACAGCGCTGCGAGGGTGAGGATTCCATCGAGCAGGGGATACGGGAACGGATCGAAAGCCGATGCGCCCCAGTGCGGCGCCAGCGAATTGAAGACGATCCAGGCGACCACGAAGCTCATGAGCAGCGCCAGGTACCGCGGACGCCCGATGTAGCCGCTGAACCGCTCCACGATGCGCTGCGAGCGGGGCCGCTGTTCCCATTCCCGCTTCTGCACCTCGAGGACGCTGTCGATGTTCTCCTCGAGATGCGGCGGCCGATGGCCGGCAGGGTCAGAGGGTTCGACCATGAATCATCGTCGCCATGTGCAATGCACGCCGAAAGCCACGGGATGCCTGACAGTGGCGTAGGAGGATGCGCCGCCGCTGCCGGACCTGCAGCTGCAGCGCGGACTTCAGGCGGCGAGACTGTGCTCGTAATAGGGCGATTGCCGATCGCTCAGGATCGCCTGCAATTCCTCGACCGAGCGGCCCGCCGGTGTGAGCCACCGGTCGATGTTCTGCGGCCGCAGATTCACGATCATCCGGTCGTGACCTGCCGCCGCGACTTCCGGCGGCGGATCATCGGTGATCGCCGCGAAGGACAGCAGCTTCTCGCCGCTTTTCCCATCCGTCCATTCCGAGAACAGACAGGCGACTAACATCCGCCCCAGGGGCCGCGGCACGAAGTGCAGCACCTGGTTGCGCCCGTCGGATCCGGTGACGTTCTCGAAGAACGAATCGATCACCAGCAGCGCATGCGTTGCGCCGAACTGGTTGCGCCAGAAGCGGGTGAGATTGTCACGCCGGGCGTTGTAGTTGCCGCCGAGCGCGTCGTCGGCCGCCGCGGCCGCACCGGGTTGCCGCAGCAGATATCGCGCCGGCACCAGCACCTTGCGCCCGTCCCTGACGACCACGACCGGCGCATACGATCGGGGAAAGATGCGGTAATCATCCACGTGAGGCCGGCCGTCCTTGAGCAATGCCAGCTTGCCCAGCAGCTGCTGCACCTTGCCAGTGGCGATACGTCTGCTTTCGGCGGCGGCCTTGGTCGGCTTGAGGGCGAGCTTGCGCTCCGCATCCGCAAGCCGCTTGCGCTGGGCGAAGATTTCCGTCTCCAGTTTGCCCACCTGGGCGCTGCGGTAGCGGTCGCCCAGATCCCGGATGGCGCGCTCTTCGGGGGTCTGTGCCTGCAGGAACTCGAGGTCGAAGCCCCGGGGCAGCCGCAGGGACGGATCATCGAGCCGTCGCTGCATCAGCTCATGGAACTCCTGAAGGGACAGCTGAATACCGGTGTCACGCACGAAGACCTTCCAGTCCGCGATGACCATGGCCGAATAACACATTGCGTCGATCCCATCCAGTTGCCGGGCCGTTATACAGTACCGCAGGTCCCGCCTTGCTGGTTGACTTGTGTTCGGCGCTAGCATCAGGCGTATGCTGCCACCCACCCTGAAACTGGTCGCGGTCCCCGACGCATCTCCCATAGGCGATTTCATTCGTGATTGGTTCGTCATCAAGGTCCGCTGTGCCTGTGGTCACGAACGCGAGCTGCGGGGCGAGTTCGTGCGGAGGGTGATCGGCGCGCACACCGGGATCGGGCAGCTGCGACGGCGGTTGCGCTGCCACAAATGCGGAGAGCGGCGTGCGCTCATAGAAATCTTTCAATTGCCTCGCTGACCGTCGTAACAGGAGCACCCATGAACTATCAGGACCGGCATGTCGTGATCACGGGTGGCACGGGGGCGCTCGGCAGCGCCATCGTCGGCGCGTTGCTGGCCGAGGGTGCCATCTGCCATGTTCCCTACCGCAGCGAGGAGGAGGCCGCGCGCTTCGAGCATCGCGGGCACGGCCGCGTATCGCTGGTGCCACTCGCGGACCTCGCCGACGAGCCCTCGGTCATGAGCTTCTACGCGGGCCTTGCCTCATTGTGGGCATCGATCCACGTCGCCGGCGGGTTTGCGTTCGCGCCCATCGCCGCCAGCGACAAGGCCCTGCTGGGCGCACAGCTTGAATCGAACCTGATTTCAGCCTGTCTGTGCAGCCGCGCGGCCGTCGGGGCATTCCGACGCGGGCCAGGCGGAGGGCGGATCGTGAACGTCGCCTCGCGACAGGCACTGGAGCCGCGCCTGGGTGCAAATCTCACCGCGTACACGGTCGCGAAGGCGGGCGTCGCAGCCTTCACTGCCGCACTGGCCGAAGAGGTGGCGCCGGAAGGCATCCTCGTGAATGCGATTGCGCCTTCGATCATGGATACCGCTGCCAACCGCAAGTCCATGCCGAAGGCGGACTTCGAGGCCTGGCCGAAAGTCGCCGACGTGGCTGCCACCGTCGCCTTTCTCGCCTCGCCGCTGAACTCGGTGTCGCGCGGCGCGGTGGTGCCGGTGTACGGCAAGGTATAGTTCCAGTCTGACAGTCGCGTCATCGAACGCGCCCTTGAATGCCCAAGCTGTCATGACAGAATATCCGCCATGCATGGTTTTCAGATCGTTCCGAAGGATCTGCTGTCGATCGTAAAACCCGCCGAGCCGGTCGGCGCGCTCTTCTACTTCGTGTTGTTCGTGGTGATTGCGCTGCTGCTGTCGAAGGGGCTGCGCAAAGCGGTCCATGCAGCGTGCTCCAGGGACACCCACGTCGATCGCACCACGGTCAATTTCCTGCAGCAGATCGGATCGGCGCTGATCTGGGTCATCATGTTGATCCTCTATGCGCACCTGATCCCGCAGCTGCGCGCCCTGGGTACTGCGCTGCTGGCCGGCGCGGGGGTCGCCTCGGTGGTGATCGGCCTTGCCGCACAGAGCACGCTCGGCAATCTCGTGGCCGGCATTTCCATGACCATCTACCGGCCCTTCCGCTTGGGGGACACGTTGCAGATCGCAGCCCCCACCGGCACCGAAATCGGCACGGTCGAGAACATCTCTCTCGGGTACACCACGATCAGGGTCCAGGACGGTCGCTCGGTGGTGCTGCCCAACAGCGTCGCGGCCAGCCAGACGGTGATCAATCTCAGCCCCGGCGTCGGCCGCTGGCAGCAAGTCGTCACCATTCGCCTCAGCCGCGATGCGGATCTGGAGGCGGCCACCAAGCTTGCGCGCGAGGCGACGGCGCAGGTGGTCGGCGAGGCGGCCGTGACCAGCTGTTTTCTCACCCGGGTGGATGCCACGGAGGCCCAGCTCGAACTGCGGTTTCAGGCTTCCGGAGCCACCACCCGCGAAACGCAGCGCGCGGCCGTCATCCAGGCCCTGGATCGCGCCTTCACCGCGGCGGCCAAGGGCGCCGCCGCACCCGCGAGCCCCGCGCCGCAGCGTCCGACGTTTGCGTAGGGCAAGCCGTCGGCGAAAAGGGCCCGCCACCTTGCGGCAGCGGGCCTTCAGCGCTCGGGACTATTTCTTCGTGCGCCAGCCCGATGCATAGTTCTTGCGGGCATCCTCACCGTAGGGCACGGCCGCAACCTGCACGCGCACTTCGGTCTGCTCGTGACGCTCGACGGTGGACTTGCGGGTGCCGCCATCGGGTTCGCCCCACACCAGCGTGAGCTCTTCGCCGATCTGCACCTCCGGATTGACCACCCCCAACGACAGCGCAGTGCGCTCGTTGAAGCTGTAACCGCCGAACATCGAGTACCCGACGACCTTGCCGCCCTTCTTGACGGCATCGAAGGTGGCCGAGCCGTAATTGGTGTTCGGAAAATCGAAGTACTTGTTCGACAGCTTTCCGGGAACGAAGAGCGAGGCGAGAACCCTGGCCACGTCCTCCCCGCTCCAGGCGAAGGTCACCTTGTTCTTGTGCGGCTGCTTGGAGAGCTTCTCGAGCGCCTCCCGGCCGGCGAAGTCATGGTCGAACTTCACGAACGGGCCGTAGCCGAGGTCGTACGGCGTCGTGTAGTAGTCCTCGATCCTGTCGGACACGAAGCTGCCGGCGATCGAGCAGGTGGCCTCGTAGCCGTTGGCCGGAAGCCACTCACGATACTTCTTCATGCTCTCGCCGCTATAGACGGCGGGCAGCGGGGAGGGGATCCAGCCGGACTCCAGGGTGTTCGAGGAATACGCACGCGTACCGACGGCGGCGATGCCGAACTCCTGGCCCGCCTCCATGATGGTGTTGAAGACCTTGTCGTAGTCCGCGTACGGACCCCAGACTTCGAGTCCCGGCGCACCGGCCATGCCGTGCCGCAATGCCTTGACCTTCTGGCCGCCCAGGTTGATGTGGCTCCAGTTGAAGAACTTGATTTCCGGCACCACCGGGCCGCCGTTGAGCTTCTCGATCACTTTCCAGGCGTTCGGACCCTGGATCTGGAAGCGGTAGCGGCGGCGAGTGACGGCCTTGCCTTTCGGCGCCGACGGCGAGCGGTCGTCACGGATGGTGTCGACCTTGAAGTTGCCGGTCTCGGCCTGGAACTGCAACCAGTTCACGGAGGGCGCCCGGCCGACGAACACCAGCTCCTCCGTGTCCTCGTAGAACAGGATGCCATCGCCGATGACGTAACCGTCATAGCTGATCGGCACCATCTGCTTGGCCTTGCCGACGCTGAAATTGTTGAAGCTGTTGATCGTGCAGTAGGACATCAGCTTCAGGGCATCCGGACCCTTGACCGTGAACTCTGCCATGTGGTGAGTCTGATCGAACAACACGACGCTCTCGCGCCAGGCGCGCTGCTCATCGCGCCAGTTCGTGTATTCGCTCGGCACGACCGGGTAGACGTAGGCACCGATCCTCGAGTTGCGCAACAACTGCACCGGATTGCCGGCTGCCTTCAACACACCTTCCAGGTTCTGCTGGCTCATCTCCCCCACCTCTCTAAACGTCAAATCCTGAAGAAAAAGCTTTGCCTACACGCGAACGGCGAGGTTTCTTCAAACGCCTCACACTCGTTCCCGCCGCCAGCTGCAGTGTCTGCCGGACCGCGATCTTGAGACTTGGGATCCAATCCTGTCAAGATGAGACCGATCCGGGGCTCAGATCTGTCGGTAATTGACGTTTTGGGATCCAATGTCGCAGGATCGGGCCCATGGATACCCAGTTGGCGCGCGCCACGGTCAGCGTCCGGGAAATGATCCTGCGCGGACGCCTCAAGCCCGGCCAGCGGGTCACGGAAATCATGCTGGCGGAGCTTCTGGGAATGTCCCGGACGCCGGTGCGGCAGGCATTGCCGGTCCTCGCCCGCGAGGGCCTGCTGGTGGAGTCCGGGGGCCGCGGCTACCTGGTGCGCACCTTCACCCGCAGCGACATCCTGGACGCCATCGACCTGCGGGGCGTGCTGGAGGGCTTTGCCGTGCGCCGGATTGCCGAGCGCGGGGCGAGCCCGTCCCTGCTACAGCAGCTACGGGTATGCCTGGAGGAGGGCGATCGGATCTTCCGCAAACGCCATCTCGTGGAGTCGGACGAGGCCGCCTATGGCGCGATGAACGACCGGTTTCACGCGCTGCTGCTGTGCGAAGCCCGCAGTCCCATCATCGCCGGGGCTCTCGCCAGCAATGACTGCATCCCTTTCGCCAGTGCCGGCGCCATCGCCTTCGACGGCGCCGATCTGGTGGCGATGTTCGACGCGCTGTACTTCGCCCACATGCAGCACCACGCGATCTGCGATGCGCTGGAGTCCCGTCAGAGCGTGCGTGCCGAATTCCTGATGTGCGAGCACGTCAATACCGTGAAGAGCAGCATCAACATGCTGCAGCTGATCCGGACCTGAAGCGCCTCAGGTCGTGGCTGCTGCGGGCGCCGACGCGAGCGTGCGTGCCAGGAAATCCGGCAGCGCCAGTGGCGGGCGTCCCAGTAGCTGCTCGAGCGCCGGATCGCTCACGTCGAATTCACCCGCACGCACCGCCTCCCCCAGCGCCACCGACAGGGCCACGAGCGGTGGCGGCAGCCCCGCCTGCTCGAGGGCCCGCCCGAAGTCCGCGGCTGACACCGGAAGGTAGGCGATGTTCCGGCCACTCACGCGGCCCAGTTCCCCGGCGATCTCGGACAGGCTGTAGCCCTCGCGCCTGACCGTGATCGGATATTCACGATCCAGATGCCCCTCGCTGGTCAGCACCCGCGCCAAGCCCTCCGCGATGTCCTCGCGCGCCACGAATCCGATACGGCCATCGCCTCCGCAGTGGACGAGCTCGCCGCTCGCCAGCGCGCCTCCGAACAGCATCGGTACGATGTCCAGGTACAGATTGTTGCGGAAGAAGGTGTACGGAATGCCCGCTTCCCGGATCAATGCCTCGGTGTGGTAGTGCCCGGGAGAGGCCGGAAAGAAAGCCTGCGCCTGCGGCTTGATCACGCTGGTATAGATGATGTGCCCAACCCCGGCGCCGCGGGCGGCATTGACCACATTGCGGTGATGAAGCATCCGCTCCTCGCCGAGCGCACTGGTGGAGATGAACAGCAGTTTGTCGACGCCGGTGAATGCGGCCTCGAGCAGCGCCGCGTCCGCGTAGTTGCCATAGGCCACATCGAAGCGGCTGTCGACCAGATCACGGGCCTTCGCCAGGTCGCGCACGATCGGCCGGATCGTCTCCGGCGCCACGCCGCGTCGAAGCAGCGACCGCAGCGTGGCATGTCCGAGTTTTCCGGTGGCACCGGTCACAGCGATGGTCGTCAACCGAGGTCTCCAGTCGTCGCCTGAAGGGCAGTGCCTTGGACAGCGCCGGTGCGCCGGGGATGATACTGCGAACCGGGATCCCATGCAGTCCATGCGGGATCCGCGATTCCTGTGACTCGCAGTCACAGGTTTGCAGCTCACGGGACAGGTCACATGGTCGCCCGGAGGGCTTCGCGGGGGTGATATTCTACGCAGGTTGATTTCTCATCCGGATGAGGCGATTCATGGCACGACGGTGTGAACGGGATCCCGATCTGACCCACCAGGATCCGCAGAGCGCTTGCGCGCCGGGCAAGGGCGATCGCGTGCACAAAGTACGTTCCCGCGCCCTGCGTCTGGGTGCCGCGGTGCTCCTTGCCGCCATGAGTTCGGTGTGCGCGGCTGCCGGCTGGGTGCAGACCTGGGGAGCCGCGCCGCTGCCTCCCTCGGCGGCCTTGGGACCCATGCCGGCCACGCCGAGTTTCGACAATCAGACGATCCGCCAGACCGTCCGCGTCAGCATCGGCGGGCAGCAGCTTCGCATACGGTTCAGCAACGAATACGGGACCAAGCCCCTGGTCATCGGGCGGGCCCGTGTCGCGGTGGCGGACGAGCACGGCAATGCCGTATCTGGAACCGAGCGCGATGTGCTGTTTTCGGGAAGACCCACTACGACGATCCCGGCCGGCGCACCCTTCCTCAGCGATCCGATCGACCTGCCGGTCGGGGCGCTGTCCTCACTGT
>Ga0335075_10012980_pt1 | contig 12559 bp, 10 predicted proteins | sample Lox_Sample_24_FD_206723 | JGI IMG/M metagenome (GOLD analysis project Ga0335075, IMG submission 206723) | Soil microbial communities from Loxahatchee National Wildlife Refuge, Florida, United States - Lox_Sample_2.4 | ecosystem: Environmental > Terrestrial > Soil > Wetlands | place: USA... | reverse complement strand
CCGCGGATGTGCTGAAAAGCTGGGAGCAGCTGAAAGCCGCCGAGCGCGCGGAAGAAAAAGCGAGCAGTCCGAGTTCATCGGTAACTGGCCGGGCTACAAAGCCGGAATCGGTGCTGGCGGGCGTGCCGCACTCGCTTCCGGCCGTCCTCGAAGCGTATCAGCTTACGCGGCGCGCCTCGCACGTAGGATTCGATTGGAATAGTTTGGCCGGAATTCTTGAGAAGTTGGACGAGGAGAAACGCGAGCTTGTGGGAGTTGCATCGGAACAAGCCCCCGTCGCGTCTGCGAATGCGAGATCTAGCGGCGTGACAACGGGCAAAGACGCAGGCGTCGTCCAAAGTGCTCGCGCACGGTCACGTCTTCTGGAAGAAGAAACGGGCGACCTGCTTTTCACGGTCGTGAACGTCGCGCGCTTTCTCGGCGTCGATCCCGAGATCGCGTTGAAGAAAGCGAACAGTAAGTTCAAGCGGCGCTTCGAGTGGATGGAAGCGGCAGCTGCTGCCGAAGGGCAGAGATTCGCTGACGTGCCTCGCGAACGCATGGAAGAGCTATGGAACGAGTCGAAGCTGAAAGATGAGCCGCTTCAGCCACGTTTTCCGCCAGCTAAATGAGTGGCCACATGCCTGAACAAAAGACCGCGCTTGCGGAACTCGAAGTGCGAATGTGCTCGGATTTTGCGGAATACCAGCAGTGTGTCCGCATGCAGGAAATCGTGTGGGGCAGGGACTTGGTCGTAGGCACGTCGATGTTCGTGGTCGCGCATCACACGGGCGGGCAGGTGATCGGCGCGTTCGATGGAAAGACGATCGTAGGGTTCACGATGGCTATGGCCGGAGTGCGTCAGGGAAAGCCTTTCCTGCATTCGCACATGACTGCGGTCCTTGAGGAATATCGCGATCGCGGAGTCGGCCGCCGACTGAAGTTGTTTCAGCGCCAGGAGGCGCTGAAGCGCGGAATCGATCTCGTCGAATGGACATTCGACCCGCTGGAATTGAAAAACGCATATTTCAATCTGGTGCGACTTGGGGCGGTTGCACGCCGGCTGATTCCGAATTGCTACGGCGTGACCGACAGCCCGCTGCACGCGGGATTGCCGACGGACCGGTTCGTCGCCGAATGGTGGCTGGATTCCGAGCGCGTGAAGAACATTCTTGCAGATAATCCGCTGCCGCCCGCGGGTCCGGTGGCGCGAATATCGCTTCCATCGAATCTCGGGGAAATCAAGTCGACGGATCGCGAGGCGGGCGCGCGCATTCAGTCGAAAGCTCGGGAACAGTTTCAGAAATATTTTCGCAGCGGCTGTGTGGCGACCAGCGTTGAGACGCAGGGTGACACGACCGATTACATTCTGGAGCCGATCGCTGCCGTGGCGGGACTGAAGTTGCCCGAGATTGCGGACTAGTGCGAGGGAGTGGGTTGTCATAGTGGGCAGAACGGGCATGGGCGAACTAGTTGTGGTTTCCAGCCTCCCGCTGCGCGCTGATTTGCATTCGGCGAACTGGCATCGGACGGCTGTCTACGTAGCGGATCGTGATCGACGGTTTCGAGCTAAAAGCCGGGCTGCGGCGGGCGCGCCTTAGATCGGATAATGGCAGCAATGGGTGAAACGCGTCGTTGCGAGATGCAGGTGGGCTTTTAGTCTTAGCACGAACAGTTGTAGTTTGGTGCCGAAGACGTGGAGAGAGGTGACAGCCTTTAGGGGTTTATGGCGGGCGAATGCGACTAAAGAAAATCACGCTGCGCGAGATACATCTGAAGCTGCTGGAGCCGTTTCAAACGAGCTTCCACACGCTGCAGCAGCGCCGGATCGTGCTGATTGAAGCGAACGTTGACGGCGTAAGCGGTTGGGGAGAGGCAACGGTCGGCGAGGACCCGTTCTACTCCTACGAAACGGTCGAGACGGCGTGGCATATCATTCGCGATTTCGTCTGGCCGATGTTGCGAGGCAGGGAATTGGGATCGGCGTCGGAGGTGTGGGACGCTCTCGCGCAGATTCGCGGGCACAACATGGCGAAGGGCGGCATCGAAACGGCGATCTGGGATGCAGAGGCGAAGCTCAAAGGCGTACCACTCGCAAAGCTGCTCGGCGGAACGCGCGAAGAAATAGCGTGCGGCGTCTCGATCGGGATTCAGGGGTCGATCGACCGGCTGATTGCAAAGGTGGAACGCGAGCTTGCCGCCGGATACCAGCGGATCAAGGTGAAGATCAAGCGCGGGTATGAAGTCGAGCCGGTGCGAACGCTGCGCGAGCGTTTTCCGCGTATTCGTCTGATAGCCGACGCGAACTCGGACTATAAGCTGAGCGACGCGGCGCTGTTGAAGCAGCTCGATGCATTCCATCTGATGATGATCGAGCAGCCGCTCGGTTGGGACGATTTCTACTCGCACGCCACATTGCAACGCCAGCTGGAAACGCCTATTTGCCTGGACGAATGCATCCACGAAATCGATCACGCGCGCGCGGCAATCGAGCTTGGCGCCTGCCGGATCATCAATATCAAGCTAGGACGCGTCGGCGGCCACACAGCGGCACGCCGGTTGCACGATTTGTGCCAGTCGAAGTCGGTCCCTGTGTGGTGCGGCGGGATGCTTGAATCAGGAATCGGCCGCGCTCACAACATCGCAATGTCGTCGCTCCCGAATTTTTCGTTGCCCGGCGACGTTTCCGCGAGCCGACGGTATTGGGACGAGGACATTATTGAACCTGAGGTTGAGGTGTCGAGGCAGGGAACGATTCGCGTTCCTACGACGCCGGGAATCGGGTACACGCCTCGCGTGGATCGTATCGAATCGCTGACGAAGCGAAAGGAAGTTCTGGAGTGAGCTTCGAGGAAGAAAGAACCACGCTAAACCCTGACCACAGAGGACACAGAGAAGGCTCAAGAACACGAAGATGCCGTGTTTCCTGCCGATGTAGCATGCGAGACTCCCGTTGAACACAGTGGCTGAAGCAGCGGCGTCAGCCGCACGTCCAACGAAACTTCTTCTCGCGTGCGGACTGGCAGCCGTGCTGGTGCTGTGGTCAAGCAATTACATCGTGGCGAAAGTCGCGCTGGATCACATCGATGTGCTCACGCTGCTGGCTTTCCGGTTCGAGATCGCCGGCGCGGTGATGCTGGCAATTTTCTTCGCGCGGAAACGCCGGACTCCTTTGCAGCGCCGGCATTTCTGGCTGTTCGTCTGTCTGGCAATCTTCGGAATTATCATCAATCAAGGCCTGTTCATAACGGGCTTGAACTACTCGATCCCGTCTCATTCGGCAATCATCGTGGCATTCGATCCGATTTTGATTCTGGTACTGGCGCGCGCGATGGGGCTCGAGTCGTTCTCAGCGGGAAAGTTCATCGGGATGGGGCTGGCGGTTGCGGGGATTGTGCTGCTGGAGTTCGAGCAGAAAGCACCGGCGCACTCGCACTACCTGATGGGCGACCTGATGACGTTCGCGAGCGCGGTAGGATTTTGCCTTTATGCCGTTCTGGCCAAGCGCGTGACAGCGGAGTATGACGCGGTAGCTCTCAACACATTTAATTGCGTCGGCGCGGCGGTATTGTTTCTGCCCGTGGCCGTTCATCAGGCAGTGGGACTCGGATCGAGAAGAATCCCTTGGCAGGGCTGGATGGGAGTGTTTTACACAGCGCTGGTGAGTTCAGTGGTCGCGTATCTTTTGTTTTACTGGGCTTTGCGGCACATGGACGCGTCGCGGGTCGCAGTGATCAATTATATTCAGCCGATTCTGGTGATCATTCTGGCGTCGATATTTCTTGCCGAGACGCCGTCGCAACATTTGCTGGCGGGAACGGCCCTGGTGCTGGCGGGCGTTTATTTGGCGGAACGCGGAGCACGGATTGTGTGACGAACTGAGGGACGGGTGGATCCTCACGATGCGTTCGTCTATCAGGCCGCTTTCAACTGCCATACGCTGCGAATGCCATTGTAGGGAGCGGCCCAGCCTTTACACATTGACGTTTAACGCTAAACGTTATACACTTACCCGGTGATCAAATCCTTTCGCTGCGTTGATACGGAGCGGCTGTTCAACCGTGAACGGGTGAAGCGATTCCGAGCTATCGAGCGCGTTGCTCTCCGCAAAACTCAAGATGGTCGACGCCGCGTGGCAGCTGCGGGATTTGATCAGTCCTCCGGGCAACCGGCTGGAAAAGCTGGAAGGCGACCGAGAGGGGCAGCATAGCATTCGGATCAACGATCAGTGGCGCATCTGTTTCGTGTGGAAAGAAGGCGACGCGTTCCACGTCGAACTTGTGGATTATCACTCGTGAGCAGTCCTGGCCTGATGAGGAGTACGAAAATGGCAAAGAAGCAAAAGCCGGTGCATCCTGGCGAGATTCTCCGCGAGGAGTTTATGCTCCCTCGCGGGCTAAGCATGAACAAGGTGGCGATCGACCTCCGCGTCCCCGTTACACGAATTGCGGAAATCTATCACGAGCGCAGGGGGATCACGACGGACACTGCCCTGCGATTGGCGAGATATTTCAACATGTCCGCAGCTTTCTGGGTCAATCTGCAGTGGCGGTATGAGCTGGAGCTTGCCGAAGATCGTGAGGCGACAAAGATCGCCCACGACGTGCGTCCGCTAGAAACGAGTTCGCGCTGATCATTTGGACATCAGGAAGGCGATTTGCCACGTCGGGGGCCACCGTCCCTCTATGGCGATTTTCGAAGTGCGATAGATTACGCTGATTTCGCGTGAGCGAAAGTTTGCTTCAGAGCGGGATAAAGAGCGCGATATTGTTCGTAGCGTCGATTCATCAACGCCATATGGGCGGGATCCGGCTCAACGACTTCGGCTACTTTCACGGTAACTTCGCACGCTTGCTCCACCGATGGCCACACGCTGACGCCAACTCCCGCTAGCAGTGCCGCGCCGTATGCCGCGCCTTCTTCCGCTTCGAGTATCTCGACGGGCATACCGTAAACATCCGCCTGAATCTGGCGCCACAGCTTTCCGCGTGCGCCGCCACCACCAAGCCGAATCGACTCGACGGGCAGTTTCAATTCGCGGAAAATTGTGAACGTGTCGCGAAGGCTGAAAGCGACGCCTTCAAGGATCGCGCGCACCACGTGGCCGCGCGTGTGTTGCGCAGTTAAGCCGACAAGCGCACCGCGGGCATCGGGATCGAGGTGCGGCGTGCGTTCGCCCATCAGGTAGGGTAGCCAGAGCAGACCGTCGGCGCCGGGCTTGGTCTTTGCGGCCTCGGCGGTGAGCTCGTCGTAGGAGACGCAGTTGCGGCTTGGAGTGCCGCAGAGTTCGTCGCGAAACCAACGCAACGAAAAACCCGCCGCTTGCGTTACGCCCATGACGTGCCAGCGTCCGGGAACTGCATGACAGAACGTGTGAATGCGGCCTTCAGGGTCGATGGTCGGCTTGGCGGTCGAGGCGAAGACCACGCCCGAAGTGCCGATGGTTGCGCTAACGGCACCCGGGCGGACGATACCCATGCCCACCGCGCCGGCGGCCTGATCGCCCGCTCCTGCGACGACGGGAGTGCCGGCGCAAAGCCCCGTCGCGCGCGCGCCTTCGTCGGATATTCTTCCGCTGATCTCAGGCGACTCAAAAATGTAAGGCAGGACTTCCGGGTTGATGCCGGAAATTTCTGCCATGGGCTGTGACCACCGGCGATGAGCGACGTCGAAAAGAAGCGTGCCGGATGCGTCGGCAACATCGCAAGCGCGAGCGCCGGTGAGCCGGAACCGCGCATAATCCTTGGGCAACAGAACAGTTCGGACGCGGGACCACAATTGTGGCTCGTGCTGCTGCACCCACCAGATTTTGGTCAGGGTGAAATTAGTGAGCGCTGGATTTGCAGTCAGCTCGATCAACCGCCGTGCACCGACTTTGGCTGTGATCGCGCGGCCTTCCGATTCGGTGCGTTGGTCGCACCAGATGATCGCGGGGCGAAGGACCTCGCCCGCGGCATCGAGGAGCACCATGCCGTGCATTTGCCCGGTGAGCCCGATGCCGGCGACTTCGTTGGGCATGACGCGCGCGAGCTGGAGGCAGTCCTTAATCGCGGCGCAAGTGGCGCGCCACCAGTCGCGCGGATCTTGCTCGGCCCAGCCGATCTGCGGGGCAGAGATGGGCGCGTGCTCGGTGGTAACCGATGCGACGATTTTGCCGGTTTCGTCGAGCAGCACGGCCCGAGTGCCGCCGGTGCCGACGTCAATGCCAAGAATCTTGCGTGCCATGAAGACCCCAGACGACACTGGATCGCGAAGCGATGGAAGATCGATTTGCTACGGCCGTTCCTGGAACAGCCCAAATCAGCCGCGAGGCATTATCGCACCGATGTGGTGAAAACTGACTGTGGCGTAGAGGAAAGCGGTCGTGGTGTGTGTTTGCTTGCGCTCGCGTGAATTTGTTAGGCTTCTATGACGATTCCGCACCGAGGAGAGGTGTCCGAGCGGTTTAAGGAGCACGCTTGGAAAGCGTGTGTTGGGGAAACTCAACCGTGGGTTCGAATCCCACCCTCTCCGCCATTTCGCGCTTTGCTACTCGGCTGCGGCGCATGGAAGGTCCCAAGCCGTGGACCTGGGGCCTCATGCGAAACGAAGCGAGATACTCTGGTAATAACGCTTAGACTGTTGCTGCTCTCTCTCCGGCAGCGGCCTCTTCGATCAGAGAAGCAACTGCTTTCGGCTGCGAGACGTACACCGAATGGCTGCCTCTCACCTCAACTACAGCTGAACCGGCTCGCTTGGACATCGCTCGTTGGGCATCAGGCGGGATCATCTTGTCTTCTGTCGTTACCATGTACCAGCTCGGTTTCGATTTCCACGCCGGTTTCTGAACCGGCTCGCCTAGCGCTTGCACTCCCCAGGGAACCTGAGAGTCGGCCATAAAGCTCGCCAAACTTGGATTCACGTCAGCGGCGAAGGAAGCCTGGAACTTGGACCTGTCCAAAAAGAGAAAGCCTTCCTGCGGCGGCAAGATCGGAGGAACCGGCGCTCCGGGCGGCGGATTCTCGATCAAGGTTTCGACTGACTCGCCACTATCCGGGGCAAAGGCCGCGACGTATACGAGCCCCACCACTTTGGAGTCGTTACCCGCCTCGGTGATTACGACACCGCCATAAGAATGACCAACCAGGATCACCGGGCCGTCTTGCGCCGCGATCGCCCTCTTCGTTAGCGCGACGTCGTCGGCCAGAGAAATGGTCGGGTTCTGAACGACGGTAACGTTATAGCCCTTTGCCTTCAGCTCGCCGTAGACACCTTGCCATCCCGAACCGTCGACGAATCCGCCGTGGACAAGCACTACATTTCTCGCTTTTTGTGTCATCAGTGATAGCCTCCTTTTTATTCCGGGACCGATGCGGTCACCGGTCTGCTGCAAATTGAGCGATCCGTGGTCTAAAGCTCGCTAACCTCTTCTGAAAATAGGCACAATTCGTGTTCGCGCCATTTGTGTTCGTTCCACTTATTATTTCGAAGGTTAAAATGACGCATCCACGGGCGGCTCGCTGGAAGAAGGTGCGGCCGGCTGTTTGAAGGGCAGCCGGACGCGAAAGCGCGTGTCGCCTGGCTGAGATTTCAGGTCGACGGAACCGTGATGCCTTCGCACGATGCGCAGGACGGTGTCGAGGCCGAGGCCTGTTCCTTCTCCTACCTTCTTCGTGGTGAAGAACGGCTCGAAGACGTGTCCCTGAACTTCTGCTGGGATGCCGGGGCCGTTGTCGCCGATTTCCACAACCGCGCAATCCGACTCGTGATACGCGCGAACTCGGAGCTCGCCTTTGCCGTTCATGGCGTCAATCGCGTTGTCGATGAGATTGGTCCAAACCTGATTCAGCTCTCCGCCATAGGCGCAAACGCGCGGCAGATGCGGATCGTAATCCCGGATCACCGTTACGCCGTTTTTCAGGCGATTGCCGAAGATTTTCAGTGTGTTTTCCAGATCCTCCTGGAGATTGACTTCCTGAAGAGCGCCCTGGTCCATGTAGGAATAGCGTTTGATTGCGGTGACGAGATCGCTGATCCGCCGTGTGCTGTTATCAATTTCGTGAAGCAGGCCATAAACGGTGATCAGGGCAGCGATGCGGCGTAGCACGTAGCCAATCGCATCCTCTCCCGTGGTGGCGGCAAGAGTGTCCAGTTTCTGCGGGCCTACCCGAGCGTCCGTCAGAACTGAAGCGATTTGATAGGGCTCCGAGATGTTGTGGCGCTCGAGCCAATTCGTAACGGCTTCCTCGCGATCACTGAATTCGAGCGGATCGGAAGACTGTCCCGCTGGAGAAACGGCCTGCTTCATGACCTCCTGTTCAAATTGCAGCATGGCAACGCGCTGGGCTTCAGAAAACGCGTGCTGAAGCAGCTTCAGGCTGGCGGCACGCACGCTCTCCATCGCCTCCATCAGGTTTTGCGCAGCGCGGCGCGCAGCAGCCGCTGGATTATTCAGCTCGTGAGCAAGACCAGCAGAAAGCTTCCCTAGCGCCATGAGTTTTTCCTGCTGGGTTTCCATTCGGGTGATTTCGCGGATGCGATCGGACATCAGGCCCACGAGACGCTGCACAAGCTGCGGCATCCGCTGCGTCATTTCTGGAAAATGTCGTTTGTGGAGGCGAAGCAGCCGCGTAGGTAGAACAGCGCGGGCCGTGCCGCGAACCTGCGTGAGGCGCGAAAAGGGAAGCAAGCCCGTAACCTGGCCGGCAGAGGCAATGAGGACAGGGGAACCAGGACTACGTTCAAACTGGATCTCGCCCTCGAGGATCACGTTGAGATACTCAACCGGATCACCTGAGCGCGCGAAGACCTGCCCTGCGCTGAAAACTACTTCGTCCATTCGCGAGGCGAGCCATTCCAGGTCCTCGCCGGGCAAATCCGCGAAGACAGAGATCGAACGCAGAGCAGCGACGAAGCGGCCAGTCTGGCCTTCCGTTTGTCCTTGGCTCATCTCACACCGTACTTAAGTATTGATGCACGAACTGGACGGCGCTGGAACCCTCTCCCACTCCCGACGCAACGCGCTTGATCGAACGATAGCGCACGTCGCCTGCGACGAAAATACCAGGACTGCTGGCTTCCAAAAGCCACGGATCGCGCTCGAGGGGCCAACCTTTAGGAGGCTTGCCATCATGCAACAGATCGGGGCCAGTCAAAAGAAAGCCCTTGTCGTCGCGTTCGATTACTCCCGCAAGCCATTCCGTGAGCGGTTGCGCGCCAATGAAAATAAACAAGGAATTCGTAGAGATCCTTTGAACTTCGCGCGTCGTGGAGCAGCGGACGGAGATAGCTTCCAAATGGTTCTCGCCGAAGACCTCGACAATCTCCGAGTTGAGCTCGACGTGGATGTTTTCGGTCTGGCGAATCTGGTCAACCAGGTATTGCGACATGCTGACTTGCAGCGAACTGCCGCGCACGAGCATGATAACGCGCGTGGCGTACTGCGAAAAAAACATGGCGGCCTGCCCGGCCGAATTTGCGCCGCCTACGATGTAGACGTCCTCGCCACGGCAAGAAGAAGCCTCGGTCACCGCCGCCCCATAATACACGCCGGCGCCTTGCACGCGGTCCATTCCAGGGACATCAAGTCGCCGGTAAGAAACGCCGGTCGCGATGATCAGGGCCTTGGCGCCAATTTCGGTGCCGTCGGCAAGGGCAATGAACTTCGAGCCGGCTTCGACTCGGAGGCCGGTGACTTCCTGTGGCGTTAGGATTTCCACGCCAAATCGACGCGCTTGAGTCACGGCCCTTCGAGCCAGATCGGCCCCGCTCAGGCCTGAGGGAAAGCCCAAGTAATTTTCAATGCGGGAGCTCATGCCCGCTTGTCCGCCAGGCGCGTCTCGCTCAATCATCACTGTGCGCAAGCCTTCCGAAGCGCCGTATACAGCCGCGGCAAGTCCGGCAGGCCCGCCACCCACGATCAGAAGGTCATAAAAGGAAGTTTCGGGGCGTGTGCGCAAGCCCAGGCGTTCGGCGATGTCCAGAGTTTTGGGATCGGAAAGAAATGTGCCGTCCGAAAATAGAACGACGGGGAGCTTGGCGGTGTCGCCTACCGTAGCAAGAGCCTCGCGGGTCTCAGCGTTCTTCTCGGCATCCTCTGCGTCGAGCCAGTGGTACGGCACTTGATTGCGTGCCAGAAAATCGCGGACGGCGTAGGAACGAGAGGACCACCGATGGCCCAGCACGCGCACTCCCGAGAAAGCGGGACGATAGGACGCTTGCCAGTCGTCTAGAAGGTCGTCCAGTACGGGGTAGAGTTGCTGTTCTGGCGGATCCCACGGCTTGAGCAAGTAGTGATGGATCCTCGCTTCGTTTATGGCGTGGATGGCGGCATCCGTATCCGCATACGCGGTCAGCAGAACTCGGCGCGCATCGGGGTAAATATCCATCGCGCGGCGGATAAACTCGACGCCGCTCATCTCTGGCATGCGCTGGTCGGCGAGCAGAAGGCCAACGGCTTCGCTGCGCCTTTTTAGGCCATTAAGAGCATTGAGTGCCGCGGCGCCGGAGTCGGCACGCAAAACGCGGTAGTGCTCGGCGTAATGCTTGCGCAGATCGCGCTCCACTGCCCTTAGTACTTCAGCGTCATCATCAACGGCCATTAGGACAGGCTTGGCCATGCTGATTCCTTCCTTGTCCCTCATCCTGCGAATTTGGATAGACGTGCTTGCACTTCGCCATTCTTGGATGCACCAGCGAGGCTGGAGGCTCCCGGCAATTCAGCGGACAGCCGATGAAATTCAGCTAAGGGCTCTTGGCACTGGATTTCGGTGCTCGACCTTCACGGAATGTGATCGTGCTACATTTCAGGCTTTCTTGCTACATCTCAGTCCCGAGTTAGCACGCGAAGTCACTCGATAAAATCGACATGGAACTGAAATGGCCGTAAGCTCCTTGTCTCCGGCCGCCGAGAAAGCCGATGCAAATCGCGCAAGGCTGAGCATTGAATGGTTCGAATTCCACCCCCTCCGCCATCGTGTCGAAGATAGGTTTTGTCTGCAGGGCCTGAAAAGAAATGTCGCGGATGTCCGGCTTAAGCCGCCCGTAGGCGCAGGAACAATTACTTCACGAAAACGCCACCCTCTTATTGAATTCATCTACAATTCGGAGGTGATGCGCCGCATCAATTTGTGTCGCGGTTACCATGGGGCGCTGATTACAGACAACGCGTACAATCGATTTCGTGTCTAAGGCGTAGGGCGACTTGCCGCCTTGCGTTGCCGGATTGGGCGGACGGTTTTTTTTCGAGCGAAAAATGCCAGGAGTGTCCTGGAAGGGCAGGGTGACTGGATTTGTGCGGAATCGTCGGGTTCACACATAAGAACTACGCGCCGGACCCTGATCGTATCGGGCAGGCGGTCGCGACGCTCGTCCACCGCGGGCCGGACCAGCAGGGCATTTATCGCTCGGCGCTGTTCTCTATGGGAGCGGCTCGCCTGAAGATCATCGACCTTGCCTTGGGCGACCAACCGATCTTCTCAGACGACGGAAACACGGGAATTGTCTTCAACGGAGAGATTTACAACCATCTCGAGCTACGCGCCGAACTCGAACAGCTCGGTCATCACTTTAATTCTCATTCCGACACAGAAACAGTACTGCACGCGTACCTGGAATGGGATCGCGACTGCTTTCGGCGGTTGCGTGGAATGTTTGCGGTAGCACTTTGGAATGAAGCGCAGAGGCGGATCGTATTGGCGCGCGACCGAATGGGCATCAAGCCGCTGTACATCAAGCGACAGGGCGAGGAACTGTATTTCGGGTCCGAACTGAAGAGTCTCTTTGTGCACCCGGAGATTGACCGGCGGTTGAGCCTCGATGGCCTGGATTGCTATCTCTCGCTGAACTACGTGCCGTGTCCGTTGACCCTCGTAGACGGTATTGAAAAGCTGCCGCCCGGATGCTGGTTGGAGTGGCGCGATGGTGAAATTTACTCCGGCGAATATTGGCAGCTTCCGATTGGCGTGAATTCGGGAATCACCTTGCAGCAAGCGAAAGAAGAGCTGGACGCCCTCTTACGGGACGCCATTCGCGAGCATCTGCTTTCGGATGTCGAGTTGGGCGTCTGGCTGAGCGGAGGTATCGATTCGTCGACGATTTTGCATTACGCCTCGGCGGCCTCGAGCTCGCGGCTCAAAACTTTCTCAATAGCGTTTCGCGGCCGAAGTTTCGACGAAACGAAGTACATCCGTGAGGTGGCGCAACACTATGGCACGGACCACGAAGAACTCGATCTGACCCCGGAGCAGGATCTGCGTGGCGCGATTGAAGAGTTTGCTTACTACTCCGACGAGCCGAGCGCCGACGCAGGCGCGCTTCCCGTGTGGTTCCTCTCGAAATTGTGCAAGACGAAGACGACGGTCGCACTCAGCGGTGAGGGGGCGGATGAGCTATTCGGCGGATACCTGACTTACCGAGCCGACGAGTTAGCCGAGCGAGCGCGGAGAGCGCCACAAAAACTACTCGAATTGGCGCTGGCGGCAATGCGACACTGGCCTGTGTCGGATGAAAAAATAGGATTTGAATACAAAATCAAGCGCTTTCTGGAAGGCGCTTTACAGCCAGCGGAGCGTGCGCACGTCTATTGGAATGGAACTTTCTC
>Ga0335075_10012979_pt1 | contig 12561 bp, 9 predicted proteins | sample Lox_Sample_24_FD_206723 | JGI IMG/M metagenome (GOLD analysis project Ga0335075, IMG submission 206723) | Soil microbial communities from Loxahatchee National Wildlife Refuge, Florida, United States - Lox_Sample_2.4 | ecosystem: Environmental > Terrestrial > Soil > Wetlands | place: USA: Florida... | reverse complement strand
CTACCGCCCCGGGGCGGGGGGTTCGGGGCGGCCCCCCCCGCGGGCGGGGGCCGCCCCCGCCACGCCCGGGGCCCGCCGTCCCCGGCCGCCCCGGCCCGGACCCTTCCTCGAACTCCACCCGGCCGCCCTTCCCCGCCCGGCCCCGCCTCGTCTTCCCCCTGCCCTGCCCGAGCGGGCGGTCGGGACGATATGCGAACATATGTTCGTATGAGGTGGGACGAGCAGAGGGTGGAGAACGACATGCGGCTTCCGGGGATCGGCGACGGCACCGTCGTCCGCACCTTCGATGCCCCCGAGGCGATGGGGATCAACTTCCATGAGGTCCGCGCCCGTTCGGCGCTGAACCACGTCCCCGGTGACCGCTTCGGCTTCAGCTGGACGATCAACCCTTACCGAGGATGCACGCACGCGTGCGTCTACTGCATGTCCGGCGCGACCCCGATCCTGCTCGCCGACGGGCGCTCGAAGCCGCTCGCCGACGTCCGCGTCGGCGACGCGATCTACGGCACCGTCAAACGCGGTCGATCTCGCCGATACGCGGTGACCGAGGTCCTGGCGCACTGGCGGACTCGCAAGCCGGGCTACCGGGTGACGCTCGAAGACGGCACCGAGCTGGTCGCCGGCGGTGACCACAGGTTTCTCACCGACCGGGGATGGAAGCACGTCACCGGTGCCGAAAGGGGCCCGGATCGGCGCCCATACCTGACGACGAACGACAAGTTGATGGGCACGGGCTCGCTGGGGAAGGCGGGGGAGGAGGACGAGGAGTATCTCCGCGGGATGATCGGCGACGGGATCGCGATCGAGTCACAGGCGAAGCTCGGCGTCGTCTCGATCGAGCCACTCGACGAGGAGATCGAGATGTTCGACATCGCCACCGGGACCGAAGACTTCATCGCCGACGGGGTGGTCAGCCACAACTGCTTCGCGCGGCGGACGCACGGCTACCTCGACCTCGACGCGGGGCGGGATTTCGAGCGGGAGATCGTGGTCAAGGTCAATACGCCGGAGATCGTGCGGGCGGAGCTGGCGCGGCCGAGCTGGAAGCGGGATCTGGTGGCGCTGGGGACCAATACGGATCCGTATCAGTGGTGTGAGAGCAAGTACCGGATGCTGCCGGAGATCCTTGAGGCTTTGCTGGCCGCGCGGACGCCGGTCTCCGTGCTGACCAAGTCACCGCTGGTGATGCGGGACGTCGAGATCTTCGAGCGCTTCAAGGCGGCGGGGATGAAGGTGTCGGTGAACCTCTCGGTGCCGACCCTGGACGAGAAGGCGTGGCGGGCGACGGAGCCGCATACCCCGAGCCCGTCGGCCCGTCTCGACGCGGTCGCCGAGCTGCGCCGCCGCGGCATCGACTCCGGCATCCTGATCGCCCCGCTGATGCCCGGCATCAACGACACCCCCGGGCAGGTGGAGCCGATCGTCGCCCGCGCCCGCGAAGCCGGCGCCACCTTCCTCGGCGGCGTCGCCCTCCACCTCCGCGGCGAGGTGAAGGACGTCTTCTTCGGCTGGCTTCGCGCCAAACGCCCCGATTTGGTCCCCGAGTACGAACGCCTCTACGGCAAACGTGCCTACATGCGCCCCGAAGATCGCAAGAAGACCACCCGCGCCCTGCGGGGCTGGGGCTCCGCCCGCATGCGAAGTACCAGAACGGACGGAGGCGCCGGCTCCGCAGAACATGGAGGCGCGGGTTCCAGCCCCACAGATCATGGAGGCGCCGGCGCCGGCTCCAGCTCTCCCGACCCCCGAGACGCGAGCCGCCGTCGGCGGCAAAGCGATGACCGGGCGGGTGGCGCGGACTCGGAGCGCGAGAACGTATACCTCGCTCGCAGTGGTCCGAGTCCGCGCCAGGACCCGCCCGCGCAGGCCTCCCTCTTCTAGGGCCTCTCCGGGCCTAGCTTCCTTCGTCCAACTGCTCGAACTTGCAGTCCCGCGGGCTTTTGTCGTCCCGAAACCGATGAAACCGCGCCCCGTGCCGGATCCTTCCCGCCGCCGCATGGTCGTACCCGACCTCGATCACCAGCTCCGGCCGCATCGCCACCCACTCCAGGTCGCGCCCGCCGGTCCAGCGGCTCGGCTCGGCCGTGCCGCTCGCCCCGGTCTCCAGCGGGGCCAGCATCGCCCGCATGCTCCGTTTCGCCGCCGCGCTGAAGCCGGAGATGTGGCCGACGGTGCGCAGGTCGTCACCGTCGTAGAGCCCGAGGATCAAGGAGCCGACCGTGCCCTCCTCTTTGCCCGGCCGCCAGCCCATCACCACGCAGTCGATCGTCCGCTCGCGCTTCACCTTCGCCATCCCTTTGCGTTTGCCCGGGATGTAGGGGGCGTCGAGCTGCTTCGCCATCACGCCCTCGATGCTCCCCAGCCAGCGCTCGGCCTGCGCTTCGTCGGGGGTGAGCGGGGTCAGCTCGAGGCCGGTCCCCGCGGCGATCCCCTCCAGCCGCGCCCGCCGCTCCGACAGCGGCGCCTCGAGCAGCGACTCCTCGCCCTCGGCGAGCAGGTCGAAGGCGATGTAGGTGGCCGGGATCTCCCGCGCCAGCAGGTTGATCCGACTCTCGGCCGGGTGGATGCGCATCTGCAGCAGGTCGAACTGGACCGCGCCGGAGTCGCCGCGGATCACCAGCTCGCCGTCCAGGACCCAGCGCCCCCGCGCCCACTCGAGCTCCGGGAAGTAGCGCCCCAGCGGTTTGCCGGCGCGCGACTGCACGTAGGCCTCCGCACCGTCGACGAAGACGATCGCGCGGAAGCCGTCGAGCTTCGGCTCGTACGCCCACTCCTCGCCGGTCGGCAGGGCTTTGCGGGTCAGCGCCAACTGCGGTTTGATCGGCGGCGAGAGCGGCAGGGCCACGGTGCCAGGCTATCGGCGCGCTCAGCCGCGGTGGCGCTCAGCCGCGGTGGCGCTCAGCCGCGGTGGCGCTCCGACCGGGCGACGCTCCGACCGAAGTGGCTCTCAGCCGGCGGCGGTGCGCTCGGCGCGGCGCGCCGCGCTCTCGCGCGGATCGGCGATCGGCACCGCGGCGAGGAGTTTCTTCGTGTACGCGTCGCGCGGGTGCTCGCAGACCTGGTCGGCATCGCCGGTCTCGACGATCTTGCCGCGGTTCATCACCGCGATCCGGTCGGAGATGTGGCGCACGACGCCGATGTCGTGGGCGACGAAGACGTAGGTGAGGCCCATCTCGTCCTGCAGGTCGTCGAGCAGGTTGACGATCTGCGCCTGGATCGAGACGTCGAGCGCCGAGACCGGCTCGTCGCAGAAGACCAGCTTCGGCTCCAGGGCGAGCGCCCGGGCGATCCCGATCCGCTGCCGCTGGCCGCCGGAGAATTCGTGCGGGAAGCGGTTGTAGTGCTCGGGCGAGAGGCCGACCCGGTCGAGCAGCCCTTCGACCCGCGTGCGCAGTTCCTTGCCGCTCGCCACCTTCTGGATCTTCAGCTGGTCGCCGACGATCTGGCCGACCCGCTTGCGCGGGTTGAGCGAGGCGTAGGGGTCCTGGAAGATCATCTGCATCTCCCGCCGCAGCGGCCGCAGCTCGCGCCGGCCGAGCCCGGCGATCTCCCGCCCCTCGAACTTGACCGAGCCCGAGGTCGGCTTCAGCAGCTGCAGCACCGCCCGGCAGGCGGTCGACTTCCCCGACCCGGACTCGCCCACCAGCCCCAGCGTTTCGCCCTTGCGCACGGAGAAGCTGATCCCGTCGACGGCGCGCACCTGGTCGACTTCGCGGTCGAAGAGCAGGCCGCTCTTGATCGGGAAGTGCTTGACCAGGTCGCTGACCTCGAGCAGCGCCCCGCCCGCGTCGCCGGTCATCGCCGCGTCGCTCACCGCGGCTCCTCCAGCCCGATCCGGCCCTCGACCTCGCGCCGCTTCCGCTTCTGCTCCGGCGTGAGCCAGCAGCGGTCGCGATGGTTCGGGTCGTCCGGCAGGCGCGCCTCGAGCCCCGGCACCTCGGTGCACTTGCCGAACTCGTGCGGGCAGCGCGGCCGGAAGGCGCAGCCGGTCGGCAGGTGCAGCAGCGAGGGCGGCGCGCCGGAGATCTGCGGCAGCCGGTGCGGCCGCGGCTGGTCCAGCCGGGTCAGCGACCCGAGCAGCCCCCAGGTATAGGGGTGCTGGGGGTCGTAGAAGATGTCGTCCAGCGTCCCCCGCTCGACCACCTTGCCGCCGTACATCACCAGCACCCGGTCGGCGACTTCGGCGACCACGCCCAGATCGTGGGTGATCAGGATCGTCGCCAGGCCGCGGCTGCGGTTGAGCTCCTGGATCAGGTCGAGGATCTGCGCCTGGATCGTGACGTCGAGCGCCGTGGTCGGCTCGTCGGCGATCAGCACGCTCGGTTCCAGCGCCAGCCCCATCGCGATCATCGCCCGCTGCCGCATCCCGCCGGAGAATTCGTGCGGGTAGGCGTCGACGCGGCGGTCGGCGTCGGGGATGCCGACCGACTCCAGCAGCTCGACCGCCCGCGCCCGCGCCTCCTTCTTGCCGGCCGAGGTGTCGTGGGCGCGGATCGCCTCGATCACCTGGCTGCCCACCGTGTAGACCGGGTTCATCGAGGTCATCGGGTCCTGGAAGATCATCGCGATCTGGGTCCCGCGCACTTTCTGCAGCTGCGATTCCGACAGCGCCGTCAGCTCTTCCCCGCGCAGCCGGACCGAGCCCTCGATGTGCGAGTTGGGCGAGCGGGTGAGGCCGATCAGGGTCTGCGCGGTGACGCTCTTCCCCGACCCCGACTCGCCGACGATCGCCAGCACTTCGCCCGGTTCGAGCCGGAAGTCGACCCCGTCCACCGCCTGCACGCGGCCGTCTTCGGTGGCGAAGCCGACCCGCAGGCCGTCGACCTCGAGCAGGGCGCCGCCGCCGGCGCCCGGCGAGGCGGGTGCGGTCTCCGGGGTGGCGCTCATGCGGCCGAGGTGCCCAGGCGGATCCGCGGATCCAGGTAGGCGTAGGCGATGTCGACGAAGATGTTGAAGAGGACGATGAAGAAGGCGCCGAAGAGCGTCACCGCCATGATCGAGGGGAAGTCCTGCTGCTTCAGCGCTTCGGCGGTGAAGAGGCCGACGCCTTCGATGTTGAAGAGCGACTCGGTGACGATCGCGCCGCCGCCGATCAGCACGCCGAAGTCGAGCCCGAACAGGGTGATCACCGGGATCAGCGAGTTCCGCAGCACGTGTTTGACCATCACCCGGCGCTGCGAGAGCCCCTTGGCGCGCGCCGTCCGCACGTAGTCCTCGTTCATCACGTCGAGCATCGAGGAGCGCAGCACGCGGCTGTAGAAGCCGGCGAAGAGGATCGCCAGGCTGATCCAGGGCAGGATCAGGTGGCTGAACCACTTGCCCGGGTTGGACAGCGGTTCGTACCCGCTTGGCGGGAAGAGTTCGATCTTGTAGGTGAAGTAGTAGAGGAGGATCGAGGCGAGCCAGAAGACCGGCATCGAGACCCCGATCAAGGCGAGGACGGTCAGCCCGCGGTCGAGCCAGCCTCCCGCCCTGACCGCCGACAAGTAGCCGAAGAGGAAGCCGAAGGAGAGCCAGATGATCGCCGCGCCGATGCACAGGGAGGCGGTCGCCGGGATGCCTTCGAGGATCCGCTGGTCGACGTTGATGCTGGACTGGTAGGACTTCACCTTGCCGGTGAAGATCAGCTTCATCTGGGTCCAGTACTGCTCCGGCAGGGGCTTGTCGAGGCCCCACTGCTTTTCGACTTCCTTGATCAGGTGCGGCGTCGCGTTCTTGCCCGCGATCCGCGGCGCCGGGTTGGTCGCCGGGACGACGTTGAAGATCAGGAAGACGAGGATCGAGATCGCGAAGAGGACGGCGATCGCCCCGAGGATCCGACGTATGAGGAAGCGCAGCATCGCTCAGACCGGTCCCACTGCCTCGGTGTCGGCGGTGCCGGCGCGCGCCTCGAAGCGGACTTTCGATTTCGGGTCGAGGGCGTCGCGCAGGCCGTCGCCGAAGACGTTCACGGAGAGCACGGTGAGGAGGATCGCGGTGCCCGGGATGATCGTCAGGAGCGGCTCGTTGTAGAGCGCTTCGAAGCCTTCCGAGATCATCGTCCCCCAGGAGGAGCTGGGCGGCTGGACGCCGGCGCCGAGGTAGGAGAGGACCGCCTCGAGCAGCATGTTGTTGGCGATGTTGAGGGTGAAGAAGACGATGATCGTCGACATCAGGTTGGGCAGGATCTCGAGGAACATGATCCGGGCCGAGCCCGCGCCCTGGGCGACGGCGGCCTCGATGAACTCTTTCTCGCGCAGGCCGAGGATCTCGCCGCGCAGCGGCCTCGCCATATAGGGCGTATAGACGAAGCCGATGATCAGGGTGGGGATCCAGAGTGAGTTCCCCTTCACGTGTATCGGCCCGATTTCGAGCCCGCCCACGGCCAGGACGATGCCCAGCGCCAGCGACAGCAGGACCACCGGGAAGGCCCAGATCACGTCCATGATCCGGGAGATGACGGTGTCGGTCCAGCCGCCGTAGTAGCCCGACAGAAGGGCGAAGACGACGGCCAGGACCGTGGTGATGATCGCGGCGACGACGCCGATGAAGAGGGAGGAGCGGCCGCCGTAGAGGAGGCGGACCATCTCGTCGCGGCCGAGGTGGCCGTCGGCGCCGAGGAAGAACTTGCCCCCGGCGGCGAAGAACTGCGGGCCGATCGCCTTGCCGCTCGGTTCGACCACTTCCTTGACTTCGTTGCCCTCGTGGAGTTTCTCCAGCGGGTGGGTCTGGTTCGGGCCGGTGTGGGCGACGTGTTCGGCCCAGACCGGGGCGAGCAGGCAGCAGATGACGATCAGCAGGAAGACGCCGAGGGCGAAGAGGGCGAACTTGTTGCGCCGCAGGCGCCGCCAGGCGATCGCCCAGGGGCCGCCGCGCTGACCGTCGCCGCCCTCGTCGCCGGCGATCTCGGCGACGAGTTCGGGGTCCCCCGTGACGGTTCCTCCGGGCCCGCCGTTCGGCGGGATGGCCCTCGGGGCCACCCCGCCTGCGCCGGGAATCTCAGAATCGGGGGACACCTGAGTGTGCTGGGTTCCGGCTTATTCCTTGAATTCGAGACTGGTGAGTTCGGTCTCGAACGTCGGGTTCCAGATCGCGGTTTCCAGGTTGATGTCTTCGGAGACGAAGAGCGAGAGCGTCCGGGTCCCGTAGGGAGCCCAGGTCGCTTCTTTCATGAACGCTTCGTCCAGTTCGGCGTATTCGGTTTCCTGCTGCGGGCCGAGCTGTTCGGTGGCGAGCTGGTCGATTTTTTCGTTCAGAGGCTTCACGTTGATCTGCGAGAAGTTCTGGTTGTTGGTCGACTGGATGCTTTCGCCGTTGAGCAGGATGTCGAAGAAATCGTTCGGGTGCGGATAGTCCTCGAACCAGTCGGCGAACCCGGTGTCCAGGTTCGGGGTCGACGTGTTCCCGATCACCGTGAAGTAGTTGTCGGGGTTGAGGATCTTCAGTTCCACGTTGAACCCGAGTTCTTTCAGGACGCCCTGGTAATAGGTCCCGGCGTCGTTGTTCGGGCTCTCCGAATCGGTCCAGACGGTGATGTTTTTGTCTTTCACGCCCGATTCGGCGACGAGTTCTTTCGCCTTCTTGAGGTTGTGCGGGAACAGTTCGATTTTCTTATAGCCGGGCATGCCGGGCGGCAGGATCTGCTGCGTGCCGACGATCTGGCCGGTGTAGATCCGTTCCAGCGCCGCCGGATCGACCGCGTAGTTGACCGCTTCGCGGACCTTCAGGTTGCTGAACGGTTCGACCGTCTGGTTCATCCAGAAGTAATAGGTCGAGATCGTCGGCTCGGTCCGGAACTGGGTGCCTTCGAATTTTTCCTTGACTTCCTGGTAGCGGTCGGTCGGGGGCGGATCGAAGATCCAGTTGAGCTTGCCCGATTCGACGTCGTTCACCTGGGTCGACTGGTTGCGGTTGATTTCGATTTCGATCTTGTCGACGTGGCCCGACGGGAGTTCGATTTCTTTCCCGTTGTCTTTGGCCCAGTAGGGGTTCCGTTCGTAGTCCCAGCCGCGGCCCGGCTGCGATTTGGTGATCATGTAGGGGCCCGAAGCCGGGATCGGGGTGGCCGACTGATCTTCGTCCGGGGTCTTCTGGGGGATCGGGGCGACGAACATCAGCGCGAGCTCGTTGTTGAAGGTGCCTCGCGGTTTCATGAGGTTGATGACGATTTCGCCGGTCTTTTCGTTGACCTTGATGCCGGAGATGCCGCCCTTCTTGGTTTTCGCGAATTCTTCGGCGCCGATGATGTCGGTGTAGAAGGGCGAGCCGCCGGAGTTGGTCAGGAAGCAGCGTTCGACCGCGTATTTGAAGTCCCCGGCTTTGATCGGTTCGCCGTTCGAGTATTTGAGGCCCTTGCGCAGGAACATCGTGTAGGTCTTGCCGCCGTTGGTGACTTTCGGCAGTTCTTTCGCCAGACCCGGGATGATTTCCGCGCCTTCTTCTTCAGCCGCCGCTTTGTAGGTCAGCAGCGGCACGTAGACCGGCCGCATCGCGGTCCAACCCTCCGCCGTGTAGGAGATCTGCGGATCGAGGTAGTCGGGGAAGGACGTGTAGGCGCCCCGCAGGGTGCCGCCTTCGTTGCCTTCGCCTTCCGCCGCCGGCTTCGATCCGCCTTCGGATTCGGAGGTCGAGGGACTCGAGGTGCTGCCCCCGCCACCGCAAGCTGCCAGCGCGACCGCCGATACCGCTGCAAGGGCGGCGATCAATAGAAAAATCGAGACCTTCTTCAAAACTCGACCTCCGAAGAATTAGGTGTTGGCGTGCCTCCTGGGAGCAACTCCAGCACAACGTCGTTGGTTTCGTCAAGCGGAAATCCCTGCGCTGAGGCGAGGCGCCCGGCACGCCTTCCGCCGAGCGTCGGAGCGATCAACGCGACGATCGCCAGCACTCCCAGACCGGCGACCAGGAAAGTGGCCCGAGGCGTCGCAATCGCAGCTATCAAGCCACCGAGAGCGAACCCGACACCGGGCATCGCCGCTCCGATCGACTCCAGGACCGCCATGACCCGCGCCTGCATACCCGCCTCGGTCAACTCTTGAACCGCGCTGATCGCGGAAACCCATTGAACCCCGTTACCGGTACCCCCTAATACTGAGGCGACGCAGGCGACGGCGAGGTTCGGGGCCATCGCCAATCCTAGGTAGCCGGCCCCGACCGCCAGGGTCGAGAGGACGAGCAGCAGGATCAGCGGGGCGCGCCGGGCGCGGGCGAAGACGAGGCTGCCGAGCAGCATCCCGAAGCCCCAGCTGGCGAGCATCACGCCGTAGCCGGTGTCGCCGGTGCCCAGCGTCTCCTTGGCGTAGATCACCTCGACCGGGATCACGGCGGAGAAGAAGACGAAGGCGCCGCCCTGGGCGAGGAGGAGCCGGCGCAGGACCTTGTTGTCGCGCAGGTAGCGGGCGCCGGCTTTGGCGCGGGCGATGGTGCCGCCCTCTTCCGGCTCCGCCCGGGGCAGTTTCCCCGCGGTGATCAGGATCCAGGCGACCAGGTAGAAGGAGGCCGCGTTGAGGAAGAGCGCCGCCTGCACGCCCAGGCCGGCCACGACCAGCCCGGCCAGGCCCGGGCCGAGCGCCGCCCCGGCGGTGAAGGCGACGTTGAGGACCGCGTTGCCCTCGCGCAGTTCGCCCGCCGGCTCGAGCACGCTGGCGACCACCGCCCGGGTCAGCGCCCGGCCCGCCAGGGCCAGGGTGCCGTCGATGGTCGCCAGCGCGACGACCACGGCGAGCGAGAAGTGGGGCACCAGCAGGGCGAGCGCGCCGAAGGCCGCGGTCTCGCCGCAGTAGACCAGGGGGAGGGCCAGGCGGGGCGGCGGGCGCTCGATCCGGGTGACCAGGATCGGGGCCAGGAAAGCGGGCAGGAAGCGGGTCCCGAGGAAGAGGACCGTGGTCGCCAGGGCGCTGCCGGTCGCTTCGTAGACGAGCACCGAGAGGGCGACGATCCCCATCCAGTCGCCCATCTCGTTGAGCGCGTAGGTGGTCGCCAGGCGGCGGAAGAGGGGTCGGCGCAGGGGCGCGGTTATTGACGATTTACGCATGGCCACCCCCTCTGATACTCAATTTATGCACAAGATTTCCTGCAGTTGCACAAGTTTCCGACAGGCTGTGCTACAACTTGCAAGTCGCTTTTGGAAGTTTTCTTTACCCGTGCACAGAGTTCGGGCTTCAACACAACGGAAGGGGCATAGACATGGGCTACCGTCACGGCTAGATCTCAACTTAGGTGGGACCTTGGTTTCCACCTAGAAGTCTTCAAAGAGGGCGCCTCCCGGGCGCCCTCTTTTTTTGCACAAGTTCGGGCGCATCTCCCTCGCTTTTTCGCATCGCGGGCCTTTTGCAATTCGCGGGTCATTCGGCCAAGCTCGCTTGTAGCCCCAATTTGCCCGCTTTATCCTGCAAGCAGGCCAGATCGGCGACCTGCCGCTCGGCCGAAGGCGAATTGAACAGGAGTCCGGGGACGTCGCTGGCGCCCCCGTTTCGAATGGGAACCGATCGTCCCACCAGACCAGTCGTGGCCGGACAAGTCTTCGGGCTCGTCGTGGTGGCCGCGGGCGCGGTGATCGCCGGCTCGGAGGCGAACTGGAACTTCGGCCTGTTCGCGATCCTGCTCGGCTTCTCGATCTTCAGCGACCTGACCGCCGCCTCGACCGGGGACAAGATCCGGATCTCCGGCAGCTTCCTGGCGCTGGTCCTCTCGATGGTCTTCCTCGGCGGCACTCCCGCGGCGCTGATCGGGGTGATGACGATCGGCGTCGGCTGGCTCCGCTGGCGCGAGGAGACGCACTACTTCATCAACAACCTGCTGACCTACTCGGTCTTCCCGCTGGTCGGCGGCGTCGTCTTCCACGCGGTGGTCGAGGGCTACGGGATCGCCGACGACGATCCCGGCTTCTACGTCCTCGTCTTCGGCGTCTTCCTGCTCGCCCTGGCGATCAACTTCTCGATGATCGCCTCCTACACGTGCTACCTGAAACGGAGCTCCTTCCTCGGCCAGGTGCGCACGGCGCTGATCCCGCTGTTGCCCTCCGAGCTGATGGCCGCCCTGATGGCGGTCGGGGTCGCCTTCCTCTACGTCCAGGTCGGCATCGCCGGGGTCGCGCTCTTCGGCGTCGTCCTGATCACCTTCCAGTACCTGCTCGGCGCCTTGCTGGTCTCCCAGCAGCGGGCGGAGGAGCTGGAGAAGCGCTCCAACCAGCTGGCCAGCTTCCAGGTGGGGATGTTGAGCGCGCTGCTGCGCACGCTCGACCTGCGCGACCAGATGACCGCCCGCCACTCGGCGGCGGTGGCGCGCTACTCGCGGGCGATCGCCCAGCGGGCCGGCTTCTCGCGCCAGGAGGAGGAGCTGGTGCACATCGCGGCGCTGCTCCACGACATCGGCAAGTTCATCCTCCCCGACCGGATCCTGAAGGCCAACGTGCCGCTGACCGACGAGGACTGGATGCTGATCAAGCGCCACCCGCAGCAGGGCGCCCGCGTGGTCTCCTCGCTGGACGGCTACGGGCCGGTCGCCGAGATTATCCTCGCCCACCACGAGCGGATCGACGGCAAGGGATACCCGCGCGGGCTGAAGGGCGAGGAAATCCCGGAGCTGGCGCGGATCATCTCGGTCGCCGACACCTACGACGTGATGACCGCGCGCGACTCCTACCGCACGCCGATGTCGAGCTACGACGCGATCGTCGAGCTCCGCCGCGTCGCCGGCGCCCAACTCGACGAACGCTTCGTCGAGGTCTTCATCGAGCTGCTCGAGGGCAAAGACGTCTCCTTCCAGCACGGCGAGGCGGCCGACTTCGAGAAAGAGCTCGCGCTCGAGTCCCGGATCGCCGAGACCGCGAGCCCCGAGGGCCAGGCCAACCGCTTCCAGGTAGCTGGCGTCCAGCCGTCCTAGCGCGGCGGGGCGGCCGCCTGGCGGCGCGACGGGACCCAGGTGGCGGACGGGCGAGGGCGCGGCGGCCCAGGACGCGGCGGCCCCGGGCGGCGCAGGCCTGGATGGCGGACGGCAAGCGACGCGGCGGGCGCGGCCCAGGCGGCGGGCGGCCCAGGACGCGGCGGCCCGGGCGGCGCAGGCCCAGGCGGCGGACGAGTGCGGGTGCGGTGGCCCTGAGGGCGCGGCCGCAGGCCCGGGCGGCCGGCGGCCAAGGGACGCGGCGGCCCCGCGGCCGACGGGTCCCGGGCGGAGGACGCCGAGGGACCCGCCCTCCCGGCGGCGGCCCGGGCGGGCTGAGGCCGCCGCCGGGAGGGCGGGTCCACGGGGAGAGGTGCGAGGGACGCCGGGGGTGCAGGAGGCATCGCAGGGACGGGAACTCCACGGAGACCGGAGGAACTCCACAGAGACCGGAGGAACCCCACGAAGACGGGAGGAACTCCACGAAGGCGGGAGGAACGCACGGAGACGTGGATCGTCACCGGGACCTGCCCGAGGCTTTGACCTGTCCCCAGACTTTGCTCGAGAGTCTGCGTGGAAACATTTCGGGTGCCTGACACCCGAAACGTTCCACACACCTTCCTGAGCGGTGGGATCTCCCCCGGAAGGCCCACGTCCCCGTGTCGTTCCCCACGGAAGCCTCACGTCCCGGGCGTCTCGTGG
>Ga0335075_10012978_pt1 | contig 12561 bp, 8 predicted proteins | sample Lox_Sample_24_FD_206723 | JGI IMG/M metagenome (GOLD analysis project Ga0335075, IMG submission 206723) | Soil microbial communities from Loxahatchee National Wildlife Refuge, Florida, United States - Lox_Sample_2.4 | ecosystem: Environmental > Terrestrial > Soil > Wetlands | place: USA: Florida... | reverse complement strand
ACTCAACACCGCAGCGCGCCATGCGGATCATGTGCAGCGCGACCGTGCGGTGGTCGGTGAGCTCAACCCCGACGGCGTAGGGCTCGAGTGGTGAACCTGGCGGCGCCATCAGGTACGGGATGACGTACATGGTCTTGCCCGCCGAGGCCCCCCGCATCAGCTCGGTAACCAGCGGGCGCATCTCATCCGACGGGCGCCAGTTGTTGTAGACACCCTTGTCCGCCGGGTTAGCGGTGGCGACGATCGTCCGCTCCTCAGAGCGAGCGGTGTCCTTGACATAGCTACGGGAGTAGTAACGTTCCTCGCCGGCCGGGACGATCTCGCCGGCCGCCAGTGATTCGCGGATCAGCCGGGCATCGTCGGCTGCGCCGATCACCTCGACACGCTCGGCTCCGGTGACTTCGGCCCAGTGCCGCACGTACTCGCGCACATGGGGGTTCTTCAGCCCGGCCTCTTCCAGGCCTTCCTCAAGGTCGCCCATCGACGCCATGTTGACCTCGGACGCCATGATTGGACCTCCTCAAGGCTTCGCGGTAAGTCCGCTGCGGGGAACCCGGCAGGCATGCGGCCGCGAAGGCCCTGAGAGCCGGGATTTTGGGAGTGTACCCCGGCTTGACCGATTCAATTCGGGTCGGTATGGCGGAAGCTTTGCGGAAGAACTGTGGCGTTTACCACTGCTGACGACAAGCTTTCAGGCAGGGAACGTGGCGCCCGTCACCCGGCGTACTAACGGGCCGCAGTTATGAGGGCGGCCTCGTTCCCGCCTTGAGAGTGCAGCGGCGCGGCGCAGACGCTCGCCTGCGCTGCCCGCGCGAGCCATCGCAGACGAGCTGTTTAGCCCGGTCCCTCGGCTCTGACCTGCTCAACCTTCCGCAGTGCCGTCCTGAGGTCAGCCAGCCACGTGCCAGAGTGCTCGCCCACCAGGCGCACGCACCAGGCGAGCGCATCGCTGCGGCTGCGCGCTACGCCGGCATCGACGAGGGTGTCAAGCACCTTGCGCTCGGACTGCCGTAGCCTCGTCATAACCGGGACAGAAAACGTGGTGAACATCACCCTGCGGCCATTGCACTCAACGCCCCACGAGACCTTGCGCCCGAACTTGTGCTCGGCCTCGCGGGCGATCTCGATGCGGTGGTCGCGGGTGTCCTCGCGGAACCGGCGACTGCGGCCATCTGCAGCTGCAGCAGACTCCGCAGCCGTGGCCTCGGCGGCGCCCTCGGTATCGGGGAGCTTGCCGACGATCGTGATCTCCTCGCGGTCGACGTTGATCTCCGGCGTCGCAGTGAACCAGTCAGCCGGGAGACGGCCGGTGAACCAGCCGCGCAGCGCGTCGTCCGCGTCGGTGTTCTCAGTAGAAGCACTCATGTAATTATGATTACACCGTTGCGTGACGCGCGCAAGAGCGGTGGCCAGGACTCGCTACGCCCCGTGGGCGGATTGGCTGCGGGTCACGCCCCCCGCAAGCCCGCGCAGGTACGCCGGCGCCCAGGAACTGCCTGGCTGCTTAGCATTTCAGACGTTATTCGGGCGAGTCGGCGGCCACGACTGCCGCGACCCGGGGGAAGACCTCGACCGCGCCGGCGAAACCGCCGGTAAAGATAGCCGGGACGATCTGCACATCCTCGCCTGGCTCCGGCGCCTGCAGCATCAGCCCCCTGCCGAGGTAGATCGCTACGTGCGAGATGTAATCCGGCGCCGTCGGGTCGGTGTGGTAGAAGAGCAGGTCGCCGGGCTCCAGTTGGGAGAGCGGAATACGCGGGCCGGTCTGCGCCTGGTTGACGGCAACGCGCGGCATGGTGATGCCCGCCTGGCGCATGGACCACTGGACCAGGCCCGAGCAGTCGAAGACATAGGGACCGGCGCCGCCCCAGACGTACTTCATGCCGACCCGGCTCAGCGCCGCGGTGAGGAACGCCCGCGTCTGCGCAACCGTCAGTCCCGGCCCGCTGTTGGCGCTGAGGTCGATCGCCCCGGCGGAGCCTTGCGTCACCGGCAGCCCGTGAGCCGGTGCCTGGCCGACCAGTGGCGCGACCGAAGCATCCTTCGGCAGCGCCTGCTTGACCTTCCGCATGAGCGTGCTCAGCCGGGCGTGCGGCGCGCTGATGACGATCGCGTTCCCGGCGGGCATCCCGAGCGAGCGGGCCACGCGGTCGGACACTACAGCGTCCACGCCGCTGATCCCGACCGTGCCGAGGCCGGCGACCGGCAGCTTTTCCGTTACGGCGCCGGCGACCTCGACGGTCCCGCCGACAGGGATCTTCTCCTGCTCGCCCATCAGGTACGAGATGGCGATGCCGCCGTCAGCGACGTTCTGCCACAGCACGGTCAGCTTGGCAGTCGGCTTTGCAGCGAACTGGCGGAAGGTTGACGGGTTAACGCCGAGCATGGCGACGAACCCGCCGTCGACCTTGATCCGGGCTGCGTCCAACTGGTTTGCAGCAGTCACACCGGGCAGCTTGCGGATGGCCGACAGCGAGCTGGCTTGCAGCGAAGATGGCGCGACCACGAGCAGATCAGCTGGGTGCAGCTTGCCGAGCTTACGGACCGCTCGACCCGCGACGTTGTCCGCCGTAGTGCCGACGGGCACGGCCAGGCTTGCCGAGCTGCCCTGCCCGGGCAGGAAGACGCCTGCCTTCCTGGCGGCCGTGACCTCGGTCTCGCCGGTCTGCTCGCGGGCCGCAGCTGCCTGTGCGACCGCGTTCGACGTTCCGCCAGACGGCTCGCTGCCAATGCCTCTCAGCACCGACGCATAGCGGCGCAACGCCTGGGCACTGCTGGCTGTGTTGTCACCGCCCGCGGCATGAATGGCCGTCGAAGTATGCGGTAGTAGCGGAACGACTACCTTCGGCGAGAACGCGGCAATGACGCCCAGAACAACGGCAACCCAAAGTGCGGCGCGCAGGCGGCGAGTTCCGTCGCGCACCACTCACACCCTTCCGTCGGCTGGCCCCTCGCTCGGCCGGTGCCGCTAGCCCGACACGGCCGGACCCACCGTCCCACCATGCACCAGGACTCTGGATCCCGTCCATAGGCACCAAAAACCTATGGTCTAACGAGGAATTCTTGCCGGGTCGTACAAAAGGCGAACGCTTGGCAAAGTTCTGGCGGACAATCGGTAAACGGCGGCGGACATCGGGAGAATCCGCTGCTGGGCCTCAGCTCAGCGCGGAGCGCAGTTCTTCTGGCTCAGTGACTGGCGCCTGGCAGCTGAAGTTCCGGCACACGTATGCAGCCGGGCGGCCGCGCACTGAGCCTTTGCCGGCGAGCAGCGCAATCGGTGCGCCAGCAACCTCACCGTCGCCACTGTCACCGGTACCAGCGTCGTCAGTGCCAGCGCCCACTGCGATGACCGCTCCGGGCGGAGCTGCCATCAGCGCGACTCGGTGGAGCTCGGCCCGCTGCTCGGTCGCCGGCCCGGCGATCGCGATCTCCACCGGGCCGGACAGCACAGCCTCGGCCGTCGCCAGCCCCGAGCCAGCCGCGCGGGGGAACCTCGCAGCCAGTTGAGGCAGGCTCGACAGCGCCGCGATTGCCGCGTCCCTGTGGCGCACCGAGCCGGTCAGCGCCGAGTAGCTCAGCAGCGCATCTGCAACTGCGAACGTACCGGACGGGCTAGGTCCGTCAGGGACATCGGACGGCCGGTAAATAAGCCGCTCGCCGTCGTCGGCTGTGTCGTAGAAGCCGCCCGTTCCGGTGCTGAACCGGGCCAGCGCTGTCCCGAGCAGCTCGCCGGCCACCTCGACCCAGCCATTAGCGGCCGACGCGCCGGCCAGCGCGATCAGCCCAGCCGCCACCAAGCCGTAATCCTCGAGCACGCCGGCCGTGCCCGACACCCGCCCGCCCGACGAAGTGCGCGCGAGCCTGCCTTCGCTAAGGTGCACCCCGACCAGAAGGCTGGCTGCATCGGAAGCCGCCGCGATGAAATCTGGCCGACCAAAGAGCAGCCCGGCGTCGGCGAGCGCGGCAATAGCCAGCCCGTTCCACGCGGCGACCACCTTGTCGTCCCGGCCCGGCCTGGGACGCCGCGCACGGGCCGCGAGCAACCGCGAGCGCACTGCGGCGAACCTGCCGGGGTCGGCCGCGTCGGCACGTAGCTGCAGCACCGAAGCGCCGTGCTCAAAAGTCCCGGCGTCGGTTACCCCGAAGACGCCGGCGGCGTAGCCGCCATCTTCGGCCCCAAGCTCGGCCGTCAGCTGAGCTGGCGTCCACACGTAGTACGCGCCCTCGGTGCCGTCGCTGTCCGCATCGAGCGCGGCCGCAAAGCCCCCTTCGGGCGTGCGGAGCTCAGAGAGCAGCCAGTCGCAGGTCTCCTCAGCGATGCGCCGGGCCAGCGGGCTGCCAGTGCGGCGCCACATGTGCGCGTACACGCCGGCCAGCAGGGCGTTGTCATACAGCATCTTCTCGAAATGCGGCACGACCCAGTCGGCGTCGACGCTGTACCGGGCAAACCCGCCGGCCAGCTGGTCGTACATGCCACCGCGGGCCATCGCACTGGCGGTGGACTCGGCCATGACGAGCGCCTGCCGCGCCTCCGGTTCTGCCGCTCGCTCGGAGTGCCGGAGCAGGAACTCAAGCACCATCGACGGCGGGAACTTCGGCGCCCCGCCGAACCCGCCCCGGCTGGCGTCGAACTCGCCGGAAAGTACGGCCACAGCAGACTGGCACACCTCATCGAGCCCGCTGACCAGGTCGGCCGGCCGGTCACCGGCGTCTGCCGGAGAGCCGGGCATGACGGCTGCCTGCTCAGCCAGCGCAGCCGCGATCTGGCTCGCCTGACTGCTTACCTGGCTCCGCTCTTCCCGCCACGCGCCTGCCACGCCGAGCACCAGCCGCTGAAGCTGGGCGCGCGGGAAATAGGTGCCGCAGAAGAACGGCTCCCGGTCGGGCGTCATGAACACGGTCATGGGCCAGCCGCCCTGCCCGGTCATCGCCTGCGTGGCTGCCATGTACACGCTGTCGACGTCCGGCCGTTCCTCCCGGTCCACCTTGATCGAGACCAGGTGCTCGTTCATGATCGCAGCGGTCTGCTCGTCTTCAAACGATTCGTGTGCCATGACGTGACACCAATGGCACGCGGAGTAACCGACTGACAGCAGTACCGGCACGTCCCGCGCGGCAGCCGCCGCGAACGCCTCGTCGCCCCACGGCCACCAGTCGACCGGATTGTCCGCGTGCTGCAAGAGGTACGGGCTCGTCTCGCCCCGAAGCCGATCTGCCACGACCTCAATCCTGCCTCGCCCGGACCCAGCTTGCGCTGCCGGGCGTCCTAACAGCCAGGTAGTTTGATGCTGTAGCGACGGCGCGCTGGCTGCTTGTTGCGCGCGTCTGCGGTGGAGAGAGCCGTTTTGGCGCTGCAAGCCCGCTCAGTGCTAGCTGTCAATCCGCTGGTGGCGCTAGCCTGCCGGACGCATGCCGGTCATGCTGGAGGGAAAGTCATCGTCGTGACCCGCCCAGCTGGTCTAAGAGAAGAGGTGCAAGGCTCCCGCTGTCGGTCGCCTCACATAGCGGTAGTGAAATGACCATCACGGTTTAAATCGCCCGGTACACTGCCACGGACGCCATCGTTGAGGGCCTCGCTCTCACGGTCAGACTGACGGCCGGCGGCACGGGCCACCGGGCCCTGTTCGAGCAGTAGAGCAAACTTTTGGAGCACGTATGCGCGTTCTGGTCCTCGGCGGCGACGGATTCTGTGGCTGGCCCACGTCGCTGTACCTGTCCGATCGTGGTCACGACATCACCATCGTTGACAACCTGAGCCGCCGGAAGATAGACGTCGAGCTCGAGGTCGACTCGCTCACGCCGATTCGGCCCATCAGCGAGCGCCTGAGCGCCTGGAAGGAAGTCTCAGGGCGCGAGATCGACTATGTGAACCTGGACCTGGCCACCGAGTACGACGCCCTCGTGGCGCTCCTGCTTGAGACTCGTCCGGATGCCATCGTGCACTTCGCCGAGCAGCGGGCTGCACCGTACTCGATGCGGACCGAGAAGACCAAGCGGTACACCGTGGACAACAACGTCCGCGGCACGCACAACCTCCTGACCGCGCTGGTTTCGACCGGCCTCGACGTCTCGCTCGTGCACCTCGGCACGATGGGCGTCTACGGCTACGGCTGGTCAGGTAGCGCGCCGATCCCGGAGGGCTACCTGGCTGTCAAGGTCCCGACGCCCGACGGCGAGCTCGAGCGGGAAATCCTGCACCCGGCGAACCCTGGCTCGGTCTACCACCTGACCAAGACCCTGGACCAGCTGCTGTTCTCGTTCTACGCCAAGAACGACGGGCTGCGGATCACCGACCTGCACCAGGGCATCGTCTGGGGCACGCAGACCGATCAGACCGTGCGGGATGAGCGGCTCATCAACCGGTTCGACTACGACGGCGACTACGGCACCGTGCTCAACCGGTTCCTCATGCAGGCGGCGATCGGCCACCCGCTGACCGTGCACGGCACCGGCGGCCAGACCCGGGCCTTCATTCACATCCGCGACACCGTCCGGTGCATCGAGATCGCGATCAACAACCCGCCCGAGTCCGGCTCTAAGGTGCTGGTGCGCAACCAGGTCACGGAGACGCACCGGCTGCTCGACCTGGCCAAGATGATCGGCGACATGACCGGCAGCGAGATCGCCTACCTGCCGAACCCTCGGCTTGAGGCCGACGAGAACGACCTGATCGTACGCAACGACCAGTTCCTGGCTCTCGGGCTGAAGCCGACCACCCTGTCGGAAGGCCTGCTGGAGGAGATCACCGACATCGCAGGCCGCTACAGGCACCGCGTGGACCCGAGCAAGATCATCGCCCGGTCGGTCTGGCGCGCCGGGATGGAGACCTCGGCGGACCTCATGACCGAGGTTCCCAAGCAGTAGGCGCCGCGCTGCGTTCAGCATCGGCAGGGGCCGGGCGGGTCACAGATCCGCCCGGCCCGTGCCCGTTATCTGCGGGCGTCGTCGGCTGGGCCGACGTGCTGTGCCAGCCAGTCGTTGAGCGGCCGGCTCACGATCAGGAAGTCGGAAACGACGTTCTTGGCCTTTGCCGTCGCCAGCCAAGGCTCGACTGGCCATTCCTTCCACGCGACTAGGCCCTTGTGCCGTAGCAGCTCGATCCGCGGGTGGTCTGGCGGATAACCGCGCGGTGCGCTCTTGAGCGAATCGCGGCCGTGAACGTCGATGTCCTGCTTGCGCAACGTGGTGATGACGTCTTCCAGTCGCGAACCGCTGGCGTCGGCCGCAACGGCGCTGCGGTATCGCTCGAGCTGATCGGACGACATGCCGTACATGCCGGTCCCTGCTGCCAGCCCGGCCGCGGACAGCTGCACGTATCCCTCTCCGCAGTGCGCCCCGATAGCCGTCTTGTACGGCGTCTTATCCCGGCTGAATCGCAGATCGCGATAGGGGCGGTAGATCTTCGTCTCGCCGTGGTCGGGCTCGAGTTCTTCCATCAGCGCCGCCATCGGTCCGTACACGCAGGTCTCGTAGACATCCTTGTGCGCCAGCCAGTACGTGCGGGAGTTGTCGGCCTCCAGCCCGTCGTAGAAGTCGAGGGCCTCCTCCGGCCAGCCCTGGAATGCCATCAGTTCTCCTTCATCGATCATGACGGGAACGGGCAGCTTCCTGCCCATGCGCCGAGCATGCCACTGCCGTGACCCGTGCTACAGCGCCACGACCAGAATCCGCTGCCCGGAGTTGACACAGTCGTGGCGGCGGCGCGGGGGCTGCGGCACGCCTCGCCTGACGGGCGTCCGCCTGGCTGCGCTCAGATGTGCCCCAGCACGGGATGCGGAACGTAGGGCTCCTCGAGCCGCTGCATCTCCTCCGCCGACAGCGAAAGCCTCTCGGCCGCAAGCGCATCTTCCAGGTGGCCCGGCTTCGTTGCGCCGACGATGGGCGCCGTCACCCCCGGCCGGTGCAGTAGCCAGGCAAGTGCGACCTGCGCTGACGGAACGCCGCGTTCGCTCGCCACCTCCACGCACCGGTCAACCACGTCGAAGTCGGCCGCGATCTTGTACAGCGTGTCGCCGAACGGGTCCGAGCCCGACCGGGTCGTGTGCCGCTGACCCTCCCTGGTCCGGTTACCGGCAAGCACGCCGCGGGCCAGCGGGCTCCAGGGGATAACGCCCACGCCCTGGTCGACGCACTGCGGGATCATCTCCCGCTCCTCCTCGCGGTAGACCAGGTTGTAGTGGTTCTGCATGGACACGAATGTGGTCCAGCCGTGTGCGTCCGCCGTGTACTGCGCCTTGGCGAACTGCCAGGCGTGCATGCTGCTGGCGCCGATGTAGCGAGCCTTGCCAGCCCGCACGACATCGTGCAGTGCCTGCATGGTCTCCTCGATCGGCGTGTGGTAGTCCCACCTGTGGATCTGGTAGAGGTCGACGTAATCGGTACTGAGCCTGCGCAGCGAGGCGTCGATGGCGGACATGATGTGCTTGCGCGACAGCCCGCGGTCATTCTGGCCCTCGCCCATTGGCATGAACACCTTGGTCGCCAGCACGAACTGATCGCGGTCCAGGAACTTGGGCAGCAGCCGGCCGGTCGCCACCTCGCTCGCACCGCGCGAATAGGTATCTGCGGTGTCAAAGAAGGTAATGCCGCCCTCGACTGCCGCCTTGACGATCGGCTCCGCCGCATCTTCGTCTAGCACCCAGGGCCGCTCGCTGTCGTTGCCGAAGCTCATCATCCCGAGGCAGACGCGGGAGACCCGCAGTCCGGTTGAGCCGAGGTTCAGGTACTTCACGTTAAGCCTCCGATAGTCGAAGCAGCATTATCCGCCCGGCACAGCCGCGGCCGGCTGGACAGGTGCTGCCACCGGATCGTCGTTCTCGCGGATGCCGTACCTGGCGTACAGCCGGCGCAACGGCGCCGGAGCCCACCAGTTGGCTCTGCCAAGTAGCCGCATGGTGGCCGGCACGAGCATGACCCGCACGATGGACGCGTCCACGATCAGCGCCACGATCATCCCCACGCCCATCAGCTTGATAAAGGTGATGCCGGAGGCGGAGAACGCGCCCACGACGATGACGAGCAGAAGCGCCGCGCTGGTGATCACGCCGCCGGTTCGCTGTAGCCCGCTGGCGATCGCCTCGGCGTTGTGCCCCGTCACGTCGTAGCGCTCGCGGATCCGGGACAGCAAGAACACCTCGTAGTCCGTCGACAGGCCGAAGATGATCGCGAGCATGAGTATCGGCATCGTCGGGTCGATCGTGCCCGTCGCCGCGAACTGGAGTGGCCCGGACAGGTGGCCCTCCTGGAAGATCCAGACCACAACCCCGAAAGTGGCCGACAGCGACAGCACGTTCATCACGATCGCCTTCACCGGCAGGACCACCGAGCCAAACGCCAGGAACAGCAGCACGAATGTAGCCGCCGCCATCACCAGGGCCATCCAGGGCACGGTCGCCGACAGGCTACTGAGCTCGTCCACCAGTTGCGCGGACTGGCCGCCGACATACGCCCTGGCCCCCGCCGGCGAGGCGATGCCACGGACCCGCTGCACGATCTGACGGGCCTGGGCGGACAGCGGATCGGGGCCGTAGCTCAGGTCGATCCTGGCAGTGTCACCTCGCACGCCGGTGAGCCGCGCGCCGGTCACGCCTGGCACCTGGCGAAGCGTGCTGATGTAGGCGGTGAGATGCGACTGCCGGGACGGCGAGTTGGCGACCGGGTCGTTGAACTGGACGAGTGACTCGACCGGCGCGGTGACGTTGCCAGGGAAATCACGGTTAAGCGCCTCGGTCACTTGCCTGGCGGGCGCGGTTGCCGGCAGCACCCTGGCGTCGGTGCCGCCCCAGCTGATGTGCAGCACCGGAGCACCAAGCGCGAGCAGCACGACGACGATGACCAGCGCGTAGGCGGCTGGCCTGCGCATGACACTGCGGGCCAGCCGGTACCAGCCGCCCGCCGCCTCGGCTGTTTGCGACACCGCTTTTTGCGACACCGCTGTTTGCGACACCGCTTTTTGCGACACCACTGTTCGCGACACGGGACCCGGCAGTGACCGGCGGATCCGCAGCGCATTCACGCGGTGGCCAAGCACCGCCAGGAGCGCAGGCAGCACCGTGAGCGCGGCGAGCATGTCAACGATGACCGTGGCGACGCCCCCGTAACCCATCGAGCGTAGGAAAGCTTCCGGGAAGAGCAGCAGGCTCGCCAGCGCCATCGCCACAGTGATCCCGGAGACCGCGACCGTGCGACCAGCCGTCGCTACGGTCCTGGCCAGCGCCTCCTCCACGGTGTGCTGTCGTCGCAATTCCTCGCGGAACCTGCCCACCATGAACAGTCCGTAGTCGATCGCGAGGCCGAGGCCCAGGATCGTGGTGATGTTGACGGAGTAAATGGAGACCGGTGTAGCCAGGGTAAGCAACCGCAGCGCGGCGAACGACCCGATGATGCCGATCCCGCCGACGGCCAGCGGCAGGCTCGCGGCGGCCAGGCTGCCAAATATGACTAGGAGCAGCACGAGCAGCACTGGCAGGGAGATTCCTTCGGCTCGGCCGATGTCGCTCGTTACCTCCTTGTTGATCGCCGCCTCGGTCGGGATCTGGCCGCCGGCCTGGACAGTCAGGCCGGGCGCAGAGAGATCTCGCTGGATCGCGTCGAAGTTCTTGATCTTGGCAGCGTCGCCGCCTCCGGCGAGCTCGAGCAGCGCGTAGGTGACCCGGCCGTTCGCACTGACGAAAGCCGGGGAGCCAGTTGACCAGTAGGTCTGCGCGGCCCGGATCCGGCTGCCGGGCAGCCCCGCCAGCGAGGCGCTCACCGCCGCCTTGTAGGCGGGTGACCGGACGGTCTGGCTGGCGCTGGTGTAGAGCAGCACCACATCCCCGGCAGCGGGGCCGAAGGACTTCGCCGCGAGGTTAGCCTCCTGCTGGCTCTCACTGCCGGGCGGAACGAAGCCGCCAGCCGACTGCAGCCTGCCGAACACCCCGGTTCCCCAGATCGCCGCGAGCACGACTGCGATCACGCCGACCGCGATCACGAGCCGTCGGCGGCGGAATATGATGCGTCCCCAGGCCTCGAACATGGCTAACTCCCCGGCTAGACTCGTTAGCGATCATTGCGTCGGTTAACAGCGTTAAGGTTTTACGATGTAAACTTCGCATACGCAGTTAACGCGAGTCAAGGCTGTAAGCGGCGTCAGGCCCTGATCAGGGGCCGAACCGCGGCCCAGGGCGGAGGAGGATGGCGATCATGGTTCAGGCGCCGAGCAGGCGCGATCGCGTCCGGGCTGCGACAACGCAGGAGATCATCCAGACCGCGCGACGGCTACTGGTGGAGCAGGGCCCGGACGCGGTGTCGCTGCGCGCGATCGCCCGTGAGATGGGCATGACGGCGCCGGCGCTGTACCGCTACTTCAGCAGTCATGAAGAGCTGCTCAGGCACGTCGTCGGCGACATCTTTACCGAGCTTGCCAGCCACGTGCGCCAGGCCATCGACCATGCGGTTGCTGGTGCCGACGCGGAGCTGCCCGAGTCCGACAAAATGGTCATCAAAATGATCGCCGGCTGCCGGGAGTTCCGAGCCTGGACGCTTGAGCATGTGCCGGAGTTCAGCATGATCTTCGGCAGCCCGCTGCCTGGCCTGGAGTACCTGCACGAGGTAACCCGTGACCCGAACGTCGACTGCGGCTACCAGTTCGGCCAGGTGTTCCTCGACCTGTTTGGCAATCTGTATCAGCGCCGGCCCTTCAGCATCCCGGCTGATGATGAGATCCAGCCTGGGCTGCGCGACCAGCTGGCCAGGTACCGCGAGCTAACGCAGACTGACCTTCCGCTCGGCGCGCTGCAGACGTTCCTGCGCTGCTGGGTCCTGCTGTACGGCACGGTGAGCCTGGAGGTATTCGGGCACCTGAAGTTCGCGCTCGAGGACGCCTCGCCGATGTTCGAGCTGATGCTCGCCGACCTGGCTCCGATGATCGGGCTTGAGTACCCGCTGCCCGAGCGCAGCGGCTGAGCTGACGCCGCCGGTCTGGCGGATATCTTCTGGGCCCTGGCAAGGTCGGGCTGACCTGCCGGGATTCAACCGGCGACATGATCCGTAGCTGACTGCGTGCCGGTTATCCTTCGTTGCGATCTCGACAGGCTTCGTCCTCGGAGTTGCATTTGATAGCAGGGGGCATGGCGGCCCCGGACCTGGTCCGGAGAAATGACGACGTCCACGCGCGCCCGTCGTACCTGGTCCGGGCGGCGCGCAAAGTTCCGTCATCATGACTATGGTCGGTCAGCCCGATGACGCCCAGGCCAACCTGGCCGCTTCCGCGCCAGCTCAGGACAGCAGCCCGGAGGCCGCGACGCCGGGCGCTCCTGGTGATCGGCTTGCGTCGCCGGTGCTGCAGGGCGGGATCGCGTTCCTGTGCTATCTCGGAATCTGGGTGGCCACCACGTTCCGGCCGATCGTCAGCCACGTCACGCACATGGTGCTCGCCTATGCGAGCGAGGACCCGAGCATCAATGTATGGAGCCTGCGGTGGTGGCCGTACGCGATCGGGAAGGGGCTCAACCCGCTGTATACCCGCGAGCTCCTAGCCCCGATGGGTCACTCTCTCGCCTGGGTGACTACTATCCCACCGCT
>Ga0335075_10012977_pt1 | contig 12562 bp, 10 predicted proteins | sample Lox_Sample_24_FD_206723 | JGI IMG/M metagenome (GOLD analysis project Ga0335075, IMG submission 206723) | Soil microbial communities from Loxahatchee National Wildlife Refuge, Florida, United States - Lox_Sample_2.4 | ecosystem: Environmental > Terrestrial > Soil > Wetlands | place: USA... | reverse complement strand
GACTTTGCCGTTGCGACCCTGCGCGAGATCGACCATTCGACCGCGATGCTCACATCGGGCGGCGGCGTCAAAATTTCGCGTAACGAAGTGCGCTCGTTGATCGTCGCCGGCTACATCACGACGTTTAGCAACAGCATGACGCGGTGGCTCGTTTCACGCACCAGCCGCGATCCGTTCGGCTTGGGAGTCGCCAAGTCATAACCCATCGCCTGAGCCTCGCGAGCCTCAGCATCCGCAACCTGTGGTTGACCATCGGTTTCTGGACGATCTTGTCGGCCGCCGGCGTCTTTGCGTTCGGGGCGCTCAAATATGCGCTCTTTCCCGATATCGCCTTTCCGGTGGTCGTCGTCACGGCGCGTTCGTTTCTCGATTCCGATGCGCCCTCGACGGAGACCGATATCACCGGACCCCTCGAAGCGTGGTTGCGGACGATCAACGGTTTGAGCTCGATGCAGTCGCTCACCTACCCGGGCCTCGTGACGATTCAGCTCAACTTCGACGTCGGAAGCGATCTGGAGCAGGCGCGCCAAAATGTGGAAGACACGATCCGCGCAGCCGACCTCGGACGTTATCAACTCCAGAAACTCCAGGCGATCGAGCAGGCCAAGATGCAGGCGGCGCTGAGCCACGGCATGGGGCCGCGCTCCGCTGAGGAGGCGGCAAAGTACATCGGCATGCAGAGCCTGCAAAGCCAGCAAGGGACGCAACCGAAGACGCCGCCGCTGATCTATACGATCGTCACCCCGATCAACCTCAACGAGACGGTGGTCTCCAGCTATGCACTGAACTCCACGGTCCTGACGTTGGATCAGGTTAGCAAGATCGCCGATGGGACCGTCGCCGCCGCCCTGCGTTCGCTCCCCGGCGTCTTACGCGTCGACGTCCTCGGTGCCAGCGTCGACGGGAAACGAAAGTCGGCCGTCCGGTACGACGGCAAGCCGGCCGTGGCCGTCGCTATCATCAAGAATGCCTCAGCTAATACGCTCGAAGTCGCCGACGCCGTGGATGGCGTCATCCGCGGACTTCGCCCCAAGTTGCCCGACGTACACCTCGTGCAGGCCACGACCCAGGCGTCCTATATCCGCGAGGCGAGCCATGCCACCACCGACGCCCTCATCCTTGCGATCGCACTTTCGATTTTGGTCATCTGGCCGTTTCTGCGCGATACGCGCGCCACGTTGATCTCTGCGCTGGCGATCCCCACCTCGCTCCTCGGGACGACGCTGGTCATGTATCTCCTGCACTTCAATTTGGAGACGATCACCCTCTTGGCGCTGGCGCTCGTCGTCGGAGTCATCGTCGACGATGCGATCGTCGTCGTCGAGAATATCGTGCGCCACGTCGAGGCGGGGGAGTCGCCGCTGCGAGCGGCTTACCGCAGCAACAAGGAGATCGGACGCACCTTGATGGCGACGACGTTCACGATCGTGGCCGTCTTCCTGCCGATCGGTTTCATGGGCGGGACGCTCGGGCAGTTCTTTCGTCCCTTCGGAATCACGGCGTCGACGGCGGTGCTCTTCTCGCTCCTGGTTGCGCGTTCGCTTTCGCCTGCGCTCGCAGCGCACTTCGTGCGCCCACGCGAGCGCAAAACGTCCGACGCGCACCCGCAAACGCAGCGGCACGACTGGTATGCGGCGGCGCTGCGCTGGTCGCTGCGCAACCGCTGGGCAGTGGTTGGGATTGCGATCGGCGCCTTCGTACTCGGTCTGGGGATCGTGCCGTTCATCCCCAAGGGGTTCATTCCGCATCTCGATCGCGGCGAATTCCACGTCACCTTCACCGCCCCGCCGAACTCGTCGCTGCCCGCGATGGCGCATATCGCCGCCACCCTCGAGCAGGCGGTGCGCCGCGACCCCGCGGTGGAAGGCATCTATACGACGATCGCAACGCAAGCCAATCAGCCCGACAGCGGTCTCCTCGACGTCCGCCTCAAAGCGGCCCGCGATGCGGCGACCCTCGTGGTCGAAAATCGCGTGCGTGCCGCGCTCCCCGATATCCACGGCGTAACCACCAGCGTTGAAGACGTCCCCTTCGTCGGCTCCGAATCGACCAAGCCCTTCGAAATCGTCCTCGTCGGCGAAGACTTGACCAAGCTGCGTGACACCGGACGCCGGCTCGAACAGTTGCTGCGTGCGACGGGAATGCTCAACGACATGCAGGCCACCGGCTTCGCGGAAGACCGCAATGCCGACACCCTGATACAGCACTTCGACGGAAGACGCTCGGTGACAATCGACGCCGACCTGGCGAAGGGCATGCAAATCGGCGACGCGACCGATCGCGCGGTCCGCATCGCGCGGCGAATTGCACCGCACGGCGTCGACGTCGCGCTCGGAGGGACGTCGGCTGATACCGTGCGTACGTTTGGCACCTTCGGCTTGACGCTCGCCCTCTCGGTTGCGGCGATTCTCGTCGTGCTCATCGCCCTCTTCGGGAGCTGGCTCGATCCCCTGGCAATCGGCACGGCCCTCCCGCTCTCGGTCGTGGGCGCCTTCATCGCGCTCTGGATCGCGCATGCAGACTTCGGCTTGATCTCGCTGATGGGGATCATCTTTTTGCTGGGGCTCGTCAACAAGAACGCCATTCTCTTGGTCGATGCGATCAAACGCGAGCGCGCGACCGGCGCCATCCGCTTCGAGGCCGTGCTGGCTGCCGGCGAGCAGCGGCTGCGGCCAATTCTCATGACGACGTTTGCCACGATTTTGGGTATGCTTCCCATCGCGCTCGGTCTGGGCGCCGGCGCTGAATTGCGTCAGCCGATGGCCGTTGCCATCATCGGGGGGCTCGTGACCTCGACTCTGCTCAGCTTGATCGTGGTACCGGTCGTCTATACGCTTTTCGACGATTTGCGCCGTCCGCGCCGCGTGAGCCTCAATCCGTTCGCGGGCCGCGACACGACCGCGCGCCTCTTCGAGGGCGCATGAGCGACGTCGTCGAGCTCCGACGCCCCGTTGCCGCCGTCAGGTGGCGCGGGCTCTCGCTCTCGCTGTGTCTCTCGCTTGCCTTCGCCGCAGCGACCCTGGGCCTGCACCTGGCGACGGCGGGGCACTACGGATACCAGCGCGATGAACTCTACTTTCTCGCTTGCGCACGCCATTTGGCATGGGGATACGTCGATCAGCCACCGGTGATCGTGCTTGCGGCGCGCCTGACGACGATGCTGTTGGGCACCTCACTGTTCGCGCTGCGCCTCCTCCCGGCACTGGCGGCCGCAGCGACGGTCATCCTCACCGGACGCCTCGCAGCGCGTCTCGGCGGCGGTCTGACGGCGCAGGGGTTCGCGATGCTCGCCGTCTTCTTCGCCCCGTTCTATCTTGCTGTCGGCGACTGGCTCACGATGAATGCGTTCGAGCCACTCTTTTGGTTGTTGACGGCCTACCTCGTCATCGAGGTCCTGGACGAGCCGCAGCCCTGGCAGTGGGGGGCTCTCGGAGCCACCGTCGCCCTCGGGGTGCTCACGAAATACACCGTCGGATTCTTCGCACTCTCGCTTTTCGTGGCGCTCCTCGCGACGCCGCAGCGCCGCATCCTGCGCAGTCGAGGCTTTTGGCTAGCGATTGCATTGACGCTGCTCCTGTGTGCGCCGAATCTGTGGTGGCAACAGTCGCACGGTTGGCCGCAGATCGAACTACTGCGCGGGGCGGTCGTCAGCAAAGACCCGCACCTCAGCATCATCGACTTCTTCCTCTCGCAGATCCTCATGGTGCATCCACTGACCTTCCCGCTGTGGGTCGCCGGCCTCGTCTTCTTCTTCCGCTCGGCGGGCGGACGCTATCGGCTCTTCACCTTGAGCTATCTCCTGCTCTTTTGCGTCTACGTGACGCTCCACGCGAAGGTCTATTACCTCGCCCCGATCTACGCCATACTCTTTGCCGGCGGAGCCGTCTGCCTGCAAGACGCCTCGAATGTCCGGCCGATGATGCGGCGCGCCTATGCCGTCTCGCTCGTTCTCGTCGGTCTGCTCATCTTGCCGCAGGTCGTGCCGCTTTTGCCGATTCCCGCGTTCTTGGCGTATCAGCGCGTGATCGATCTGCGCACGGTCAAGGAAGAGAATCATGCACCCGGGCGCGTTCCGCAACAGTGGGCCGATATGCTCGGCTGGGATGGGCTCGTTGCGCGCATCGCGGCTGACTACGCTGCACTCCCGCCGGCGCAGCGCGCACGTGCAGCGATCTGGACGCAAAATTACGGGGAGGCCGGGGCAGTCGATCTCTTGGGGCGCGCCTATAACTTGCCGTTCGCAATCAGCGGTCACAACAATTACTATCTCTGGGGAACGCAAGGGTACGACGGATCGGTCGTCCTCGCCATTGGCTTACCGCCGGCGCTCGAACGTGCGGAGTTCCGGCGGATTCGGCATCTCGGCGTCTTCACCGACCCGCTACTGATGCCGTACCAAAACAACGTCGCGATCGATCTCTGCACGCAGCCCATCGAGCCGCTCGCGCGCTTTTGGCCGCGCGCCAAAAGTTATTGGTGAAGCAAAGCTCGCGGGCGTTCATTACGGGTGCGACGGGCTTCGTCGGTGCGAACGTCGCGCGCGCCCTCGTCCACGACGGGTGGCGTCTGCGTGCACTCGTGCGCGCCGGCAGCGATACGCGCAATCTCGACGGCCTCGACGCGGAGATCGTTACCGGTGACCTCACCGATGCCGATCTGGCGACCAAGCTGCAAGACTGCGAGGCCCTCTTCCACGTTGCCGCGCACTACAGTTTGCGACGTGCGGACCGGGCCTCGGTCGTGCGCAGCAACGTCGAAGGGACGCGCAACGTGCTTGCCGCCGCGCGCGCAGCCGGCGTGAAGCGCACGGTGTATACGAGCTCGGTCTCCGCGATCGGTGTGCGCCACGGCGGCATCGCGGACGAGACGTATCAGGCGCCGTTCGACTCGATGATCGGCACCTATAAGCGCTCGAAGTTCCTAGCCGAACAAGAGGCGCGGGCGGCGCGGGCGGCCGGTCAAGACCTCGTCATCGTCAACCCCTCGACGCCACTGGGCGCCTGGGACCGCAAGCCGACGCCGACCGGCGAAATTCTGGTTCGTTTCCTGAGTGGCCGTATGCCTGCCGTGGTGGAGACCGGCCTCAATTTCGTCAATGTCGACGATGTCGCGCGTGGTCATCTGCTCGCATACGAGGCGGGGCACAGCGGCGAGCGCTACATCTTGGGCGGAGAGAACCTGACCCTGCGCAGCCTCCTCGAACGGGTTGGGGCGCTGGTCGGGCGGCGCGCCCCGAGGCTTACGCTGCCCCATTGGCTTCCGCTCGGTGCGGCTTTTGTCGAAGAACGCGTGCTGGCGCCCCTGGGGCGCCGGAGCGCGACGCTCGCCGTCGAGGGCGTCCGCATGAGCCGGGATGCGATGTACTACGACACCTCAAAGGCCGAGCGTGACCTCGGCTACCGGCACGGGCCGCTCGAAGAGGGAATCGCGTCGGCGATCGAGTGGTTCGCAAAAAACGGATATCTTTCCATGCGGAGATAAGCTCAGAACGTTATGGCAGTCACCCTCAAACAGGCCGCCGTCGTCGGCGCATATGTGATCAAGCAAAAGCTCAAGAAGCGTAAGCGCTTCCCGATCACGCTGATGCTCGAGCCGCTCTTTCGCTGCAACCTCGCGTGCGTCGGTTGCGGCAAAATTCAGCATCCGGTCGAGGTGTTGCGCAAGCACCTTTCGCCCGAGGAGTGCTTTGCCGCCGTAGAAGAGTGCGGTGCCCCGATCGTCGCCATACCGGGCGGTGAACCGTTGCTGCACCCGCAGATCGACGAGATCGTCAACGGGCTGGTCGCGCGCAAGAAATTCGTCTACCTCTGCACGAACGCGATTCGCCTCGAGCAGAACCTGCATAAGTTCACCCCGTCTCCATATTTCTCGTTCAGCATTCATCTCGACGGGTTACGTGAGACGCACGACCATGCGGTCGACCGCGCCGGGATCTTCGACATCGCCGTGCAGGCGATCAAGGCTGCCAAGGCGCGCGGCTTTCGCGTTACGACCAATACGACGATCTTCCAAGGCGCCGATCCGCAGGAGATGCAGCGGTTCTTCGACTTCCTGAGCACGCTTGGCGTCGACGGCATGATGATCTCTCCGGGTTATCCCTACGAGAAGGCTCCCGATCAAGAGCACTTCCTCCAGCGCCAGCAGACCAAAGCACTCTTTCGGGAGATTCTCGCTCCCTACTACGCCGGAAAAAAGAAGACGTGGAATTTCAATGCGAGCCCGCTCTTCCTCGATTTCCTGATCGGCGAGAAAGAGTACGAGTGCACGCCCTGGGGCATGCCGTCGTACAGCCTCTTCGGCTGGCAGAAGCCATGCTATCTGCTCGGTGAAGGCTACGCATCGTCGTACAAAGAGCTCATCGAAGAGACCAAGTGGGAGCAGTACGGCCACAGCAGCGGCAACCCGAAGTGCACGGATTGCATGGTGCACTGCGGCTACGAACCAACCGCGGCCGAAGACGCGATGCGGCCCGGGAACATGCTCCGCGCGTTACGTTCGGTCGTAGGAGCCTAGCGCCATCCGGGCGACGCATCAGCGCCCGATCGTCGACGCAATCTTCGTCCCCGAGGGTTTGGAGGCGCGCGTCGTCCGGGATGCGGTGGAAGCCGCCCGCTCTCCGATCGAAGTGATCTCCATCGGCGTCGGGCCGGAGCGTGCGGCCGAGACGATTACGCGCGTCCTCTACGGCCTGCGGGTCGAGCGCGCGCTGATCACCGGCGTCTGCGGGTTGCTGACGCAGCGCGTTCATCCCGGCGAGGCCCTCCTGTACAACGGCGTGCGCACCGCGACCGACCCTACGTCCGAGACCGATCTGCGCTTGACCACCACGGTCGGCTCACTTCTTCCACGCGCAAAGAGCGGGGTGCGCGCGCTGAGCTGGTCGTCGGTCGTGACGAGCGCGCAGGAAAAGGGCCAGCTTGCCGGGCGCTACGACGCCGATGCCGTGGATATGGAGAGCTACGCCGCGCTGAGCGTCCTGCGCCGCGCAGGGATCGCCACGGCGGTGCTGCGAGTCGGAAGCGACGGCGCCGGCGACGACCTCCCGGAAGTCAACGAGGCGCTCGTCGACGGTGTCCTCGACGGGCGGCGTCTCGCCTGGCAGATGCTCCGCTCACCGCGCGCCGCAACGAATATGGCGTGGCACGGACTGCATGCGATCCTACGTCTCAAACGCGCGATCGCGCGGATCGCTCGAGGGCGCTCGAGCTAAACTTGTCCCTGGTCTCCCGCGGGGGCGTACGTGCGGCCCTTCCAGCCACCACCCCGGCTTTGGGCGTACGCCAGCGCCGAGTCGACGGTCATGGCGGTGTACATCGCCGCCGCCAATGGGAGCGTCAACGTCCAGCGCCGCGGAAGCCGGTAGGCACGTACGGTCCCGCCGTAAGCGATAGCGATGAGTCCGAGCGTTGCCAAGCTCAGCACGCAGAGGATCCCGTCACGCAGGAGCAGGCCTGCCGTAAGCGCAGCGATTGGCGCGACGTAGAGGAGCAGCATCCCTGCGACGGTGAGGAGCAGCCGGTACGGCGAGTAGCCCAGCTGCGTGTACGCGGTGCGTTTGACCATCGACCAGACCTCGCCCAAGGTGTCGTAGCAACGTATGCTCGAGGTGAGGTCGGTCAAGCCCAACCAGATGGAGGCTCCGGTGGCCTTGACCGCAGCGCCGAGCGCGCAGTCGTCGATGAGCCGGCCGCGGATGGCCGGCAGACCGCCGATCTCGCACAACGTGCGGTTCGCGAGCAACATGCAACCGCCCGCGGCGGCTGCCGTTGCGCGCGCCCGGTCGTTGACCCACGCAAATGGATATAGCTTCTGGAAGAAAAAGACAAAGGCCGGGATGAGCAAGCGCTCCCAGGCACTCGCGCAGCGCAGGCGGACCATGAGCGAGACCAAGGCGAGATCGTCCTCCTGCACCTTGCTCACCAGTGATTCGACATTGAGAGGATCGTGACGGATATCAGCGTCGGTAAAGAGCCAGTAGTCAGGCGGGGGAAGGTGCGCCAGAGCTGCTCGCACCCCGCTGTGCATCGCGCTGAGCTTCCCGGTCCAACCCGCTTCGAGGGGTGCCGCCTGTACCACGGTCAGACGAGCCGCAGCTTCGTGACCGCCGGCGGTCGCCTGCGCGACCTGCGCCGTTCCATCGGTGCTGTGATCGTCGACCAGAAAGATCGCAAAGGTGCCGGCGTACTCCTGAGCGATGAGCGAGCCGATGGCCTCGCCCACGACGGCCGCCTCGTTGCGTGCGGGGACGACCGCGTATACCGTGGGGCGCGAGCCGCCGGCTGCGGGACGAGCACCGAGATGGCCGTCGAGCCGCGCGCGCCAAAAGCCGCCGCGGCCAAACAGGAGTATCAGCCACGCACCAAGTGCCGCGAAGACGGTGGCGGTCAACGGGAGCTGCACCCTCCTTCCTTCGCATGCCTCTCCCGGAGGTCTTTTCGATGATCGCGACCCCGGGGGCGCAAGGTGCGATTGGTACGCGCGTGCAGGCGGCGATCGAGGCCTCGCAGCGCCACTTACTCTCCCTGCAACACCCCGACGGCTACTGGTGGGCGCACTTGGACTCCAACGTGACGATCACCGCCGAAGTGCTGCTCTTGCACAAGATCTGGGGCACCGAGACGGCCTTGCCGCTGCACAAGATCGAGACGTACCTCCGCCGCGAGCAACGCGACCACGGGGGTTGGGAACTCTTCTACGGCGACGGAGGGGAGCTGAGCGTCACGATCGAGGCCTACATGGCCTTGCGCCTGCTACGCGTTCCGCTCGACGATCCCGCGCTCGTGCGCGCGCGCGCCTTCATCATCGCGCGCGGCGGGATCAGCCGATCCCGCATCTTCACCAAACTGCACCTTGCGTTGATCGGTTGTTACGATTGGCGGGGGCTGCCGACGCTCCCGTCGTGGATCATGCTGCTGCCGCCACGGGGCCTCTTCTCGATCTACGACATGTCCAGCTGGGCGCGCGGGAGCACCGTTCCGCTCGTCATCGCCTTCGACCGACGTCCCGTGTTCAACGTCGAGCCGTCGATCAATCTCGACGAGCTGTATGCCGAAGGGCGTGAGCACGCGCGCTTCGAGCTGCCCGCTGCCGATCGCGTGCTCGATAAAATCTTCTTGGCAATCGATCGCGTGTTGCGCTTCATGCAGGACGCCAACGCGGTGCCGCTGCGCAAGCGCGGTGTGGAGGCGGCGCTCGCGTGGGTGCTCGAGCGCCAAGAACCGACCGGCGATTGGGCCGGCATCATCCCGCCGATGCTCAACTCGCTGCTTGCGCTGCGTTCGCTCGGCTTTGCGCCTGACGAACTGCACGTGGCGCGTGGGTTTGCCGCGCTGAAGAACTTCTATGTCGAAGACGACCAGACGTTTTGGGTTCAGCCGAGCATCTCGGTGATTTGGGATACCGCGCTCGCTGCGCGTGCCCTTGCCGACTCGGGTCTTCCACACAACCACGAAGCGTTGCAGCGCGCCGGTGAGTGGTTGTTGAGCAAACAGATCTTCGCGCGGGGCGATTGGTGCGTCCGCTCGCGTGGGGAACCCGGCGGCTGGGCGTTCGAATTCGTCAACGACTTCTACCCCGACGTCGACGACACGTCGGCTGTGGTGATGGCGCTGCACGAGATCGAACTGACCGACTCGGCCCGCAAACGGCAAGCCATGCGCCGGGGCGCCGCATGGATCGACTCCATGCAGTGCAGCTCAGGCGGCTGGGCCGCCTACGACGTCGACAACACCAAAGATTGGCTCAATCGTCTCCCGTACGGCGATTTGCGCGCCATGATCGACCCGCCAACGGCAGATCTCACCGCGCACGTTCTCGAGATGCACGCGCTCTGCGGAACGAGCGGCGATCCCGTCGCGCTCGAACAGGCTCGCCGCGCCCTGCTCGCGGAGCAAGAATGCGACGGCTCCTGGTTCGGACGCTGGGGCGTGAACTATCTCAACGGCACGAGCGCCGCGATGGTCGCGCTCTCGCGGCTGCCGTGCGACGACGCCTGCGCACAGGCACTCGATCGCGGCGCGGCGTGGCTGTTGCGGGTGCAACACGCCGATCACGGCTGGGGCGAGACGGCGCGCACCTATGACGATCCGGCGCAAAAGGGGCTCGGGCCGAGCACGGCATCGCAGACGGCATGGGCGCTCCTCGGGCTGCTCGCCGTCTACGATCGTCTCGCCGGTTATGCGCGCGACGCCGTCGATCGCGGAATCGGCTTTTTGCTCGACCGGCAGCGCAACGGCACGTGGGATGAACCTGACTTCACCGGCACCGGTTTCCCCGGACATTTCTATCTCAATTACAATCTCTATCGGGATCACTATCCGCTGAGCGCCTTGGGACGCTATCGCACGATCGTCTGCGCGCGCAGCGGGTGAGACGCCTCTGCGTCTTCTGTGGCTCCGCTCCGGGCGCGCATGCCTCCTACGGCGAGGCGGCACGGGCGTTGGGGCTCGCCCTTGCGCGCCGGGGCATCGGCCTGGTGTACGGCGGCGGGCACACCGGACTCATGGGGATGGTCGCCGACGCGGCGCTCGAAGCGGGCGGTCAGGTCATCGGCGTCATTCCGCAAACGTTGGTCGAGCGCGAGGTTGCACATCGCGGGCTGACCGAACTGCACGTCGTGCACTCGTTGCACGAGCGCAAAGCCCTGATGGGGCGCCTTTCAGACGCATTCGTCGCGCTCCCCGGCGGCTTCGGAACCCTCGACGAATTCTGTGAGGTCGTGACGTGGCGACAGCTCGGGCTGCACGAGAAACCCTGCGCGCTCCTCAATATCAACGGGTACTTCGACCATTTCCTGACGATGCTCGAGCACGCGCAACGTGAAGGCTTCATCGCAGCGCGCACGATGGAGCGTCTGATCGTGCGCAACGAGGTCACCCGCTTGCTCGAGGTTCTTGCCGCTACTCCCGGTACCGCTCCCGCGCTTTGATCAGGCGCAACACCGCCTCGTTGTACGGCGTCTGAATGCCGACACGGCGCCCGGCAGAGGCGATCGCCCCGTTGATCTGGTCGATCTCCGTGCGTTGACCGGCTCTCAAATCGAGCGTCATCGAGTTGTAGGTGTCGGCCGTCTGTTCGGCGACGGCGCGCACGTACTCCCGGGCATCCTCGAAGGGAAGATTGATGCGCAGTGCCTTGGCGACCGCCGCACACTCGTTGGCGAGCGCCTGTGCGAGTTCCGAAGCATTGCGGTCACGCGCGACGACCGAGTTCTTCCCATCGATGAGCGCCGCAACCGGATTGATGGCGGCGTTGGCGACGAGTTTCCCCCACAGATGCGGACGGATATCGTACACGACCGAGGCGCTCAGCCCGATCCCCTCGAGCAGCGTCGCGATCCAGCGCACGGTGATTTGGGAGGCGCCGCCCGACCCGAGCACCGTTGTGCCGGCAGCGAGGCGCTGCGAACGGCCGAGGCCAACCGACATGCAGCCTTCACTGGTGATGCCAAGTACGAGTGGAACGCTTCCCCCTAGGGCTGCCTTGATCGCTTCTTCGTTTCCCAGACCGTTCTGAAGGGAGACGATGGGCGTCGACGGATTCAATTGTCCCGCGAACGGGCGCAGCGCGCGCAGCGTATCTTGCGCTTTGACCGAGACGAAGAGCGCGTCGATGGGAAAGGCTTCGGCTGCATCTGCGGTTGCGCCGACTTTGCGCGCCGGCCCCTCGTCGACAACGAGCCCCTGTGCTTGGAGCGTCTGGAGAAGATCCATACGCACGTCGACGATGGTGACCTCGTGGCGCTGCGCCAGGGCATAGCCGAAGAACGTCCCCATCGCCCCACCTCCGATGATCGCGACGCGCGCGCAGGCGCCGTTCATCGTAGACGGTATCCCACGCGCCCGCGTGACATGCTCGGTTTGGCAAAGAACCCGATGAGCAGCACACCGCTGAGAAAGCCGCCGATGTGCGCGAAATACGCGATACCCCCGCCTTGCTCGCTGAGCACACGCGTAGAGAGCGTCCCGAAGCCGTGCATGAATTGGGTAACGGCCCAAAGCCCGATCACCAGGAGTGCCGGCAGGCGCAGGAAGAGCGGAAAGCAGCCGATGGGGATGATCGTCTGCACACGATGCGTGGGAAAATGCAACAGATAGGCTCCGAGAACGCCGGCGATTGCGCCCGAGGCACCGATCGACGGGACGTGGCTCATCGGCATGACCGAGAGCTGCGCGAGCCCGGCGAGGACGCCGCAGGTGAGATAGAACCAGACGAACCGAATGCCCCCGGTCAGCGCCTCTACCTCCGGTCCGAAGACGAAGAGGAAGAGCATGTTGGAGCCGATGTGCAGCAGTCCATCGTGCAAGAACTGCGAGGTAATTAGGGTGAGCCACGGTGACGGCGGGCTCGGTGGTGCGAGGACGATGTCGCGGGTGAGGTCGTACGGAATCAAGGCGAAACTATTGATGAATGCGTTGGGGTGCGCAGCGTTCGTCTCGAGCACGAAGACCCAGATATTGAGACCGATGATACCGAGCACGGCGAGCGGAACCCCCCGCGGGCGGTCGACGTCCCCGATCGGGATCATCGTTTAGGGCACCGTCGCTTCAAGGCCGAAGACCGT
>Ga0335075_10012976_pt1 | contig 12563 bp, 10 predicted proteins | sample Lox_Sample_24_FD_206723 | JGI IMG/M metagenome (GOLD analysis project Ga0335075, IMG submission 206723) | Soil microbial communities from Loxahatchee National Wildlife Refuge, Florida, United States - Lox_Sample_2.4 | ecosystem: Environmental > Terrestrial > Soil > Wetlands | place: USA... | reverse complement strand
GGCTTCCAACCTTTAGCACAACGATCAAGCACCGAAGGCATGGCCACTCCCGATGACATTCCTCTGGAAAAGGTCGTGACACACAGCTCATCCTCTGGCGTTCGTACGGCTTCTCACACCGCGACAGCTCGCAACAACGTCACCTTTGGAGGCGTTAGCAATGAAAAGACTGGGAAGGGCAGCCTATTTCGTCGGGGAGGTCGTAGAAGAGTTGTAAAGCCTGGTACACCACGGACGAACGAGAGCGAAGTCGAGCATAAGCTTCAAATCATGGGCCGCATCTATCAGAAGATCCTGAATTTCAGCTTCATCACTCGATACATTATCTATGTTCTTCCGCTGGCCGCACTCCTTGCCATTCCAATCATCATCGGCTTCACAGCTGCGCCGCATGCCACCCTCGGCGGTATTCGTATTGTCTGGCTCTTCATTTGGCTCGAGATTGTCTGGACCAGCTTATGGGTTTCCAAAGCTTTCGCTCAGACTCTACCCTTTGCCTTTCAGTTTTTCATTGGCGTTGTCAGCACCGGTGTCAAGAAGTATACGCTGGTCATCAAAGCCATAGAGATCCCTCTCTCACTGGTCGGTTGGGCTTTGGTGTCTCTGCTAACATTCACGCCTATCATGTTACGCAATCCAGACACAAAACGACAATTCGCTCCCAACACTCCGGCACTACAGAGTTGGCAGGCAGTTGTTCGACAGATCCTGGCAGCCGCTCTCGTATCTTCATTGGTTTTCCTTGCTGAACGAACTCTTATCCAGCTCATTAGCATCAACTATCACCGCAAACAATTCTCCGATAAGATCAAGGAAAACAAGCATCAGGTTCATCTTCTTGGTCTGCTGTATGACGCTTCGCGAACTCTCTTCCCAGCCTATTGCAATGAATTCGCCGAAGAGGACTATATCATCGCCGACTCTTTGGGTATTTCTTCAGGTAAAGGCTCTGGTGGAGCGACGCCCTTCCGTTTGCTACAGAATGTTGGTCGTGTCGGCGACAAGATCACATCTGCTTTTGGGAACGTCGCCCACGAAATCTCTGGCAAGGAAGTCTTCAACCCAAATTCCGCTCATTCCGTTGTCGTCGAGGCTCTCGAGAAGAAACGATGCTCCGAAGCCCTTGCCAAGCGTTTGTGGATGTCCTTTGTAGTCGAAGGACGTGATGCTCTGTATGAGGAAGATATTGTCGAAGTTCTAGGCTCGGAACGTCGCGCGGAAGCTGAAGAGGCTTTCCGTGTTTTCGATCAAGATGGTAACGGCGATGTTACCCTCGACGAGGCTATTCTTACTATCATTGAAATCGGTCGTGATCGTCTTTCGATTGCAAACAGCATGCATGATGTTGACCAGGCAATCAACGTGCTTGATAGCCTGCTATCAGGCGTCGTCTTGGTCATTGCAGTTCTCATTTTAGTGGCTTTCTTGAACAGCAGCTTTACGACAATGCTCGCTACAGCTGGCACGGCTCTTCTGTCACTCTCTTTCGTTTTTGCTACGACGACCCAGGAGGTTCTCGGATCCTGCATATTTCTTTTCGTCAAACACCCCTTCGACATTGGTGACCGCGTCGATCTCAATGAAGGCGCTGATCAGCTCACCGTCGAACATATTTCTCTACTTTTCACAGTCTTCAAGCGCGTCCAATCCGGTAAAATGGTTCAGATCCCAAACATTGTCCTCAACAACCTCTGGGTCGAAAATGTGTCTAGGAGCAAGGCTATGCGCGAGCAAATCTCTATCTTCTGTGAATTTGGGGTCAAGTTTGAAGATGTTCAAGCTCTGAAGACCGAAATGACCAAGTTTGTCACTGCAAAGGAAAACACACGCGATTTCCAGCCCGACATCGACATCGAGGTCCGCGGCATTGGCAATATGGATAAGATGGAACTCATGATCGAGTGTCGACATAAGAGCAACTGGGCAAATGAGAATATTCGTGCGGCTAGACGATCTAAGTTCATGTGCGCTCTCGTCCTCGCCCTTCGCAAGGTTCCCATCTACGGTCCGGGTGGTGGTGACCCAGCTCTGGGTACTGCTGGCAATCCGAACTACTCCGTCTCTCTGGAACCCGAAGTTGCGCAGGCGAATAAGAACCAAGCTTCCAAGGACAAAGAAGCCAAACGCATTGTGAACCAGCCAACAGCTCCGAAGTCGTCTGCTAGCACTGCAACCTACGTCTCTGGACGTCATACCGAAATCACAGCCATCAACAATATTAGCTCTCGGGACGCGACGACAGACCCTAGAGACGATGCATTGAACACTCGCGCTGATACAACTTCCCCAAATAACGGCGGTCGTACTAGCAGCAGCAGCGATGAAGATCGCAATGCCTCAGTTGACGAAGTTCGCGGCCTGCTGAAGCGTGAAAGCACCCGTGGCCGACGACAAGCCTCACCTCAGCAGTCGGGAAGCACTACATCTACCCAACAGCCAATCACCTTTCCATCGCCTCCTAGAGCGCAGTATGTGACCATGCCTCCTGTTACCACGTCATCTGGTGTTGGATCTCCAGCTGTGACTGCCACACCACCGCTACCGCCGAATCCACCACCATCTGGGCGCCCTATGCAGGCCAACTACCTCCCTGGTAATGCCTTCAGAGCACATCCTCCCTACGCGCCGCCACCGCCTATGCAAAACACATCTCAAGAGAATGTGAGGCCCAACACTGCGGGATCGTCGCGAACCTCGGGCTCAACGAGGCGTTGAGAAAAGGCTGTTTCCGGTAGACTAATGCATAATCCGGCGAGATTATGATTTGGTTTACACTTTCATTCTGTTAACTCGATGACCGAAACGGCATTAGATTTGTTTTCATTTGCATCGGATTTCGAGGGAGATGTTGCAATTAGAAAGGATGGAAACCCAATCCCACATATGATATAATGTAAAACAGTATCCCCCATACTCAGAGCAGCTATGGTCGCTGCAATCCTAAAATTACAAAATGAATTGTCTATGCTTTGTGCGTTTATATCTGATCAAGTACTGATGCAGAACATGCTAAATACTGCTAGTTGACGATCCTTGTAGGATGACTCTACCTTAGCATGACCGAGATCGGGCAAAAGCAGAGCTCGTATGGACGGGAAGCCACTGTGACTGTTGTTAAGGTATGATTACAGTAACACACATCCCGATCAGAACTCAATTTTAAGAAACATTAGGATGGCAACCACACCACAACTGCGTGTCCTTTTCTTTGACGTTTTTGGGACGTGTGTAGCCCAGAGGACACCAGTAGCGGAAGAGCTATGGAGAGCGCTTCGAGAGTCGCTGAAGTCGGATGTAGCGTCGATTAGTAGTGAAGTCCGAACCAAGGCGACGACTATGGTATGCCCCAGCCAGTTGATCACTCCCACGAATATAAATTAATTTCTTTTGCAGTCATACGAGCAGTGGTTCGAATTCGGAGGGGTCAGTGGCTAACGAAATAACATTATCGTACATTTGAGTGCTAATAGGAGTAGGAATGGAACAAAGAAGGTGACAAATTCGTTCGCGATAGTATCGCAAAACACAACACCGTAGACTGGAGAGCAATCGACAAGCATCGTATTGAATTACTGCCTAAACTCCTCGCACGCCACGGCCTGATCATTCCACGCGAAGACGCCGGCCCCTCAGAGCTCCAAGTTGGAGAGGGTTCGCTCTGGGACGAGTCGCAACTCAAGGATCTCGGCCTCGTCTGGCATCGTCTAACCCCCTGGCCCGACACCTGCCGTGGCTTGGACTTGCTTAATAGGCAATTCTCTACTGTAACCCTGAGCAACTCTTATAATGAGTTACTAGAACACCTGGTAGCGCATAGCAGTATACCCTTTACGCATATTTACTCCGCCGACATGTTCCAGTCCTTCAAGCCGAACCCCAAAGTATATCTCGGAGCGGCAGAGAAGATGGGCGTAAAGCCAGAGGAGTGTGGGCTTGTGGCCGCGCATCTAAATGATTTGAAAGGTGCGAAAGCCTGCGGATTCTATGCAATATATGTTGAGAGACCGTTGGAGGAAAAGAATCCAGAGTTGCGAGAGGAAAATATTCCAGATATGTCGATTAAAGAGGATGAGGATGGATTTGTTACTCTTGCCGAGCGTTTAGGAATAAAAGTTGGTTAAATGATTGTCAACATACACGTCTATATCTTACATCATTCTTTTGGACCTTGCAGTCTTTCTTTCCGAAGACCATAAAGTTGATGTTGTGTCATTCCAGGCTCAATACCAATCTATACACTTGACGTCGCGGCATCTGCTGAATGCCGCTGTTTGAGTAGCTTCTCCGTCCTCATAAACTCTCTAATACCAACAGGGATATCCTTAAACAAATCAGCCGTATTCGTCCCATCCGCAGGCGTACCCCAAAGGGCCTCACTCCCACCACCATCATCATCGACGCTCACGGCCGGCGGCACGGCCATGCCCGGCGCTCCAGTCGGCGCGCCTCCCACCCCCTCACCCATCGCCCTACGCCGCGCGCGCAGCGCCTCCTTCGCAGCAGCAGACTTAGCCGCCCACTCCTCCAGCTCGTCACGGTAGCGGTCCCACACGCAGTTGACGCAGCCGGACATGCAGCAGTTGTCGGGCTCGGCGGGCCGCGGCGGCACCAGCACGCCCGCGACCTCGACGCTCCGCCGCTGCAGCTCGTCGCGCCGCGCCGCCGGCCCCGCCAGCCGGCTGCCGAACACGATGCGTGCCTTTGCGAGCGTCGCGTCGCGCGCGGCTTGCAGTGCGGAGGGCGAGGGTGGCGGGGGGTCGGGAGGGCGCTGCGTTGCGCTGGAGAGGGGCGAGGTCGGGTGGTTGAGGAGTTCGGCGTAGTATCCGTCTAGAGGGTTTGCTTGCTGGCCTTCTGATGCGATGTGTGCGGATGTGTGGCGAGATCGAGTCCGTATCCAAAGATTGTTCGGCAGACTTCTACTACGCGGCCGGTTTGTGAGGGTTTGTTGGGCTCGGCGGAGACATGATGGGCAGAGAGAGGTTGTTACGCTTCGTAGCCGTGGTGTGCAAAGGAATTGTTCCATGAATCCTTCTCATATAGTTGGGATGAAGATTGAAGAAGAAAATTGTGTGTGGGATCAATTAGATTTGAGCGGCAGACGTCAGATGTCGGAGTGTCGGCGTTGCCCTGCCGAGGCTGTAGGGCTGCGGCTTAACTGTGTCCGGCGCGTCAACACCACCGACGCGTTTTACGAAGCCCACATCTCAACTCTCCAATCAATCTTCGCACGTTGCACACAATGAGCGAAAGAACACCGTCGAACAAGCGACAGCGACTCAACGAGCCTGTCTCAGGTTCTGGGACCGGTATCACTGGTTCGCCGCGCCGAAGTCCAAGCCGCGCTTCGTACCTATCGCCCACGAGAGCAAGCCTCGCTCGCTACAACCCTTCACTACTCCCGAAATCACCCGTCAAAAACATACCAGTCCTTCAACCAACGAGTGGCAACGTGCCCTTGCCAAATGGCCAAAATGCTCTCGAATACGTCCTTGGGAGGACCACCGAATTGCCACGAGCAGAGAGCGCACAGCAACGGTCACCGCAAGAGCTTGAGAATGGGAGCGTAGTAAGACAACATGACCAGAGACTCTCCTCGTCGGCTACACCTGGAAAGAGATTGCAAAGAGTAGTGGACAAGGTCATTGAAGACGTGGAACAAACGAGGACTCCCGAGGTGTTGACGCGTTTCCTTGGTCCTGTTGTTTCGGATGAAGACGAAGATGAGCTGCCAGAAACTCCATCAGGTGTGAGATATTCGCCACCCAAAGGGATACTGTCTTCTGGCTCTAGACACAAGAGAAGGCGAAGCCCGGAGCCGATAATCGAAGTTGAAAGTTTGCCAGAGCGCGCCAGGGCATTATCGGTCGGACTGAACGCGCTTTCTGTCGAGGAAAGTAGCGAGATCCAGGCTATGCGAGAAGAGCTTGTAGTAGTTAAGGCTCAACTCAAAGAATTACAGACGGATTGTTGGGATCTGGAGCGAATTTTCAACAGTGTTGACGAGTTTGACGAACATGGAGAAATTCCCATTACCATTGAGACGGATAGAATATTGTATGGCTTCCATGATGACCTCTTTCTCTGCGTTTACTAAGTGAATATAGGCACTTGCTCAATTTGGGGAAAAAGCTTGCCTCGATCAAACCAGTTCCACCGCCGATCTCTCAGCAATTGGCTGCATTTCTACCGTATTCATTACCAACAAGCGCTACCGTAGTGTCTGAGATAGACACGGCTGTTCCAACATGTGCACCACTTCCGTACGACAACATTAACGACCTTGTCGATCATCTACGCCGTTTCACGCCCCTCGCAATAACATCATCAGTCCACACCTTCACCACAGTCGGCCCGGAATCATCTGATCGGCGCGACGAGTCAAAACTTCACGGTCCCATTACTCAACAGCACGACATCACATTTCGCGGACCTGAAAACGAATTCACAGCTAAGATCACATTCCGCATCGAGACGCCCGTCTCCGGCGTGGACGATTCACCACTCACGCCAATAGTCAGCCACGTCGAGGTCCCGCTGCACGATATCAGCGACTGGGCGCGGCCCGAGCTTGGCAGTTGGGTGGCGGAGCGCGCTGAGGAGCTGGACATTGCGACGCTGGGCTATGGCATCGACGCGTACTACAAGATGGCCATGAAGCGCGCAAAGTGCTGGGCTGCGTGCGCTGACGCCTTCCGGACGCTGTGCCCCAGCGGCGTTGCCGAGGACGCGGGCTATGAGGCGTATGTCGGGCGACAGTGTTTCGACTTTTCGGACGGCGATCTTCTGCTCCGGGTTTGGTGGCAGGTTGGGTTCGACGAGACGGGTGCCGCGGAGTCCAAAGTCTACGTGGATGTAGTTATGTTGAAGGTTTGGAAGATGGTGGAGTATGATCATGGTCCCGCGACGATGGCTATTGTGAACTTCTTCGATAGCTATCTGAAGGCAGGTCATGATGTGTTTGATGCTGTTGAAAGGACCGTACATCTTACTTTTTGATGGACCGGATCTGAGGGAAAGAATTACGGAAGGGATGTTAGCGAGAGCAATAAGCGATTCACCGCTTTCGAATATGAAGACAGGTCTTAAAGTGCTGGACAACTTGGAATTTGGGGATGTCATGACATTGTAGAATACCCGTGATATTTGAAACCCACCTCAAGTCGTTTACCACATAAGCCTTGTGGCAAACCTCTTTAAATCAACTCGACCATCATTACGCCCTCGCCATGCATTGCTGAAAACCGATCACAAAGTGTACAAATTGCCACCCGTACGCGCACTCCTCACCGCCCTCTGTGCATCTCCTTGTCTGCAATATTGTATCTACTCCATGTTAGCGCCTAGTGTTGGCCTCCTTCCGGCACAAGTTTCAGATCATACTTGAGCAGCTTCTCAATGAGGTCAACGTGCGTCATAATCATTCGTCGACAGCAGTATCGATTGAGTCGCAGCTGATCCATCGCGTCGCCATCGCCGACATCGTCTTCGAGGAGCTTTAGGTAGCGTTCCCAGAGGTCGCCAATAACCTATGCGTAAAGTTAGCTGAAGCAACTAGAAGGCTTAAAGCGGCATCCTCACCTTTCCGCAGGAGAAGCAGCGCACTGGGATAATCATGATGATTCAAATTTGGAATCGACTTGACTTGGTGTTCTGCGAAAGCTTGTTTTGTGTGTACTCGTGAAAGAAGTTATTCTTTTATTGTAGTTCGGAGGTGAGCTTCAACTCCGCAAAAGTTGCCCCGCGGTGCAAAGTTTTACCGATGCCGAACAAAAGTCGGCAAAAAGTTTTGGGATACTCGGTCCTTTAGTTCATGCTATTCATAAGCTTAAATTTTCTTTCTGAGGGTCTCTAAACTAGGTGGAATGATCATGGCATCTGGAGAGGCCGAATCGACCCGGAAACGCAAACGGACGTCTTCTGAAAAGCAGCTCGATGGCCATGAATTGAAGCGTACGAAGAGCGGCAACAAGGCCCAGCGCAAAACCAAAGAGGATACAACGAAGCCAGATGCTCAGAGGCCCAACGTTTCGAGCAAGGGTCGAAAACCAGCTGAAGTTAGTCGTCCGAACAAAGACAAGAAGCATCGCGTTCAACCGGCCGACAAGTCTGATATACGAAAGAGCAAGAAGAGCAACAGCAAAGGCAAATTGAAAGATTCTTCTGCACTCATCAAAGCATCTTCTACAATGGAATCCGATGTCGAAAAGGAAGTGACTGCAAAGAGTTTGAAGAAAGCTTCGAAGATGCGGAAAAGCACTGGTTGGTTCTTATCCGCCTCAAGTGGTGGAAGATTTCTGAATTCAGGCCCACTCTTCAGCGAAGACGAGAAATATCTACTCCTTGCCTCACAACATACTCTCAATGTCTATTCCGTCGAAACATCACTACTCGTCCGAGCAATCGCCATTCCGAAACAAAGTAGAATCAGAGCGTATGCATTGTCCTGCGTTAATCCATCTCATGCCTTCGTGGCAACGTCAAAGAAGCAGTTGATCCAGTTCGATTGGGTATTAGGAAAAGAAATTTCATCTTTCGAACTTGATCAAGAAATCTTCGAGATTCAGACGATAGCCGCGGAGAAGGATTCTCAAGATATCTTGTACACTATTGGATCACTTTCCCACGGTGATAGAGCCACTACGACATTTATGGTCTCGAAAATTACGTATAGAAGCGAAAATTTGGCAACCAAACCAGATGTACATCGACTTTGGAAGTCTACACAACCTGCACACCTGTTGAGAGTTGTCGGCCAAGGAGAGCAGGTTCTTTTTGCGTCGGATGACAAAATAGTGATAGGGCTTGCCGAAAATGGTTACTCTTCTTATTTATGGCGCGAAATACAAATCAGCGATCCTGTGAGTTCGCTTGACGTACAGCTGGAATCTCTACCGGTTTCGGGGAAAAAGAAACCCCAAGGCTCCAGAAGCGTAAGTTTTCGGTTGAATGTTGCCATTGGAGGTGTTCGAGGCGCTATATTTGTCTATAAGATTGCTCTGGATGACCACAAGAGAATTGAAGGACTCTTTAAGAAGGACGGACCGGCTATACTGAAGCCAAGGATCCTACACTGGCACCGCGAAGCCGTCGAAGCAATCAGATTCTCTCATGACGGCCACTACATTCTATCAGGTGGACGAGAGTCCGTTTTCATTCTATGGCAATTGGAAACTGGAAAGCGGCAAGAACTTCCTCATCTTCCCTCTCCTATCATCGGAATCACCATCTCACCAACAGGAACATCATACGGCCTACAGCTAGCCGATAACTCAGTTATCGTGATATCAACATCTGAGCTACAGGCTACCGCTCATGTTGCAGGCATTCAAAGTCGAACCTTTACTTATGCAAACCCTGCAGCTCCAAAGTTGAAAACTGTTACTTCCAAAGCTGAAGCTATGAACGGTATTTTCGGACCATGGACTGAAAATCCTGCTGTTGTCAATCCCCGGGATCCGAGTCAAATCCTAGTTGCGGTTCCATCTGTTCAGACCAATACTGGAGCAAGCAGTATCTCATCGTCTCCATATATTCAGACCTTCGACACATTTTCGAGTCGTCATGTCTCACGACAGCCCCTGGCAAGGAACAATGTCACCGTAAAGGCCATTGGACCGGATGCAAACAAGCTCATTGAGCCGAACATTCGATTCATGCAAATAAGCGAAGATGGGCAATGGCTCGCGACTGTAGATGAATGGATACCACCGCCATCTGATATCAATGCTTTTGCGGACGGGAACGAGGACATGGAGTCAACCCGCAGAGATCGACTTGAAAGCTATCTTAAGATTTGGCTCTGGAATGAGATTCAGGGCCATTGGATGTTAGAGACACGCATTGATATGCCACATCGCTCTGATAGTGACCTTACTAATACTTCGGTTCTTGATCTTGTGTCCGATCCATCTGGTCTAGGATTTGCTACCATTGGAGAAGATGGCTTCGTTCGCATTTGGCGGCCAAAAACACGCTATGGAGATGGAGCTGTTAAGCGTGGAGCACACAGCGAAGGATCAATCAGCTGGAGTTGTCGACATGCAATTGAGTTCGAAGGCGCTGCGCTTTCGAAGGACGACGATAATAGTTTCGACCCCAAATCACCACCATTGAACGCTAAACTAGCGTATTCACACGACGGTTCCATTCTCGCTGCAGCACAGGAACGCTACTCTGCTACCTCACCTGGCGTAATCCACCTCATAGATGCTACGAATGGATCGATTCACAGCTCACTGACATCAATGTATCGATCAAACCTTGCTGGCCTCGGGTTCTGCGACCAGTTTCTGATCGTGCTGTCAAACGACCTTGTCGTGTGGGATGTTACCACCAATCAACTTGCCTATGGCTTCCCGCTTGATATACCTTCGCTTCCCGGCACCAACTCAGCCAATTTCTCGAAGCTGGCAGTCAACGCTACAGGCACCGCATTTGCGATTGCAGTCCCTGCGCAAGGGAAATGGTTAAGGCCGACGAACTTGAAATCTCATGTGCTCGTGTTTGAGCCCAGGAGCCCAATGCCAACATTCACCAACAAAATGCCAGACTTCGTACTCTCTCTTATGTCGATACCAAAGTCACCGAGCTTCATGGTGCTGAATTCCGTAGCTGAGATTAGGACACTTGCGCCGAGGTCGGGTGCAGCACTTTCACTTCAGATCGTTGGTAAGACCGAATCTATAGCGCTGGCGATGTCTAAGAATACAACTGCTTTGAACAGGCAAGCTCAGGACATGGAGGAGGACACCACCGAGGGCGCTAAGCAGGTTTCCCACTTGGCGGAAGATGACGAGGATATGGATGCAGACGATGATGCACCAGTAGTTAGGAAGGAGCAGCTTGAGGACGCTTTGGATTTGGGACCAGCTTTTGCACTTCCTCCGCCGAGAAAGATCTTCGACATTGTAGCGCAACTGTTCGCTGGGAAACCCAGAAAATGAGACTCGGGTATGGATTTGTAGTTACAACGTGCTATGAAGGCAAATGGACTTGAACGCTAATTTTTGTAGGCTAGTAGCTAGTCAAGAATGGTAGCCGACGAAATATCGGCCTATCGCCTTGTCAAAGAAGTGCTGGAATCTCTCAGTGAGAGTGCATAGGAAGTCAAAATTCCTAACTCATCCCATACCTCGATTGCAAATGCCTCTCAGACCGAGGTCATATGTGACTCTCCGCCGAATTGAGTTCTTCTCTTCGCTAATTGTCTTCTGACTGCAACCACCGGTTTGGCTATACAATGTGCCTCTGCAGTGTCTCTGCTAAATTCCGTGACCTTGGTGCAGAGTTAGAATCAGGTTCTAATCGTGGTGACAAACCTCGGAGAAACATGGTCCAGTGCTCTCATGATGACGGGATGTAGATTGCGCCGAGCGTTGACATACTCGATTCATCGCTTGCCTTGTCAGCATGGCTATCGGATGTATGGGAGGAATTCGCATTGGTGTTGGAGGATCGCGCTTGGATTTGCTGGATCGCGCTCCAAGTGAGCGGACGGTACGGCTGTGGGTTGGGTATCGTAGGAGCTGCTTGGACACCTCGTGGCAGAGCCATTGCAACCGCGACACCCATCGGCATCCAGATCCAACCCAATTGTCGAGAGCTGAATACTGGGTATGATAGAACGAAGCCTCCACCACTAGCAGCCTTTTTTACGAGGCAGCGATGGCACTCCTCTGGATATGGTTCGAAGGATTGGGTCACCTTGTGGTGGTGAGGGCATGGTCCCATCTTTCCGCACGGCATGAAAAGTAGGGGTTCGACATGTCCACAAATGAACTGCATGAGATGTCTATGGCACATCTTGCCCAGCGCTGAAAGATGTAGTCGGGTTTGTTGTGGAGTTTTTGGATTAAAGATGACTGGCTACGCTGCCGATGTTAGAGATAATAGGGAGTAGGAAGGATGGGCGCAGAAGGTGTTGGGGTTGATGTAAGACGAAAGCAGGAGATTACCTTCCGAATCGGGATTATGAGAAAATGCTTCTGTTTGAACATCACGGCTATTTTTACCAGGTCGTACTATCCTACACTGTACTACCAAGATGAAGTGAACGTGCAAAATGAGCGAAGGTGCGTTAAGGAAAAAGCGACTTAGGACGGCCATCACCGCTCTTACGTCAACATCTACGGAAGACAAAACTAAGAACTAGGGAATATGGCAGGAAGAACAAACGTAGGATAATATTCTTTCATTTCAAACGAAATAGCTGGTCAATGTCGCATTTTGTGATACTCCTGGATATATCTCTCTGGAAAGTGCAAACGACGCGTATAATTCGAACAACTTAGAAGAAATGATTTGACTTCCAACTTGAGAACTTCTATATGCATAACAGTCAGCAATGTGACGCTTTCCTAAGTAATTTCACGTCGCTCGAAAAGCAAGCTACCATCGAATATATGGAAGTTGCTCCGTATGGTTGCGCATTCTGTATACTGTCACCGTACTCTCAATCACAAGAAATGTGTGCAATAGGCATGGCTTAGGATATGAAGATGAGAGTCAAGTAACGGTATATTGCGGTTGACGGCTAGTAGCGGTATATGATTTGTTATTTGCGA
>Ga0335075_10012975_pt1 | contig 12565 bp, 14 predicted proteins | sample Lox_Sample_24_FD_206723 | JGI IMG/M metagenome (GOLD analysis project Ga0335075, IMG submission 206723) | Soil microbial communities from Loxahatchee National Wildlife Refuge, Florida, United States - Lox_Sample_2.4 | ecosystem: Environmental > Terrestrial > Soil > Wetlands | place: USA... | reverse complement strand
TATCGACAATTTTAGGAACAGCACTGGTGGAAATTTGACCGACGACTCGTACCAGTACCTGAAGAATTCGACTTTGATCTACCCAGGAGACACAAACGTCACCAAGCGCGGTCTGGATATCGTTGACCTCATCGTTCGTCAGATATCCGGATCAGCGGATGGCACGACTTTTGGTAGCGGATCGAGCAACAGTAGCAGCTCCAATTCCAATTCCACCAAGAACATGCATTTTGTCAGTGGTATCGAAGCGTACACCGAACAGCTAGCCATTCCGCAAGCCAACACGTTTATGACCGTTCTCCTAATCTTTGCAATCGTCATTGGTGGCATCATTGTTGGCATTCTCCTGTTGAAGGTCATACTCGAGGCTGTCTCCATGTGCGGCAAGCTTCCGAAGAGTCTCAACAACTTCCGTAAACGATATTGGTGGATCATGGCAAAGACAATCACCAACCTCATTCTTCTCCTGTACGGTATCTGGACACTTTACTGCGTCTACCAATTCACTCGAGGCGACTCCTGGGCCGCTAAAGTGCTTGCCGGCGTCACCCTTGGTATATTCACTGCAATTCTCGCCTTCTTCACCATCAGGATCTATCAACTTGCGCACAAATACAAGAATGCAGAAGGCGACGTGTCTGGCCTTTTCGATAACAAGGAAATCTGGCGAAACTACAGCATCTTCTATGAGAACTACAAGAAGAGCTACTGGTGGCTGTTCGTCCCAGTCATTATCTACATGTTTGCTAAGGGCGTCGTTATCGCTGCCGGAGATGGACATGGCATGTTCCAGACTGCTGGTCAACTGATCATTGAGTCGCTCATGCTCATTCTTCTCCTGTTCTTGAGACCATACGGCCTCGCTTCAGGCAACTGGATCAACATTATCATTCAGATCGTCAGGGTCATATCGGTCATTTGCATCTTGGTCTTTGTAGAGGAGCTCGGCATCTCACAAACTCCTAAGACTGTCGTCGGTGTTGTGCTCATCGTCGTGCAGTCTGTGTTGACTTGCATTCTCGCAATTCTAATCTGCGTCAACACAATCGTAGTTTGGATCCGAGCCAACCCGCACCGTCAGGCTCGTAAGGAAGCTGGTACGTCTCTAACACGCATGTACAAATGACCATAGCTAATAATCCAGCAGAGAAGCTTAACCGCGACCTCGACACGCTCACTCCTCTCGACCCACGTAATTCGCTTCTCCTCTCGGGAGAGCAACAAAAGCGAACTCATCAGCGAGGGGACAGTGATGAGCCTTTGGCTCCTTACCACGACGAAACTCTATACGATACTTCGTATAGGGGACCGGGAGGTTATAGCGACAATATCAACCTTCCCACACGACCTTTCCGAGATGATCGCCAGCCAAGTCCGAATCCAAGCATGCGGCAGCCGTTACTACCGGATATCGACATGACTTATCGGAGCCGCGGGTACTGAAGCACTTTTTTCGCTTTTTGCATGGCTTGTTTAGCCTCATGTTCAGCGTAGTCTTTTAATCATTATCGATGCACAGCGTACAACGACTGGTGCGGCGTACACTCCTTTACCAACAACTAGTTCTTGCATATACGGCGAAAAGTCTTGTGGATACACCTCTACAAGAGGATTGATCATTGTGTTTATTCTGTCTATACGTGAAGCAGACCACGGCCGCCAGTCTCACCCAGTATATAGCGTGGTGTTTTGGATACCAGAATTTAAAGCTTCTCATTTCACTTTTCTCTTGTGCACCGAATAGTAGAAATGTGTGCCATTAAGCGTTATCTATTCCTTTCCTATTCGACTTTTGCCAGTCGGGGCTTCTTGAAAAGAGATTTTCCCTGCCTTCCGATCCAAGTAGCAATTCCTAATGTACTTTATGTACAACCGCCATATTCCTCCGACGCCGAAACCCACCAAAAAACGCCAGCGTCCAAAACCAGCCCATCTATTGTACAAAGGCTACGGCGGCGCCACAGCGTCCACCGGCCTGCCCTCGCCCTCACGGAGTCACCACGCCGCAACGAGGCACACGACACCAACGAGCAGCATCCAGCCGGCGGAGGCGTAGACGGCGGCGGCGGCGGCGCTGCTGCCCGTGGTGCCGGCCGCCACGCCGCCCAGATACCAGGCGCCGATGCTGGTGAGCCTGCCGTTGTCGTCGAGCATGGCGGCGTTGGGGCCGACGTTGGAGGCGCTGGCGCGGAACGACCCGAAGTACGAGTAGTGCGTCACGTAGCTGTGTCTCGGTTAGCTTTCCTTGCGCAGAACGGCACGCACGGGGGGCGCGGGGACCTACTCGAGCGAGTCGAACCACGCGGCGCTCTCGTTGAAGAAGGCCTGGGTGCCGGCGACGGCGTCGTTGGCGTCGGCGTACTCGGTGACCCAGATGGAGGCGTTGGGGTAGGCGGCGCGGTACTGGCCGACGTGGCTGGCGAGCCCCTCGAAGTTGCCGTACCAGTGCAGCGGGATGAAGTCGGCCGAGCAGTTGCCCGAGCAGTTGCCGAAGAACTGCGTCAGCCAGTCGAAGCCCGACGGCGCGCCCGTGCAGGCCGGCGCGCCCAGCCGCAGCCCGTACTTCTGCTTCAGCGGCTCGATGTTCGTCGCCCAGAGCCGCGCCGCGTAGTTGGGTGTGATGTTGCTGCCGCCCGACGCGGAGCTGCCGTCCGGCTCGTTGAACGTCAGCACATAGCTTAGGTTCTGCCCGTTCGAGATCAGCCCTTCTACCTCCGCCAGGAAGGTTGTGTCGTCGGCGCCGCCGGACGGAGCTCCCCACATCATGGGGACGAATTGCATCTGGGAGTTTTGGAAGGCGTTGGCTGGGGTGGTTCCGTATGTGTAGTACCACGTGAGGTCAGAGCCATTGTGAATCCAGATGTTGTCGTCAGTTGGATGTGCCGATGATGGCACATAGACGAGACCACGTTTTGGTGATGGAGAGATGTCCTGTGGCGGCAAAGACAGTGGCAAAGAGGAGGGATATCCGGGTGATCATAGTAACTGTGGTATCTGTCTAGGAGTTGCCGGGCTAGGCACGAGATACTTCGATGGCTGTGCTTTCGTGATTGGTGTCCAACTCTTCTTCCTTTGGACTTTGATTAAAGAATTATCAATTAACTGTTCGTTGAAAAGACAATTGAAGCCAAAAACCGGGGAGTAAAGAAAGTTGGCAGCCAAACGAAAGGCACGCGTGCAGTAAACGACAGGCGACAGAGTCTTGGGGAAAAGATATGCAGGTCAGACTTCCCGGACGCCAGAATATGGAAAAGATAAAGCGAACAAGGGAACCAGCGAGCAGGGCGAAACCAAAGGCCCGTCTCAATTTAGAAATTGTGGCGATAGGGCGATGGGGTTTGGTAGACCGTACGAGGCAAGTGGCTTGCCAATGCATGGCCTCATTGGCAGATGCAGGCAGCGATCGATTGAAACATGTCTGCCATGGAACAGCTGCAGACGGATACCGGAATTAACCCTGCTACTGTACCGAACAAGACCTGGATACTTGGCCGTCGTCACCTGTATCTTGGAAGATGTTGGCCCAAGGACAGTGAAAGACTGAAGGATGGGCGGATTTCAATTGTGGATTCTTTTGCGGTGCCAGGACGCAGCCTATGTTTGTGGCTGCGGTTAATTATCTTAGCCAGGGGTTTTGTGGAGCGAAAAGGGGTGCGGCTGTACGACTCGATAGCCTCTTTTTTCGAGACCCACACAATGGAACCATGGTGGTGCTGTGGTGGTTGGCCTAAGGTGTCAAACAACGCCTTAAGCGCGACTTCCCGTGGGCAGAGCAACGGAAGATATGTGGACATAGTAGAACAACGAGAAGAGCTGCTTGAACCAACATGCCCTTTTGAATTGCGATTGGCAACCTGCCTCTAGTGTGCAGCGCCCGGAACACTTGAAACATACTTCCAATGGCCACCACCGAGTACGGTAAGATTACAGTAGTTATGGATATCTGCATTTAAGGAATTGATACCTCATCAACAGCCGTCATACTCCAAAACTCCAACTTCTTTGCCAATCCATTTGCTCGCATTGTTTTAGTCCACTTTAATAGAGCTGTAGATCTTCATGACAAAGAGCCATGAGGAGAAGAATCCAATCGTGCCTGTCCACAAGATTAGCCTACTGCCCATCGAAGTGCCAATGTTAGCAGGAACACTCACCAGTGAGTACAAACCAAGCCACAGCAATCAGTCCACTGTACCCTAGATACAGTACTCCACTCGTCCAGCTGGAGAAGCTTAGCGTACGGACCCAGAACAGCATCGCGTACGCAAAAACGTAGATCGCCGAGCTGCCCGCCGTGAAGAAACTGCGCCATTGCCAATGGTAGCTCTCGGCACAGAGCAAGAAGTACATCATGAGCACCGTGACGGCGGCGCACGTGATGATCATGAGGCCGAAGCAGATGAACAGGAAGCCGAACATGTAGTAGACGCTGCCAGTCCAGATCGAGTTCATGATGAAGTAGAGCTCGATGAAGCTGGCGCCGAAGGGCAGCACGCCGACCAGCAGCATCGACGGGAGCGTCCGCATGTATCCGCGGGCCGGCGGAATCTGCCGCGGGATCTGGTTGGTGCGGACAGGCGGTGTGATCGCCTTCGCTTTGAAGCCCAGCCAACTGCCTGCCAGCGAAAGCGGCACCGAGATCACGAACCAGATCATGATGATCACGATCATGGTCGTGAATGGTACCGCTCCGGATGCCCCTCGCGCCCACACGAACAAGTTGAGGAAGAAGAACACGCTGAAGATGAATGATGGCCCGACGAATGGCGTATAGAAGAAGAGTCGTCTCCAGCCTTGGCCGTCGAAGAACTTGTATGCCCGTGCCGAAACATAGCCACCAGCGAACGCGAACAGAGTGTAGAGGAGGAGCATGACGGTCGCAAGCGAGCCGCGGTTGGATGGTGAAAGAAAACCGAGCATGGCGAAAGCTACGATATTGTTAGCAGGATCAGATACTAGAGTTGGGAATGCAGAGAGACCGCACCAATTGTGAAGCCAGCCATCAAGAAAAGTTGTGCACCGTTACCAAGGAGCACAGCGAGCGGCAGTGGATACACAGGAGCCCTGAAAACATCACCATGGACGAGCTTCCAGCCAGAGTCTTCCGCTACTGTGTCGTCTATGACTCCTGTTCCAGAGAGATCCTCAAGCGCTACCTGATCGAGGCGGTTGTAGCGAGCAATGTCCTTGCGCAGCGTTCGGAGGAGGATCGTAGAGACCATACCCACCAGGAAGCAGACAATGATTGCCGAATTCACGAGTGAGAACCAGTGAATCTTTGGATCGTAGACATGTAGCAGCTTGTCCCATCTCGTGGCAAAGGTGGTGCTCGACGGCCGCCAGTACACACTGTACGTCCAAGTGACCTTGGTATTCGCCGTCTCTGAGAGATGCTTAATTGTCTGAGGGTCGTCGCATTCGGCTTTCTGGTCCTCAAGGTTGATGTTTCTACTTTCTCGCAGTGAATATGGCTCGACGATGACTCCGACCACCCGATACTTGTTCTTGCTCGCTTCATGGTAGTCAATGAAGATATCGTAGTGTGTGTTTAAATACGCTTCGGTGAGATCCTCGTTGGTGAGGCCGAGTGGGAATCCGGGACTCTCGTATGGTTCACCGTTTTCTTTCTTCAGCTGGCCAGCCGGAAGCCCGTCAATCAGCCAGTTGAGATTGTATGATTGTTTGATCCTTCGATTGACAAACTTGGCGTCCTCTGGAGAGAACGTCGCTTCCTCGCATAGGCTTTTGCACGTCTCGTTCAAGCCCATTTGCAGCACAAACGGGCTCGTGAATATCCTATCTCCGAACAAGATGCTGCCTAGCGACTCCGGAACCGATTTTGCTCCCTCCAAAGGTGCACAGAAGTGAAATTCCGGTTGATAATAGTCGTAAGCAAACACACTCTGTACACTTGGACTCGTCTCTGAGTCTGCGGGAGTGAGATGGTTGACGTTCAGTTCGACTTTGTCACCAAAATTGTAGGAGTTCGGCGTGACGCCGGGGAGGTAAAAGGCATTCGCGGATAGAGGAAGGGCAAGGAGAAGGACTTGGAAGGGCTTCGACATAGCCGAAGACCTTCGTAACCGCATTGTGGAGGAGGGAGTTGTGTGATAGCTAGAGTTAGTAGCTGCTGTTGCTTACGAAAGAGCAACGAGAATCAAGCTGGGTAGTCGTGAATATGAATCAATGGGAGATGTCGAAGAAAAGTCCAGGTTGCCAAAGCTAGGGAGGCGAGGCGTTTCGACAGGGCTGACAGTTCCATCTTGGGGCGTTGACGTCTGCCACAAGCCGCAGCCGTCCGGAATAACGCATACCACCCAGTCCAAATTAAATACATAAAGGACCATTTCACGTGGAGAATCGGAGAGTTTCTTAAGCACTTTATTGCAATTTTTATAACTAAGACGCGAACTTCCAGCCTCCAGAGCATGCGCTAGGATATCGTTGCGTTCGAAGGAGCACTTCGTCGAGAACAAGATTGACGCCTATTGATTCGAAAGGAAATTTGTTGCAAACTCGGTAGCACGTTTCACAGGGCCTGAATGCTGACTCCAGAATGCGCAAGCAATGCTCAAGTGTCCATTCCCATCAGTAGCCAACGAGGGCTGACAATCTCATCGGATTCGGTCCAAGGAGCGAGTGTCACCGGTTCGAAGCCGACCCAGCCAAGATCACGTCGCAATCCACTCATCTCGTTTGCCGGCAGGCGGCGATCGAGACAGGCGACAAGTTGAGTGCAGTCAAACGAAGAGATGCTGCAAAGCTCGAGGAGAGCCATGAGACTAAGGAAGGTAAGTTCATATTTCTGGAAATCGACAATTGGGATCAATGTTTGCTTACCCAGGCTTCAGGTCATGTGTTCGCACATTGTCGTCGAAGAAAATGAACAAGGTTCGTTTATCTTCTTTCACAGCAACAAATCCTCGGAATCTGACTCCCCCGGAGTAATCCCACATCTCAACCCACTTCTCGACAAGTCCATTCTCTTCAATAATAGCCGTCGACTCGTCTCCTGGTGGTGTTACCAAAGGACTGTAATCGTAGGTGTTGGAGGCAATGTTCTTCGTGCCATCATGGTTGTTTTGCGCACCCATCGCAAGCGAGTCCTTCAAGACCAAGTTCCCCTCACCAAGGAAAACAGCCTTCAGTGTCCCGCAGAAGAGTCTCTCACACTCTTCCGCAATGGTGTACGCAGGCCCCTCTCTGTGCATGGTGTAGGCGGCGAGAGGGGGGCTATGCGGAGGTGAAGGTATTCCCTGCGTGAAAAGTTAGCCCTTTGTTGCGGGGGAATCTCCCTGATCGCCAAAATTAATACGCACCGAGGTGACCTCAGGAATACCACTCGGCTCCTCCTGCCCCGGTAGAAGAGTAGTGGAAGCCAGTCAAGCCGGCGGTTGCAACGTCTACGACATAGCAACTGGCCTTGACCTTGGCGTTCGAAGAGCCGTAGTAGGAATTACTACTACTTAAACTACTAGTACTTTCGGAGAGTCTCGCCATGGTCGCAGGATGCCAGGGTTGCGCTTTGAAAGTTGATGGTGGGTTGAGTTAGAGATATTAGGCTATTGATTGGTGATAAAGCCGTCAATTTATGCTGAAGTGTTTCAAAACGGTCGTTTTCCGCCGGTTTCTTTGGTGAATTTCGACTGAGGTTGTGAAGGTGGCGGAGAATTCGATGGGAAGAATGGGAAGACTTTAGCTAAGTGGAGATTCAAAGAGGCTAGACGTGGGTCACGTGGGAAATCTGGCAAATCATGGTATCTCTATATTACACGAGGGCAAAAGTGGCGACAAAAGTAAAATATTGGAGACTTCGAAGACTTTAAAAGCTTGGTGTGTATTTTGAGAGTACATAGCTAAATTTCCACGAATAGTCCTTGCAAACTAACAAGGCAGTTTCGCCAAACTCCAATTATGCCTCGAACTAATGCATCCCATCCGAAGTAAGACTGTGGATTCCGTGAGCCGGCATAAGCCACATGGCTGATCACTGCCAAAGTCTCATGCCCGTTATGCAAACTCCTCGCAAATGCATCACATGCATGAACGTGCCATATAGGCCTCCATGATGGTTGTTTCGTGCTGTGTAAAGGGGTATCTTGAGTTAAGAAAGCGTTGTGTAATCGCAAGGTCTCGCCCTCTTTTGACGATGCTGATGGCGAGGATTCACAGGCTGTCTCATGTACGCCGAGTCGTCGTGGTTGTTGTTCTGCTGATTCTGAAAACGATTGGGCTGTTGCATCATCTGGTTGTTGAATTGCTGTCCGCCATAAGAATTCTGACTCGTTGGACCTATAGGGCCCATATTGGGCACCATTTGCGGATTCATTTGCCAACCCATGTTACCCATCATATTCATGTTGCCTGCTGGGAAGAAGTTATTGTTGAATGGGGGAAACTGTTGCTGCATAGGAAACGGTCCTGGCACGGGAAAGTTTGGCATCATGGGGAACTGAGCATTTGCAAATTGTGGCACCGTTGGGAACTGCTGTTGTTGCTGCTGATTGCGCATAGCTGCTGGTCCTTTGGGGACATTCGCCCAGTCAGTGTTGTCCTCCTCGGCTGGCCGTTTCTTCGATGTTGTCGACATCTCCGATTTGGTGGTCTCAGGAGTAGCGACAGCAGATTTAGATGGAGATGGAGACTTCACGGGTACCTCCTTGCTGACTTCATTACTATCGACCTCTGGTGGTTGATGGTCGCTGACTCCACTCTGCTCTGGTTCCTTTACATCATTCTGCACTTCCTTTGGACTCTTTGGAGACTGCGGACTCTTTGCAGCTGCTTTCTCACGCTCATATTCTCGGATCTTTTCGACCATGTCCTGATCAGTGACAAGATCGTCAATTAGAACATTCTCTCCACAATTGGGACAGACAAGATCTGAATCTAGTAGAGTGTTCTCAATGCATTCATGGCAATAATTTTTGCCACAACATGGAGTCTTCACTGGATCAGCAAACAAACGTTTATCGATTGGACATAGTAGACCTCGCTCCTCCAGCTCCTTGTTCACAGTTGAGGACGCCGCAGCTTCTTGCTGTGCAACAGCAGCTTTGTGTTTTGCCTCGAATTTCTCCCAAGAAGCCTTATCCGGCTCGACAATGACTTGATTACCATCTGCGTCCAGCATGATTTTCCCAGACTGTATATCATCGGCCAGATCATCGGCAGATCCAGTGGGCTTAACGACCCTCATGAACGACCTCGGAATTCCAGTAGTGCGCTTGAGCCGTGCCTTTGGCTCAAAGTTAGGATCATCGTTCGTTGGACAATCCTGAATCCAATGACCTGTTTTGGTGTTAGTATGCAATTCAAACTTTTGAGGAATAACATGGGTATACGTACCTTTTTCTCCACACCTGTGACAGACATAGCCAAGGGGAATGGGCTTGTCATGGTTGACGTGCTTTTTGACGGCACTGCCTTTATGGTAGACGGGTTTTACGTGAGCCATTTGTTGTTGGTGCTGTTCCCATTGCGAACCTTCCGCGGCGAACATAGCGGCAATACGCTCCTCTTCGGTTTGTGTATTCATATCAACGGCCGAAGTGAGAGTCGGTACGTTTTTGTTCTGCGTTGCCGCTTTGGCCTGTTCAACACGGGAGGCATTCTTCGCTGAGACGGGGGCTTTGCCGGAGACGTATCGAGCTGCTTTGCCATGACCGGGACGGGCCGCGGGTACTCTACGGGCGACAACAGAGCTTGATCTTGGAATGATTGTAGTGTCATCGTCGTATTCCTCGTTGGTGGACTCGTCGTAGATGTAGAGGTCGAAATCACTGCCATCGCCCAAGCCACTGACGTTGATGATCTCGCGTTTGAGCTCGAAGACCGTAATACCAGTCCCATCAAAAGTGATGCGTTGCGGTTCCTTCATCGACCGGAACTTGAAGAAGACTGACGACGCCATGGTGGTGGTTGCCAGATGGGCCGCTGGACGACCCAGCCGAGGGTCCAAGAGCCGCTGTCAGAATGCTCTTCCGGTGGCGTCCTTTGGGGCGCAGCAGCTGGAGAACGATCTAGGATCAGATATGGAAGCGATAGAAGCGTCAAGTCACCTCACCAGTGAAGGAGAAGCGGACGCTGGGTGGGTTAGAGTGGTACGCTGAAGAGTAAGACGTCGTTGAAAGGATGAGGAGATGAAGGCAGAGAGGTCTTGGCTTTGTAGCCGTCGGAAAACGGGGCGCTCAGAATCACAAGGAGTCAGACCGAATCACGTGGAAGATAAGGCAGCCACGGTATTAATAATCGATGCCTTGAGGCCTTATTCCCACGCCCCTGCCGTGGGCCTATCAAATTGCCCTCAACCAAACTTTCAACGCTATCAGCAGACTCTGTACCGAGCATATATTGAGTACTCTATGTAGAGTGCTTTGTGAAGCCGTAACCTTCGGATGCCCCAGGATTGTTTTAGTTTCCAAAAATATTTCTTCACCGCTCATCGTCTGCCTCAGATGTGTGTCAACTTGGACGACATCTTAGTATAGACTAAAGAGCTTTGGCCTTCAGTTTCGCTATATGCTACTTTTTCCGAAAGCATTACAATGAGCAAATTCGGTGTTCTGGTAATGGGCCCAGCGGGTGCTGGAAAAACAACTTTCTGCAACGCTCTGATACAACACCTTCGCAACAACCGGAGGTCATGCTTCTATATCAATCTCGATCCGGCCGCAGATGACTTCTCGTACGAACCAGACGTAGATATCAAAGATCTAATCGGGCTCCAGGATGTTATGGAAGAGATGGACCTCGGTCCGAACGGAGGCCTCATTTATTGCTTCGAGTTTCTACTCGAGAACCTGGACTTTCTGACAGAGCCACTGGAACCTGTTAGCGAAGAATACCTGATTATCATCGATATGCCTGGTCAAATCGAGTTGTATACGCATATCCCCATTCTTCCGACACTTACCCGGCACTTGACTCAAGGCAGCCTGAACATCAACTTGTGCGCCGCATATTTGCTGGAAGCGACCTTCATCATCGATCGCGCAAAGTTCTTCGCAGGAACCCTCTCTGCCATGAGCGCTATGCTAATGCTCGGCATCCCTCACGTCAATATCTTGAGCAAGATGGATCTCGTCAAGGGAACAGTGGCTCGCAAGGAGCTAAAGCGCTTCCTGGCTCCGGGTGCAGAATTGCTCGACGATGATCCGGCAAGTCAGATCGTATTTGCGGACGAAGACGCCGGAGAGGGTAGCAGCAATAACGATCCCTCGAAAACTGAGAGCATCATGGCAGGCAAAAGCTTCCAAAGGCTCAACGAGACAGTGGCTAGGTTGATCGACGACTTTGGACTTGTATCATTCCTGCAGCTTGACGTGCAGGATGAAGATAGCTTGGGTGCCGTGCTGAGCTACCTCGACGATGCCATTCAGTATCATGAAGCGCAGGAGCCAAAGGAGCCAAAGGAAGAGGAGTTCACAGACATGATGGAGGAAGGGTGAGACTCAAGAGCGGATTTCAGAACTTGCGAAACAAAACTTATGATATATGATAACAAAGTTCAATACACAGAAGAACCCGAGCCTAAGCTCCTAGAATTCATAGAGCCAGCATTCTTTGGAAAGGAAGATAACCTGCCTTCAGTCTCCTAATGGACGAAGCGCCAGTCGTGAAGCGATCCTGAGAGTCAAATCGCTTCTCGGAAAAGACGCTGGATAAGCCATGGTCCGCATATGGTGGGGGAGTTTGAGAATAGCCTATAGCACACCAAAGAGTCAGGACGCGGATTAATATCTAATCGTCAAATTCTATTTCATTCCTAAATTGCCAATTGCCCGTCATTTTGCTCTTGTCTTCGATATCTGGTCAAGCTCGACCTACCAATGCTCCATCAATTCAAACAAGTAGCTTTTCTGACGAGCGGAATTGGTGATTCTCGACCTTTGAGACACATTTCGACTATATCTTACATCTTCCGCGACCTATATCCTATGACAATATGAGGATTGCAAGAAGCATAAACTACAAACGCTGAACATCCTTTCCATTGATGCGTTCCGGCTTCTCATGTCAAAAGCCGATGTGTTCAATAGATTGTTCATGGCAAATAACATCGCACAGTGCTTCGCTTTCGTGGATCCAACTATATCGGTAGCAAATAAACATACAAACCCTGATTAGCTATTCTTCATCATCTCGAATGTCAATCCTGGCAGCATATTCTAGGATATTACTCTCAATGTTCTCCGTAATGAGCTCACCCTTACCACCCGCGACCCTCAAGATGAGGTCGTTTAAGCTACTACGGCCCAAAATGTCGACATGATCACCTGTATTCGGACCGCCTCTTGGGTTAAACCGCTCTGGTTCGTGACGCATCTCGTGGACTTTGATCTGTACTCCTGCGGGGTTGAATCTCTTGATTTTCCAGCCCTTTGAGCACATATAGCCCATGCTGAGGAGGTTGACTGTCCCATCGCCCTCGCCCATGAGCACGCCATGGTCGACTTCGCTGTTGGTGAATCCTTGGTCTATTGAATAGTTGAGCCGAGTGAGTGGATCGGAGTCCGGTCGGTAGTAGTATGCTCGTTCGGTGGGCTTACCGAAACCGTAGAAG
>Ga0335075_10012974_pt1 | contig 12565 bp, 7 predicted proteins | sample Lox_Sample_24_FD_206723 | JGI IMG/M metagenome (GOLD analysis project Ga0335075, IMG submission 206723) | Soil microbial communities from Loxahatchee National Wildlife Refuge, Florida, United States - Lox_Sample_2.4 | ecosystem: Environmental > Terrestrial > Soil > Wetlands | place: USA: Florida... | reverse complement strand
TCGCGCGGGTCGACGACGAAGCGGTAGAGCTTCGCGAGCGCCATCGGTCCGGGGAAGCCGGGGTCGGCTTCGACCGCCGGACAGGCGGAGTAGCACGCGGCACACGCGATGCACCGCGGGGTCTCCCGGAACCGCTCGACCTGATCCGGCGTCATCGGGTTCTCCTTCCCTTCGGGCATCGGATGCCGCGGGTCAAGGATCAGATGCGGCTCGATCGCGTCGTACTGTCGCCAGAACGGCTCCTGGTCGACGACGAGGTCGCGGAGCACGGGTTGGTTGCGCATGGGCTCGACGACGATCCGGCCGTTCCGCGCGATCTCCGGTCCGACCTGGGTCTCGCAGGCGAGCCGGCTCTTCGAGTTCACGCGCATCGCGCACGACCCGCAGATCGCACTCCGACACGAGTAGCGGAGGGTCAGCGACGGGTCGACCTCGGAACGGATCTTGAGGAGGGCGGTCAGCACCGGCGTGTGCGGGGCCAGCTCGAGGGTGTACCGCTGGAACCGGGGAGTGCTGTCCGTTTTGGGGTCGAACCGGTAGACGTCGAACGTGGCCGAGATCGTTTCCTCCGGCATGCTAGTACACTCGCTCCTTCGGCTCCCACCGCGTGTAGGTGACGGGGGCGTAGGAGAGGCTCGGACCCTGCGCCGTCTGTTGCGCGATCGTGTGGCGCATCCAGTGGGCATCGTCCCGCTTCGGGTAGTCGGTGCGCGCGTGGGCGCCCCGGCTCTCGGTCCGAGCATACGCTCCGACCACGATCGTCTCGGCGAGCGTGAGCATGTGCCCGACCTCGAGCGCGTCGGTGAGGTTGACGTTGTAGACGCTCGACCGGTCGACGACCCGGACCCGGTCGAAGCGCGCCTTGATCGCACGGATCCGGCGGAGGCCTTCCAGGAGGTCGGATTCGTTGCGGTAGATGCCGACGTACCGTTCCATCGTCTCTTGCATCTCGGTCCGGAGGGCCGAGGGGTCCTCGCCGTCCGTTCGGCTCGACCAGGCCCGCAGCGGCGCCTGGGCCCGGTCGAGGTCGGCCGAGTGCATTTCGGGCCGCGGCGCGGTCGCGGCGTATTCCGCCGCCGCGATCCCCGCCTGCTTCCCGAAGACGAGGGTTTCGAGGAGCGAGTTGCCCCCGAGGCGGTTGGCTCCGTGGATCGAGACGCACGCCGCCTCGCCGGCCGCGAACAGGCCGGCGAGGTTCGTCTCGCCGCGGATGTTCGTTCCGATGCCGCCCATCATGTAGTGCTGGCCGGGGTAGACCGGGATCGGCTCGGTGACGGGGTCAATCCCCGCGAAGTTCCGACAGAAGTCGACGATCTCCTGGAGCCGGCTCTCGACCTTCTCCTTCCCCAGGTGCATCAGTTCCAGATGGACGTAGCTCCCGTAGGGCCCGGGGAAGCCCCGCCCCTCCGCGACTTCGGTGACGATCGCCCGGGAGACGACGTCGCGCGACGCGAGCTCGAGAACGCGCGGGGCGTAGCGGCTCATGAACCGCTCGCCCGCGGCGTTCCTCAGAAACCCGCCCTCGCCGCGGGCTCCCTCCGTGATCAGGATGCCCGACTCGAGCAGCGCGGTCGGGTGGAATTGCACGAACTCCATGTCCTTCAGGAACGCGCCGGCCCGGTACGCCACCGAGACGCCGTCGCCGGTGCAGCTGTGAGCGTTGGTCGTGCGTCCGTAGACCCGGCCGAACGGCCCGGTCGCGAGCACGACGCTGCGGGCGGCGATCTCCTCGAACTCGCCGGACTTCCGGTCGAAGGCGACGAGCCCCTGGACCCGACCGTCCCGGACGACGAGGTCGGTGAGGTCCCACTCCTCGTAGAGCGTGAACTCCTCGGTGCCGAGGCGTTCCCACAGTCCCTGGAGGAGGGCGAGGCCGGTGCGGTCGGCCGCGTAGATCGTCCGGGGGAACCCCGCGCCGCCGAAGGCCCGCCGCGCCAGCGAGCCGTCCTCGGCCCGGCTGAAAATCGTGCCGAAGTGCTCCATCTCCACGACGGTCGGCCCGGCTTCGCGGCAGAAGAACTCGATCGCGTCCTGGTCGCCGAGATAGTCCGACCCCTTCACCGTGTCGTAGATGTGGGTGTCGACGGAGTCTTCCTTACCGACCGCCGCGTTGATCCCGCCCTGCGCGGCCCCCGAGTGGGAGCGCAGCGGATGCAGCTTCGACACCACCGCCACATCCCGCCCGGCCTGGACCGCCGCGAGCGCGGCGCGCTGCCCCGCGAGGCCCGCGCCGACCACGACGACGTCGTGACGTTCCATCGCACCGCCGCGAGGCGCGCAAGGACTTAACGGATTACGTGGGAGGGCGACCGGGGGGGCTCGCGTCGGTCCCGGGAACTGCCGCCACCACGTCCCCGGAGGTTCCTCGGTGACCCGGGCGTAATCGCCCGGTGAGCCGTTATATAGCGAACCCGGGTCCGCTCTCCGCCTCCGACCCCGGAGATCCGACGATGATGCAACCCCCAGTGACCGCCGCCGACGAGGAGCGCCTGCTGAAGGGCACGACGACCATCGGCCTGGTGCTCAAGGACGGGGTCGTGCTCGCGACCGAGCGCCGGGCGACCGCCGGCACGATGATCGCCAACAAGCAGACCCAGAAGCTGTTCAAGGTCGACCAGAACATGGGCGTCACGATCGCCGGAATGGTCGGCGACGCGCAGGTCCTGGCCCGCTATCTCAAAGCGGAGGTCTCGCTCTACCGCCTCCGGCGCAACGGGCCGGTGAGCGTGGAAGGCGCGGCGACGCTGCTCGCCAACATCCTGAGCGGGAGCCGCTACTATCCGTACTACGCGTGGCTGATCCTCGGCGGCGTGGACTCGAAGGGGGGCCACGTCTTCTCGGTGGACCCGGCGGGCGGGTGCATCGAAGACCGCTACTGCTCGATCGGCTCGGGTTCGACCTTCGCGTACGGCGTCCTCGAGGAGGGGTATTCGCGCGACCTCTCGACCTCGGACGGGGTCGACCTGGCCCTGCGGGGACTGACGGTGGCCATGAAGCGCGACAGCGCGAGCGGCGACGGCTACCTCTGCCACGTCATCACCGCCAAGGAGTATCACGAGATGTCGGACGACGAAATTAATAAGCGTCTGAAGGCACTCAAGATACCGCTACCACCGGTTCTTCCTTAGACCGGGCCCGCCCGGGCCTCCGACCAACCGCTTCCGCGGAACCCCTTCAGGAACAGTCCAACAGTCCATGAGTTTCGACTCTCTCGTAGAACAGACCCGCGAGGCGCTGCACGCTGTCCTCCCGGAGACGATCGAGGTCACCGACATCGAGCTCGAAGGCCCGCAGATCGTCCTCTACACGAAGCAGCTCGACTCGTTCCTGTCCGGCGGCGATCTGCTGCGGCAGATCGCCCAGCGGTTGCACCGCCGGGTCGTCGTCCGCAGCGACCCCGCCACGCTCATCGACCCGAAGGAGGCGGAGAAGAACATCCGGGAGCTGATCCCACCGGAGGCCGAGATCAACCAGCTGTTCTTCGAACCGGAGACCGGGGAGGTCACGATCGAGGCGGCGAACCCGGGAGCGGCGATCGGCCGCGGCGGCTCGGTCCTGAACGACCTCAAGCGCAAGATCGGCTGGGTCCCGACGGTCGTCCGCACCCCTCCGATCCCCTCGAAGACCGTCGAGGAGGTCCGGATCCATCTGCGCAACTCGTTCGACGACCGACGCTCGTTCCTCAAAAAGGTCGGGATCCGGATCGCCCGCGACCCGCTCCCGGAAAAGCTCTGGGCGCGCAACACCGCGCTCGGGGGGTATCGCGAAGTCGGACGCAGCGCGCACCTCTTGACCACGCAGAACTCGAAGGTCCTGATCGACTGCGGGATCGACCCCGGCTCCGACCGCACCCCGTACTTCAACGCCCCCGAGCTCCTCCCGCTCGACTCGCTCGACGCGGTGGTCGTGACCCACGCGCACCTGGACCACTGCGGCCTCGTGCCCGTGCTGCTCAAGTACGGCTACAAGGGACCGATCTACTGCACGGCGCCGACGCGCGACCTGATGACGCTGATGCTCCTCGACGCGATCAAGGTCGTGAACCAGGAAGCACGTCGGGGTCTCTACGACTCCGCGCAGGTCCGCGAGCTCGTCTGGCGGACGATCCCGCTGCGCTGGGGCGAGACGACCGACATCGCCCCGGACATCCGCCTGACGATGCACAACGCCGGCCACATCCTCGGCTCGTCGATCTGCCATTTCCACCTCGGCGACGGGGACCACAACCTCGCCTACTCCGGGGACATCAAGTTCGAGCGCAGCTGGCTGTTCAATCCGGCGACCAACCGGTTCCCCCGGCTCGAGACGCTCGTCCTCGAGTCGACCTACGGAGGCTACCGGGACATCCAGCCGAGCCGGCAGCAGGCGACCGACCAGTTCTCGGCGCTCGCGACCAAGGTGCTCGCGCGGAACGGGCACCTGATCGTGCCGGTGTTCGCGGTCGGCCGTTCCCAGGAGGTGATGCTCGTCCTCGAGGAGAAGATGCGCGAGGGCAAGATCCCGCGCGTCCCGGTCTACCTCGACGGGATGATCTTCGAGGCGACCGCAATCCACACGGCGTACCCCGAGTTCCTCAACAGCCAGCTCCGGACCCAGATCTTCCAGCAGGGGGACAACCCGTTCCTCTCCGACGTCTTCCGCCGGGTCGACTCGGCCCAGATGCGGATCGGGATCGTCGACTCGAAGGAACCGTGCATCGTCCTCGCGACCTCGGGCATGATGAGCGGCGGGCCGGTGATGGAGTACTTCCGGGGGTGGGCCCCGGAGGAGCGCAACGGGCTCCTCTTCGTCGGATATCAGGCCGAGGGGACGTTCGGCAAGCGCCTGCAGCGAGGACTCTCCGAGGCGTCGTTCGTCGAGGGTCCCCGGCCGGCGTCGGTCCCCGTCCGCCTCGAGATCGCGACGATCGAAGGCTTCTCGGGTCACTCCGACCGAGTCCAGCTGATGAACTTCGTCGCGTCGCTCGACCCGCGGCCCCGGACGATCATCCTCAACCACGGCGAGGAGTCGAAATCGGTCGACCTCGCCTCGAGCCTCCACAAGCGGTTCAACCTCGAGTCGCGGGCGCCGTACAACCTCGAGGCGATCCGGGTCCTGTGACCGCCGGACGTCCCCGGGGCCCCCGGCGGGACGAAACGATTTATAGCCGGTGGTCGCCGGTGATTTAGCCGCGGCCTGCTTGGCGTCGGCGGACGAATTCATGACCACTCCGGGTCGCCGATTCCTCATCCTCGGGCTGGACGGGGGGACGTTCGACCTCCTCGACCCGTTGATGGCCGCGGGCGAGCTCCCGTTCCTGAAGTCGATGGTGAGTCGGGGCGTCCGCGCGCCGCTCACCTCGGTCTATCCGGCGAAGACGATCCCGGCGTGGTACTCGTTCGCGACCGGCCGCGACCCCGGAGAGCTCGGGATCTACGGGTTCACGGAACCGACGGCCCGACCCGGAGAGTCGAAGCTCGTGTCGACGTTCCGGCCCACCGAGGCGATCTGGGATCGTCTCTCCCGTCAGGGAGTGAAGGTCGGGGTCGTCAACTTCCCTCTCCTCTCGGGGTACCCGCTCCACGGCTTCGTCGTGCCCGGGATGTTCTCGGAGCGGAGCGTGACGTTCCCGAAGGAGCTCCGGGCGGAGGTCGAGGGCGAGCTCGGCGGGCCGTACCCGTCGGAGCTGCCCGTGGCGCGCGACGCCGGCCGCGCTCCGTGGTTGGAGCTCGCGACCCGTAACGTGCAGCAACGGGGCCGGACCGCCGCCATGCTCGCCGCCCGGCATCGGCCCGACTTTCTGTTCACGCTCTTCCGGGAGACGGACCGGGTCGAGCATCAGTTCTGGAGCGAACTCGAGCGCCCCGTCTCCGAGATTCCCGCGGACCTTCGGGGGTTCTGGCGCGCGGTCGACAGCGCGTGCCGGGAGGTCGATGCGGCGTTCCGCGCCGCGGGCGGCCCGGCCGTGACCCTGGTCGTGAGCGACCATGGCCACGGGGCGATCCGCTCCGACTTCCTCACGAATCGATGGCTCGAGAACGAGCGCCTGCTCGTCTTCCGGGACGGCACGGACATCACGGGTCGGAACCTCGTCGCGCGGATCCTCCTCTGGACGCAGCGGCTCGGCCTGGGGCGGCTCCTCGCGAAGCCGGTCGCGGACGTGCTCCGGGGCGGCCGGGCCGAAGGGATCTCGCACCTCCTGAGCGGCGCGACGTCGTTCGAGGAGATGGCCGAGCGCATCGACTGGCGCCGGACGGTCGCGTTCTCCTATCCGGTGCCCGAGGGGATCTACCTCAACCTGCGGAATCCCGACCTCACCCCCGAGCGACGCGATGCCGTGCTCGCCGACATCCGCCACCGCCTCGAGGCGTACCCCGACGCGCACGTCGAGGTCCTCGACCCGCGGGAGATCTACCACGGGCGGAACTTGCTGCGGGCCCCCGCGCTCCTCATCCGGGTCGACGAGATGCGCACGGAGCCGCGGATGGACTTCAGCTACCCGGCGCCGCTGATCCGGGACCGGCCGGAGTTCTTCTACGGCCAGGGTACCCACCGGATGGACGGGATCCTGATCGGGGCGGGCGACGGCGTGGTCGGGGGCGCGGAGCGCGGGCCGCTGAGCCTCCTCGACATCGCGCCGACCGTGCTCGAGGCGATGGGCGTCGCGCCCCCGCCGGGGCTGCCCGGTCGGTCGTTCGGCCCGCGACTCGGTCTCGCCGCCTGAACCCCCGCGCGACCCCAACGTTTTTCGGGCGCGGTCGCTAGCCGCTCGCGCATGGCGTCCCGGACGGTCGACGTCATCGCCGGGGGCCCTCCGTCCACCGACCCCTACGACCCCGCGGCCGCCGCCTGGGCGCTCGCCGCCGCGTTCGCGGCTCGCGGCGACCGGGTCGCCGTGCTGCACCCCGCGGTGCCGGCGGGGAGCCCGCCGCCGGCCGGCGTGGTCGCGGTCCCGGTCGAGGTGCCGATCCGTCGTCCCGGGGCCGCGGTCGAGGGCGCGGCGTTCGCGACCGCCGCCGCTCGCCGGGTCCGCCCGACAGCGGACCTCGTGCTGCGCGATCCGGCCGGCCTGGGCCGTCTCGGGCTTCCCCGCTCCGGGAGCTCCGCGCCCGTGCTGGGGGTCTTCCTGCGGTCGATCGAGCTCGCGGCGTTCGACCGCGAACGGGCCGGCCGCGCCCCCGCGGGACTTCGCGATCGGCTCGACACCTGGTGGGACCGCCGCGCCGTGCGCCGGTTGGAAGAAGCGGCGCTGCGGGAGGCGGACCGCCTCTTCTACGACTCCGCCGCGCTCCCGTCGGACCTCCGCCGGGAGTACGCGATCCCCGAGCGGCGCTTCCGTGCCGCCCTCCCCCCCGTCCCCCCGCTCGCCGAGCCGCCGGCCCGCGACGTGGCCCGCGCGGGCTTCCGGATCCCCGCCGACGTGCCGGTGGTCGCAGCGCTCGCGGCGTTCGAGGATCCGGAGCCGTCCGGCATCGTCCTGGCCCGGGAGGCGTTCCGCCGGGTGCGGTCGTTCTTCCCCGGAGCACGTCTGATCGTCGCCGGCGTCCCCGCGACCGCCGAGCCCGGGGTCGCGGTCGCGGAAGCGAGGGACGGGGCGTCGTTCGCCCGCGCGATCCTGGCGGCGGACGTCACGGTGTTCCCCCGGCGGGTCCCGGGGTTCGACCCGGGGGTCGTGCTCGCCCTGCGCGCGCAGCGGTGCGCGATCGTGGGGCCCGCGGTCCGTCTCCCCGTGGACCCCAGCGCGGCCGTCCGCGCGGTCCCGTCCGACGACCCCGGCGAGCTCGCGTCCGTGCTCGCGGAGCTGCTCGCCGACCCGGCCGCCCGTCGCACGCTCGCGACGGCCGGCGAGCGCTACGCCGCCCCGTTCGACCCGGCACGCGTCGCGGAGGTCGTCGACGCCGCGACGACCCCGGGAGCGTCCTAGCGCGCTAACCGACCGGCTCGTCGAGGCGCCACTCCTGGAATCCCCGCCCGCCCGAGGCGCGACGGACCTCCCGCACGACCCCGTCCCACGTGACCGCGTCGGGGATCTCTCCCCGTTCGAGCGCGTCCAGCAGACGGGCGAACCGCGCGCGCAGCGGAGCGAACGGGTCGGCGTCCCCGGGGGCCGGCCACGGTCGAGCGGGGCGGACGACGGTCACTCCGGTCCCGCGTCGGGCCCACCAGACGCCGACCGGGGCCGCGCGGCTCCGTGCCGTCCGGTCGGCGAGGCGCCAGGCGGCCCGCTCGGAGGCGAGGACGACCGCGACCCAGTCGCCCCACGCCCGCCGCCGAAGCGCCTGCGCGAGCACCTGGGCCGACCCCGCGACCTTCGCTTCCACCAGACCGACCTCGGAGCCCCGGCGGGCGACCAGGTCGAAGTAGTCCCGCCCGTCCGGGTTCACCCAGACCCGGAAGCCGTCGGCTTCGAGGTGGCGGCGCGCCGCCGCGACGATCTCGGACTCGGCGGGGCGGCGGCCCCGCCGCGACGGGGACGCGCTCACGCGCCCGTCCGCAGGAACCATCGGTCGAGTCGCGCGCGGGGAAACCGCACGAGGATCGGCCGTCCGTGCGGACAGGAGTAGGCAGAGCCGGGGAGGCCGTAGAGGGCGCGCAGCACCTTACGGAACTCCTCGGGCGCGACCGGGTCGCCGGCCCGGATCGCGGCGTGGCAGGCGATCGTCGCGGCCGTGCGCTCTCGCAGCCCGTCCGAGACGGTCGCGCGCCCGCCGGCCGCCAGTTCGTCCAGGAGCCCCAGCAGCGCTTCGGGCCGCGCCCGGCGGCCCTGGAACGCGGGCACCGAACGCACCCGGAACGTCTCCGGCCCGAACGCTTCCACCTCGAAGCCGGACGCGAGGACCTCCTCGCCGCGAGCGGCGAGCGCCTCCCGCTGGGCCGCCGAAAGTCGGAGCGTCACGGGCGCGACCAACTCCTGGCGGGCGAGTCGACCGTCCTTCAGCACGGATTCGTAGAGCACGCGTTCGCTCGCGGCGTGCTGGTCGATGAGCACGAGACCCTCGTCGGACTCGGCGATCCAGAAGAGCGACCGATAGCAGCCGAGCAGGGTCAGCGCGGGGTGGCCGGTCGCCGCCGGCACCGCGACGGCGGGGCTCGGCCGTACGTCACCGTCCAGCGTCGACTGGAGACCGGCGGCCGCGCCGGTGGGCCACGGCTCCCCCTCGGACGGGGTGTGACTGGGATCGACGGCGGCGGCTTCGGGGCCGCCCCGGGCGGCCAGCTCCGCCACCTGGGGGGCGGCGAGGAGGGCCTCGCGCACCCGGATCCGGAGTGCGTCCAGGAGCTCGCGCTCCCGCGCGAAGCGAACCTCCCGCTTCGTGGGATGGACGTTGACATCCACCGTCGCAGGGTCGAGCTCGAGGTGCACGACCCCGATGGGGAACCGCCCGCGCGGCAGGTGGTCGGCGTAGGCGGCTCGCACGGCCTGGGCGATCGCGCGCGAGCTCACCGACCGACCGTTCACGGCGAGGTAGAGCCCCGCGCTCGACGACGCCGCGGACGCCGGGTGTCCGAGGATCCCTCGCACCCGCCCGGTGGGGAGGGGGCCCGCCACCGGGAACCCGGTCCGAAGCAACCCCGGTCCCAGGACCCGGGCGGCCGCGTCCTCGACGCGAGTCGCGGCAGGCAGCGTGGCGATCTCCCGGCCCTCGGCCTCGAGGCGCACGGTGACCGACGGCCGCGCGACGTAGAGACGCTCGACCGTCCGGACGACCTCGAGCTGCTCGGCGACCGCGCTCTTCAGGAACTTTCTCCGGGCGGGCGTGTTGAAGAAGAGCTCCTCGACCTCGACCGTCGTCCCGGGGGCGCGCGGCGCCGAGTAGCGTCCGGCCACCCGTCCTCCGACGACCGAGACCCCGTCCGCGACCTCGCGGTCGGGGGTCCGCGAAAGAAGGTGGAACCGGGAGACGGACGCGATCGCCGCGAGCGCTTCGCCGCGGAAGCCGAGGGCGTCGATCGTCTCGATCGGACCGTCCGGGGCGAGCTTGCTCGTCGCGTGGCGCTCGACCGCCAGCTCGAGCTCGTCCGGCGGGATCCCGAAGCCGTTGTCCGCGACCTCGATGCCGGTCAGGCCGCCGCCCTGCAGGCGGACGGAGACGACGGTGGCGCCGGCGTCCATCGCGTTCTCGACCAGCTCCTTCACGACGGAGGCGGGTCGTTCGACGACCTCGCCCGCCGCGATCCGTTCCACCGTCTCTCGCGACAGCCGACGGATCGGCAGTCGGTGGACGGCGCGGTCGGTCATTCCGTCGCTCCGTCCGGATTCGGCGGGTCGCGAGCCTTCGCCCGGAGTTCGCCCAGCCTTCGGTGCGCCTCGATCGGCGTCAGCCGGTCGAGGTCGATCGCGCGGAGCTCCTCCCGAAGCGGGTCGGGAGTCGGAGCGACCTCCGGGAGGAGAACGGCCTGAGTGTAGCGGGGACCCCGACCGGCTCCGCGGCGGGGCTGGGCTCCCCCGACGCCGTCGGATTCGAGCTGCTTCAGGAGGCGCTCCGCCTCGGCGAGGACCCCGTCGGGGAGCCCCGCGAGGCGGGCGACATGGATCCCGTAGCTTCGGTCGGTGCTCCCGGGGACGAGCCGATGAAGAAAGACGATCCCGTCCGGACCCTCGCGGACGGCCAGATGCGCGTTGCGGGCCGCCGGGAGGCTCCGAACCAGCTCGGTCAGCTGGTGGTAGTGCGTGGCGAGCACGCTGCGGGCGCGCGTCGCGTCGTGGAGGTGACGCAGGGTCGCCCAGGCGATCGCGAGCCCGTCGAAGGTGCTCGTGCCCCGGCCGACCTCGTCGAGCAGGACCAAGGAGCGTTCGTCCGCCGCCCGCAGGATCTCGGCGACCTCGCTCATCTCGACCATGAAGCTCGACTTCCCTCGGCCGATCTCGTCGGTGAACCCCATCCGGGTGAACAACTGCGTCACGACCCCGATCCGGGCGAATTTCGCCGGTACGAACGAACCCGCCTGGGCCAGGACGACCAGGAGGCCGACCTGGCGCATGTAGGTCGACTTGCCCGACATGTTGGGCCCGGTGAGCACGAGGAGACGACGATCGGTCGCGTCGAGGTCGATGTCGTTCGGAACGAACCGCTCCCCGAGACCCTGCTCGAGCACCGGATGCCGTCCGTCGCGCACGAGGAGGGCGGTCGAGTCGTCGACCGTCGGCCGCACGTAGCCGCGACGCTGGGCCAGGTGGGCGAACGTCGCGAGCGTATCGAGCTCGCCGACGGCGCGCGCGACGCGGTAGATCGAACCCACGTGCCGGTCCACTTCCGCAAGGAACGCCTCCCACCGGCTCGCCTCCGCCGCCCGCGCGCCTTCCCGCGCTTCGCGGATCCGCCGCTCGAGGGCCTCGAGCGCGTCGGACGTGAAGCGCTCCGCTTGCGCTACGGTCTGTCGGCGGCGGAGATGGGCCGGTACGCGGGCAAGGTGCGGTTTGGTGACCTCGAAGTAGTAGCCGAACACCTGGTTGAACCCGACCTTCAGCGTCCGGATGCCCGACGCCTCCTGCTCGCGCCGCTCGAGGGCCGCGAGTTCGTCGAGCGCGGCGCGCTCGTCGTCCCGGGCGCGGTCGACCTCGGGGGCGTGGCCAGCCCGGAACAATCCCCCCGCGTCCTCGGTGGCGGGGAGGACGTCCGGCAACGCCGCCTCCAGTCGTTCTCGCAGCGCGGCCGGGGGCTCGAGCTCCCGCGAGATCGTCGCGAGGGTCGGGTCGTCCGGCCCGCCGTGCAGGAACGAGCGCAGCTCGGCGACCGCCCGCAACCCGTCCCGCAGGCTGCCGAGCTCGGGAGGTCGTACCCTTCGGCCGGCGATCCGGGACGCGATGCGCGCGAGATCGGCCACGCGGGCGAGGTCGCCGCGGAGAGCCTCGAGCGCCGCGCCGCGCGCGAGAAGGCGCTCGACCGCGTCCTGGCGCGCGGAGATCGAAGCGACGTCGGCCAGGGGGTTCGTGAGCCAGAAGGCGAGCGTCCGGCCTCCGGCGGCGGTGACCGTCTCGTCCCACACCGAGAGAAGGGTCGCCCCCTGAGGATCGTCCGGGTTCATCGGTCGACGGATCTCGAGGTGACGCAGCGTCTTCGCGTCGAGGACGAGCCGGCGACCCCCGGTCCCCCGCTCGACCCTCAGGAGGTGGGGGACGATCCGGGGCTGAGCGACCCGCAGGTAGGCGAGCAGCCGCCGGTCGGCCTCGCGGACCGGCTCGGCCACGGCGCCTTCCGTACCGCCCGCGACCGGGACCTCGCCCTCCGCGATCGGCGACGGGGCGGCCTCGATCCGGGCCGAACGGAACTCGCGCCGCAGGCCGGCGACGAGGTCCCCTCCCGCGGTCGAGGCTCGGTCCGCCGCCCAGAGCACTTCCCTAGGTTGGAACGGGGCGAGGGCGGAGAGCAGCCCTTCGACCCCGGGGGCGTCCCCGGGCCCATGAAACCACTCCCCGGTCGTGATGTCGACGACGGAGTAGGCCCCCGGGCCCGCCGCCCGGTCGACCACGCTCGCGAGGAAGCTGTGGTCCGGCCCACCGAGGATCCGGTCCTCTACGACCGTACCCGGACTGACGACCCGCGTCACTTCGCGCCGGACGAGACCTTTCGCGAGGCGCGCGTCC
>Ga0335075_10012973_pt1 | contig 12565 bp, 9 predicted proteins | sample Lox_Sample_24_FD_206723 | JGI IMG/M metagenome (GOLD analysis project Ga0335075, IMG submission 206723) | Soil microbial communities from Loxahatchee National Wildlife Refuge, Florida, United States - Lox_Sample_2.4 | ecosystem: Environmental > Terrestrial > Soil > Wetlands | place: USA: Florida... | reverse complement strand
GCACACCGGGGAGCGGCGCGCCCACCGCTCCCCAAGAGGAGGACGCCATGAAGCTGCGACATGGTCGCCCGCACGCGCAACCAGCGGTCGATCCGCCAATCGGCTGGCCGACACGACGTAGCCGAACGGAACCGAGAAGAGGCTCTGTTCCCAACAAACACCAAGGGAGATCGAACATGACCACCCAAACCAAGACCCGCCGCAAGCCCCAACAGGCCGCGGTATGTCTGGACGAAGCGCCGACCGTCACTACCTCCGACCCCGCCCCGCAGGACGCCACAGACGCCAACGTGTCGCAAACAAACGGCAAGACCGCCGAGGTGATCCAGGCCGCCATCGAGGAGCTGGTGCGCAAGTTCGGCGGCAACCTGCGGCAGTGGCCGGAGTTCCCGCGAGTCCTTGCCGAGGCTGGCCTGGAGCCGCAAGACGTGACGGATGAACGCCTGGCCGCCGCCAGCCTGCACTTGCACCAGCGCGGCGAGCAATTCCGCGATGTCGTGCGTGAGGCCAACGCCGATCCGAGCAGCCACTTCAAGGTCGTCCTCAAAGGCGATCCGGAGCTTGATCCGACTTTTCACCATTCGCCCGTTACTCAATCCGAAGAGGAGAATGTTATGTCCGAGAAGAAACGCACCCGGAAACGCACGGCCGCCACGGTCGAGGGCGATGCCCAGACCAAGGCGACCACGCCCAAGGCCGGCAAGACGAAGAAGCCGAAGGCCGAGGCCGAGGGCAAGATGTCGGCTCTCGACGCCGCGGCCAAGGTACTGGCCGAAGAGGGCCGGCCCATGACCGCCAAGGAGCTGATCGAGGCGATGGCGACGAAACGCTACTGGACCTCGCCCGGCGGCAAGACGCCCGAGGCCACGCTTTCCGCCGCCCTCGGCACGGAGATCAACAAGAAGGGCGACGCCAGCCGCTTCGCCAAGCCGGCGCCGGGAAAGTTTGCCCTACGCACCGAATGAACAGCAACGACCAAGAGCAAGACCACGGCGAGCTTGCCGTTGCAGTCGTCGTTGCCATTGCGCACCGAAGGAACAGCAACGACGAAGAGCAAGACCGTCCAGGGGATCGATCCCTTGGCCGGTCTTGCTCTTGTTCGCGGTACAACCCCCGGCCCTGTCGCGCGACCTGGCGGCTTGCGGGAGATCGGCATCGGTCTCAGCGCGCGAACCGCCTGCGGACCTGCGGAGGACGAGGGGACGTTCCTGCCGTTGGGGAGAGGCTTCTCTCAAAATGCAACGGATTTCATCTCAACAGGTTACGGAAAAAGCTGTCTTCTATTGAGAAAAATCTTTTGGGAGCAGAATGGAGTCTGGCCGGGTACTGATCTCCCGAAGAGTAATACTGCCAAGTTGTTATGTTTTGCTATTGCGAATCGTCGGATCGTGGCAGCGTCGTGGCAAGTCGGTTTTTCCTCTCACCACCTCTCAGGAACTCTCAATTCGCGGTGTCGGCGAGGGCGTGAGACGATAACTCGGCCTCTCGGCGGCGAGACCTTGCGGTGGAGAGTTATGGCCGCAATCGGCGTAGTCGGTCGTGGCAAAAGGGCCATCTGGGTGGGCGTGTTGGCGCTCTCACGCGGACGAAGGGAGAGGTGGAGAGAAGAGGACGGAATCCGCAGAAGGATCGGGAAAAGGCGTAGAAATGGCCGACGCCGGGAGGTTTCCCTCTCGGCGTCGCGTGTCAACTGGTGTGTCGAACATTTCGCTGTCGATCGCAAGGCTCCCCACGCGGGTGGGTTTGAAGCCGTCATCGATCGAGAGTTTCGAGAGTAGAAGCATCTTGAATGGCCATATTCTAAACACTCGGGTCGCTCACTCGCGTTAGGCGACGTCGGCGAAGTTGGCTCCTGGGCGGTCTCTTGAGATCGGGCGAATCAAACGCGATTATGACGTTCCGCTGTCACATTGCCCACATTGGTAGGGACGACCTGCTGGTTGCGTACTGTCCGTTTGATCTTGACCCCGTCGCCACGCTCGGTTTACGCTCCGATAATCTGCCTGCCTGGGACATCGATCGGCATGCGCGATGCGGCCCTCCGTCGAAAGGAAGATCCATGCGAAAAGAACGATTCCTGACGCGACGTCGCTTCCTCCAAGGCACCGCCGGCGTTCTTGTCGCGGCCTCCGCCACGGGAGCGTATACCTGGCGTGTCGAGCCGCACTGGGTGGAGGTTGTCCGCCGCGACCTACCCATCGCGTATCTGCCGAGCGAGCTGGTCGGCCGAACGCTTGTGCAGCTCAGCGATCTGCATGCCGGGCCGGAGGTCGAGGACGACTATCTCATCCGCAGCCTCCAGTACGTCTCTGATCTCGATGCCGACATCCACGCGCTGACCGGCGATTTCATGACCTGTTCGTCGGGGGAGCAAGTGGAACATGCCACCCGCATCCTGGCGCACTTGCGTCCGGCCCACCTGGCCACCCTCGGCGTCCTGGGCAACCACGATTACGGCCATGGTTGGAACCAACCCGCGGTGGCTGATGCTCTCACAGATCGCCTGCGAGACCTGGGCATCGTTCTTCTGCGTAACGAGCGCCGGGACGTTCACGGGCTGACCGTGGCGGGCCTGGACGATTTATGGTCAGGCCGCTTCGCACCGGAGCAAGTCTTGCCAACCCTGGAAACGAACCGGGCCAATCTGGTGCTCTGCCACAACCCCGATGGCGCGGACGAGGGCGGATGGTGCGGCTACCAGGGCTGGATTCTGTGCGGTCATACGCACGGCGGCCAGTGCAAACCGCCCTTCCTGCCTCCGCCCCTGCTGCCGGTCAAGAACCGGCGTTACACCGCCGGAGAAATCGATCTCTCCGACGGGCGTCGCCTGTACATCAACCGGGGATTGGGCCACCTTCGGCGTGTGCGCTTCAACGTACGCCCCGAGATCACGGTCTTCACGCTGCGGCAGCAGGCTCCGGACGGGCACATCGGGCCTGACTCTACGTAGAATGGCCGGAGCAGGAGGGAGAAACGTGGACGATGAAGGCTTCTACCGATTGCACTACGGCAAGACATCCATCCCAGCCGATACTCCGATCCGAGTGCCGCAGGTCGTCTGATTGTATCCCCCGGCCGCTGGCGTGCCGCTGGGCTTCGCCCCACTCCACATGCCGGATAGGAACTCGGGCACCGGGATGGTAGCGCCACACCTTGGACAGATACTCGGCCGGAGAGTGTGTTCGCCTTCTCTCATCCACACGGTTCTCCCTGGATACTAATAATCGGGCGGCGGTTGCTTCAGCTCGAGGCCGCCGCGGTGGGAGCGCTGAACATAACCATCGGGAGGCACCGGGAGACGCGCCACACACTCCGCCGAGCAGGCGTTCACCAAGAGCGGAAGCACGTCGGTGGCCACCGGCAGCGAGATCCACACACGATGGCGCTGCCGGTCCACGAACAACTTCCCGCACACGCTGCATAGTCTCGTCACCTCGATCCCCTCGCCGCCGACCGACTCTGCCCCCCGGCTCAATCGGGGGAACGAGAGCCGGTACTTGTAGTTGCCATACAGTGCGCGTGTACTCACCGTGCTATCTTGCAGGTTCTGGCAGCGTGAGATTTCGTAGGGGAACCAGTGCAGGCGGTACGAGGTGTACGGTGTGAAGCGCTCCAGACTGGTCATCTCGCCTATTTCCGCAGGCAATCGGACGAGGTCGCTGCCGTACAGAAGCAGATGGCGGACAGCCTTCAGCCTGGCGATCGTCGGTGGCAGGGTGACGATCTGCGCCCTTTCCTCGGGGCTCATCTCTCGGAGCGGGGCGAACTCGGTTCGTCCGTCCGCAGCAGTGTCCTCGATGAGTTGGAGGAGCCGCTTCCAAGCCGAACACTCGGTGTCCTGAGGCTCCAGGTGGAAGCGGGGCTGGGACCACCTTCTTTTCTTGTATCCGGCCTCAAGGCAGTTGCAGACGGGGTGGGTCGGCGGGTTGGCGTAAAGATGAGCTCTTTCCGGCTCAACGATCGCCAGCCATCGGTTATCCAGCCCTTTGCGGAGGATGCTGAGTTCTTGCTCCAGGGATGCTCGGTTCGGATGATCAGGAGGGAGAGCGCGGAGCATTACATGGACGCGGAGCAAAGGCGTGCGGGGATCATTCCGCTCGTCCAGCCAGTCGGCATAGATCAGGCGCGGCGCATCGTCAGCCGGCGTGCTTGTGATGGCCTTCAGGAAGGCTTCGTCCTTCATTCGCCCCTCGACGTGATTAACGCATCTCTCTCAGCGATTTCGGTAAAGACAAGATCGAGAGGGGACAAGGCGATGGCCATGCATCAGTCAGCGAAGAAGCCAGTGCTTCTTCGTGGTCCAGCCCAGGAACAGCCGGGCGCTGCTGGCCCCTCCTTCTCTGGCCGGCTCCTCCGGCGGCAATCCCTGCGCTGCCCTCGCCAGGCCGGCCAGCGCCGGACGGAATTGCAACCGGAAGGCCGCCCCTTGCGCGATCAGGTGCTCCTCTGCCCACGCCAGGAATTCCTGAACCATCTCGCCGGGGAGCAGCGCGAGGAAGAAGACCATCTGCCGCCAGGCATAGGCCGTGTTCTTCACCCTCCGCAGGCGGGCCTTCCACGGGTCAATCTTCTGCTGGAGCCGGCGACAGACCCACGCGAAGCAGCGGCGGGCCAGCTCGCCCAGCATAGGGCGAAGCGATTCTGCCAGGCCAAGGGTGTCGAGCAGGACTGCCAGGTTGTGCGTCGTCAGGATCTGTTCCTGCTCGATGATCGTGCCATTGCGAGCGACCGACCAGCCACCAGCCGACGCGCCCGCGCGCTCGATGCAGAGCCGGGTGAACGCCGGCGATGTGGGCGCGCCGAACCGTGACGCCTTGACGTCATCGATCTGCTTTACTTGCGCGTAATCAATGCCATAGTAGCACTCATAAAGCGTCCCCTCCAGCAGTTCGCCGGCCTTCTGAGCGGCACGCAAATACTTCTCGGAGAAGTCGCCCATGAAGATGTCGGCGGCCACCTCGTCCACGATTGGCAGTCGCGGCCCCGCGTCGTCCGCCAGTGCCCGAACCTCCTGGAGCAGCTTGTTGGGCAGGATCTGGTGCGGGAAGGCCGTGATGGCCAGGCGCACGACCTGTTCCAGCCCCAGTCGGGCTTGCTCGCGCGTACCGAGATTGTCCTGACGGTGTGCGTGGATTGCCTGGACCCACGGCAGCTCGTCTAACTTGACCTGGCTCTCGAGGTTGAGCAGGAGCAAGGACCGGCGCCGGCGGAAGGCCTGGTAGATCGCACCATACAGGCGCCGCAGGTCCGCATCGGCCAGGCCAGCCCCGCGGAGCTGGGCAACGATCTGCGGGACCGCCCGCGCCAGCACCTCGCCCGAAGGTATGACGCCCTTGTCGACCAGCGTCTCGACCGTGGCGGCCAGGCAGCGGCGGACCTTCTTGCCCAGGCGCTCGGTCAGAGGCTGGCCAGGTTGCAACCGCTGCCGGGCGGTTTCTTCCGCCGTGACCGGTGCCAGGACCGCATCCAGATCGCCAACGCCGTCGTCCTGCGGGAGCCGGGCTAGCCGGTCACAGACAACCCGCGCGAGATCGACAATCGTCGGGCGAGCGGCCAGGTCCGCCTGGTGTTGCCGCAGGCGCCGGCAGCGCTCCGAGTTGGGGAGCCCGCGCTGCTTGGCGATGCTCGCCAGCACCAGGCGAATCCTCCCCACGTCGCGCCCGGTCAGCCGCCGAGGCTCCTGGATACATGTCTCCAGATACCCTCGCAGCAGGGTGAAGTTCTCTCCCGAGCGCTCCGGCTTACCACACAGCCGGTGCTCGGCCCGCAGCCGGCGGTAGTCGGCCAGCAGCGTCTGGGCACACTCACGCCAGTTCTCGGGATAATGCTGGCACGGCCAGCCGCCCTCGATGAGGAACTTCCCCGCTGCAGTCCGCTGGGGCTTGCCGTCAGGCCCGGTGATCAGTGTGGGGACAGAACCTTCGAGCGTCTCGACGAAAAGTTCGACGGCGCGATCGCACAGAGGAGCCCACACCAGGGTGGCCTCCCGCTGCGCCAGAAAACGCGGGGACGCCTTCAACGCCTCGAGCTCCTTGATCGTCTCTGCGACGGTCTGCAGGTGAACGACCGCGCCAGCTGGTGGCGGCGTCGGGGCGGGCACCGGATAGAAGCGGAGCGTGCCAAGGTAGGGGACGATGGCGTCGAGGACCGCGCGGGCCTGGTCCGCATGCTCGTCAGCGAGCAGCCAGGCGATCACGAGCAGGGCTCCTTCCTCCGGGACATGGATGCGGTAGCATCCGCTGGAGAGCATATCTTGCAGTTCGGCGACACCCTCATCGCCCAGGAAATGGCTATTGAGGGCAACTCGTAGCGAAGCAGATGACTCAAGCCCGAGCCGGGAAAGTAACTCCTCCTCGTGGGGCTGGAGGGGGCCGGCGGCGACGAGTTCCCCCGTCGTGAAGCCGCCGCGCGTGACTTCGAGGGTCGCCCAAGCGGGCATGTTGGCGACCGGTGTCCGCGACCCGATGCGCAGGAGGCCAGAGAGCATGCCCGAAAGCACCTTGAGCCAGCCCTCGATCTTCCTCTCAGCCCGCTCCCTCGTCGCGGCATCTGCATGCACCTGACTGGTCGCGAACGCCTTAGCAAGCTGGCCCAGAGCATAGCCCGGATTCGCCGCACTGCTGTCGCCCTGCTCATTCTGGCTCGCCTTGTTGGTGGGTTGCATGTGACGGACCTCCAGTCGGCTGTTTTACCCCAGTCAAAAGAAATAGGCCACAAGCCCGCTCGAAGCCACAAGGTCACCAGGCCGACATCAAAGGCGGCAGGACGGCACGAGGTATCTTGTGAAAAGAGCCCCTGACCAGACAGCTGACAGCGAGCCGGGACGAGAGGTTCGCCCCATTGGGAGCCGCAAAGTTCGATCAACACCCCCGATGCGGGTCGCTGCCCGCGACGCACAGAAATCGAAGCGGTAGGTATCGTGTCGGCATAAACACCTCCCTCGATGGCTAACAATCCGCCAACTCTGCTGGGAACTTTCGATCCCGGCGACCCCGTTGCCACCCCGCGATTCTATGACCCAACGACCCGTTCACGCAAGCGCCGACTCGCCAAACTCGCTCAGCCAACAAAAAACGCACTCGACGTGAAGGATTAACTCCTCTGGTGAGAGCGCTCGCACTGACCTCATCCGGGTTCCCAACAGACTCGGAGAAATCGATTGACCTTCAGCGCGAGCGCGAACCGCCACGCGATACACAATTCGCGGGAACGCGCGTAAGACCATCGCTCCATGGCGCTCCGCCAGTGCCGCGAACGCCAGCCGAGTTGCCCAACCGACTTCCTCTGATCTCCCCATCTTCGCTCTGTCGATAAGTGTAATGGCCGCGCGCATTTACGGAAAAAGCGCAAACTGAGCTAGAAACAAGGCTTACGCTTGGTATAATGGGCGCATGTATATGAGCCGTCCGACAGCAGGTGAGTCATGCCAGCCATCGCATCACTACAATCGCTTGCCCTCGATTACGCAGTACATGCGACGGGGGATTCCCTGCTCATCCATGCCGACTGCTTCGAGTGGATGGGCCGCATCCCAGAGTCGAGCATCCACGCCATCGTCACCGATCCGCCCTATGGCGTGAAGGAATACGACTTCAACCAGCTGGAGAAACGCAGCAATGGCAACGGGGGCATCTGGCGGATTCCACCTTCATTTGACGGCCACACCCGCTCCCCTCTTCCACGATTCACCGCCCTGAACGACAATGAACGCTCCACCCTCCGGCGATTTTTCATCGAGTGGGGAAAGCTGGCCGTCCACGTTCTACGGCCGGGAGGCCACTTGTTTCTGGCGAGCAACGCCTTCCTGTCGAACTTCGTCTTTACCGCTCTCGTCGAGGCTGGCCTTGAGTTCCGTGGCGAGATCATCCGCCTGGTTCGCACGCTGCGCGGCGGGGACCGGCCAAAGAATGCCGAAGAAGAATTCTCCGGCGTCTCTTCCATGCCGAGGGGTTGCTACGAGCCGTGGGGGCTTTTCCGAAAGCCGATGCCAGCAGGCTACAAGGTGAGCGACTGCCTTCGGAGGTTTCATACGGGAGGCCTCCGGCGGCGCCCGTGCGGACTGCCATTCGAGGATGTGATCGAGAGCGAGCGGACACCCAAGGCGGAGCGGAAGATTGCGGAGCATCCGAGCCTGAAGCCGCAATCGTTCTTACGGCAGATTGTCCATGCCTGCCTGCCACTCGGCACCGGCATCATCCTCGATCCGTTCATGGGCTCCGGTTCGACCGTCGCCGCCGCGATGGCTCTCAAGCTGTCCTGCATCGGTGTGGAGCGGTTCGCCGACTATTTCGCACTTGCCAAAACTGCCGTGTCGAAGCTGGCGGCGCTGTGCATCGACGAAACCGACCAACTTACCCTATTCTGAGGCTTCCTCCGGCGGTTCGGCTGCCTCCTCGACCGCATCGACATCATCATCCGAATAAATCCAGTTGCGCGTCATCTTCTCGTAGCCGCTCTGCGTGACCGAGGCCGTGATGGTCCGCCGACTACCCTCCTTGCGGCCCGAGAAGATCCAGTCCGCCTTGACAATCTGCCCGAGGTACACGCGCTTGAATGCGAACGGCCTGGGTGCTATGCCCTTCGCCAAGTCACTCCCCCGGCTGGCGACGAAGCAGAACACCATGAGCCAGCAGTCCTCTGCATTGTGGCCCTGCCAGCCCCGCAGATACCGCGATGCCTTGACTTCGATGCCCTCCTGCTCATGCTGCACCGAATCGCCGGGATATCGTCCCTCCGGCAGCAGGTCCGGGTGGCCATTGTGGTACTTGTTCTTCGCCAGCGTCTTGCAGTATTTCGGGATGGTGGCGATGATGAACTCCCCGACCATGCTGCTGAAATTGGCCGGCATCAGCATCGACTCGAAGCGCTGGACGCCCTTGGAATTCAGCTGTGTGTTAATGAAGCCAAGAAAGTCGGTGAACTCCACCATCGACTGGTAGATCGCGTCGATGTCCAGCCCGTAGGGGATGACGGCGCACGGATTGAATCGATCACGCTTGATCGGAACGGGCGTGCAGGCAGCTTCTTCGGCAGTTGTCGCCATCGCCGATCCCCCACGATGGCCACTGGTCATTTCTCACTATAACCCGTGGCCTTCCTCCGCGCCGGGCGCTATCCCGCTCGGATGTACAGCGCGGCGTCTCCACGCCACGTTCTAAATGAGCCGAAGGGATTATTGTCGGGCGCCGGGCCACGCGCGCCAAGGCGCCAAGGTAGGTAAAGGTAGGAAACTGCTGTCCCCTCACCGCCTGACGTGTCAACCGCCTTGTCGAGAGCGTTCTCGGCACGATCATCCCGGCTCCCAAGCGAGACAGCGCGAGGCGCAGGCCGCCGCCGTGGCCCACGGTGGTGGAACGCCTGTCGCGAATGTCCTCGAGGATTGGCAGACCACGAAGGGCCGTTTTCTGCTTGCAGGCGGCGGCGTAGCGTGCAATCATGAAACGACCGAAAACGGCTTGCATCCACAACGCCTGCAACCGTCCGAGTGCCCGAGCGTTCCATGAACACGACCTCGCTCAGCTTGCTCGATCGGCTCAGACGAGCCGGCCCGGATTCCGTCGAGTGGCGCAAGCTTCAGGACATCTACCTGCCGCTGATTCGCGGTTGGCTGGCACACGTCGCCGACCTCCGCGACGAGGCCGAGGATCTGAGCCAAGAAGTCCTGGTCGTCCTCTTCCGCGAGTTGCCGGGGTTCGAGCGGCGGCGCGACGGCATCTTTTCAGCCTGTGGGCCGCTGCGGCCGCCAAGCGTTGCCTCCCGGAGAGGAGAAGCCGTCCTTGCCGCCGGGTCGTGTGCCGCGGGTAGCCCGGCTCATGGCCCTGGCACTGCGCCTGGACGAGTTGGTGCGGACGGGGCAGGTGACCAGCTGCAGCGCCTTGGCAGCGCTGGGCCAGGTGACGCGGGCGCGGATCAGCCAAATCGCCAGCCTGCTCCACTTGGCCCCCGACATTCACTAAGCGCTGTTGTTCCTGCCGCCGACGCTACGCGGCCGCGATGCCATTATTCTGGCGGACCTGATGCCCATTGCCGCCTGTATGGACTGGCGCAAGCAGCGGCGCTTGTGGCGTAGACTCCTGCCGTCGTGAGCCGGCCAGGGCTGCCCGACATGGCATGCCCGCGCCACGGTTCGCGTGCGCCGCGCCTGATGGGAGCCGAATATGGGTGTATTGCTGCAAGCGTTTTACCAACGGGGTGATCGCGGAGTCCCTTGCCCGCTGGACGGTGAGCCAGGTGCGCCGTTCTGGTGGGACCGCGTCGCAGCACAGGCCAACGCGTTGCGCCGAGCTGGCTTCACTGCGGTCTGGCTGCCGCCCGTACTCAAGAGCAACTCGGGGGTCGCCTCAGCAGGTTACGACCCGTTCGACGATTACGATCTCGGCTCGAAGAACCAGAAGGGGCAAGTCTCCACCCGCTACGGAACCCGGGAGCAGCTGGCGCGTTGCGTCGCCATGCTCCGCGCCAATGGCCTGGACGTCTATGTGGACTTCGTGGAGAACCATCGCGACGGCGACACCGGCCCAGGCACGGCGGTCTTCCATTACGTGGACGCGAATGGGCAGGTCGGTGACCCACGGCAGGACGGCCAGGGGGGGCGATTCCCGAAGTTCCCCAGTTGCTTCCATTTTGTGCCGGGGGGCGTTCCGGAAGACCCGAATGTCTTCGATGACTCAGCCCAGTTCGGCCGGGATCTTGCCCCCATTAACGGCCAGCCTCCCGGCTACGTCTTCCAGGGGCTCCTTGATGCCGCGGACTGGGTGACCCGTGCTCTGGACCTCCAGGGCTTTCGCATCGACGACGTGAAAGGGATCTCGACGGACTTCCTGTTTCCCCTGCTCAACAACGGAGCCCTGGCTGGCAAGTTTGCCGTCGGTGAGTTCGCGGACCAGAATCTGAGCCTGGTGCGCAACTGGGTTTCCAACCCCAATGGTATGCGCGGCCGGGCCAGCGCGTTCGACTTCCCACTGCGGGGCTTGTTGAAACAAATCTGTAACAGCGTCGGCTTCTTCGACATGTCTCTGCTCGACCACGCGGGCCTGGCCGGCATTGACCCGTTCCATGCTGTCACGTTCGTGGAGAACCATGACACGGATCATGGCAGCGTTGATGCTCCCATCGTTCGTAACAAGGCGTTAGGCTATGCCTACATTCTCACTTCGGAGGGCTATCCCTCTGTCTATTACAAGGACTACAGCACCGATCCCGGCTGTTACGGCCTCAAAGCGGTACTGGACAATCTTATCTGGATTCACGAGAAGTTAGCCGATGGCACCACCCAGCAGCGCTGGAAGGATCACGACGTTTTCGCCTATGAGCGGCTGGGCGGACTCCACCTCCTTGTCGGCTTGAACAATAACGGTGTTTCGCCGCGCACGGTCACCGTGGACACGGGATTCGGGGCGAACGTCGCGCTGCACGATTACACGGGCCACGCCGGGGACATTCAAACGGATGGCAATGGACGTGCCACGATTACGATTCCCACGAACCAGGACGGACACGGTTACGTTTGCTACTCGCGGCAGGGCATTGGCGGCGACTTCTCCGTCCAATCTCAACTCGTGACGCAGGATTACGAAGGCGCTCCCGACCTGGATATCAAGCCGGCCGACAACACACAATTTGTCCAGATTTGCCGCATTTGGGCCGCCACAGGGACGACGATACGCGGGGCGCTCAACATGGACACCATGGCGTGGACAGAGGCGACGCGGGCCGTACTGGCGTTAGATGATCCCGATGGCAACCAGATCGGAAGCAAAACTCATTTGCGAGATACGCAGCGGGGGGAGGTACTTCAATCCACGGCCCCGCGTACTGGTTGGCATACTTTCCGCATCCGCTCCTTTGACACCCCTGTAGATCATCCTAGGCCCACGTATCGACTCCGCGTGACTTACCAGGCTCCTCAGCAGGGCCTCGATTAGGCGATGTGCGCGTCGAACCCGATCACTTCCAAGCTGCGGCCGCCTTGCCCAGTTCGTCCGGCGGCTCGGGAACGATGCGCGGCTTTGGCCAGGGCGTCAAGTAATATCGGCTGCTGTTGTCGTCCTTGTACGCCCGGCTGGCCACCGTGTAGTAGATCTTGAAGCGCAGGATGGCGTCGGCGTCTACCCGGACGTTCGAGCTGGCCCAGAGGAAGCGCCCGTCTGTACGGGGCGTTGTGCCGCGTTGTAGCTTCGCCTGCTCTTTAAGTGGCGGTTCACGGTTGATGATGACATAGCGTACTTCGACGTTTTCGACGACGGGGAGTGCCTCGAGCTGAACCGAAAACTCCCCGCCCGTCTTGGTTTTTACCACTTCCGCCTTTAACAAGTGAAGGTCCAGGAAGGGAAAACGGAACCAGTAGAACTTCCCCTGGTCGTTGTCGATAGCTCTCGGTGCGTTCTCCGGGTCGAAATGGAACCACACGCGGACGAAGTCCGCATTGGCGGGGACCTTGACTTCGGCCTGAAGAAGAGGTCCGCGCCCGGTAGGGTCGGACTGACGCTTCATGATGATCCCCGCGGGCGATGTCAATGTCACGATGGTTTCCGGTTCCCCGTCGGCAAAGGAAAAATGGCCAAAC
>Ga0335075_10012972_pt1 | contig 12566 bp, 10 predicted proteins | sample Lox_Sample_24_FD_206723 | JGI IMG/M metagenome (GOLD analysis project Ga0335075, IMG submission 206723) | Soil microbial communities from Loxahatchee National Wildlife Refuge, Florida, United States - Lox_Sample_2.4 | ecosystem: Environmental > Terrestrial > Soil > Wetlands | place: USA... | reverse complement strand
GGCCGCGCCTCTTCTGTGCGGAGCTGCCCGAGGTGCTGATAGCGGTCTCGTGCTCGAAGAACTTCGGCCTCTATCGCGAGCGCACGGGCGCGCTGCACGTACTGAGCGCGACCCCGGCCGCAGCCGATGCGGCCATCAGCCAGCTCATGCGCATCGCGCGCGGCCTCTACTCCATGCCGCCGGATCACGGCGCGGCCATCGTGCAGGCGATCTTCGCCGCGGACAGGCTGCGCATCGCTTGGGAGGGGGAGCTCGAGGCGATGCGGCTCAGGATCCAACAGTTGCGCGCCGCGGCGGTGAAGGCGCTGGCGGCGGCGTGCCCGCGCAAGGACTTCGGCTACATCGCGCGCCAGCGGGGGATGTTCTCCTACCTCGGTGTCGACCTGCACGCTGTCCGCGAGCTGCGGGAGCGGCACCATGTCTACATGATGGACGACAGCCGCATCAACGTCGCCGGACTGCGGCTGGACAACATCGGCTACTTTGCGGAGGCGGTGGGCAAGGCGGTCGGCTAGCCACGCGACTACGAGCCCGCCGGGTCGCCGTACAGCACGCCGCGTCCGTTGGTGCCGAGGTACACCCGGCCGTAGATGCGCGGATCGCCGGTGATCACCTGCTGGGTGCCGAACTGGTGGCGGTCATCGTTGATGCGCTGCCAGCTATGTCCGGCGTCGTCGGAGCGGTAGATGGCCTGGACGCCGGTCTGGAGATCGCCGATCAGGTACAGCGCCGGATAAGGGCGGCCCGGCGGCGGTGCACCGGCGCCGACCGCGATGGCCGAGACAACCTCGGGCATCCGCATGAACGTCGCGCCGCCGTCCGCGGAATGGAACAGGCCGCTCGCGGTCGCGAGCCAGAGGTCACCCGCGCGATCGTAGAGGGCCATCAGGGTACCGCTCGTGGGCAGGCCCGATGCGGCCGGTGTGAAGGTCACTCCGCCGTCGTGACTGGCATAGAGAGTGCCTGTCGCGGAATCGAAGATGTAGGCGCGAAGCGGATCGGCCTTGTCGGCGGCCACTCCGTCCCCGCCCGGCGCGCCGGTCGACGCGATCCAGGTGTTGCCCAGATCCTTGGAGTAAGACACGGGGCCGCCCGTCGGGGCCCAGAGGATCGTCTGTCCGTTGGCCAGGACGGCGAGGCTGCCGGGCGCGTTCTGCGCCGGCTCGCTCGGAAACGCAGCCCAGGTCAGGCCGCCATCGGCGGAGAATGCTCCGGTGGTGCCGCTCGAGGTACCCGTGCGCGCGATCACCAGCGGGTCCGCGCCCGCGTAATCGAGGCTGTAGCCGCTCGTGAACACAGGGCTCGTCCAGAGGCCTTGTTGCGGAGACTGGTCGAGATCCGTGTGGGTGAAGCCGCCGAGGTCGGACACCGCACTCAGCAGGTGCGCGGGCCCCGCGGGCGGGCTGATCAGGGCGTTGACCGCCGTCTCCTCGATGCCGAGCGCCCCGATGCTGAACTGGACGATGTTGCCGGAATCGATGTTCGTCATGTCGTCGGTCGCCCAGATCGTGGCGCCGGTCCCGTACATGACATGATTGGAGTCGAACGGATCCACCGCCAGCGCCCCCATCCACCAGCCGAAGGACGGGCTCGTGTCGCCGAAAGTGATCCACGGCGATAGCCCGGAACGCTCGCCACGGATTTCCAGGTCGCCCCGCCATCGAGGCTGCGGTACAGGTTGTCGCCTGGCCACCAGTCGTCCATGGTGGTGACCATGAGGGTCTGTGGGTGCTCGGGATCCACTACCACGTTGGCAAACCCGTACCACAGCGGGCCGGTGTCGTCGTAGGCCCCGGCGGGGGTGATGTTCGTCCAGACCCCCGTCGCCAGGTCGTACTTGTAGACCGCGCCGAGACCGCTGCCGACGCTGTTGGGTCCGGGCAGATAGCTGTAAGTCACATACAGGGAGCCATCGCTGCTCAGCGCCGCGTTGGTTGGCGTAACGCCGCTCGGGGCTCCGGGCACTGACTGCCAGCTCGCGCCGTCGTCGGTGCTGAAATAGAGATTGCCTGCCAGCGCGGACACGCCCGCAAAGATCGTCGGATACTTCGATCCGGGCAGCGGCGGCCCGAATTTCACGAAGATCACGCCGTCGCTCAGGCCTTCGCTGTTTGGCACGGGTCCCGTGACGGGGAAGCTGGACACCTGACTCCAGGTCCGCGCCTGATCCCGGCTCACCCAGAGGCCGTTCTCACGCGATCCGAAGTAGAGCACGTTGGGCGCGGCGGGGTCGACTACCAGCCGCTCCCCGGAGTAGCGGTCCTCCTCGTTGCTGCCCATCTGAATGGGCATCGGCGTCCGATGCCAGTGCCGGCCGCGGTCGCGGGATCTGAGGATGGCGCCGTCAGGCGCCCAGGACTCGGTGTATTCCCCGACCGCCTCATAGATCACGTCGGGATTCGTCGGATCGAGCGCAATGCTCTCGACGCCGAGCTCGTTCCAGCGCTCCGGCGAGGTGTCGTCGTTCAGCGGGAGCCAGCGCGCGCGCCGGGTGTCCCAGCGGTACGACCCGCCGATGTCGGTGCGGACGTAGACGAGCCCGGGCTCGGTCGGGTGGAATTCGATCCCGGTGATGAACCCGCCGCCAACGATCTGGACATTCTTCCAGACATAGGGTGCAGGGCCCCAACCGCCTCGCCAACCCCCGTCGGCTTGCGCGAAGCAAATGCAGGGCAGGCAGATGGCGGCCAGGGCCGTGCCGGCAAGGAGGCGCGGAGTGTTGCGCAGGCGCATGGGCTCCCCTCAGGTGTTGTTGTTACATCGCGGCCGCACGCCGGGAAGATTCCGGTAACGGGCCATGGATGAACGCTACCACCGCCGCATCGATGGTGTCCACAGCGCCGGTAACCTGGTGTTACACGGATGTCGCGGCTATATGAGCCGGCTTATAGCTGCTTCTGAATACCGTATCGCATGAGGCGCAGGCCCCATTTCCCCAAGGGGGCGGTCCGTCATCGGGCGGCCCGGGTTGGCGCAGCCGATTTGCAGACCAGCTCGTAGATCCGGTTGGAGGTCGCATCGTTTGGCAGCGGTATCAACCCGCTTTTCCAATCGGTGGTTGCAGCGCTCGAGCCGACGCGCTTGTCCTCGAGATAACCGGTTGTCGTCACGCGAACGAACAGGCGGTCTGCGCACTCGAACGCGGTCCTTTGCACGAAGCGATCGAGGGTGATGCCGTATGAATTGACGATCGGCGCGGCATACACCGTCATGATGTCGACGATGATGAACCGGTCGCGCTTCTGCAGCGAATCGGTGTCCACCACGATTCTGCCGTGGGGATCGCCAGGGGGAGTCCCGACGGTGACCCAGTGTGAGGCGAAGGACGGAACGGAGGCCATGGCTCCAATGAGCAGAGCAACGAGTCGCGCGCCGCCAGAGTGTCGCATGAGGTTTCTTCCCAAGGCATCGGGGTACGGCAGGCAGGATACGCTCATTCGGTCGACGGCCGGTCCGCGGGCGCTAATAGTTCCCCGGCGCCTGCGGCGCGCTCTTGCGCTCCAGCGTCATGAACGTGAAGGCGTACGCGTTGCGCTCGTCCGCCTGGTAGCTGTGGCACTCGACATCGGCCCACTGCGTGGGATCGAAGTCCGGGAAGAACGTGTCGCCCGGAATCTCCGCGTGCACCAGCGTGAGGTAGAGGCGGCGGGCGAAGGGCATGAGCAGCCGGTAGATCTCCGCGCCGCCGATCGCGACCAGCTCCTCGGCGTCCCGTGCGCAGCCCAACGCCTGTCCCAGTGAGTGCACGACGACCACCCCTTCGGCGCGCCAGTCCCGGTCGCGCGTCAGGATGAGGTTGGTGCGCCCCGGCAGCGCCCGGCCGATCGAGTCATAGGTCTTGCGCCCCATCAGCAGGAACTTGCCCATGGTCAGCGCCTTGAAGCGCTTCAGGTCATCCGGAAGCCGCCAGGGCAGGGAGTTGTCGCGCCCGATCGTGCCGTTCTCCGCCATGGCGGCGACGAGAGAGATGATTGGTTGTTGCAGGATCATGATGCGCGGCTGCCGGGGCGCGGCGTCAGATCTCGACCACGGTGTTGAGGACGACCACTCCGCGGAACGGCATGCGGAAGAACTCCGCGGCCTGTGTGCTGTGCCGCTGCATCCACGCGAAGAGGCGCCGCCGCAGGCCCTTCCATCCCGGCAGCGGCCGTGCGCGCACCACGTGCTGGCCGACGAAGAACGAGCTGTCCTCGGTGAACACTCTCAGGCCCCGAACCCGGCAGGACTTCAGCGCCTCGCCGACATCCGGCGTTTCCATGAACCCGAAGCGGGCATGGACCAGATAGACACCGGGGAGGGCTTCCTCGATCTCGACGCGGCGCACCGGGTCCTGGCGCGGAGTGCGCATGACCTCCACGTTGAGGATGATCAGCCGCTCGTGCGCGACGCCATTGTGCTCGACGTTGCGGATCAGCGCGGAAGGGATGAGATTGGGGTCGCTGGCGAGAAAGACTCCGGTCCCGTGGACCCGATAAGTCCCCGCGATCAGCTTCGGCAGCTCGGTGCGCGGCACGGCCATCTTGGCGAGCGCGGCCCGCAGCTCCAGCCGTCCGCTGCGCCAGGTCATGAAGATCGCGAACAGGATCGCGGCGAGAGTGAGGGGAATCCAGCCGCCGCTCGGCACCTTGGTCATGTTGCCGAGGAAGAAGATCCCGTCGACGATCAGCAACAGGCCGAACAGGCTCCCGACCGACCACTTCGACCAGCTCCACTGGGTCGCCGCCACGAAGGAGCCCAGAATGGTGGTGACCAACATCGTGCCGACAACGGCTGCGCCATAGGCACCCGTCAGGGCGTCCGATGAGCCGAAGCCGACCACGAAAGCGATCACCGCGATGAACACCAGCCAGTTGACCACGGGCACGTAGATCTGGCCCTGCTCGGTGGCGGAGGTCTGCAGCACGCGAATGCGCGGCAGCAGGTCGAGCTGTACCGCCTGGCGCGCCATCGAGAACGCCCCGGAGATGACCGCCTGCGAAGCGATGACCGTCGCCGCGGTCGCGAGGATCACCATCCACGGCTGCGCCTGCGGCGGCACCAGGAGGTAGAGGGCCTGCGGCAGGTATTTCCCCTGCGCGAGAAGCAGCGCGCCCTGTCCGAAGTAGTTGAGTATGAGTGCCGGCCACACGAGCGCAAACCAGCCGAGGCGCACCGGCCCTTTACCGAATTGTCCCATGTCCGCGTAGAGCGCCTCGCCGCCGGTCACGGCGAGGAACACCGCGCCGATGATCGCCAGTGCGACACCCGGACGGTGCACGAGCAGCTCTATGCCGTAGAGCGGATTGATCGCGACCAGCACGACCGGGTCGCGCCGGATCGCGGCGGCGCCGGTGATCCCGATCACCACGAACCACACCACCATGATGGGACCGAAGAGACTGCCGATGCGGGCCGTGCCGCGGCGTTGGTAGGCAAAGAGGCCGACGATCACCCCGACGGTGACCGGCACCACCGCGCTCTTGAGGGCGGGGTTGAGGACCTCCAGGCCCTCGACGGCGCTCAGCACCGAGACGGCGGGCGTGATGAGGGAGTCACAGAAGAAGAAGGCCGTTCCGGCGAGCGCCAGCCACACCACGACACGAGCCCACAGGCCGCCGGCGACGATCTGGCGCTGCGCGAGGGCGAACATCGCGAGGATGCCGCCTTCGCCCTCGTTGTCCGCGCGCATGATGACGCTGACGTACTTGACGGTCACGGAGATCGTCAATGCCCAGAGGATGAGCGACAGGGCGCCGAGCACCAACTCGCTGTCGAAATGGCCCGCCACCGTCAGGGTCGCATCGAGCGCATACAGCGGGCTGGTACCGATGTCGCCGTAGACGACGCCGAGCGCACTGACAACTGCCGACAGGGTCCAGCGACGAGAGTGCATGATGAGCTGATGCGCGGCGCGCCTTCAGCGGCGGCGCGAGGATTTCCTGCCGGTCCCGCGCGCGCGGCCGGTGTTCCTACCCGCTCGTCCGGTATTTCTCTTCCGCCGCCCGGCGTCGTGCGCCTGCCGTGCGCGCTTGCTTGCCGCTGATTTCCGCTTCCGCGGCGTGCGCCTGGCGGCCTTGGGCGGATCGGGCGGCCAGAGCATCGTGCCGCGGCACTGAGGGAAGCCGCAGTGGCAGGCGAATACCTCGTCTATGCCGGGCGGATCATCGTCCTCGCGCTGGATCTGATAGTCGTAAGTCATCTCCTCGCCGGGCTCGATCGTGCGGATGGCCTCGATGTAGACCCGGCGGCTCTCGATCACCGACTCGCAGTTGGGATTGCAGGAGTGATTGAGGAACCGTGCGTCGTTGCCGTCGACGCCGGCGTCGATCACGGTCTTCGAATCGACGATGAAAAGGAAGGTGTGGGCATCGCTCGCGTCCTTGCCCTCGTAGCGCCGGTCGGCCTCCTGGTGTGACACGCGCTCGCCGAGATACTCGACGATGCGGGTGCCCTTGCGGATGCGGCGCAACGCGAAAGCGCCCAGTCCATGGACCGGGGAATTCCGCACCTCGAACAGCGGTTGACGCGCCATGTCAGACCGCAACCGGCGCGGCAATGGCGGGATGATGCTGGTAGCCCACGAACTCGAAATCCTCGTACGTATAGTCGAACAGGGTGGCCGGACGCCGGCGGATGTTGAGCCGCGGCAGCGGGAAAGGAGCGCGCGAGAGCTGCAGCTTCGCTTGCTCGAGATGATTCGAGTAAAGATGGCAGTCGCCGCCCGTCCAGACGAGCTCACCGGGCTCGAGGTCGCATTGCTGCGCGAACATGTGGGTGAGCAGCGCGTAGCTGGCAATGTTAAAGGGCACGCCGAGGAAGACGTCGGCGCTGCGCTGATAGAGCTGGCAGGACAGCCGTCTCTTGGCCACGTAGAACTGAAACAGGGCATGGCACGGCATGAGGTGCATCTGCTCGAGCTCGCCCACGTTCCACGCGCTGACCAGGATGCGGCGGGAATCCGGATTGCCGCGTAGCTGCTCGAGCGCCAGGCGGATCTGATCGATGCTGCGCCCGTCCGGCGCCAGCCACGCGCGCCATTGCTTGCCGTAGACCGGCCCCAGCTCGCCGCGCTCGTCGGCCCATTCGTCCCAGATGGTGACCCCCTGGTCGCGCAGCCAGGCGACGTTGGTGTCGCCGCGCAGAAACCAGAGCAGCTCGCAGATGACCGAGCGCAGATGGACTCGCTTGGTCGTGACCAGTGGAAAGCCCTGCGACAGATCGAAGCGCAGCTGCTCGCCGAAAAGCGACAGCGTCCCGGTTCCGGTGCGGTCGCCCTTGTGCGCGCCGCTTTCCAGGATGCGGCGCACCAGATCGAGATAAGGCTTCATCGCGCGCGGCTCACTGCGCGGTGGCGAAGTTACCGGAACGGACGCGGGTGCTGTAGGCGTAGGTCAGCAACGCGCCGCCGATGAGAATCATGGGCAGCGATAAGGCCTGGCCCATGGTGAGCCAACCCCAGGCGAGGTAGCCGATCTGCGGATCCGGCACGCGCACGAACTCGATGAGGAAGCGGAAGGTGCCATACAGCAAGAGGAAGAGTCCCGAAGGAGCCAGCCGCGGGCGTGACGTCGCGGTGAACCACCACATCACGGTGAAGAGCACGATTCCTTCGAGAAACCCCTCGTAGAGCTGCGATGCCTGTACGTGCAGAATGCAGGGCGTAATCCCGAAGCGCGCGCACTCCGAGAGCGCATTGCTGGCCTGAGAGGGATGCAGGTGCCTCGGGTCGACGAGGAAGCCCCAGGGGCGCGTGGTCGGTTTGCCCCAGAGCTCACCGTTGATGAAATTGCCTATGCGGCCGAAGAAGAGGCCGGGTGCCGGCAGGGGAGCGGTGAAGTCGAAAACATCGGCGACGCTGCGGCGGCGCCGCCATGCGAAGAGGGCAAGGGCGAGGATCGCGCCGATGAAACCGCCATGGATGGACATGCCCCCGTCCCAGATCTCGAACGGATACCACGGGTTCTGCGCCGTCCAGAAGCTGAGGCCGTAGATGAGGACATAACCTATCCGGCCGCCGAGAATGCCGCCCACCATGGCGAAGAAGACGAGATCGTCGACATCCACCGGCTTCCAGGTCGAGCCTGGTTGCGCGGCGCGCCGGCGCGCCAGCAGCCATCCGGCGCCGAATCCGAGCAGGTACATGATGCCGTACCAGTGCACCTTGATCGGACCCAGCCGAAAGGCGATCGGGTTGATGTCCGGATAGACGATCATGGCGGCGAAGTTTAGCCGACCTCGCGCGTCACGCGGCAGAAGAAAGCCTTCAGGTAGCGCGTCTCCGGGATGGCGGGGTGCACGGGATGGTCGGGCGATTGGCCGCCGGACTCCAGGATCTGCACGAAGCGGCCGGTGTGGCGGGCTGCCGTCTGGATGGCCGTCACCAGCTCCTCGGGAGCGAGGTGGTAGGAGCAGGAGCAGGAGACGAGCAGCCCCTCGGTTTCGATGAGCGCGAGCGCGAGCTGATTGAGCTTGCGGTACGCGGCCTGGCCCTGCGGGATGTCCTTCTTGCGCTTGATGAAGGCCGGCGGATCGAGCACCACGACGTCGAAGCGCTCGCCCCGCTCGTGCAGCGCCTTCATCGCGTCGAAGGCATCGGAGCGGATGGTCTCCAGGGCGACATCGTTCGCCTGCGCATTGCGGCGGGCGAAATCGAGCGCCGTCTCCGAGGAATCGATGCAGCTTGCCGCGGCGGCGCCAGCCTTCAGGGCCGTGATGCCCCAGGCGCCCACATAGCTGCACACGTCCAGAACCCGCGCCCGAGGCCAGAGATAGCGCACCAGACGCGCCCGGTTGTGAGTCTGGTCGTAGAACCAGCCGGTCTTCTGCCCTTGCATCAGCGGCGCCGCAAAGCGCAGGCCGGACTCGACGGCGGTGAGCTCCGCGGGAATCTCGCCGAAGGCGGTCTGCGCGAGTTGCGGCAGGTTCTCGAGTTGTCGCGCCGCGGAGTCGTTTTTCCAGTAGAGACCCTTGGGTGAGAGCAGCGTGCGCACTGCCTCCGTGACGGTGTCCTGCAACGCTTCCATGCCGGCCGTTGCGATCTGTCCCACCAGAACGTCGCCGTAGCGGTCGAGAACCAGTCCCGGCAATCCGTCGGATTCACCGAAGACCAGGCGGTAATAGGGATCGCGGTAGAGCCGCTCCCGCAGCGTGAGCGCCGCGCGCAGGCGGGTGTCGAGAAGTACGCGATCGACGGGGTGGGCGGGGTCCCTGCTCAAGATCCGCGCGCAGATGAGCGCGTGCGGGTTGACATAGGCATGCCCCAGGAACTGGCCGCGCTGCGACTTGATCTGCGCGAGATCGCCGGGCGCGAACGCCGCGAGCGGCGTGGCCTCGGAGTCGATCTCGTTGCTGAAGACCCATAGATGCCCCGCGGCGAGGCGGCGCTCTTCGCCGCGCTTGAGGCGCAGCTCGCGGGCGCTGCCGTTATCGGCGCGCGAGATGGAAGACGGAGAGCTCAAGGCGGGCTCGATGGGCGGTTCGGCGGGGCGGCAGTATACAGAATCGGCGATCGGGGTATTCTTGGGGGCTGCATGGACACCCGACACCTGAATCCGGATGGCACGCCGAAATACACCAACCGGCTGATTGCCCAGACCAGCCCCTACCTGCGCCAGCATGCGCACAACCCGGTCGACTGGTATCCGTGGGGCGAAGAGGCGTTCGCGCGAGCGCTGCAGGAACGCAAGCCCATCCACCTCAGCGTCGGTTATGCCGCCTGCCACTGGTGCCACGTGCTCGCTGCCGAGAGCTTCGAGGACGAGGCGACGGCGCAGGTGCTGAATGAGCTATATGTCAACATCAAGGTGGACCGGGAGGAGCGGCCGGACGTCGACCGCATCTACCAGATCGCGCAGCAGATGCTGACGCAGCGCTCGGGCGGCTGGCCGCTCACCATGTTCCTGACACCCGACGACCGGCGGCCGTTCTTCGGCGGAACTTATTTCCCCAAGCAGGCGCGTTTCGGGCTGCCTGCCTTCAGGGACTTGCTGCAGCGCGTGGCGCAGTACTACCGCGAGCACGAGGCGGAGCTGCGGCAGCAGAACGAGGCGCTGATGTCGGCTTTCGCGCAGCTCGAGCCGCCGCCTCCGGAGGCGACCATCGAGCTGAGCGATGCACCCCTGCGCCTCTGCCGCCAGACGCTCGAGCGCACGTTCGATCCTCGCTACGGCGGCTTCGGCGGCGCGCCGAAATTTCCGCACCCGAAGTCACTGGAGCTGCTGTTGCGCGAGTGGCGCGCCGGCGCCGACAGCGACACACCGGACCTGCACGCGCTTTACATGACCGGACTCACGCTGCGGCGCATGGCCGATGGCGGTATCAACGACCAGCTCGCGGGCGGCTTCTGCCGCTACTCGGTCGACGATTACTGGATGATTCCGCACTTCGAGAAGATGCTCTACGACAACGGCAGCCTCCTCGCCGTCTATGCCGATACGTATGTTGCGACGGGTGACACCTATTACGGCAATGTGGCCGAGGAGACGGCCGATTGGGTGCGGCGCGAGATGCAGTCGCCCGAAGGCGGCTATTACTCGAGCCTGGATGCCGATTCGGAAGGACACGAGGGCAAGTTCTATGTCTGGGACCGGGAGGAGGTCCGAAACGCGTTGACTGCGGAGGAATACGAGCCATTCGCTGCCCGCTACGGCCTCGATCGCGAGCCCAACTTCGAGGGCCGCTGGCACCTGCACGTCTTCCGCTCGGTGGATGACATTGCCTCCACGCCCGAGCGTCCGCGGGAGAGTGTCGAGTCGGCATTGAATTCGGCGCGCGAGAAACTGCTGCGGATCCGTGAGCGCCGGGTCCGTCCGGGACGGGATGACAAGATTCTCGTCTCCTGGAATGGCTTGATGATCCGCGGCATGGCCGTCGCGGCGCGGGCGCTCGGTCGCGACGACCTGGCGGATTCCGCCGGGCGGGCGCTCGACTTCGTGCGCCGGACGCTCTGGCGCGGCGGGCGGCTGCTTGCCACTTACAACGACGGGCGCGGGCATTTGAATGCGTATCTCGATGATTACGCGTTCCTCGCGGATGCCGTCCTGGAGCTGCAGCAGGTCCGCTTCCGGGCCGATGAGCTGCAATTCGCCCGCGAGTTGCTGGAAGTGATCCTGGAGCACTACGCCGATGGGCGCGCCGGCGGCTTCTTCTTCACCTCCGATGATCACGAGCAACTGATCCACCGGCCGAAGTCCTTCGGCGACGACGCCACTCCGGCGGGAAACGGTATCGCGGCGTTCGCCTTGCAGCGAATGGGATACCTGCTGGGCGAGGCGCGTTACCTCGAAGCCGCGGAGCGGACGGTCCGCGCCGGCTGGGCCGTGATGGAGAAGTACCCGCAGGGGCATACGAGCCTGCTCACGGCTCTCGAGGAGCTGTTGCATCCGCCCGAGATCGTCGTGCTGCGCGGCGAGCGCGCGACGATCGAGGCCTGGCGGCGTGAGCTTGCCAGGCTCTACTCGCCGCGGCGGATGGTGCTCGCCGTCCCGGCCGAGGCGTCTGGCCTGCCCGCGGCAATCGCGGAGAAGGCGCCCAAGGAGCCCGCCGTGGCCTACGTGTGCCGCGGCAACGTCTGCGGAGAGCCGATCGCCTCCTTCCCGGAGCTGACGGAGGCGTTGCGCGCGTAGCGCGGCTGCCGCTACGAAAGCAATTCCACGGCGCCGCCGATCGCCGCCGTGTTGATCGTGAGGGTTCGCTCGGTGGCGAAGCGCTGCAGGTAGTTCGGGCCGCCGGCCTTGGGCCCGGTTCCCGAGAGTCCCTGCCCGCCGAATGGCTGCACGCCGACGACCGCGCCGATCATGTTGCGGTTGACGTAAGTGTTGCCGACGGACAGCGCGCGGAACGCGTGCTCCGCCATGTTCTCCAGGCGGCTGTGTACGCCCAGCGTCAGGCCGAATCCCGTGGATCGGATGGCATCCAACACCTGGCCGAGCTCGGCGGCACGGTAGCGGAATACGTGCAGGATCGGGCCAAATTCCTCGGTCTTGAGCTGGTTGGCCGAGCCGAGCTCGAAGAGCCGCGGACCGAAGAAGTGACCGCTGCCGGCGCGCGGGCCGGCCGGACAGGCGTAAAGGAGCTTCGCCTCGGCATTCATCCGCTGCGCGTGCCTGGCCAAGCGCCGCTGCGCGTCCGCGGAGATGACCGGACCGACGTCGGTCGCCGGATCGGCGGGATCGCCGATCTGCAGACACTTCATCGCGCCGATCAGCATCTCGAGGACGCGATCGGCGATCTCCTCCTGCAAGTACAGGACACGCAGGGCGGAGCACCGCTGCCCGGCGCTGGTGAACGCCGAGGCAACCACGTCATCGACCACCTGCTCGGGGAGCGCCGTCGCATCGACGATCATCGCGTTCACCCCGCCGGTCTCGGCGATGAGCGGCACGATCGGGCCTTCCCGTGCGGCGAGAGTGCGGTTGATCGTCGCGGCCGTGGCGGTGGAGCCGGTGAATGCCACGCCGGCGAGCGCAGGATGAGTGAGCGCAGTCGCGCCGAAGAGGGGTCCGTCGGCCGGCGCAAGCTGCAGCACATCGCGCGGAATCCCGGCTTCATGCAACAGCCGGGTCATGGCGTGGGCGACCAGCGTCGTA
>Ga0335075_10012971_pt1 | contig 12566 bp, 10 predicted proteins | sample Lox_Sample_24_FD_206723 | JGI IMG/M metagenome (GOLD analysis project Ga0335075, IMG submission 206723) | Soil microbial communities from Loxahatchee National Wildlife Refuge, Florida, United States - Lox_Sample_2.4 | ecosystem: Environmental > Terrestrial > Soil > Wetlands | place: USA... | reverse complement strand
TGACCCTGCTCGTTGTAGCAGGGCAGCACAATCGAGACATAGGGCTTCTGCTGGGACGGACTGCTCATGACGTTTGAGTCTACGGCCGACCGATGCGTGCCGCCGCCGGTTCGTGCAGCGCGATCAGCCGGATGGTTCTGACATCCATACGCTTAGATTAAACGGCTGAGTGCCAGTTGGCGGCGAAGTAAGGACGCCACCGTCCTCCTGAGTTCGCAGCCAGACGATGTGCCGCAGCGGCCCGCCATAGGGTTTGAGCACATTCGCGTAGCCCGCCATCAGCACCGGCCGCCGACCGGCCCGGTAGACGCCCTTGATCAGGTCAGGCACGGGCTTGAGGTCGGAGGTCAGCCAGATCGCGGCCGGGCGGTCGCACATGCCGCGGACCACCTCGACCAGCTCGTTCCCGGCCCGGCTCGCGCCGTTGATGATGAAGATCACTGTGCTCTTCGCCGGCAACGCCGCGCACAACCGGTTGACGGTCGTGATCTCGCCCTGGTACGTGCGCTTCAGCGCCAGGCCGTCGGCGGTCAGCCTGACCCCGACCGGGCCGCCCCGCTCGACGTGCAGGCCGAACGTCGTGATCGTGGCCGGGAGCACCAGCCCGGCCGCGCAGAGGGCAGTGACGGCACCACGGGCCGGGCGGACCAGCTGCCGCTCCCTCAGCCAGCCGCTCAGCCAGCTCACCGCCCAGACGGCGAGCAAGATGAGGCCGGGCAGCACGGCCGGCACGAGCCGCCGGCTCGCCCACGGCTGATCTGGCGTGATCGCCGGGCGGTACAGAGTCGAAACGATGGCCCAGGAGAACACCAGCAGCGGCAGCGTCCAGACCGGCAGGCCGCCGCGCAGGGCGCGGCGCAGCAGGATCGCGGCTCCGATCGCGCCGAAGATCACGGCCGGGACGCCGATGTACCAGTACACCCAGTCGATGCTGATCTCGTAGTACAGGCGCGCCGGATCGATAGGCTGGCCCGCCGCGAGCTGGTAAGAGGCGATCGTCGACTCAAACGCCGAGGTACCGGTCGCGCGCACCACCTGCACGTACGGGCGCACCGCAAAACCGATCATGACGAGAATCGGCACTGCGGCAGCGACGGCCGGCAGCCACTTCCGAACCGTGGCCAGCCGCTCCGTGGACAGCCAGGGCGGCGCCTGGGGCCAGCGCGGACCGCCCTGCTCCTGGCTGCGGGCCCGCCTGAGCGCCATCGCGGCCGCCGTGACACCGATCGTGACCACGGTGACCGCGATGGAAATGATCATGAGCGGCTTGACTGACGTCCAGTTCTCCTGCAGGTAGGGCATGCTCAGCACGACCCCGTCGATGGTCCCGTACGCCACCCCGAGGGCGAACCCGCCGATCATCGGCCAGGCCTGCGGGCGTCCGCGCCAGACCAGAAGGCCGCAGTAAGGAATGACCGGCAGGATGTCGCTGGCCCCGTCGAGCCGCACCACGAACGTCAGGCCAAGCGCGAGCCCGCCGAGCGCGGCGAGCACGCGGGCGGCGGTGCCCTCGGTGCGCAGGCAGTCGATGACCAGGCACAGCCCGCCGAGGAACAAGATCGCGGCGAGCGGCTCGCTATAGGTCGAGCGGCTGGTGAACTGCATGGGCAGGGCGAGCGCGAGCACCAGCGCGGCCAGCGGCGCCCACCGGGCCCCGACCAGCCGGGCGACCAGCCCGCCGAAGGTCAGAACGGCCAGGGCGCCAAGGATCGGCCCCATCGCAACAGCGGCGTTGACCCCGCCGATCCAGAACCCTGCAGCCAGGACCATCGGGAGGCCGGCCATGAACTGCGGCACGATCGTCCGGCCAACCTCGTAGAACGCCGGGCTGTTAAAGGACAGGACACTGTTGGTCCCGCCGAACGCCGCGTTGTCCTGCGGGATCGGCAGCGAGCCATGGTGGGCGATCCAGGCCGCGAACTGGATATAGGAGGCCGGGTCACGGGTGATGATGATGAACTGGGAGTGATAGATCATCTGGTTGACGCCGAACGCGACCGCAACCGCGATCACGCCGAGCACCGCCCACCAGGGCGTTGCGTTCAGGCCCGGCCGGGCGAACGGCACCCCGTCCTCCCGCTGAGCCGGGAGCAGGCGCAGGCCGAAGAACACGAGTACGGCCATGACCGGCAGGCTGACCAGGAGCATCAGGGCGGGCGTAAACCAGCCAAGGAGTAGCAACGGCAGGCCAACCACCAGCCAGGCCACCGCGACCAGCACAGGCAGCACCGAAAGACGCCCGAACAGCATCCCGGCCGCCCTGCCGCGGTCGACCCCCCGACCTCCGCCGTCGGACACCCCGGAGTCCGGGGAGCCGGACGCCTTCGTCTGGGCGCCGACGCTCATCTGGCGGCCTCCTTAGTACCTCTCTACCATCTGCGCCCGCTGGTAAGCCGCCGCGGTGCAAGACGATGACTCCGTCATGCTCGAAGACGATCTCGTAGCCGCTGCGCCGTGAGAAGCATGACGCATTGTCGTTGCTCGCCTATGTTATTTGAACGTGTCCTTGTGCTGCGACACGTTGCCAACCACCCACGATGCCGCAACTTGGGTCGGCATATCGGTCAATTACCCCTGTCCCGCCGACGCCGGGTGCGGCTGCCGGACAGACACTGGCCTTCCCGGTGGACTGACAATAGCCCCCGAACGGGGCCAGAAGGTCGCCTGTGCTCAAGCCCGGCGACCGGCAGGTCAGCCAAAGACGCGATACTACTCGTTGCCCCGAATACGTTCGGTGACCTCTCTCCCGCCTGCTGGCATGAGATCCTGATGACCGTGGCGTTAGACAGGCACTCCGGCTGCACGGATCCGCTACCGATAGCGGAGGCTGCCGGAGTGCTTGCGCTCGCTACCGACCTGGCCATGGGCCAGCCGCTGGAGCACGGGCTCCGAACGGCTGTACTCGCGGTGCGACTGGCAGAGTCCATGGGACTGCCGGAAGACGACCGCTCGACGGTGTACTACACGGGCCTGCTGCACTTCGCAGGCTGCACCGCCGAAAGCGAGATCGACGCCGGCTTCTTCGGCAATGAGCTGGCGGCGCGGCCGCAGATGATGGCGGCCTTCCTCGGACCGCGGCGCGGCTTAGTCACTACGGCCATGCGGGTCGCCCACCGCGACAGCTCCGCCTTCGCCAGGGCCGCGGCCATGACCCGGTCGGCCGCCGGCGGTGTGGCGGAGTTCCGCAAGTGGGCCAGAACGCACTGTGATGTGGCCCAGTTGCTCGGCGCCCGTATGGGCCTGACCGGCCCGATCCAGCACGCGCTCGGGCACCTGTACGAGCGCTGGGACGGCCGGGGGATGCCGGGTGAGCTGCGCGGCGACAAGATCCCGCAGGCTGTCCGGATCATGCAGGTAGCCCAGGACGCAGACATGGCCTGGCAAGCCGGCGGCCCGTCGCTGGCTAGCCGCGTCGTGTCGAGGCGGGCGGGCACCGGCCTGGACCCGCAGGCGGCCGCGGCCTTTGCCGCGCTGAACGGCGAGGCCTTCGCCGGCCTGGACCAGCCGTCGGTGTGGGACGACGCGATCGCGGCCGAACCAGGCCCGCAGCCGGTCGTGACCGGCGACCGGATCGATGCCTGCTTGTCCGCGGTCGCCGATTTCGCCGACCTCAAGAGCATGTGGACGATAGGACACTCACGCGGCGTGGCCGACCTCTGCGCCCGGGCAGGCGCCATCGCCGACCTCCCGGCGCAGGATGTGCGGCTGCTGCGCCAGGCCGCCCTCGTGCACGACATCGGCCGGGTCTCGGTCCCGCTCCGGGTCTGGGCCAAGCCCGGCCCGCTGTCCAGAGACGAGCGTGAGCAGGTACGGCTGCACGCCTACCACAGCGAGCGCGTGCTTGACGTCCCCGACGGGTTCCGCCCCCTGGCCCGGCTGGCGGGCTCGCACGGCGAGCGGTGCGACGGGTCCGGCTATCACAAGGGCAGCCGCGCGGCCGACCTGCCGCGCACCGCCTGGCTGCTCGCCGCGGCCGACTGTTATCACGCCATGCGCGAGCACCGCCCGCACCGGCCCGCGCTGTCGGCCAGCGCCGCCGCGAACGAGCTAAGCCGTGAGGCACACGCCGGACTCCTGGCGCCGGAGGCCGCGAACGCCGTCCTGGCGGCGGCCGGGCAGGCCCGGCCAGCCGCACCGCGTCCCGCCGGCCTGTCCGAGCGCGAACGCGAGGTACTCGTCCTGCTGGCCCGCGGGCTCGCGACCAAGCAGGTGGCCCGCCAGCTCGGCATCTCCCCGAAAACCTGCGACCACCACATCCAGCGGATATACGGCAAGGCCGGAGTCTCCACGCGGGCCGGGGCAACGCTGTTCGCCCTCGAACACGGGCTGATCAGCCCTGCGCCCGACTACCGGCCGGGTACCGCCGCCGGCTAGGCGCGTCCGGATGTGGCGAGCCGATGGCCCTGATTCCTGAGACGCTGACGAAGCGGGCCGACCGGCCGCGGCAAGCTCGCCTGACGCCAAGGAGGTAGGACCGATGCCGACGACGCGGGAGAAGCGCCAAGCCTTCCGCAGGCTCCATGAATCCGGCTGCTTTGTGATCCCGAACCCGCCAGACCTCGGAACGGCGCGCTACCTGCAGCATCTCGGCTTCAAGGCGCTAGCCACCACCAGCGGCGGCTTCGCCTTCTCCAGGGGATTGCCCGACGGCGCGGTGCCACGCGACCTGATGCTCGCCCACATCGCCGAGATCGTCGCGTCGACCGACCTGCCGGTGAACGCTGACTTCCTCAACGGCTACGGCGCCGATGCGCAGGAGGTCGCGCAGAGCGTCAGGCTCTGCGTCGAGACCGGAGTCGCTGGGGTGTCGGTCGAGGACTCGACCGGCCCGCGGCGGCCGCAGTACGCGATCGACGTCGCGGTAGAGCGGATCCGGGCGGCGCGGCAGGCGATCGACGAGAGCGGCACCGACACGATGCTCATCGGCCGGGCCGAGAACTACTTCGGCGGGAACCGGGATCTCGCCGAGACGACCGAGCGGATCAAGGCGTATGCCGCGGCCGGGGCTGACTGCCTGTACGCGCCGGGGGTCAGCACGCCGGACGAGATCACCGCGATCGTCGAGGCGGCCGCGCCCAAACCGGTCAACGTCGTCGTCACCAGTCCCGACCTCACGATCAGCGACCTGGCCGCCCTGGGAGTGCGCCGGATCAGCATCGGCGGCATGCTCGCGCTCGCTGGCTGGGCCGGCATGGCTCGGGCCCTGGCGCCGCTGACCGAGAGCGGAAGCTTCGCCGGGTTCAGTTCCGTGCGGGACGCACCGAACCTCGGCGCGTTGTTCAGCCAGGCCTAACGCGGACTCGCCCTGCGCTTCCGGCGTGGCTGACCGGGTATGGAGTGATCTGGGCGAGCGGAGCCTCGCCGAGGCTCAGTCAGACGGAGGGATGGCCATGGCAGCAAGGGTCGCGTTCGCCATCGGAACCGAGGTTAGCTGCGTGGACGGGATCTGCGGACGGCTGACCCGCGTCGTCGTGGACCCGGTCGCCAAAGCCGTCACCGACCTGGTGGTCGAGCCAGAGGATCGGGCTGGCCTGGCCCGCCTCGTCCCGGTCGAGCTGGCCGTCCCGCTCGGTGGCGGCGCGGACGGGATCCGGCTGAACTGCACGCTCGCGCAGTTCACGCGGTTCGATTCCGCCGAAGAGACGCAATTCATCCCAGGGACGCGAGGCTACGAGATCTACGGCCCCGAGCAGGTGCTGGCCTGGCCTTATTACCGGCTCGGCGACACAGTCATGAACCCGGACGCCGAGGGCAAGTTCTCCCAGACGGTAACCGTCGATACCGTGCCCCTGGGCGAGGTCGACGTTCGCCGCGGCGAGCATGTTCACGCCACCGACGGGAGCATCGGTCAGGTCCAGGGCCTCGTCGTGGATCCGGCGGGCGAGCAGGTGACTCACGTGCTCTTGGCCGAAGGGCACCTGTGGGGGCGCAAGCAGGTCGCGATCCCGATCAGCGCGGTGACCGGGGTCGACGACCAGGGAATTAGCCTGAACATCGCGAAGCAGGAAGTACAGGACCTGCCGCCAGTCAGCATCGCCGACCTTTAGGCCCGCGCGGTTAAGCCGCTCGCGGGAAGCGTCATCACGAGGATGTCGGCAACGCTCCCGGCATCGCCGGGCTCGCGCGTGCGCGCGACCTTCCGCCAGCCCCAGCCCTGGAAGGCTTGCTGAGCCGCCGTCGCGGCGGGCGCCACGACCAGCGTGGCACGCTCCTCCGATCGCCCGCGCAGGATGAGGTCGTGCAGGGTCCGGCCGATGCCCTGACGGCGCCACGACGGTCGCACCAGCAACTCAACCAGGGCGAACGTGCGCCCGGGGTGCTCGGCGGTCACATCGTCAGGCACCGTCGTGGTCAGGTCCCGCCACCACGAGGTGGAGGGGCGCAGCGGCAGGCCGGCGGCGTAACCGACCAGGTAACCCCCGTGCAGCGCTTCGGCCAGGACGAAGCCTGGCTGGCGGGACTGAACCAGGAATCGGTCGGCGAACTGGACCGCGTCAGCTTCGCGCCGGTACGGCGGGTCGCCATAGACTTGCGCGTGGATGGCCTGCAGCTCGGCGACGTGCTCGGGAGGCTGCCGGCCCTCCAGCAGCCTGAAGGTGACGTCGGTCGAGCTCACGATCTGACGGTATAGGCATAACCAGATGGGTACTCGATCAGCGTGAGCCCTGACGAACCGGTCGCAGACGACTGGATGGACCCCGAGCTAGCCACCCTGACCAGGGACCGCTTCTTCGATCTGCACTGGCTCTACGAGCGCAAGTTTGACGGCGAGCGCTGCATCTCCTACCGCAGTACTGCCTACTCTGGCGGCCAGTCGGTGCGGCTGATGACTCGCAACCGGCAGGTAGTCAGCGGCACCTATCCGGAGATTGCCGCGGCGCTTGAGGCCCAGGCGGTCACGGACTTCGTCATCGATGGCGAGATCGTGGCCATGCACGACGGCGCGACTAGCTTCAGCCGGTTGCAGCAGCGCCTGGGCGTGAGGAATCCGCCGCCGCAGCTGATCCGGTCGGTCCCCGTGGTCTACTTCGTGTTCGACGTCTTGCGAGCCGAGGGTCGTGACGTCCGCCCACTGCCGTTGCTTGATCGGAAAAAGGTGCTGAAGCAGCTGGTGTCCTTTGGCGGGCCGCTGAAGCACACGGTCTATCGCAGCCGGAACGCGGAGGCCTACTGGGAGGAGGCACAGCGCAGCGGCTGGGAGGGCCTGATCGCCAAGCGCGCCGACTCGCCTTATGTCGCCGGCCGCAGCCGGGACTGGCTGAAGTTCAAGGCCGAGAACAACCAGGAGTTCGTGATTGCCGGCTTCACCGACCCGCAGGGCAGCCGATCTGGCTTCGGCGCCCTGCTCATCGGTTACTACGACGAGCAGGGCAAGCTCGTGTACGCGGGCAAGGTGGGCACCGGGTTTGATCAGGCCACGCTGGCGAGCCTGCACGCCGCGCTAGCCCGCCTCGAGCAGCCGGCATCTCCATTCGACCGCGGAGCCATTCCGAGAAAGGGCGTGCACTGGGTGCAGCCCAAGCTCGTCGGCCAGGTCGGGTTCTCCGAGTGGACCACCGCCGGGGAGTTGCGGCATCCGCGCTACCTGGGCCTGCGCGACGACAAGGACCCTGGGTCGGTTACCAGGGAGCGGCCGTCGCCCGCGCCAGGGGACTGAATGTCAGAGGCAGGCGATACGGTTAGCCGCGTCGCCGCTCGACCGCCGGTCTGAAGAAAGTTGAGGTCAAGCCGTGAAGGTTGGCCTGCTTGTGTACACCGTGAACGACCGCGAGCACAACCGCAAGCGTTCCTATGCCTCCATCCGCGCCATCACGCAACAGGCGGAGGCTGATGGCTTCGACAGCATCTGGCTCGCCGACCACCTGCTCTACCGCGATCCGGGCGAACCGACCCACGGTATATGGGAGTCGTGGACGGTGCTGTCGGCCCTGGCCGAGGCGACGGACCGGATCCACCTCGGCCCGCTGGTGCTGTGCAACTCCATGCGGAACCCGGCGGTCCTGGCGAAGATGGCGACCGCTCTCGATGAGGTCAGCGACGGGCGCCTGATCCTCGGCGTCGGCGCGGGCTGGAACGAGCCGGAGTACCAGGCGTTCGGCATGCCGTTCGACCATCTCGTGAGCCGCTTCGAAGAAGCCCTGCAGATACTGCGGCCGCTGGTGCGCGAGGGGCACGTCGATTTCAGCGGACGTTACTACCAGGCGCGGGACTGCGACGACGCGCCGCGGGGCCCGCGGGCACAGGGCCCGCCGCTGCTGGTCGGCGGCGAAGGTCCGCGCATGCTCAGGCTGGCCGCCAGGTACGCCGACCTGTGGAACACCGGCTACATGGGCCAGCCGGAAACGATGGCTGAGCCGCTGGCCAGGATTCAGGCCGCCTGCCGCGAGGTCGGGCGGGACCCGGCGACGCTCGGTGTCACGGCGCTGATCGGCATGTGGTTCCCCGACCTCCGGCCCGACCAGCCCAAGGCCTTCGACAAGCCGCTGACCGGCAGTCCCGAGGAGATCGCGGCGGCCCTGCTCGGATACCAAGAACTCGGGGTGGAGCACGTCATGTTCCAGACCGCGCCCTACACCGAGGAGACCCAGCGACGCCTGACCGAGGCGCTTGCGCTCTATCGCGACAAGAGCAAGCAGTAATCCACCTACGTGGTGCTGGGGGCGGCCGGCGCGGCCTGCGACACGTCGGCATGGGCGCGGGCGGCCAGCAGGACGATTTCGATCACGGTGTCGACCGGCATCGCCGTGGAGTCGATCACCAGGTGATACAGGGATGGGTCGGCCGGGTCGGTACGGTACAGGCGCCGGACGTAGGCGGTGCGGGCCTTGTCCGCAGCCTGCAGGCGTGCCCTGGCCTGGTCTTCGGTGATGCTCTCGATCTCGGCGCCCATGACGATCCGGTGGTCGGGCGGACCGTCGAGCCGCACGTGGAACCCGCGGTCCTTGCCGAGCACGACCGCTGCCGCCCGGCCCAGGATCACCCCGCCGCCACCGGCAGCCAGCAGGCGGTGGATGCCAGCCTCGCCGTGGGACCGCAGGTGCCCGTCCTGATGGTGGCTTGATGGCGGCGACTGGGTCGGCCCGGCCGGGACCGCCTGGGTGAGGGCGGCGAGCAGCCGGTGGACCGGAGTGGCCTTGACCTCCTCCTCAGTTAGCTGTTCGTCGCAAGGTCCCGGCTTGGCAACGTGGCCCTCCGACGTGGTGACGCGCTGCAGGAAGGGCAGTCCCAGCCGGTCGGCCACAGCCGGGGCGACGACGCTGCCGCCGGCGCCATAGGAGGCCGACACGGTGATCAACTGCGGGACGGGCTCGGTGGTCACGTGCGCTCATCTCCTCTTGGTCACGCGGCGGCCGGGGCGACGTGGCCGGCGGTCGGCGCCAGGGTGCCAGAAGGCAGCACCAGTCCGCAGACGACCGCGGCGCCGGCCAGGATGCCGGCCGACACCCAGAACGCGACGACGTAGCTGTGCACCGCCGCGCCGGCCAGCGCCAGCGGGCTGTGCGCGTGGGCCAGCAGGTAGCTGGCCAGGGCACTGGCGGCGATCGTGTTGAGCAGCGCCGTGCCGATAGACCCGCCGATCTGCTGGTTGGTGTTCACCATCGCCGAGGCGACGCCGGCATCTGCGGCGCCGGCGCCGTAGGTGGCCGTGTTCATCGCGCAGCCGAATACCATGCCGAGGCCGAGCCCGGTCAGCACCAAGCTGAGCAAGATCGTCTCCGGGTAGCTGGTATGGAATCCGAGTTGGGTGGCCAGGAAGACCTGGCCGCCGGCCGCGATGACCAGGCCGACCGGGACCAGCCGCCGGGGGCCGACCCGCTGCATCAGGAACCCGCTAGACGTCGTAGACGACGCCATCAGCGCGGCGATCATCGGCAGGAACGCCAGGCCGGTCTTGACCGGCGAGTAGCTCAGCGTCAGCTGCAGGTAATAGGTCAGGAACAGGAAGATCCCGAACATGCCCATGGCCGACAGCCCGATGGCGAGGTAAGCGCCGCCGCGGAAGCGGCTCAGCACGATCCGCAGCGGCAGCAGCGCATGCGGGACACGCCGCTCGGCCAGGACGAACGCGGCCAGCAGGACCACGCCCGCCGAGAGGAGGGCATCGGTCTCCGGCGCGCTCCAGCTCTTGGTCTCGGCCTCGGACAGCCCGTAGACCACGCCCACCAATCCGGCCACCACCAGGACCGCCCCTAGCCAGTCGATCTGCTGGCCCGGACCGGGCGGCCGCCTCGGCAGCAGCCGCACCGCGCCGGTGACCGCGACGACAGCCAGGATGACGTTGATGTACAGGCACCACCGCCAGGTCAGGTACTCGGTCAGCACACCGCCAAGCAGCAGCCCCACCGCACCGCCAGCCCCGGCGATGGCGCCGTAGACGCCGAACGCCTTGCCGCGCTCGTTCGGGTCGGTGAACGTTGTCGTCAGCGTCGACAGCGCGGCGGGAGCCAGCATCGCGCCGAAGGCGCCCTGCGCACCGCGGCCGATCACCAGCATCGCGAATCCGGTCGCCGCTCCGCCCAGCGCCGAGGCCGAGGCAAAGCCGATCAGGCCGATGATCAGCATCCGCCGCCGGCCGACCAGATCCGAGAGCCGGCCGCCGAGCAGGAGCAGCCCGCCGAAGGCCAGCGAATACGCGGTCACGACCCACTGCCGGTCGGCGTTGGAGAACACCAGCGCACGCTGGGCCGACGGCAGCGCGATGTTCACCACCGTGGCGTCCAGCACCACCATCAGCTGGGCCAGCCCGACCACACCGAGAACCCACCAGCGCCTGGCTGAATCCGTTGCCACGTGAGAGGGCACGGCCACTGCCGGTACGGCAACTTCGGCCGGACTCACGCCCTGGGCCTCCGAGTGCGTCATTCACAAAGCGTACGTCGGCGCAGAAAGCTTCACGAAGATCCTTTGCGCACGGTCTGTGCCATCTCCTGGGGGCAACCCGGGCCCGCGCAGCGTGGGACGCGCTGGCCCGGGACACGCTTCGTTCCCTTTCTGGCCTATGCGGCGGGGATGAACTCGTAGGTGAGGAAGACAAGGTTCTCGCCCATGGCCCTGGCATCGACCAGGCGCGCCGGCTTCTTGTCGCTGGTCGCTCCGAACAGGCGCTCGCCCGCTCCGAGCACGACCGGGAAGACGACCAGCCGCAGCTCGTCGACCAGGTCATGCTCCAGCAGCGTGCGCGCGAGCTGATAGCTCGCGTAGACGAGAATCTCGCCGTCCACGGCCTCCTTCAGTTTCAAGACCTCGGCCGCCACGTCACCCTTGAGGACCGTCGCGTTGCTCCAGCGGGGATGATCGGCCGCCGAGGACACGACGTACTTGGGCATGCCGTTCAGCTTGTCGGCCCATTCGCCGCTGCGCGACAGCCACCGCGCGGCGAACCACTCATCGCTCCGCCGGCCAAGCAGGAGGGCGTCGGCGCCGAGCGCCTCCGCGGTCTCGACCCTGGCCCATTCTTCGAGGTCCCTGCCCCCGAATTGGCCGAACCAGCCGCCAAGCCTGAAGCCCTCCTGGCCATCGGGGTCCTGGACGACTCCGTCAAGCGTCACGTTCGTCGTGATCACGATCTTTCCCATCGCTGTGCTCCTTCGGCTGGTGTTGTTACCGTCGCTCGTGCAGACACGGCGCGGCCGTGAAACTGGGCGGCCCCAGACCGCCCAGTTCGCCGCCCGGCCGGTGTCTATACGGGGGTTGGAGGCAGCGCGGCGGCAGGAAAGGAGACCCGACGGTGGGGACAGGCGACCTGATGGCGAGGGCGCGCTCCGGCAACGGCGATGCGTTCGACGAGCTGACCCGGCCGTACCGCCGGGAGCTTCAGGTCCACTGCTACCGGATGCTCGGATCGTTCCAGGATGCGGAGGACGCGGTCCAGGACACCCTGCTCAGCGCCTGGCAAGGCCTGGCCGGTTTTGAGGGACGCTCCTCGCTGCGGACCTGGCTGTACCGGATCGCCACCAACCAGTGCCTGAACGCCCGTCGCTCGGCCAGCCGCCGCCCGGTTAAGGAGTGGGACGTGCCTGGTGTTGAACCGCCCGAGCCGACCCGGCTCGGGGACATCGCGTGGCTCCAGCCGTATCCCGACGCGCTGCTTGAGGGCGCGCCCGAGATGCCGCCAGGCCCTGAGGCCCGCTACGAGCAGACCGAGGCCATCTCGCTGGCGTTCGTTACCGCTCTCCAGGTCCTGCCGCCGCGCCAGGTGGCCGTTCTCGTGCTGCGCGACGTCCTCGGGTTTCCTGCCGCCGAGGTTGCCGGGATGCTGGACTCGACCGTCGAGTCGGTCAACAGCGCGCTCAAGCGGGCCCGCGCGAGCCTGCAGCAACGGCTACCCTCCCTCGGTGAACGCCGTCGCGCGCACGCCGATGACTCGGCGGGCGAGGGCGCCATCGCGGCCAGGTTCGCCGCGGCCTATGAGGCCGCCGACCTCGACGCTCTCATTGCCCTCCTGACTGACGACGTCTTCGTGTCGATGCCGCCGATCGCCTTCGAGTACGAGGGGCGCGAGGCGGCGGCCCGCTTCTTCGCCAGCATCTTCGGCTCGGGACGGCAGTTCTCACTGGTGCCGACGC
>Ga0335075_10012970_pt1 | contig 12567 bp, 13 predicted proteins | sample Lox_Sample_24_FD_206723 | JGI IMG/M metagenome (GOLD analysis project Ga0335075, IMG submission 206723) | Soil microbial communities from Loxahatchee National Wildlife Refuge, Florida, United States - Lox_Sample_2.4 | ecosystem: Environmental > Terrestrial > Soil > Wetlands | place: USA... | reverse complement strand
ATGAACTCTGCTCGAAGTTACGCAACCTCTGGAGCTGGTCATGGCGTGGCTTTGCCGCAGGCTTAAGGGCATCGAGAAATCCACCGGAACGAGACATTACTGACTCCAACAGACAGTCAGCTGAGAGCGGTCGGGTCCAAGTGGTGCGTGCGGACGTTGACCTTCACCTTCGAGATGGCAATAGCGCCGACAGTGGCTGCTCAGTCTTCTGAGCATGTAATCAGTCAGGCAGTATTTCTAACAGTCGTTGTGGATTCAAGTACCCCGGCCTGGGACGAGTTATTCATATATGGACTCTCATCAGAACAGTCTTCCAGATGTCAAGTCCCGCAAAGATACCAAAGGCAGCTATTCTCAGTCTCTGAATCTCTCTCGTATAAGCTGATACAACGTTCAGCAACCTCGTGTGTCTTGCGTCCTCTACTCTTCAGCCACATCCTATGCGTCTCCCATCGTCAAAGACATATATTTCACACGCAATCAGGACGCCGGAAGTGTCTTCAAGACGCTTTCGGGTCCTATACAAGGTCCCATTGCCCGAAATCTTCCAGACGGTGGTAGTGCTGCCCTAGAAGGTCTGGTACGAGCCGTAGAGGTGATCAATTTTGCTTCGCATATACTCACTAGACAGGCGTTTACAATCTTCCTCTGGTTATAGCATTTGGATCTTATGGAAGAACTCGAGCCACAATCATCGAGCAGCCCAAGACACGTATTCCTCATAACAGCATCTCCTCCTGATGCCAGTCAACGACCACTGTGGAATAATTGCGAAAAATTTGATAATTTTGGCTGGAAGCAGTGCGAAGAGTGGCTGCGCCAGGTCAGTCTCCAGTTCCTTGAGCCAATTTTGCTAGTCTCAACGCTTGTGTAACAGCGGTCCATTGCGTTGACGCTGGTGGCCACACGATTACCTGCGCATCCAACATACACCTCTTTATATGCCGGTCTCAATTCCGGCCCAGTTGATCCGATTCCGCCCACCGGCCCAATCAGGATTTACATCTCACGAGCGCTACGGGAGAGAATGCGGATACCACCCAACCAAAACCCAAACCAACCCATTGCCAGTACTGTCTCAGCCTCCCATTCGTCGCCTGCTATTGCAACAAGCAGTCCCGTTGCAAATGCCGCGTCACCAAATGCAGATCGCAAGCGAAAGGCCTCAGAGAATGCGCAAGAAAGTCCCCGTCGTGCAAAGTTCCCTCCTGGAATAGCAGGAGATACCCCAGCCACAAGCACGCCCCCACCGGGCTCCGGGAGTACCCCTGCAGGCGTTCAACCATCAAATGGATCGCCTTTAAGATCTGGGCCAGTGACAGGCGTGCGATCGACGACGGCCGTTGGCGCCACTCAAGTCAAGATGGAAACGCATCAGCCCATAATGCCTAACCAGCCGGCTGCCAACTCTGGCACACAGATAGCAAATGCAGGACCTGGTCGTGAAGGTCAACCAATGCTTCGTAGTCAAGGGAACAACCCACTTCAACCTGGTTCGCAAACGCTCTCCCCACTCCAAATAACCAATCCTAACATCCCGTTACAAGCAAACCTTCCATCAGGAGCCAATATTAACAATATGGCTCGACCGATAGTAACGAGTACCGCAACTACTGGCCCGATGGAAGGCGTGTTGTTTCAAAATAATCCACAAATCGAACGCTTCCTTTCCTCCTCATTGGAGTCACAAAAGGACAGTATAATGAAGCTACAGGGTAGGTTAGGTATGTATTCAGACGACATTCTTCCCCCTTCTGGCAATATCTAACACCATTCGGTTCTACAGAAGAGCACCAGCGGACCATTCTGCAACTGCAAGCCGAAAATCGGCATCCGGAAGCGAAGGAACGCATGGCTCAACGTGACAAAGTCGCGGACTTTATTGCGCTACTTCTACAGGCACAGAAAGCGAAGCAGACGCAAGGAACCACCCAGCAAAATCCAGGAATAAATGTCCCGTTGTCGGGAGCAGCCCCATCTGTATCCCAGAACCCCGGCGGGCCGATGGCTGTACCATCGAGGCAGCCTTTCTCATCGACCAATGCCAACAGTGTTAGCGATGGAATCATCCCGACTACTAGCATCAACCTCAACCCTGCCGCCAATACTGCATCTGGCTCTCGGCTGTCGCAGAATCCAATTTCGCAGCAGCAGAAGTTTCTGTGGAGAGGCGGTCTCAGCATCACAGGCCAAGACGGCCGTCGTGCTACTCCGGAACTCCTCGTGTATCTAAGTGCAATGAAAGCGTCTCCTCAACAGTCAGTACAGTTTTTTTAGGGCCGAAAAAGTAGGCTCATCTTACCTCCAAAGGCAAGAGGCTCTCTCTGCATGGCCCTCAAAGATATTCATGACACCGATACGACAAGGCACACCTCCGGACAAGCTTGTCGCTTGGTTGGGACAAAATATGCCGGAAGGGCTGTTTACTGTCCGTGCAATCCAGCTAGAACATTGGCCAGCTGCTCAACGGGTGAGCAAACATCAATAAAGTGTGCTTTTGGGTGTCCCCCGCGTCTAATCGAGTTTTAACAGATTGTAGAAAACACATCAGTGATCCAGGAAGGCATAAGGAAATTCATGATGGCTCAAAACGCCATCATCACGAATAAACTAGTGAGTATAGCTCCCACCACTCTGAGTCCCCTGTTCCTCAACCACGACCTTCGCCTGTTACAGGTTCTGCATGGCACAATTGACCTGACTACTGGTGGAACGACCACCCTCATCCTGATTCATACACCTGCCGCTCCCATCGGCACCGAGCCACAAATCGCCATTGCACGCTACACTACTGCTCCAAATTTGAGCACACTACCAGGAGTTCCTCTCTCATCTCCGGCAAATAGTGGCAGTGCCCCAGCCCCAGGCACTTGGGGACTTCACCCTCCTTCCACCTTGCCTGTCGTACCACCTAGTATGTTCCCCACTGGTATGGCAGGTGCGGTCCCCGGAATCCAATTTGTTAACCCTTCTATCGGAGGGAATACCGTTGCTGTCGGTCGTGGGCCAAGGTTCGCCACTACCAGTCGTCCCGGCCCGATGATTACGGCGACCGGCATTCCAGGAGGAAATAACCAACAACAGCTTGTCAATTCGCTTATGAATATTGGGGGGGCAAATATGTTGAACAGTTTTGGTGGCGCCAACAACCTTGATATCAATACTCTCATGAAAAACCCGGAGCTTGTGGCTCACTTAGCCCGTTATAGGCAGCCACAACAGCAGCAGCAACAACAACAGCAAATGGGACTGGGGATGTCTACTGGTGGGGTGATGGGTAATTCTGGAATTGTAAACGGTGCAGCCAACGCAAATGGTTTGGCAAGTACTGCTATATCTAGCGCGGCTCTACTCGATAGAATAACCAGCCAAGCTCTTGACCGGAATCCCAATGCGGGGGCTCCCGGAAATAATGCCTTTGGATCGGCCGCGGCTTCTGCTCTGGCGAGACAGCAGTTTCTCAACAGTCTGTCCGCCCACAGCACTGCGGTTGGCGCAATGAACGCCAATAACGCCGCCGCAAACAACGTAAGTAACCCGGGTTTCAATCAAGGCAACACTCTAGGCTACTCCCTGGGGGGTGGCATCACTAGGCCAGGTGGTCCAACAGGGATTCAAAACCTAGGCATGAATACAACTATGGGGGCTACAGACGGAGATTTACTCAGAAGAGTTGGTGCCTTCGCCAATCAGAGAAGGATTTCGCAGCAGGATGCTCTCAGGGCTATCATGAACTTCGGCATGAGTGTGCAGCAACAGCAAGGCTGGAATAGTGGTGCGTCTGGGTCCGGAGGATGAGCACACATGACGCCACGCCCTTGCAAAGGGGAGACTCGGCCGTCCTATGATCCACGTTACTCGCGTGCACACCTTTTATTACAGGGGAGTGAGCAAGTCCTCTCCTTCCTATGCGGATCCCCGGTGTCTCTTCTATATACTTTGCAACGAATCCCGGACTTTATCCAACCCCTTGCTCAGCGCCCAGATTATTAATAACCATCAGAGCCTTTGAGCATCATACACCCGACCGGCGCACTGTGCTACCTACCACCATCAACTCCTCTTTGTCGTATCGAATTACCCCCTAATTATTGGACTTTTTTGTAACATGTTGTCTCATTAGCATCGTGCTTTATGTATCAAAGTTCTAAATAAATCCCCGACTAGCCCTTGGGTGGCTAAAACTGCTGTTTCGCAAGAGGTTCGTGAATCCCAGAGACTTTATGATCTGCTAAGTTTGGGCGCGATTCATATACTGTTATGATTGGCTGGTTTGTCACCTAAGGGCGGCCACCAATTGGTCAATCAGTTCGTGGAAGGATACGCACACATTTACCTTTTGGAACGACCCAGTGAATCCCAAGTAGTAAAGTCGAGCGCTCTCAGCTCCTTGCGCGCCTGGTATGAAGAGTGTTAAGCTCCTCACGTTTGAGAACTTGGCAGGCCTGCAACTTTCAGTCAGCACTATGGACCGAACTAAATGGAGATTTACCGAAGCTGGTATTCTCCTACTTCTCGTGAGATTGGAACTTCGAACTCTTGAGTGGGAGTTTTGTTTGCGGCATCATCAAAGTCTAGATTGTCCTCGTTCACGAACTAGAAAGCGTGAGAATAGATATGTACGGTATAGCTCATGCTTAGCAGCATGCTCTTACCAGTTTTATCTTCGACGCCGTTTGCTCGCCTGGGCCAGATTTGACGAGCATGGAAAGTAACTTTGCAGACGAATCTGCAAACGGGATTCTGATCATCATCTCTGGACCGATATCTGCATCCGACTCGAGGTACTATAAGAGGGTCCACAGAAATCAGAATCCGGCAGTCCCTAATGGTATGCGATCCGACTCACCACAGTCTCATCGTTTCTGTCCTCCCAGGGCTTGAGGATGTTGTTTTGCTGAACTACGTTCAGAGCGAGGACATTTTGGTGATCAAGAATGCGGTAAAGCGTCTCTCGAGGAATGTCTTCCATGCGGGCATCATGCGAATGCGAGTGTTCGCCATGTCCATGTCCATCGTGCTCATTGTGACAGCCGTGATTTCCTGACCCTGACATAGTCTAAGAATAAGTCTGGATTTGCCAAGAGTGTACGCCACCAATAAGGCAGGAGAGAATTGTTCACCACCAGGCCATGTTTTTTACTGGCTTCTACCTCTTTTTTACCATCTTGAAACGTGAGAATACATTCATTTGTCTCTGATAAGCTGGGCTCCCAATGTACAACAAGCACACGAATCGAAATGGAGAATATAACGGTCATGTCCACATATCGTAGAAGCACACTACGCTTTGCTAGACTCGTAGTATCTCTTTGTGCTTGTCGATATTATCACTCGAAAGGATGTCCCTTCGCTTCCTGGTTGTGGTTGCACTCGGGGAGTGACCAGGTGGCTTTGGCTGTGTTTTCATAACCGACGTGGATAGTCTCCGGGGACGTGGTGGCAAACCTAAGCCAACCAGTCTTAGTTTGGTCGGTGGAATCGCCAATGGGGGTGTTGGCTGCTCTGGATCGGCTGGCAGCTTTGGCTCCTCGTGAGCAATGACATCTTTAACATTATCCGGGCTCGGATGGGCGGGAGGGTCACGCTCGAAGATCGCGCCAGAGGGCAAAGTGGTCATGCACTCGAAGGCACTGCGGCCTACGTCCAGTGGACTTCTGATGGTCAAATATTGATCCGAGAGTATATTAGTGATGCAGAGGTCCATATCAGGCGCTGTCTTTTCAAACGGCTCCCAAAGCTCTTGACACCGTCGCAGACAATTGACGGCTTTTAGCTCCCGTTCTCGAATCTCTTTCATATCGATCTGTCCGCCAACCAATGGTATAGTTCGTTTGCTCCACTCTGTGACTCGGTTCCGAGCAGAAGTGTTAAAAGATTGGGTTGCCGTCCTTGAAATAATCCGATTATGCGAGGATGAGCTGAATTGCGAAATTTCCAGTGTACTGTCTTGCCTTGAAAGACGCAGTCGTATCGTAGGCTCTGAATCGCTCAGAAACTCTCCAGAAGAATGACAAGGAACTGTCATCTCAACATCTGGTAAGGGTAGGTTCGACATCATTGTGAATTTGGAACTCGAGAGACTGAGTGTAACCTGTCCCCGGCATTGGTATGAAGTTTTCCATCGCGCCATGATTACGCACCATCGGCGTCCTTCTCTTGACGGCTTGAAGGTATTTTGCAGCAAAATCATATATTTTCCTAAACTCCAATGGTAACTTGCACAGGTCCCAGCTAGAAAGCGGTTCTTGGAGTACACACGGCCCGTTGAGGTGAGGGGTCGGGTATATATCGATCTAGAAGATTTTAGATGTGCGACTTTATTTGCAGGGCTGGGACGGAATATACTTTTGTGCCTTCAGAGCGCACTACCAAAACAACCCCGCCTCTGTGACCCTTTATGCGCTCGCCTTCCCTAAAGTCCAATACGACAGAACCAGATTTTTGAATTATAATCGTACCATGAGGTGTCCTGAAAGTTTGGGGAGGAAGGGCCCCTACGGTGAGGAGAAGACGAGGCAGGCCGGTGTCTCTCTGGGCCGGCAGAGGGGACCTGGACATTATGTTCGCGCTTGAGAGAATCAAGTTCCTTTCTTCCGTTGCAGGTTTTATCAAGCCTGGTATGTGAGTATTGGCTGAGTACGGAACAGACCGGCGTTGTGCTTTCGAGTGGGATGCTACACCAACGTCAGTGCGTTCGGGACCTGCAGCTAGGCTCCTTGAGATGGATGCGATTTCCTCATTTTGAGGAATGATCGAGAGCCTCGCTGGAGATGCTTTGGGGGATATCAGGACGACGGATGGCTTCGGCGGCGCATTCACAGGGCCGAAGAGGATTCCTCCATGACACCCTTCATTGCTTGTGAACCTGGCGTGTCTACGACGTCTGGAGCTAAGAAAATCAGACAAAGTCTCAGTTGGCAATGCTGGATTAAAGAACGGGTGAGATGGGACCCGATGGAGCGATGTTCTATGCGCAGCATCCTAGGAAGCATTATTTCTAGGGTCACGAGTGAACCATAATGCTTACTGCTTGCGTCAGCCCATCAACAAGATCACGGAGCTCATATGTGGCGCCCTCCGGAAGGCTTTGATTCCACAACCCATCATCTTGCTGCATGCCTATTAGTTTAGGACGGGGTCTCACGCTGCTAATAACGTACTAGGGATCCACTCGATAAGAGTACGCACAACTGTCCAAGAGACCAAACATCCGCGGCTGGGCCAAAACCTTCTTTTGTTATGAGCTCAGGTGCAGAGAAAAGTGACTTTTGAGGATGTATTGGCGTGTTTTCCGTGATAAGTAGACCGTCGACATAGCCTCCGCGAGGGAATAGAGATACTTTGGAACCAAATCTACGAGAGTAACGAAAGCCACCCAGTTTCTGAAAGGGGACTGAGTCACTCAATTCAATGAACTCGTTGTATGACGAAGCCTACCACCCTGTAGTCCGAGGAAATGAAGATATTACTGGGATTCACATTAAGATGAAGAATATTCTCTTTATGCATGTATAGTAAGGCCTTGATGATAGGGTGAAGAACGCCGCGTAACTGTGGTTCATTCATTGCAGAGACCTCTTGCGGCTCCCCGTTCTTGGACAAAGAGATCCACTCTGACAACGAACCATAAGGACAGTAGTCCAATATTTCGTAAAACGCCGAAGGGGACTCGAACGTAGAGAGCAGAGAGAGGATGTCGGGGTGGTGCAGGTGTCGATGCAGCTCTAATGCGGCATGGTAGCATTTCTGATCGAAATTCGAGACATTGCGGTCCTTCGAGATCTTATCCACACCAGTTTTGAGTGAATTGTTCAGCGGAGACCACGAAAGCTTCACCATTTTGAGGGCAACTCTTCTTCCTTTTAGTCTCCCTCGTCTACATGTTGCGACGCTGATCTTGACATGCGAACCCCGACTAATAGTGGTGCTGATATCATAGTTCTGGGAGGATGTTTAGTTCTGATTACAGCCAGTTCCACATATCACAGGTAAAGTACGATACCTCAATACCATCCATTATAGCTTAAATATTGATAAGAGTTATAAATTCGTCAAACTGGCTGAGCCATGCAGCGGTGGCAGAGAGCAAGTGACCACCACCAATTGAACACGGTGGCCGCAGAAACCATCTGCTTGTTCTCCAAAACAGTGACGGCGCCGACAGGAATCGTTGGAGAGTGAGGCTCTCGGGCAAACTATGGGTACCCACACATACTTTCGTCCTCGTAATCGTAGAGAAACCGCGTAGATAACGAGCCAACTAGCTAAAAGAGTACATCGCCATTATACACGAAAGTTCGACGCACGCCCTACAGGCTAGTGAACACGTCAAAAGGGAAACCGGGACCACCTAAATGAGACATCGATGAGTCATTGCTGCGTCACAGCGGCGCCCAACACAACAAAATTGACAGCGAGATACCAAGGCACTACGATTCCCAGAGTCCAACTGCTCCAGGGTATTCATCCGTTAGTCTTGAAAGTTGACGATCTGTAGTTTAGATCCGTTTGCAACGCGCATCCAGATGTTCATATCCTCATACTGGAAAACGATCAGCGGAGGTCAATAGCAGACCGAACAAGTGCGCACCGCAAGGATGGTGCTCATCAGCTGTGTCTCGGTAAATTGCGCAGCCAATACCCTGGCCCTTATATCAACTATGCTGAGTTCCATTGGTGGCTCCTCTTCATCGTCTTGCGCGTGCCCGTCCACCTCCATCTCCCCATTAGGGCCTCTTCCCATCCGCCTTCTGGTGCCTCTTTGTCTGCGGCCAACACGTGCACCTCCGCCGGGCAACATACCCTTGATGAGTCTGTAAATTTTGCTCATGTCGGATTGATCCCCGGCTCGTTTCTCACTGTCCTCCTCATAAAGAGACTCTTTGCTTGCTTCCATGAGTCTTAGTGCTTCGTCGACATCAAGTATTTCGACTTCGTTGGAGAAGCGGAGCCTCGCATGTGCCTGCGCTAGGCGCAAAACCCCCAGGAGAGTGCGAGCAGTTGTGTAAACATGGGACTTCTTGAGGCCCTCTTCAGAGGCCTGCTGCTTTCGTAGTTTTACATAGGCTGATACAATATATGATGACACAGCTGCAGGGACCGTTGGACGGATTTCCCTAGCCTGTGCGATATAATGTCTATCGGATCCAAGTCAATATCACTCCCAGGCAAATTAATGCTACTGACTTCATGATGAAAGGGTCAACAGGCTCGTACTCTAGCGTGGGGTGCGAGTTGTGCATGTGCACATGTGTAACGTGGTGTGCTAATCTCTCGTCATCCTCCCTTGACGGTCGATCCAAAATCAGGAACATAATATCGAATCTGGATAGTAAAGCGGCGGGTAAATTGATATTCTCGACGGGAGAGAGTTTAGGATTATAGCGTCCATATACGGGATTAGCAGCTGCAAGGACGGAAGTACGAGCATTGAGTGTGGTGGTAATGCCAGCTTTGGAAATCGATATCGTCTGCTGTTCCATGACTTCGTGAATAGCCGTGCGATCTGACTCGTCCATTTTGTCGAACTCATCGATGCAACAGATACCGTTGTCCGCTAAGACTAACGCACCACCCTCTATGAAAGAGATACCATTAGCTCCAGATAAATGCTCAGTGGTAAGGCTGACCTAGCACCATCTCGTCTGTGACAGGATCCCGCATCACTGCAGCAGTGAGACCGACACCAGAGGATCCCTTTCCTGTTGTATAGATACCCCTGGGTGCAATCTTGGTGATGTACTTGAGCAGTTGAGATTTTGCTACCCCCGGATCACCCATCAAGCAAACATTGATGTCGCCACGAATTTTCATCCCATCTCCCATCGCCTTGGTCACTCCACCGACAAGAAGCAAAAGTAGGGCTTTTTTGACATTTTCATGGCCATAGATTTCTGGGGCGATGCTCATGGCTAGCTTCTCATAGATATTTGGGTCCAACTTGAGTTGGTTTAGCCGACGTTGAACTTCCGGGGTGGCCTCCATCGCAGTATATTGTTTCTTCAGTTGTAAGACATCCTGCACCTCGAGGTAGGTGTCGGTAAGGAGGCCAGCCCGAACTGCTTGATAGCCTGTATAGGGGGTCGGAAGATAGATACCCCCAAAGTTCACGATGTCACCAGGGGACACTTGACGGACCATGCTTCCGTACAAGTGAACAGTCATTGAGCGAGGAATATGGCCAACTGGTACTTGGTCGGCCTATGAACAATTAGTCGAGTGTTTATAGATGCTTTTATGCGTAGTCGCCCTACCATCTCTTGTAGCTTCACTTCTTGGAAAGGACTGAAGCGGCAGGCACGTGTCTGCATATGCAATGTGCCTTTTCGTCCATCTCTCAGGCACGTAGTAGGATCAATACAGTCCGTTAGGGGTGTGAATTGCCTATGTGAAATGTCTTGGAAGATTTCTGTCCCACAGCTGTCGCAAGTGTATGCATTGACAAGGAGCAGTGGCTTCACTTCCGATACGCGCGTCACGATACCACGAACAGTAATGAGATGCCCAAGGTGACTACCACGCACATCTCTGACACGCATAGGAGGGTCACTCCTCAGTGGACGGAAGTACAGGTGACTGGGAACGCTGTTAGACAACGATGGCCTTGTTAAACTTAGACATACTAGCGTCTGGTGAGCATAGGGGGAAACATATTTTGTCCATCTTGTCCGTTTGCGATATTCTTCTCGCGACGTTGGTGTATAATCACATCGAGGACGTCGTCGTGATGACTGATATCCTTTGTAGGATTGGGCATTAGTTCGTCGATAACTTCCGAGAAGAGCTGGGTATAGCGTCTCGCGTTTGATCGGATACGGTGGACCAGCCCAGTGGCCGATTTTTCGTGCTGTAGATAGTTAGCATGTAACCCTTGTACATGGGGGTTGGCGCACTTTAACAAGATCCTCGAGCTCAATAACCAATCTCTCTTGTTCTCTATTGGCTATCTTTTGCTGCACAATGCGCGAAAATAAGCCAAAACATGCGACGCGGCGCAAAATTGAACCACCAACGAACCAATTGTTCGAGGTATTTGAGCTCCCTGGTAGCTTCTCCTCCACCTTGCAGGTCCATAGCACCAAATCCTTCGATCACATCCTTGGAAGTCCCTTCAAACTTGCTGAGGAATTGTTGAATCTTCGCTGAGAGGGTGTAGACGCGTGAGTATCCTCAGAAGTCGTGTCAAACGATACCAACGGACCCTTCTCATCGGTATAGTTGACTGGAGAGTCGAATGGGAGGAGAGACATGCCCGGCAACAATGAGGTCGGAGTTCAATTCAAGGTGACACCAGACTCGGTCATGGATAGGTTCGTAAATTGTCAAGAATCTAAAAAAATTAAATAGTAGATATATTGATAAATAATCTTCAGCTTAGATTTTGATCTGCACACGCTTATACTGAAAGATTTGGCAACAAATGTCGGACAAGCCAGCGACCCAGCCGTCCTTGAATCAGGAATAAATCTCTTAGGATCCAGGGTAGAACTAAGGACATCACCAAGATACGAAAGTAGTGCAAGCAATGAGGCTGCAGGGCCCGAAAGAGTGTACATGGTTCGCAATTTAGCAATAAACCTCGGGGGCTCAAACTGATGATAGCCACAGTCGTACTCCAGAGTCCAGTGTCACATTGCTTTCGGAGAACTGGCTCAGCACCTTCCATCCGAACATCTGGAGAGCGTGATTCCAGTCCTACTTGACATGCTTCGAGACATCCCATACATTGACTTTGATCCTAGCTTGAGTTGGTCGGGTCCGGATATTTAACCAATTCTGTGATTGGGTCTCTGAAACTTCCTTGATAGAATGGGCTCTCTCTGACCAGCTGGTTTACTCGACGGTCACCGCCCTGCTCCGGCTGGCAGCGAAGAGCCCGAATGACAAATCCGAAATCATTGACGCGGTGCTCAAACTAGCGTCGGAGATTGTTTCTCAGGTTCAAGAGCAACCTTGTGGGTTCACTGTCGTCTGACCTTCATAGGTTATGTTCACATGCTTCTCTAGTGGTGCCTGTGATCACTCAAGCCTATCCGGCTTTACATGGGCTTTACCGCGCCTTGGTCTCGACTCCATTTAGCTGGACAGTGGCAAACTGGTTACGCCTGTCGGACGCCATCTCGGTTCTGCTCGAGGCAGATGCGATCGATCGTCTGAACAATCTAGTCAGCGACGTTGTTCAACGAGATGACTCAAATGCACATCTCCCCCAAGCGGTGCTTAGTCGCTATGTGAGCAAGGAGCGGCCTCTGTCTGGTTATTTCGCAGTGTGTTGCATCATGGAGATTCAGTGGACAGTACTTGCGCAAACATTGATCCCACCACAAGATGGAAAGACATCAAGATTGGCTACTGTCGATGGAATAGAGGATGCAGCTGCAGCAAATGCTGCATGGAACGCACTCGTCTCAAAGAAGGTGACCACTACAGAACAGTATAAGCAACCGGTTTTGGAGGGCCTCAAAAAAACCTTGGATCGGGCGATGCACTGCTTTGCGGATCTACTGGCTCAGATGGGCGAATTGGACGGGGAACCATCAATGGATACATATGCCTGGGAGACCA
>Ga0335075_10012967_pt1 | contig 12567 bp, 8 predicted proteins | sample Lox_Sample_24_FD_206723 | JGI IMG/M metagenome (GOLD analysis project Ga0335075, IMG submission 206723) | Soil microbial communities from Loxahatchee National Wildlife Refuge, Florida, United States - Lox_Sample_2.4 | ecosystem: Environmental > Terrestrial > Soil > Wetlands | place: USA: Florida... | reverse complement strand
GCGAGCCGCGAAAGCCGCGGGGCCGGAGTCGATCCAGATCTTCGGCGAGCAATTGCGGCCGGCACTTGCACCGGTGACATATCTGACGCCGTCTTCGGGGGATGAGTGGGTGACGTGGTAGCGCGGTTCGTGCTTCCCCACCCTGTCGATGGAAAAGGATCGACAGGATGGGGCACGGAGATGCGAGTCGGTGTCTGCTTTTCCGTCGCGAAAAACTACTTGGAGTCTTCGTCTTTCAGGCCGCGGAACTTCAGCATCGGATCGATGCTGGGTTTACCGCCCAGCCAGGTGTCGTACATCTTTTCAAGATCCTCGGTGTTGCCGCGCGACAGTATCATGCGGCGGAACCGATCGCCGTTGGCGCGGGTGAGGCCGCCGTGGTCTTCAAACCACTGGTAGGCGTTGTCGTCGAGCATCTCGGTCCACAGGTAGGCATAATAACCGGCTGCGTAGCCGTTGGCCCAGATGTGCAGAAAGTAGCTGGAGCGATAACGCGGCGGCACTGTCTTGATCCAAAGATGAGACTCTTCGAGCGCCTGTTTCTCGAAGACATCGGGATTCTGGAGCGGTGCGCTGGCAGGCAGAGTGTGCCATTTTAGATCGAGCTCAGCCGCGGCCAGCAGCTCGGTGAGTGCGTAGCCCTGATTGAAGGTGCGCGCTTTTTTCAATTTCGCCACCAGCTCGGCCGGCATGGGCTCGCCGGTTTTGTAATTGCGCGCGTAGTGGGCAAAAACCTCGGGATAGCTGGCCCAGTGCTCGTTGAACTGCGATGGAAACTCGACGAAGTCGCGCGCCACCTGGGTGCCGGAGAGGCTCGGATATTTGGTATCGGCGAACATGCCGTGCAGGCCATGGCCGAACTCGTGGAACATGGTGGTTACATCGTCAAAGCTGATGAGCGCGGGCTGGCCGGGCGCGGGCTTTTCAAAATTGGCGACGTTGTAAACGACGGGCAGCGTGCCGAGCAGTTTCGACTGGTTCACGAGCACGTCCATCCAGGCGCCGCCGTTCTTGTTGTCGCGCTTGAAGTAGTCGCAGTAAAAGAGCGCGAGCGGCTTGGAGTCGGCGTCGAAGACCTCGAAGACGCGCACATCGGGTTGGTAGACCGGCAGGTCATGGCGCTCCTTGAAGGTGAGGCCATAGAGCATGTGCGCCGCGTAAAAGACGCCGTTTTGGAGCACGTTGTTCAACTCGAAGTAGGGCTTGACCTGGGACTCGTCGAGATCGTAGCGAGCTTTGCGCACCTGTTCGGCATAGAAGTTCCAGTCCCACGGTTCGAGCTGGAACCCCCCGTGCTGTGCGTCGATGAGGGCCTGAATGTCTTTGGCCTCTGAAGCCGACTTGGCGGTGGTGGCCGGCACCAGCGCTTCAACAAAGTTCATCGCGGCCTGCGGCGTCTTCGCCATCTGGTCGGTGAGCGTCCATGCGGCGTAGTTGGGATAGCCGAGCAGGGCGGCCTTTTGAGCGCGGAGCTGGGCGAGCCGCGCAATGATCGAGCGCGTGTCGTTGGCGTCGCCGCGCTCGGTGCGGTTCCACGAGTTTTCAAAGATGGTGTGGCGGGTATCGCGATTGGTCAGGTTGGTGAGAACAGGCTGCTGCGTAGTGTTCTGCAGTGGAATCAGCCAACCCTGCTGTTTGCGGCCCTGTGCGGCCTGCACGGCGCCGGCGAGCTGCGCGGCATTCAGGCCGGCAAGCGTGGACGCATCGGTGGTCGAATAAGCGCCCGCCTTGGTGGCGGCGAGCAGCTTGGTCATGAAGTCGTTCTCGAGCGACGCGTCCTCTGCGTTCAGCTTCTTCAGCTCGTCCTTGTCCGCATCAGAGAGCGTGGCCCCGGCATGGACAAACTGCTGATAATACCAGTCGGCGAGCTTGAGCGATTCGGCATCGAGATGAAGCGACGCCCTTTTGTCGTAGATGGCTTTTACGCGCGCGTAGAGCTTGGAGTTGAGAAAGATGGCGTCGTTGTTGGCAGACAGCCGTGGCGCCTCGTAGGCCTGCACCTTTTCGAGCTCATCGTTCGTGTTCGCGCTGGTGACGCAGTTAAAGACGAGCATGACGCGATTGAGGAGCTGACCCGATTTTTCAAGCGCGACGAGCGTGTTGTCGAAGGTCGGCTCGTCGGGGTTGTTAGCGATGGCGTCGGTTTCCTTGAGCTGCTCGGCCAGGCCCGCGTCGATGGCCGGTTGATAGTCGCTGTCTTTGATCCTGTCGAAGGGCGGCGCCTGAAAAGGCAGCGTGCTGGCCGCATAGAACGGATTCGAAGGGCCGAATGCCTCGGGTGCAGCCTGAGGCGCCGCTTGCGCCTGCGCGGCAATAGGTGCCAGAGCCATAACTAGCAGTGTAATTCCCACCGGAAAGATCGATCGCGTTCCATGCGCATTCCCTGCTCGCAGTTGGGTCATTGTTCAGATGCTCCTTTGTGCAATCGTCGCTGATCTCCGATTGTATGGGACGACGCGCGGGGACTGAAACATAGGGCGCCGGCCTCAACGCCCTGGCTTGGCGCGCCCGGGCTTGGCGGTATGGCATCCTCTAAAGGACAGAGGGACCTGAAGAACCCATGGAGCCTGTTACTCACTTTCTTACCGGTGCATGCCTGGGGCGCGCGGGGTTCAATCGCAAAACGGCCTATGCCACGCTGGCGGCGGTGCTGGCCGCCGAAGCCGCGGATCTGGACATTCTGTGGGGATTCGCCGGACCGGTCGAAGAGCTGAAGCACCATCGCGGAATTACCCATACCTTCATCGCCGTGCCGGTGATTGCGGCCGCGGTGGTGGGTGCGGTGTGGGCGCTCGACTGCTGGAAACGAAGGCGCAATGCGAGCCCCGTTCAGCCAACTCGCTGGGCGTGGCTTTACCTCACGGCGGTGGTGGCTTCGTTGAGCCATCTGCTGCTCGACTGGACCAACAACTACGGGGTCCGTCCATTCTTCCCCTTCAATCCACGGTGGTATGAGGGCAGCATTGTGTTTATCGCAGAGCCGGTGCTGTGGGTGTTGCTGCTCGCGGCTATGGTCATGCCCTGGCTGCTGGGGCTGGCCGACCGGGAGATCGGTGCAAGGAAGAAGCCATTTCGCGGGCAGGGTTGGGCCATCTTTGCGCTCGCCGGTATGGTCACGCTGTGGTGCTGGCGCTGGGGCGAGCGCGCGCAGGGGCTGGTGATGCTGGCCAACACGCAGGTGGCGCGCGAACCGGTCATGCGGGTCGCCCTCGAACCCTACCCGGTCAATCCCTACCGCTGGCACGCGATCCTGGAGACGCGGGATTTCTACCAGACCGCCGAGGTAAATACCTGGAACGAGTCGATTGACAGTGATCCTGAGCAGGACGTGCTGTATAAACCTGCCGATACACCGGCCATTGAGGCGGCAAAGCAGACCGAACTGGGAAAAGTGTATCTGGACTGGGGCAGTTGGGCCGTGGTGCGCGATCTGGGGCCGGTGCCGGTCGACGGAGTGACGCCGCCGGTGCTGCCGCCCGGGCGGCGCTGGACCACGGTCGCGTTTTCCGACCTGCGCTTCCGCTACAAGTTTTTGCCAACCCAGGATGCGGCAGTGCGCTCGCCCTTGAGCGGCTGGGTATACATCGTGGACGGCCGAGACGACGCAGGTGAGGCGATGGGCGGGCGCGAGCAGCGCCATTGAAGAGCGATTTTGCGCTAGGATGGAAGCACGAGGTCCTCTTATGATCGCTTATCTGCTGCTGCTGGTCGCCGTGTTGAGCCGGTTTGTGGTGCTGCCGCATACGGCGTGGCTGAACTTTACGGCGGTGGGCGGAGCGCTCTTATATTTTGGCGCGCGGCGGCCGTGGCGCGAGATGATTGCCCCGCTTGCGGTTTTGCTCGCTACCGACTATTGCCTGACAACCTATGCCTATCACTACCCGTTCCGCTGGGAGAGCTATGTGCCGACGTGGGTCTGGTATGCGGCAGCCATTGTGCTGGGACAGATTCTGCTGCATGCGCGCGCGAACTTTACGCGCGTAGCCGCGGCCACGCTGCTGGGGCCAACCTCGTTCTTTCTAATTTCGAATTATGCCGTCTGGGCCGAAGGCGGAATGTATGCGCACACGCTGGCTGGGCTTGAAGCCTGCTATGCGGCGGCGATTCCCTTTTATCGCAACGACCTGGTGTCCACGGGGATCGTGCTGGGAGCGATGTTCGGGGTTCCGGCGCTGGTCCGGCGCATGCGTGAGGGTGAGGCCCGGGTGGTGGCGGTGCGGTAGGGATCTGGTTTCGCACCCTTTCCACGCAGAACCGAGGAAAAGACGAGAAACCTGGCGTGAGAAGGGATGATGGCGGCGACGGCGGAGGTCACGCAGGTTCCGCTCGATGTTTACCTCAGCACATCCTATGAGCCCGATGCGGAGTATGTGGATGGCGTGATTGAGGAAAGACCGACGGGCGAGAACGACCATTCCAAATGGCAACATGCGTTGGAGCTTTGGTTTGGCCCGCGCGCCCAGGAATGGGGCATCCGGGCACGGCCCGAGCTGCGGGTTCAGGTTTCAGTTGGCCATTTTCGCGTGCCCGACGTGACGATTCTCGATCGCAGACTGCCCGTGGAGCCGTTTGACCTCGCGGGTACTCGCTGCCGGTTCGACCTGGCGGAGATTGAAAAGCTGCAGGACTGATATCCGAAACTCAGGAATTGCCCCCTGCGGGCAAGGTTCCGCCGCGTTTTTTCCTGAACCACCACAACGCAAAACCAGCGATCGCCAGAACGCCCACGGTCAGCACCGTGGCCAGAGCGTGGTGCGCCACGATGTCGGCTGCACCGGGCCCCAGCTTGAGCACCAGCAGCGACAGGATGAGCCAGCGCACCATGCGGCCGGCAAACACGGCCAGCATGAAGGGCACCACCCGCATCTCAAAGACGCCGGAAGCGAAGATGAAGACCTTCCAGGGCGCAGGCGGCGGCAGCATGGAAGGGATCATGACGGCCAGAAACTCCTGGCGCTCGAACCGGACGCGGATGGCCTCAAAACGCTGGCGATTGATGCGCTTGAGCAGAAAAAGCTCACCTCCGGCGCGTCCCAGCGCGTAGGGAAGTAAGCCGCCGATAGCTGAGCCGATAGCCGCCAGCAGGACATACAGCAGAAAGCGGCTTCGGTCGTGCCAGATGGCCAGGGCCAGGTAGGCGTCCATGGGGACGGGGATCGACGACGAATCGAAAAGCGCGACCATGCCGGCGCCCCAGAAACCGAGCTTGGCGAGAGCGGGAACCAGGACGAACTTCCAGAAGGCTACAATTCGCAGAAAAAACTGCTTCAAACTGGTTCCCTTTCAGGCTGTAAATCCGTCTCTCCATTGTAAGGGCCGCAAATTATGTGCGCGCCGTGCATTGCGCACGACATCGGCAGGGATGAGAGAATAGTCAGGAAGGATGCATCATTTTGGAGCCGGCGGAGTGTGCGTCCCGAGAGGCTCCTCAGGAACGAATGCCCACCCGCGAAGCGCCAGCCGATGTGAACGAACCCAAGGACCCGTTGCAGACGGCGCCCGAGGCGGAGAGCCCTGCCCCGGGAGAGAATGGCAGCTATCGCGGGCTGGCGGTGCGCGGCTCGCGCTGGGTCGACTACGACACCCACGAGCTGATGCAGGTGATCAGCGAGCTCGAAGACGAGCGCCGCTGGGCCCGGTTACGCGAGGGAATCCTGTGGGCGGTCCTGTTCCACATCTTTCTGCTTTCGGCCGTCACCTGGATTCCTCGCTACGTCTTCAAAGTACCTCCGGTCACCGACCCTTTTGACGCCATCCAGCAGCGCAAAGACCTGACCTATCTCGACCTGCCACCGGATGCGCTGCGCAAGCTGCAGCATCCCAAGGTTGCGCCCCGGCCGCTCGAGAAAAGACCGCTCATCGATCAAAAAACTTTGGACGAGTTGAAGCGCGAGGCCCCTCCGGCGCCGTCCGCGCCGCCGCCTCCTCCGGCCGCCAGCGAGCCGCAAGCTCCGGTCCAGCCCAAACCGCAGCCTACGCAGCCTTTGCCGGCCAATCCGCAATCGCAGGTTGAGGCGCCGCGTCCGGCAGCGGTTCCGGCACGGCCGAACTTTGCCATGGAATCGGAGAACCCCACCCAGGCCCTCCACGACGCCATGCGGGATGCGATGCGCAATCGCGGCCAGGGAGTGGTTCCCGACCAGCCGATCGGCGGACTCACAATGCATCCCGGAGCGGGAACGGGCGGCGTGCAGATTCTGTCGCCTACCAACGGAGTGGACTTCAGCTCCTGGCTGGCGCGCTGGCACTACGACACGGAGCGTACCTGGGACCCGCTGATTCCGGACGAGGTGAATCCACCCATCAACAAGGCGGGTGTGGTGGTGATTGAGTTCAAGGTGCTGCCCAACGGACGGCTGATGCCCGACAGCGTGCGCCTGGTGGGCCGCTCGGGCGATACCGCGCTGGACCGGGCGGCATGGGGTGCGCTTACGGGATCAAGCTATCCGCCGCTGCCCAGCGATTTTCACGGGCCGTATCTGGAGCTCCAGGCCTATTTTCTCTACAACGAGCAGCCACAGTAAGGGCGGAAACCAGCGCTGTTAGCGGGCGTTAGCGGAGCTGGAACCAGCAGGTCAGCGGGATTCGCGGAGCCGGAACTGCGCTGAACCAACCATACCGGCTCTAAACCAGGACAGCCCGATTCTGAAAGGCAGCCGCTCGACCGCTGGCTCGCCAACTCCGCTAACCCCGCTAAATTGCATCTAATCATTCAGATGCCCGAATGGCGGCGATCTGCGCTCCGGTCCGGGTTTATCATTGAATTTTAGACCTGCTCGACACAATCCCTCAGGAGACGGAATGACTCAAGAGCCAAGGCGGCTCGACCTATCGTTTTATTTTGGGCGGGAACCGGTGATTCTGGCAGTGCTGACCGGGCTGGCGGCAGTGTCCTTCCTGGCGGTTACGGGTCTGGCGACGCTCTATCACACGAAAGAGCAGTCACTTGCGGTAGAGTGGTCGACTCGGGGGCTCGACGACCTGAATGCCGCCCGCTACAAAGTGGCGATTCCCGAGTTTCGAACCGCACTCGAATATGCGCGCGATAACGACGACTATCAACTGGACCTGGCCGAGGCCCTGTTGGGGTTGAACCGGACGGACGAGGCGCAGGCTTACCTGATCAACCTGCGCGAGCGGCAGCCGGACAACGGCGTGGTCAACCTGGAACTGGCGCGCATTGCCGTGGAAAAAAAGCAGACCGACCAGGCGCTGCGCTTTTACCACGACGCGATCAATGCCACCTGGCCAGAGAACCAGGAAGCCGAAAGGCGTAAGGCTCAATTGGAGTTGATCTATTATCTGCTGCGCATCAATGCGCGAACCCAGGCGGAGTCCGTACTGATCGCGCTTGGTGCCAGTACGGGCGAAAATGCTGCCGAGCAGGAGCAATTGGGCGACCTGCTGATGCGCGTGCCAGATAATGGGCGCGCATTGGCGGCATTTCGCGAAACTCTGAAGCTGGCGCCGAAGAACGCGGCTGCCGAGGCGGGCGCCGGAACAGCGGCCTTCAACCTGGGCATGTATCCGGCTGCCGAGCACTACCTGAACGAAGCCGTTGCGGCCGCGCCCGGTGACGCGGCCAGCGCCGCCCTGCTCAAGACCACCGATGCCGTGTTGCGGCTTGACCCTTACCGGCCGCGGATTCAAGACGCGGAGCGTGACCGGACGGTCATGGCGTCTTTTGCTGTCGCGGGCGATCGGCTGAGCGCGTGCGGGGCACTCGGTGCGGCAAAAACTCAGGCGGGGCAGAAATCCGACGCAGGCGCTCCGAAGACAGCCTCTGACACACCCGTCGATAGCCTGGCCGAGCAATGGACGAAGCTGAAGCCGCAGGTGACCGTGCTTGGCCTGCGCCAGGACCCGGACCTGGTGAATACCGTCATGAACCTCGCGTTTCAGATCGAGAGTCTGAAGAGCCCGGCGTGCGCCGCGCCGACGGAAGACGACAAGGCTCTGACGCTGATTGCCAACCTGCACGAGGAGAACTGAACTGAATCCGATCTTCAATTCGCAGCCGGGGACGCCGGTAGAGGAGCTGTCGAACCCCGCGCAGGGGCCGGCAGAGATTGTGCCGGGTGAGGTCGCGGGGCCGGCGTCCGTGTTTCAGGCATTTTTCCGCGAAGACCGCTTCTTCCTGATTCTCTCGGTCTTCATCGGTATCTTTTCCGGAATGGCGGTGGTGTGTTTCCGGTTTGCCATCGACTGGTGCGGCATTTACGTGCTCGGCTCGGGAGCGGCGCTGACCCCCTGGCGCCTGGTGGCCGCACCCGCGGTTGCGGGGCTCGTGATCGCCGTCCTTACGATTCACGTCTTTCCGAATGCACGCGGCAGCGGCGTCAACCAGACCAAGGCTGCGCTCTACATCTACAACGGGTATATTCCGCTCAAGACGGCGGTGGGCAAGTTCATTACCGCCGCGCTGGCCATCGGCTCCGGGCACTCGCTCGGTCCCGAGGACCCGTCGCTGCAGATTGGCGCATGTCTGGCTTCCGCCTTGGGCCGCAAGCTGAAGCTCTCGCGCGATCACATGAGGTTGATTGCGCCGGTGGGCGCGGCGGCGGGGCTGGCCGCGGCATTCAACGCGCCCATCTCCGCCGTGCTCTTTGTCATTGAGGAAGTGATCGGGCGCTGGACGGCGGGCATTCTGGGCTCTGTGGTGTTGTCTGCCGTCTCGAGCGTGGTGGTGATGCGCTGGTTCCTCGGCTCGGAGTCGTTGTTCCGCATTCCGCCGGTCGAGCTCAAGCGGCCCTCGGAGCTGATTGCCTATGCGGTACTGGGCATTGTGGGCGGGCTGGCGTCCGTAGCGTTCGCCAGTGGCATCGCGGAGCTGCGGCCAATCTGCCGGAACATGCGGCCCTGGACGCAATATCTGCAGCCGGCCGTAGCCGGGCTGCTCATCGGCGGCATTGCAGTGCTGGGCGCACCGCAGGTCATGGGCGCAGGCTACCAGTACATGGACGAGGCCATGCACGGGCAGTTTACCTGGCAGTTCATGGCCATTCTGGCGCTCTTGAAGATTGTGGCCACGTTGCTCTCGTTTGTGAGCGGCACCCCGGGCGGCATGTTCGCGCCAACCTTGTTTATCGGCGCCATGTTCGGCGCGGCGGTGGGCGGCGCGGAACATGCCCTGCTGCCGCATTTGAGCTGGTCGCCCGGCACGTATGCGCTGGTGGGCATGGGTGTGCTGTTTGCCGGCTTTCTCCGTGCGCCCATGACCTCGGTCTTCATGGTCCTGGAAGTGAGCGGAAACTACACGATCATTGTGCCGGTGATTGTGGCCAACACCTTCGCCTATGTGATTGCGCGGGCGCTACAGCCGACCGCGATCTTCGATACGCTCAGCCGCCAGGACGGCGTGCAGTTGCCGTCGATGGAAGAGCAGCGCGAGGAAAGCATCCTGCGCGTGGAAGACGCAATGCAGCCCCCGCCCGAGCAGGTGCTCGAGGGCAGCGACTCGCTCGACAAGATCCTGAAGCAGACCACAGGCGGTACGGCGCCTGTGCTGCTCGTGCGGCTCTCTCCGCATGGCTGGAGCAGCGTGACGCGCGAAGAGATCGAGCAGATGATCAAGGATGGACGCGGCGGCGAGCGGCTGGAAGCAATTCTGGCCGGCGGCGGGCAGATTCCCTATCTGCATCCCGACCATCCACTGGACATGGCCCTGCGCTACGTGGACCGCTGGCCGCTGGTGCCGGTGGTCAATCGCGCTAACCTCGGCGAGCTCGAAGGCGTAGTTACCCAGCGCGACGTGCTGGAGCGGTATCGGGATTTTGGCGGGGAGTGACGCGAGAGGCTTACTGCCGCTGCAGTTTGGAAAAACATCTTTCCCAGGGACGCGCAGCCGCGATAGAATTTTGGCGTAGCCGATGCGCAGACGCGCCTCCATTTTCGGTTTGCCGCGCATGAAGAGGTTTCGCCGCGGGCGTCACGACCGTGGACGCTGATTCTCCCTGCCGAGTAATCTATTTCCGTTGAAATTTTGGGTTCCAGGGCGGTTCGCTTCCTGAGGCAGCGAGTTCGCGGTTCAGCGTCCGCTGCGGCGGACGTTCGCTAGTTCGCGGAGTTTGGTTTCGCGCTTTCCCAGGTCTGAAAATCCAGACCTGGGGCGCCCGGTTTCGTGGCGGGTTGAGAGTGGCTTGCCGGAACCTGCGAAGAGAATTTTTGGAAATGTCCGCCGATTGCGGATGGAAAGGGAGTTTTGGAGATGAACAGCTTTGCAAGCCGCGCCGTGTTGAAGTCCGGCGACAAGAGTTACACGATTTTTCGTTTGCCTGCGTTGAGCGGGCGTGGATTTGACCTGAGCCGGCTGCCCTTCAGTTTGAAGATTCTGCTGGAGAACTTGCTGCGCCGCGAGGATGGCGTGAATGTGACGGCCAGCGACATTGAGTTCCTGGCCAGATGGGATGCGAAGGCCGAGCCGAGCCGCGAGATTGCGTACATGCCGGCGCGCGTACTGATGCAGGACTTTACCGGCGTGCCTGCGGTTGTGGATCTGGCCGCGATGCGCGATGCGATCAAGACGCTGGGCGGCGATCCGGAGCGGGTGAATCCGCTGGTGCCCGCCGAACTGGTGATCGACCACTCGGTGCAGGTGGACGAGTACGGCGCGGCCGGTGCTTTTGCAGCCAACAGTCTGCTTGAGTACCAGAGAAACCGTGAGCGCTATGCGTTTTTGAAGTGGGGACAGACGGCGTTCCGGAATTTCTCGGCGGTGCCGCCGGGGATGGGCATCTGCCATCAGGTGAATCTGGAATACCTGGCCCGCGTAGTGTTTACCGCAGAGACGGATGGCGAGACGTATGCATATCCTGACACGCTGGTAGGCACCGACTCGCACACCACGATGATTAACGGGCTGGGCGTGCTGGGCTGGGGCGTGGGCGGCATTGAGGCCGAGGCGGCCATGCTGGGCCAGCCTGTATCCATGCTGGTGCCGCAGGTGGTGGGCTATAAGCTCACCGGCAAGTTGCGCGACGGCGCCACGGCCACCGATCTGGTGCTGACAGTAACCCAGGCGCTGCGCAAGCTCGGCGTCGTGGGCAAATTTGTCGAGTTCTACGGCCCTGGAATCGCGGAGCTGCCGCTCGCCGATCGCGCGACCATTGCCAACATGGCGCCCGAGTATGGCGCGACCTGCGGCATCTTCCCGGTGGACGCGGAGACGCTCCGTTATCTGCGGCTGACGGGCCGCAGCGAGGCGCAGATTGCCCTGGTCGAGGCGTATTACAAGGAGCAAGGCCTCTTCCACACGGCCGCTTCGCCGGAGGCGGAGTACACGCAGAGGCTGGAGCTCGATTTGAGTGCGGTTGAGCCGAGCGTGGCCGGACCGAAGCGGCCGCAGGATCGTGTGCTTCTGAAAGATGCTGCAGCGAGTTTCGCGCAGCAGTTGCCGAGCTTGCTTGCGCCCACGGCGAAGCCCCTGGGCACGCGCACGGCAGCGGTGTGGGAGCGGGTGAGCGTGGCGGATGCGGCGATTGCCGAGGAGAGCGAGGGGCCATCGACGGCGTCGGCCACCACTCCGGCAACACCGGTGCATGTGACAACGACGGTAAAGGAGCGGTTCAACGTCGATCCGGATACGTATCTCGATCATGGGTCGGTGGTGATTGCGGCCATTACGAGCTGCACCAATACTTCGAATCCCTCGGTGATGATTGCGGCGGGAATCCTGGCGAAGAAGGCGGTTGAAAAAGGCCTGACGGTGCCGCCGTGGGTGAAGACATCGCTGGCGCCGGGTTCGCGCGTGGTAACGGATTACTACCAGAAGTCGGGCCTGCTGCCGTATCTCGAAAAGCTGCGCTTCAACGTGGTGGGTTACGGATGCACAACCTGCATCGGCAACTCGGGCCCGCTCCCGGCTGATGTTTCGAAGTCGATCGACGAGCATGGCCTGGTGGCGGTGAGTGTGCTGAGCGGCAATCGCAACTTTGAAGGCCGCGTGAACGTGGACGTGCGCGCAAACTACTTGATGAGCCCCCCGCTGGTGGTGGCCTATGCGCTTGCCGGAAAGATCGGCCACAACTTCGACACCGATCCGCTGGGCAACGACAAAGCCGGTCAGCCGGTTTACCTCAAGGACATCTGGCCCACGCAGAAGGAAGTTGCCGAAGCAATCGAGCAGGGTGTGAACAGCGAAGGCTTCCGCAGGGAGTACGCGACGGTGAGCCTGGGCGATGCAAGCTGGCAGGGATTGAGCTTTCCCACCGGCGATGTGTACCAATGGGAGCCCGACTCCACGTACATCCGGCAGGCGCCGTACTTTGACGGAATCACGAAGGTTCCGACGGAGGTCGAAGACATTCTGAGCGCACGAGTCCTGGCGGTGCTGGGCGACTCCGTGACAACGGATCATATTTCTCCGGCGGGCTCGATCAAGGCAAATGGTCCGGCGGGCAAGTATCTCGCCGGGCATGGCGTGAAGCCGGCGGACTTCAACTCGTATGGCTCGCGGCGCGGCAATCACGAGGTCATGGTGCGCGGCACATTTGCCAACGTGCGGCTGCGTAACAAGCTGGCTCCGGGCACCGAGGGCGGCGTCACGCGTCTGCTGCCCGAGGGCGAGGT
>Ga0335075_10012966_pt1 | contig 12568 bp, 14 predicted proteins | sample Lox_Sample_24_FD_206723 | JGI IMG/M metagenome (GOLD analysis project Ga0335075, IMG submission 206723) | Soil microbial communities from Loxahatchee National Wildlife Refuge, Florida, United States - Lox_Sample_2.4 | ecosystem: Environmental > Terrestrial > Soil > Wetlands | place: USA... | reverse complement strand
TGATTGAGGAAGGTAAGCTGGGGAAGTTTATATTACAAAGAGCATCGTCCCTTCCTGATATCTATCAAAGCTCCTCGTCATATCCAATATGCTGACATTGGTTGCCACAGCTGTTGCGCTACTCGCAGCGAATGCTGTAGCAAAGATTTGGTACGCTGGCCTGTCTGAGAGCGGTATACTCCAGTACAGCTACGCCAGGGACTCGCCTTCCTGGTACATTTGAGGTAGACTATGCATTAATCAACAAGAGTACCATCGATATCTACGTTGACCAAAATAAGGTACGCTTTGATCCATTGGACTTTGGTGAGGCGCTAGAGATTATCTGACTGGTTCACGCAGATTAATTTATTCCGCGTGGCTTTCCTCCTTGAGTGCACGTGTCCACTCGAGTATGGTCAAGGGTCAAAGTTCAATGAGACTGTAAGTTCACTAGCTGTCAAATCAAGAACCAAGCTAAATAGATTGACCGTAGCATTTTGGGTTTTACAAAGATGCTATTGACTATATCACCGTTACTAAAGGTACGCACAGCCGTGCAAATCAGAAATGAGAGGTACCGATAGGTGTACGAAGGCGCGTACGCGATATTCGATCCGCACAATTATATGCGATACAATAATCCTTCGCAGCAGCTAATGACAGGAAGCGTCAGAGGCAATACCAGCGACCGGAATGCGGCAACAACAGCACAGTGTGGAGAGTTCTGGGAGGAGCTGGCATGACGCTTCAAAGACAACCCCAATGTCATTTTTGGACTCATGAACGACCCTCATGACATGCCTACTAGCTTAGTCCTTCTAAACGATCAAGCTGCCATTGATGACATTCAGAAATCCGGTGCAAGGCAGCTGATCCTTGCCCCCGGAAATGGTTATACAGGGGGTCATTCTTGGCTATAGAGTTCACAGGGAGACGCTCCTTCCGGGAACTATCTGAACAACATTCATGATCCAATCGAGGATACAGCCATTGATATCTATGAGTATCTAGACTCTGACTTCAGTGGTAGCCATGTTGCATGCACTCAGAAAGCGTCATACAATCTGGGTGGCCTCACAAGTTAGCTTCAGAGAGCATCACCTGAAAGCAAAGGAATACAACAGTGCCGTATCAGAATGAGCACTTTCTAACTTATGTTGGTGTAGGCTCTGGTCTCGGAATTTGGAGGATCTAATACGACTATGGTATGTTCCCTTATGTTCCGTTTAGCACAGCAGATATCGATGCTAGATTAGTGTGATACTTACGGCACTGGCCTGATCAACTATCTGAAAGCTCATGATGAATACATAGGATGGGCTGCTTGGGCTGCAGGGCTTCTTGTACTCTCCCTGCTGTAAAGACGGGCACCAGTGGGGAAGTCTTGAACCAGGCAGCGTTGCCGCAGGTGGAAGTCCAGGGCAAGTACCTTTACAAAGGCCTGGCGGCACTGCTGACGGACTGCATGATAGGTTCTACACCACAGTCTGGCTCTATGATATCGAGCCGCTACTTCCTAAGGACTTGCAGAAGAGCGGAATCTCCACATTCGTGGTGGGCCGACATTTTGATCCTTGTTGGAGGAAAGATAAAGCAAAGCTTCAAACCAGTATCTGGACAGCAAAGGGGTAAGATTAAAAGAAAAGGTCATTTAGATAATTCCTCAAATATATACTATCACTCGACGTTGTTCCCGACATGAACCATGAAGAGAAAACTTCTACTACAGCAGGTCACGAGACCATACAAATTTACTGGCGCCTTCGAGATCTCCGAGCCTCGAAGTTGACTGTTTCTGGCGATGCCCCCGATTCGTCCACTTCCACATTTTGTTGGGATATGGGTAGCCGAGGTACAACCTTTTGATATCCACATTTCAGTCATCACAAGTTACCTTTAACAAGCATCTTTCGGCAACTGCACTGAAGAGGGGGAGCAATTTCGAAGTTTATCAGATGAAAGATGTGCACTATTAACACATGCTATAATTTGAATGTCTTATAAGAGACGGGGAACGACGCTGATCAGCTACTATCAGCCTTGTGGCTTATGCCACACTTATGCAGGGTCAAGCTAAGCGAAGCGGGATGATCGATATTTTAGAGATCGCGCCTCAACAAAATAAACATTCCCCAATATGTTGCAATCACTCATATTCAATCCAGCTCGCCTACATAATGGGGCGCTGAAGATCCTCCTGCACGTGTCATCTTACACCCGGTCAGGAGACTGGAAGACCTCGGTCCTGTAGGCCAGCTTTTGATTTACATAAAGAGTGAGTTCATGTAAGCCCAGGTCAAGCCCGCACTTCCGAAGCGAACGTCTTTGGTCATTCTTAAATCATCCACAGCTTCACGTATATTATTTCTTCTTGTTTTTCTTCATACCACACTCAGCCATTTCATCCTGTTCTGCTTCATATTCCTTTGACTGTGGCAGCTTCCTTGTTTCCGTGGATAGCACCCTTGTCCGGGTGTCGCGTGCACGGATTCCTTTCTGAAAAATTGTTGATCATCGAATACGCCTTCCATTGAAACCAACCCAAGGACTTACAAAATCCCTCAATCCACAACGGATTGGTAGTGGTCACAAGCCCTCAATGGCGTCTGCTACGGTTCAGTTAAGTCCTCCTGTGGCATCGCTCTTCATATTTCCTCCAGGCAACGAACCGCAGACACTGCCCCCACCAGAAGCTGGCTCATCACTAATTGCCCCGCCATTTACGATCCCGCAACCAATATACAACGCTGCCCTCGATGTCAAAATCCCTATCACAATTGCATGCGCTTATGCTGTTACAGTTTCGGCCGTCAATTCGTATAATCGTTCGCGGGGGAATAAGCCATGGGCAATCAGCAAGACGAAAAGCTTTTTCTGGTTTGTGGTGGCCCACAATGTCTTATTGGCGGTATACTCGGCTTGGACATTTGATGGGATGTTAGGAGCTGTATCACGAACATTCGCACACTGGAATGGGCCATATGGACTCACAGGAGCTGTCGACAGCTTGTGCAAAATCCACGGACCGGCTGGTCCCGGAAACGCCATAACATATAATACCACTCTCAGAGGCTGGATCTCTGAATCACCTGGTACTGCTTTGCTAAGTGATATCGGCGCTCCGGACTCTACAGACGTAGGACGTCTTTGGAACGAAGGGCTTGCGTTTTATGGCTGGTTCTTCTACCTTAGCAAATTCTACGAGGTGCTAGATACGGCCATCATTCTTGCCAAGGGCAAGAGAAGCTCTACCTTACAGACCTATCACCACGCGGGTGCGATGATGTGCATGTGGGCCGGAATGCGGTATATGTCACCCCCAATTTGGCTGTTCGTCTTCTTAAATTCTGCAATTCACGCGATGATGGTCAGTCTCATACTCTGGAATTTTTGGAAGACTTTATACTAATGTTTTCTAGTATACATATTACACTTTGACAGCCTTTTCGGTGCCAGTTCCTCAACGTATCAAGCGATCCCTTACCACGATGCAAATCATGCAGTTTCTTGTAGGAGTTGCGTACGCCGGCCTACACTCCTTTATTTCTTACAGCATTCCCTTTCAGGTGCTCGACCCGTCCACGTCTCCATCGCTGTCCTCCGTCTCACCTACTGTGTCATCTGCAGCAACTGCTGTAGTATCTGCTGGCTATGTCGCACTTCTCAAGAAATACCTTATGCGTGCAGCAGCAGAGGGAGGTCTGGCCGAGAATATCGTAGGGGCCAATCCTGCTTCGCAGCAGGCACATGCATTACGGCAGGCCTCAAGTTCAGAAGGCCCCAAATACCATACGGAATACCAAATCGTCACCTGTGTCGAAACCAGTGGGCAGACCTTCGCAATTTGGCTAAACGTTTTGTATCTGATGCCCCTGACGGTACTATTTGTGAGATTTTTCATCAAGAGCTACATCCGACGGGCAACCAAGGCCGGCGGACGCGAGAATAGGCAGGGACAGATCGAGAAAGCTGGACTGGATGCTCTGAAGGGAATTGAGAAAGAACTTAATGAGAGCGAGAGCGGGCATGGAAATACTGTTCACTAGGAGAGTGAATGGCCACGCCAAAGCGAACGGGAGTGCGAAAGGGGCAAGCCAATGGTAGTGCGAAGATGAATGGCGATAGCCAAGAACCAAGAGTGGGAAGGCTGTAATCAAGGATCCAGTATTACAAGGGGTGATGACTTCATGGAGCATATCAATTCAAGCACAGAATTTACGTGCCTCTTTTTTTTTTTTTTTTTGGGCTCTTCGTTATGAGAGACGCCTGGTGTTGGGGTTTAGCAAGCTTAAGTGAAAAGTCATTGCATTATCCATTCTCTTCATGAGATATAAAATAAATAAAAACTCTTATTACAACCTGCCGCTAATGGCTGGACTTCCATGACGCGGTACGAATGCTAGGATGGTGAGATAACCCAAAGCATCGCCAACTATAGCAGAAGATCTCCGAAAAGCACTCTAGGCCAGCCATCGCGTAAAGCTTCTGAGAATTTGAAGCTCAATAGTAAGTTTCAACTGGGACTTGGAAGAAGCAGGAGACGTGAAATATTGATAGCATTTGTGATGGCGACAAGAACGCAAATCTGTTGACGAGAATGGACACAACGACAGGAACTTCTACGACGACAAAGAAGGCGATCAAGTTTTGAATGTCTGCTTCGGACTCCACAGAGGGCGAATGTGGATAAGCCAAAAAAAAAAAAAAAAGGTATAGTAACTGCTCGAGGAAAGGAGAATGAGGAGCTTTTCCAACGCCTTTGCCCAAAGATTGCGGCTCTCTACAACAAGAAGTGATTGTGGTGCAATGTAATGCTAGCGCAGTATACGTAGGCCAAGGAAAGAGAAATGAACTGTTTGTCTGTGAGATCAATCTGCAGCGTTCGAACTCGGGTTTGCAGTGTGGCAAATGCCTCGATTCACAGATGTTGGAGGGGACGTCAGTAACAGGTCGTTGCGCTGTAACCTAATAGACACTACAATCAGATTGTGGCAGTGAGTGAATTCAGAGACACGAAGAAAAGCATCGATTGCCGTCACTGCTAACACACCCAGGGCGCTATCGTGCCAGGTACTCTATCTGTTGCTCTTTGGGATGAGGGTTGAGCCCCTCACAGGGAACCGGCCAGGGCGCGAGGAAGATGAAAATGACCCTGAGATAGTCGTGGGCTCAGGTGGCAATGAGGGTTACAACTACCATGACTATTAATCTATGCTAGGTATGGCTGTGACAACCTATGGTCTGAATGAAGGAGGGAGGTGCAAGTGAGAGAACCCTTTCTTGTGGTATTGAAAGTTCCTGTCGTTGTGTCTATTCTTGTCAACAGATTCGCGTTCTTTGTCGCCATCACAAAAGCTATCAATATTTCACGTTTCCTGCTTCTTCCAAGTCCCAGTAGAAATTTGCCATTGGCCAAGCGGGAAATGGATGCACAGTTAGCATGGCTTGTGGATCTCAATTCTAGGCAGCAGATGGCCTAGTATGTCTGAGGTAGGAAAGAAAGGAAAAATATAGTAGATAATGCCTTTCTCTCGCTCATAGAGGATGCAAACTAGCTCAGATACAGAAATATCATTGTATAGCATTATCAGACTCCATATATATCCAGGTACCAGTAAGATCCCACCGCCTGTTCCCACATAGAATGAAAATGAAAAAGCCAACGCCTTCTAAAGTCGAGCAAGAAATCGCTAAACAACATGACACTGACAAGACCCACACCATACAAATATATATAAATAACCCTAGAGACCTTGCCGGCTAATTATAAAATGGAGGAAAAAGCATCGCATTCTGGATGGGTATGTATGGGATATTAAAAGTCCACTGGATATACGCAGCAACGCAGTCTTGAAAGAATCCCTCCCGGCAATCTCTAAAAAAAAAGTGCTTGTACCTTTCCCGCCCGTCATATGCTCCTTCCTTCATTCGTACAGCGGTCGTTTGCGTCGTTAAATTGGCATAAGCTGCTAGCTGTCATAATTTCATCTGTCGTCATCTGTCGTTTTGCGTCTAGAAGGTGCTCCAATTCCAGTCCCTTGGCACACTCTGTCCCATGCTCTCCGGCGTGCCGTCCTTTCTCGGGCCGAAGACACTGCCCATTGCGCTTCTTGCCTTGCCTGCACAATTTACAATGGGTGTTGTTGGTGTATTGAGTTGCTCTTCTGAGCCGCCGCTGTTTGACCTGCTTAGATACGACACCTCCCAACCCTGATACTCATTGTAACAGTGTGCACAGGCGCGACTGAGTGTTCCAAGCGGGTGGAAATTTGCGTCTTGGTCAAGACGAATGGTTTCTGAGGAGTGAGCATCGCAGAATATGTTACCGCACCGGCGGCAGTGATGTCGACGATTGAAATAGCTGAATGCTTTGGTACAGATTGCTTCATCGCAGATAGAAGCTTCAGAATCCGCCTAAGGAAATTCGTTAGAAGTAATTCTTTCCAAAGGTAGAGACGTGTTCGATTAATATTTGCTGCACCGAAATGTCGTGCTGCATACGCGAGGGCCTTTGACAGAAGAGTTCTCGCGTGCGTAATTGCTGCAGCACGCAATACCTACCAAGGTATTTGCAATTCATAGGAGCACTATTAATATGCAGTCTCAGGCCATATTTCATAACTTTAGAAAATATGGTCCTTGGTACTACAAGAACTGATTATATATCAAATTCTCCACACAGGGGATGTGGAAGAGAGTTTTTCAACTAAAAAGTCTGATCGAGGTCTACGGTAAAGGATGCTAACGTACCTTCCAGTGTTCTCTGGTCGGAAGGTCGGTGACCTTCGGGAATCCTGACAAGTCCCAGCTACCCTCGGTGATCTTCCCTAAACCGAACTTTCCACTATCCACAGTCGATGTTCGACTCAGCGGCCTCACATTGTTCAGACTGTCGAAGCTATTATTCATGCTTTGCGGAGGCGTAATAGGAGATTGTTTTACAACCCGCTTCGGCGGATCAGTCGGACGCAGGACTGCGGGTACGTACAAGGGAGATTTCGGTGGTCGAAGCTGTTGAGGGTGGACCGGCAGAGGGAGGGTAGCCGGAGCGCGTGGAGAGGTAGGAGAAGCATTATGAGGTGTTGCATTTGCAGAGCTGGCAGGTGATATGGGCTGCGATTGCGTGCTATACAAGTTGTACTGTGTTGGAGAGGTAGTGTACTGCACAGGAGCCATCGAAGGAGCCGGCATGGCGAACTCGGTAGCCATAGTGAATTGTTATGTCGCAAATGATGTTCGAAAGAGCTTGTCGCGAAGATGATAAGGGGCGGTCGAAGAGAGCTAGAGGTGGTTCGCGGCGTTGTTCAGCCTCGGGCGCGTGTGCTCTTTACACAATGCAGACGGAAGCGGCCGAAGCTACAAAGGCGATAAGGATGGGTCGAGGGCCACAAGAGGACCGATGATTGCTGCAAAGCAGCAAGCAACACCCTAGAGCTTCAGAGGACTGACGTTGTTGGTTGTAACAATTTGTTGGATTGTGTGGTTGCTCTTATCTCGGTCGAGTCCCGAGGTTCGTTGTGAGCGATAGTCTCACTTTAAGATTACATTTATTGAAGATAGCGAAGCGGAAGAGAGATTGAGGGAGGAAGGCCGGGAGGAAAAGGAGGCACGTCGTATTCTGTGGTAGCACAGACTCAGGTAAGAATAGGATGAAATGAATATACGGAGTAGAGTTGAATTGGAACGGCCAGAGGGAGACCAGATTATGGGTACCGTAACGAAAGTAGTCCCGAGAGGACCAAGGGAAGGAACTTGGACCGAATTGGTGGTGTATGCGGTGTGTGAGCCACACCACTAGAGGTGCAGCACACTGGCGCTAACGGGGCCTCGGATTAGGATCTTTTTATGGAGGGCGGTGCGCACGATGACTTTTATTGTTTTGTCCCCAATGCTGCCTGAATTAATTGATATGGGCGGTGAGAGGCAAAGAATAAAGAATAGTTGAGATGAGCAGACTCTGCTGCGTGTCCACCGCTCCTATGCATGTATGATGTCAGTCAGGTTTCGCAGTAGAGACGCGATAAACACTTCAGCAATCCATACAGTACATCATATTTCCAAGATGATGCTGATCGTCGATAAGAGACGGCCGGCTGGGTGTGTGGTATCGGAAGAGGCTTGCTGTGTCGGAGGCAACGGCGATGGCTATGATTCGAGTCGCTTGGGGCTGAGATACAGTAGCTGCTCTTGCCGTCCCGATCGCTGGCTTATGATACTTAGGGTGTCTTCCAGGGGTCTGACGCAGTCTTACCTCAATCCTACAATTTCTCACGTGTCATCCACAGCCTCCTCTCCCACATGCAGTGCGCTTCTTGCTTTCTTTTTTGTTTATCGACAGCCTCATTCTTTATACGCGCGATATACCTCATAGCTCCCGGGCACTATCAGCCGCGCGGAGTGCGTGGGGTATGCATATCAACGTGGGGTTTACGAAGCTTTTGCTGAGTGGGAGGCAGCGCTGAAGACCCCATCTGCCAAATACTTTTCCGAAACCTGCCATGCTCGAGTCCCGCCATATTACGGAGGACCACTTTCAATCATGACCAGGGTTCGGAGTCGAGAGGCAAAGGGCGGCGAATGCTCTGCATGGCATTGCAGGTCGGCAGATAAGAACCCGACGCTCAATTGGCCACAAGCACTAAGCCAAGGCTGACAGAAATGCAAGGAAATCAGAGTCAAGCTGGGGCCTGCCTGAGGCGCTACGGATGGCAAACCGACGCCAACCGACCAAAGGGGTATCTTCGGGTTACTGTAACTGAGCCAAACTCTATGGAGATTGATGACTTTTGACTTGCAACAGTCAGCCGTTGACTCGTGATTGATGTCTCTGACTCTTCTATGTATATATCCATCTCCCATATGAGAGCGGCTCTCTTCGGATTCTACTTGGAAGGGGAAGGCTATCCCGACCAGTCTCTTATGAGTAACCATTTGGCAAGGTCTCCCTTTCCGTTGTTTGGTCTTGATTAACTGCGCCGTTCATTTTTGCCAATTTGAGTTGATGCCCAACAGGCTTTACGCTCATTTCCTCACGCCAAAACTCGACTGCAGAATGCAGTCTAATATTTTACAAAGCTTGGAGGCGGCATAACCTTTTCCCTTGCCCGAGGATCTTCTCAACATGCTGGATGCCGACCCGGGTGAACAAAGGGTAATACATCACGTGATACCTGGATGTACGGGGATCAGTAGCGGCCGTGCCCCGCAGATCTGAAGTGAAATGAAATGAAGAACCGAGGTATAGAGTAGGTTTAGGAGATGACCGGCCATGCTCATTTCATTTCATTTATTATATTTTCATTAACTGCTCATCGATTTCCTGTCTTATTTAACAGATGAGCCGGCCGGTCGCAGCGAATCTCTAAAAGCAACTCTTCCCGCAGATCAAAGACACTTGCACATGCAAGATGAGTACGCAACAAATGGAAATTCTGGCCCCCTTGGCCACTCCTTTACCAGAACCACCTGCGGGTGAGGCCTTCACCAGTGACCAATGGCAAATTCTCATGTCCATTATGGACACCATCATTCCATCTATACGGCGTGAATCTCTTGCAAGTGATGTGCTGTCACATCTTATTATTCCTAATGAACAATACGATGCTACTGTGGCGCGGCTCAAGAGAGCGACCGTAACTGGTCCAGATTCACCCGATGGATTAAGCGTGGAAAATTATTTGGATGAGAATGCTTCTGATAATCCTGATTTTCAAGACTTGTTGAAACGAACCTTGGTACATTTTGCAAGGGAAGATGCCAGGAAAGGCCTTGCGTTTATACTATCGATCTTAAAGCAAGTCCTTATTTTACTATGGTTCATAACTACACCCTAAAAACCTCCAACACCTCAAGGCTTTATAAATATCTAAACCATTTAACTACCAGCTGACCAAAATATAGCACTCGAGTGGGATCCCTACTTCTTACCGGGTCTACCACTCCCTTCCATCATCAACCTATTCATGTACGGACTTCAATCCTTGATGGATGGCGTCAGTCATATCTGCCTCCTTTGCCCACCCTGTACAAGACCTTCACAGGCCTAGGAAAGAACTTATGGTTCAAGACCAGTCCTACATTTTCTAAACTAGCTGGCTTTCCCAAGGTACCTCAGAACTACAAGCCCGGACCGCATTATGAATATGAATTCCTGCAATTCCCGCCCGGCTACTCTGCAGAGGTCATTGAAACAGATGTAGTAATTGTCGGGAGCGGTTGCGGGGGTGGCGTTTGTGCAAAGAATCTGTCCGAAGCTGGCCACCGCGTTCTTGTAGTAGACAAATCTTACTATTATCCTCCAAGCCGACTGCCTATGTCCGAGAAAGAAGCTGGCATCCACTTGTTTGAAAATGGAGGCGTTGAAGTTTCCGATGACAGTTCTATGAGTGTTATTGCCGGGTCGACTTGGGGGGGAGGGGGAACGATCAACTGGTCTGCGAGTCTTCAGACGCAAAGTTTTGTGAGAAAAGAGTGGGCCGAAGATAGGGGGCTGAAATTCTTTGGGACCGAGGAGTTTCAGAATTGTCTGGATCGTGTATGTGATCGGATGGGTGTATCCGCGGATCATATAAGGCATAACCATGGAAATCAGGTTCTTCTAGAAGGAGCGCGGAAGCTTGGATACCATGCGAAAGGTAGACCCTTTCTTTGCTTGATCCTCCATTTTGTAAGAGTGTCTCTAACCAGTACTTTCCTGCAGCTGTCCCTCAAAATACCGGGGGCAACGAACATTATTGTGGCCATTGCACACTCGGCTGTGGGGCAGCCCAAAAGCAGGGACCAGTTGTCTCCTGGCTACCTGATGCGGCTCGTGCGGGGGCTACATTTGCTGAAGGCTTCAAGGTTGAGAACATCTTGTTTGAGATGGTTGGTAGCCAGAAGAAGGCTGTGGGCGTCAAAGGAATATGGACTTCGAGGAATAGCCATGGTGGTGTTGATGGACCTATAACTGATAGAACCGTGCGCGAGGTCATCGTCAAGGCGAAGAAAGTCGTCGTATCGTGCGGGACATTATGGAGTCCAATCATCCTCTTGAACAGCGGTCTAACTGTAAGTCCAATTCCAGCGATGTGGAAGGTCATTTCCAATCACTATTTAAGACTATTAAGAAACTGTCCCTCCGTGTTGTTTGCTCTATTTAGAAAAGTGCTGACTTGCGAACCAGAATTGGCATATTGGTCGCAACCTTTATTTACACCCAGTCAACGTCGTTGGGGCTGTTTACAAAGAAGATGTCAGACCATGGGAAGGTCAGTCATCCATTCTTTCTCTTTCTTTATTTTCCTAATAACATCTAGGCGGCATCCTAACAACAGTCTGCACGACCTTCGAAAACCTCGACTCCCACGGCCACGGCTGCAAGCTCGAAACAATAGTCATGCTACCCTCCTGGTTCCTTACCATGCTAAACTGGGATTCTGGGCTAGACTTCAAGCTCCTCGCTCTAAAATTCCGACATATGAACGGCTTCATCTCCATCGATCGAGACCGGGACACTGGACGGGTATATAAAGATGCTGCGTCCGGACTGCCGCGAATCCAGTACACACCTAGTAAGTTCGACCGAGCCCATATCATGGAAGGCGTCATTGCGCTATCGAGGATGGCATATGTCACCAACGCCGAGGAGATCTACGTCTGTATCACAGGAACCCATCCTTTTATCCGGAACCCGGACGACGCAGCGCCTTCTAGCAAAGAAGACACAGACGCGCGCTTCGAAGAGTGGCTCACGAATATCAAAACCACCGGCAATGCGCCTCCCGCAGGCATCTTCGCTTCAGCGCACCAAATGGGCACGAATCGCATGTCTGTGCATCCTAACCAGGGAGTGGTGGATCCGCAGGGTGCGGTGTGGGGCGTTGAGGGGCTGTATGTTAGCGATGCTAGCGTGTTCCCGAGTGCGAGTGGTGTCAATCCTATGGTTACGAATATGGCAATTAGTGATTGGATTAGTAGGGGTGTGGCTAAGGAGTTGAATAGGGAGAAGGGTGGTGCGGGCGTTGGTGCTAAGTTGTGAGTGTTTGGGGTCGCTGTTAAGATCTAGAAATCTCTTTCTCAAAGGGTGGCACAAGTTCTCAGGCAAATTAACCCTCGCTCTCCTTTCATCTTCTTTGTCCTAGATTCGTCCATTATGTCGATTATACATTGTATACATATAGCTCTATATCTCCTATATTTGCAATTAAATATCCCAAAGGCGCCTAGCTATTCTGCCTCTGAACAATCAAATCTTTCTTACAAAAGCTCTTTCTCATCTAGTACCTAGTAAAAGGAAGCGCACCGGCTCTAAGCCTTCAAAGGAGTCCCTGCAAACAAGATGTACACCTGCAACCCCCCAAATACCTGACAGAACAATAGGGAGTTCGTTCTTTATGTAAAATCTGCAGATGGCTTGAAAGATGTTTGTCGCCGGGCGTGATAAGTAGTTGCCCTGTGTTCCTATTGCCGAATGACAATCTTGTTGGTAGCTGCGTTCTTGTCGCTCATTGCTTTCCTGCTATTACTGGTATAAGATACATAGTATGGATGTACGCCTTCTTGAAGCTCGATAGATAATCTAAAGCATTCAACACCTCAACGTCTT
>Ga0335075_10012965_pt1 | contig 12569 bp, 7 predicted proteins | sample Lox_Sample_24_FD_206723 | JGI IMG/M metagenome (GOLD analysis project Ga0335075, IMG submission 206723) | Soil microbial communities from Loxahatchee National Wildlife Refuge, Florida, United States - Lox_Sample_2.4 | ecosystem: Environmental > Terrestrial > Soil > Wetlands | place: USA: Florida... | reverse complement strand
GGCCCGCGGGGCGCGTCACGGTGCGGCACGGCGGCGGCCGGACACAAGCGCCATCTATCCGGACCGCTCAGCGCCGTCGGGGGAACGCACCACGACCGTCACTGTCGTCCTGGGCGCGCAGTTCGGCGACGAGGCGAAGGGGAAGATCGCCGACTACCTCGCCGCGCACGCGAAGCTCGTCGTGCGGTCCGGCGGCGGCCCCAACACCGGCCACACGATCGTCCTCCCCGAAGGGAAGGTCGTCCTCCACCAGCTCGCCTGCGGCGTGCTCCGGCACGGCGTCACGGGTGTGAGCGGACCGGGGATGGTCCTCCAGCCGTTCAAGGTCGAGGAAGAACTGCGCGAGCTCGAGCAGCGCGGACTGCGGCGCGGCGACGTCGTCCTCTCCGACCGGGCCCACGCGCTGCTCCCGATCCACGAGGCGGAGGACGTCTGGCAGGACGAACTGCGCGCCCGGACGAACCCGGCCGCGGCCCTCGGCACCACGCGCCGGGGGATCGGCCCCGCCTACGCGGACCGGTACGCCCGCTGGGGGATCCGGATCGGCGATCTCACGCGGCCCGCCGTGCTCCGGGAGCGCCTCGAGATGCTGTACGCCACGAAGGGCCACCTCCCGAACCTGCCGCCCGTGGCGGAGCTCGCCCAGCAGCTCTCCGAGGTCGCCGGACGGCTCGCGCCGTACATCCGGCCCACCGAGCCGCTCATCTGGGACGCGCTCGGGCGCGGCGACCCGATCGTGATCGAGGGGGCCCAGAGCGCGCTCCTCGACATCGACTTCGGCACCTATCCGTTCGTCACCAGCTCGCACCCGACGAGCGCCGGGGCGCTCATGGGCAGCGGGATCCCGCCGACCGAGCTCGACCGCGTCGTCGGGGTCGCGAAGGCGTACACGACGCGCGTCGGCCAGGGCCCGTTCCCGACCGAGGACACCGGCGCGTGGGGCGACCACCTGCGGCGGGTCGGGGGCGAGCGGGGCGCGACGACCGGGCGCGAACGGCGCTGCGGCGCCCTCGACCTCGTCCTCCTCCGCTACGTGACCCGGCTGAACGGGTTCACGTCGCTCGCGATCAGCAAGGTCGACGCGCTCGGGGGCGAGGACACGGTGCCGGTGTGCGTCCGGTACACCATGCCCGACGGGAGCACCGTGCGCGACCTGTTGCCGCTGGAGGCCGACGATCTCGCGCGGGCGACGCCCGTCTACGAGCGTCGGCCGGGGTGGCCCGAGTTCCACGAGCGGCTGCGGGAACGGCTGCGGAGCGAGGGCGCCTCCGCCCTCCCGCCGACCGTGCGCGACTTCCTCGCGTTCATCACACAGGAGACGGGCGTCCCCGTAGAGTACGTCGGCTACGGACCGGGCCGCGACGAGACCGTGACCCTGCCGGTCGCGCCCCCCCGACGACGGCGCTCCGCGAGCTGACCGGCCCGTGGCGTTCGACCCGTACCTCTACCTCGCGTTCGGGATCGGACTCGCCGCCGGCTGGGTCGTTCGGCCGAAGAGCCCGTGGGTGCCGCGCCTCACGGTCGCGGCGATCGTGGTCCTGGTCGGCCTCCTCGGCGCCTCGCTCACGTCGATCGGGGGGGCCGCGCTGCTGGCCACGGTCCCGCTCGCGCTCGGGTTCGCGGCCCTGATGCTCGCGGCGACCCTCGCGGTCGTGCTGCTGCTCGCGCGCCTGCGGCCGTACGCCGGCCCGCCGCCGCGGCCGGGGACCGGCTCCGAGCGGTTTCCGCTGAGCGGGCTCCTCCTGCTCGCGCTCGTCGGCGGGTATCTCGTGGGCCGCGTCACGCCGATCCCGGCGGAGGCCGCGATCCCGTGGGCGCTCTGTGCGCTCCTCGGGATCGTCGGGTTCGGCCTCGAGCTGCGGGTGGGCCGACTGCCCGACCTCTGGCGCCCGCTCACGGCGGCGGCCGTCGGGGCGATTCTCGCGGCGGGCGTCGTCGCGGCGCTCGCCCGGGTCCCGGTGCCGGTCGCCTTGGCGACCGCGTCGGCGTTCGGGTTCTACTCGCTCGCCGGCCCGCTCGTGGCCGCCCGGGCCGGTGCCGAGCTCGGCCTGCTCGCCTTCCTCACGAACTTCCTCCGGGAGGACCTGACGATGCTGTCGGCCCCGTGGCTCGGCCGACGGGCGCGGGGCGAGGGGCTGACCGCGATGGGCGGCGCGACGGCGATGGACACGACCCTCTATTTCGTCACGCGGTACGGCGATCGCGAGGCGGCCAGCGTGGCGATCGCGACCGGGCTCCTGCTCACGGTGGCGGCGACCCTCGTGGTCCCCGCGCTCCTCGCGCTGCCGGTCTGAACGGCCCGGCGCCGGGCCGCCGCGCGAGGTTTATGGGCTCCCGCCGCTCGACCTTCGGCCGTGGGCTCGTGGTCCAGTGGTTACGACGTCGCTCTCACACAGCGAAGACCGCCGGTTCGAATCCGGCCGAGCCCATCCGACACCGAGTCTGCCCTATTCGGCCCCCTCGTCGCCCCGGCGCCCTGATCCGGCGACCACTCCGACCTCGACAGGCTCGATCGGCTCTATGCTCTGCGTCTCGTTTCGGAACCTCTCCCCACCCCCGAACCAAGAGACAAGCGAAAGTCGCCAACTCCTTCCCGAGGGCCGGTCCACACCGGCCCGCACTTTCTGTTGCCCATTCTGGGTCCCGCGATGCGGGCCCACAGAGGTGGCCACCGCGGGACAACGGAACGACGCAGCAGCCCCGGTAATCGAGTCTCCTCCCGTGATCGTCCAGTGGAGGCCCTTTGAGACCGGGATCCGAGGCCCGGCGGCCGGACCGTCGCAGGAGCCAAGGGGCAGCAGGCTGCCGACTGCTTTCCGCTTCCCGCTTCCGACGCGCGAGTTCTACGCGCGCGTGAGGCGAAAATGGGTCCGTGCCCAATCACATTCGAGCCCGGAATCCAAAGCCTGACGGAGAGGATTCTGGAATAGTTCAAACCCCTGCGAGCTCGTTCTACTCCCAATAGCGTGAGCAGGAAACATCATCACACAACTGTTGTTTGCTGTGCTTGACCAACACCGCGCATAGCTCGCCGGACGTGACCCCGCCGACCGTAGCCCAAACCGAAACGGACCCCGTGGTCCCAGCTGACTGAATCAGGCATCATCTCTTTCAACCGGTAAATGGTTGCCAAGACTACGCTCGCCCCTGCTCCGGTCAAGACCCGGTCGCTGACTCGCGAGTACAGGACCACATCCCGAGGGCTCTTGGCTCCCTCGCGGATGATCCCGGCTCTCGATGACGTAACCTTCGAGATTCGACCGGGAGAAATTTTTGGCCTCCTTGGACCTAACGGGGCGGGGAAGACCTCTCTCGTCAAAATTCTGGCAACCCTACTTCTCCCCACCAGTGGCGAGGTCGAACTCTTCGGACTGGACGTGAGGCACCAAGCGCGCGCCATTCGATCTAGAGTCGGACTGGTCCTGGGGGGCGAACGGGGCCTGTATGGGCGCCTGACGGCGGTTGAGAATCTCCGATTCTTCGGTGCCTTGCAGGGTATTGTCGGCAGGGAGTCCAAACGGAGAATCGACGAAGTCCTCGACGTCGTCGGTTTGTCGGAAGCGGCGGACAGGAGGGTAGAGGAGTACTCTCGGGGAATGAAGCAGCGGCTCCACATCGCCCGTGGAGTGCTTCACTCGCCAGAGCTCCTACTGCTGGATGAGCCTACGGTTGGTCTCGACCCGAACAGCGCGCGGGAGATGCGCGAACTCGTACGACGGCTCAATCAAGGCGGCGTGACGACGCTGATCACAACCCACTACATGTTCGAAGCAGAGGAACTCTGCGCTCGCATCGCCATCCTAAACCACGGCCGAGTGATCGCCCTGGACACAGTCGCGGGACTGAGAGAGCTCGTCGGCGGAGGAGTGACCATCGAGGTCGAGTGTTCGTCGCTAACTCCAGCCCAGCAAGCCCATCTTCGAACGGCCAGCGGAACCGCAAAAATAATCACGGAAAACATCGGGCAAAGGACGCGCCTCAGCTTTCCGGCGGCTTCCTCTGTCTCAACTTCTTTGCTCAGGGAGTCGTTGGGAACGAGCTCTGACGTGCAAGTCATTGAACGGCGCACCACGATGGAGGACGTCTATCTCCAGCTGGTGGCGGAGTGAACGTGGGAAGACCCTCCCGCCTCGGCGCAGTCATGGCGTCCTTCCGCTGCGCGGCGCTGTACTTTGTAGCCGACCCCTTCTGGATAGTCGGCGCGCTGGTGGCGCCCACCGCCTTTGCTCTTGTCACTTACCAGATTTTGGTTATCGCCGGAAAACCGGACGGGGCCCTGGTGATTGTGGGCGCATTGGTGATGAGCATGTGGGCCCAGGCGCTCTACGGTAGTGGATGGGCGACATATCAGGACCGGACCCTAGCGACTTTGGAACCCATTTTGGGGTCGCCAGTCGGCTACGTATGGGTGGTGTCCGGAAGGGTTCTGTGGAACGTTGTGTCGGGAGTGCTGGGAGCGGTGATCGTCTACGCGATTCTCGCGTTTACGCAAGGGGTTGGGCTCTCTTCAACTCAGTTTGAGGCTCTCGTGGCAATCTTCCCGATACTGGTCGTTTCGCTCGCTGCGACAGGCCTGCTAATCAGCGCCGGTTTCGTTTTCACTCGATACGCAACTTTCTACCAGAACATGGGAGAAGTCGCCCTGTACGTTGTGACCGGAACCATGTTCTCAGTTGCCCTCCTGCCAGTTTGGCTACTCCCATTTTCGTTGATCTTCCCGCCGACATGGGCTGTCGACGCCCTACGTTATGCTGTAGTAGCAGGCTACGTCGGATTGTCCTGGGGATTTGTCGGAGACATTTTCGGCGCCGCGGTCCTGACTGCGGTCTACTTGAGCGCCGCCTCGTGGCTCTTCACAAAGGTAGAAGTTCACGTTGTGTCGCGAGGCGATATCACTGCAGCTTGACCGTCCGGACCCCGAAAGTCATCGCCCCCCCCAGTTGCGAGAGACTTTGTTAGAGAGTGCACGAGTGGCACCACGAACAAGCTTGGGCCTGATGAGACCGCCGTTTATCGCCGGGATGATCTTCATCCTGCCGCTCACCCAGATGGCATTTTTCGCCGATGTCGTTCGACTTGGCGGGGGCGGTTCAGTACTCGTAGCGTACGTCGCGCTCGGCAATGCCGTGGCATCTGTAGCATTTGTCTCGATTCTTTCCGTTAGCCTGACAACAGATATGGAGAAGCAGTGGGGTACGGTCGACTACATCCTTGCTACGCCCGCGAATCGGCTGGCACTCTACCTCGGCCGTGGAGCAGTCCCGATTGTCGTATCCTTGGCTTCAGTCGCGATGGCACTCGTGTACGGTGTCGCCTTTTTCGGCGTCGACTTCCCGGAATCGGCCATATTGCCAACCGCGGTTTCTCTCGGTCTGCTTTCTGTGGCCCTCGTCGGAGTAGGTTTCATGGCTGCGGGCCTTTCCCTTTATCTACGAACTTCAGTGATTCTTACAAACCTCGTTCTGTTCGGAAGCCTCGCGCTGTGCGGGGTCGATTTTCCAGTTGGCACCCTACCCGAACCCCTTCGACTCATCAGCGCGGCACTGCCGCTAACCTGGGGGGTCGCAGCGGTAAGAGCGGCGTTCGGCGGAGTCGCGATATCGACGTTGGCGCTTGATTGGTTGTACCTGGTGGTCTGCGGGCTAGCGTTCTACCTCGTGGCCCTGACTCTTTGGCAGATATTCGAGCGCGGCGTACTGAGGTCAGGTCAAACTGGGCGCTACTAGACACCAGGAATCAAGTTTGAACAATCGTGTCGTCGGAGTCGAACACCAAAGTGGCTCCGGGATCACCGGCCGGTGGGAACCCCTTGAGAGGCTTGCCTTCCTTCGAATCGAAAAGCTGCTGCAGTAGAACTTTGCGGAGCAAGCGTACCCCGTCATCTGAAGACACCAAGTGCTCCGCTCTCCTGTTCACGACGGACCCGAGACTTTCGAGGACGTCCTTGTCCTGGTCATCGACGTGCTTTGTTACAACCTTCCAGCGTGGGAGATAGTCCTCTGGGAGGGGGCTCCCCTCTGGGACGTGTACGCAGAATAGCACATTCGTGGTCGTATCGTCGATCGGAACAACCCACTGAGAGACTTGTGCAAACGCCTCCTTCCCTCCCGGTGTATGGGGATCTGAAACACTCGACCGGATCAGCCCCGGCATACAGAAGTTGATCGAGTGAAGGAATTCCTTTCCGGCGCCGAGTTCCGTGATTATAGTACTCTTGATTCCTTGGGGTGTCTCGACAAAGCGGGCACGACGGGGTACACGACTGTCATAGCGGAGCTGGGAAGCAGATTGAGTCTCGGCGCCGGCTTCCTTTCTTACGTCTGAGTGAAGGAAGGACGGATGGAGAGGGTCCGAGAGATTTTCTAAGACCTGCAGGTAATTGCAGTGGTAAATCGCGGAGTAGTATCCGCGCCGTCCGCCCTCGGCTACCAGAATATCGAAGCGCGGGACAGGCGGCACGGGCGACCGCCCTGACCTAAGTCTCACGAATACCAACCCACCCTGTTCAGCGGCGTGGTGTGCAATCTCACCGACTGAGCCGATCTCCCGACCGGGTGGGAGATTCGGCTGGGAAAAGCAGGTGCCGTCGGTCGCAAATGACCAGCCGTGGTAGGCGCAGCGGATACCGCCGGGGACGACCTTGCCGAACGATAGCGACGCGCCGCGGTGTGGACAGGCCATATCAAGTGCTCCCCACGCACCTTTCCGATCGCGAAAAATGACCAAATCCTCACCGAGCAATCTCGTGCGAGCGGGACCGTCCCCGACTTCTGAGACAACCGCGACCGGGAACCAGTAACGGCGCAGAAGTTCTCCGGCGGGCGTAGCGGGTCCGATCCGGGTCAGTTGAGCTAGCCCCTCAACCGATTCAGCCGACATCGCGCGAACCGTTCCCGTCCCCGTTCGAACGGCCGACCCCGACCTTAGCTCCCAACGGTATATCCATATGTGACGCTCGCGCTCACGGAATCGCTGTCGCGAGCCGTTGCTTGGAAGGGTTTTTCTGCGTGCAGCCGGTTGTGCGGGCCCGTGGCTCAATCTGTGACTATCCGGGTCATGGGCGTTGAACATCCGGTTGAGATCTCTCCTTCGGATTTGGAACTCTCCGTAAGAGACTTTCTCCTTGTTCGACGTTTTCCACCGTCTCTATTCATCGCCAGGGTTGAAGGTCGCCCAGTTAGCGAAGACACGAGGCTCAAACCCGGAATGCGGTTCGAGGCGATCAAGGAGCTCGATCTAATCGAGCTCTCGAAAGTGTTTGGCCGAGTACCGCCCTCCGACTCGCCGGGAACTTCTCTCTCTTCTCAACGCTGGCTTCAGTTTGACTACAAAGCAAACCGGGTGAATTTCCACTCGAAGCCGATGAATGCGCCGGAGCTCGTCGGGTTCGTTGAAGCTACCATCGATGGAACGATCAAGAGTCATCAAATGCTACCGGCCTCTGGACGTGCCGCGATCGCGCTGAGTGGGGGCAAAGATAGTGTATCGTTGACCATAGCGCTGAGTCGCATCCTCTCTGGGCGCGGAGAGGAGCTTCGCGAGCACGCGGTTGCTATCACACTCGAAGGCTGGGGCGACGAACAGGTCAATACCTATCGATACGCAAGGGAAGTTGCGGATCGCGTGGGAGTGGAGCACGTCGTGCTCACTCCTGCGACGGTCGCGGAAGTGTTTCATCTGAAGCGCCCCTTCCAAGAGGTTTTCAGGGAGATTTCTCAAGACGCGCACCTTGAACAGGATAACAAGACACTGGTACTCGCCCAGATTCAACGGCGCTTGGTCGAAGTGGCTGCCCACGAACGGGGGATTCACGACCTGATCTTTGGACTCAATCTCGAAGACTTGGTTTCAGAGATTGTCTTGTCCTTGTCGACCGGCCATATTGGCCTCGACATTCCGGTCAGACCAATCGGCCGGTTTCGGTACGTCTATCCGCTCGTGTATCTAAAGAAGAAAGTGGTTAGCCTTTATTTGGAGACAGTCGCGCCAGAACTCACAAAGCAGGAGACCGTACAGCGAGTGGAACGCGGCTCACAAAGTGCCCACTTCTACATTGCGATGGCAGCTTGGCTCTCAGAACTGTGGCCGGGAATCGAGTACCAGGTCGTAGCCGCATACCACGGAATGTCCGAAGTGTACTCATCGACCAGGACATTCCGAGATTGTTCAAACTGCGGAGCAACCATGGTGATTCAATCCACAGATTCATCGTCAGAGCCGGACTGCTATCCTTGCCGCGTCTTTCGCGAAAGAAAAATGTTGACCACCGCGTGATTTCGGCTCGCACGCTCACTCGATCCTTCTCCGGATCAGGGCGGATGGGACGACCGTCTGCCAATACTTCGCGCTCGGTCGTAGCGAGTGATCGGCGGGGTAACCCTTCACGAGTCGGCGTGAGGTAGTGCGTACATAGTACTAAATCCGGGAAGCGCTTCCGTAGCTGGCGTGAGCAAGCGCCGCCAAGTCCGGCCCGTCGCGTTCACCGCCGATGAATGGCGCCCGCACGGGGCCAAGGACCACCAGCTCGAACAGGAAAACCAGCTCCTGCGCGACCAGGTGCACGACATCTACGACAAGATCCACGCCCTCGAGGGTCGCTCGCCTCCTCCACCGGAGTGGGCGAAGGCGGACGTCCCCGAGCGGTCCGACGAGGAGCGTAAGAAACGGGGAGCGGTAGAGGGGCACGAGGCCCCCCACCGACCCGCTCCGTCAAGGATCGACGAGACCCAGGACGTGCGCCTCGAGAGCTGTCCTCGGTGTGGGGAGGCGCTGGGCACCCCCTTCGCCGTCGAGGAGCGGGTGGTCGAGACGATCGTTCCCGGCCACGTGCGGGTGACGAAATACCGCATTGGCCGGTATCGGTGCAATCGGTGTCGGAAGGTCCGTCGGGCGAGCCTCGCGCCCGAAGTGGTCCCACCCCGTTCACGGTTCGACTGGGGCAGTCACTTCCTCGTCGGCTACTGGTCGCTCCAGGGGCTGACCACCTCGGGTCTCCAGGACCTGCTGGCGACCAACTACGGTCTGACGGTGAGCGCGGGGACGATCGATGCGATGCTCCGCCGCTCGGCGGAGCTGTTCGCTTCCGCCTACGCGGCGATCGGCATGGCGGTACGCCACGGCAAGAGCGTCCATGTGGACTGGACCGGCTGGCGGGTCGACGGGATCAACCACCACCTGTGGGACTTCCTGAGCCCCGAGGCTCGGGCGGCCTACTTCACGGTGGCCCGCAGCGCGGGCCACACGGTGCCCGAGCGCGTGCTCGGGAAGCGGAGAAAGGACCGAGTGCTCGAGTGTGACGGAGGGACAGCGTTCAACGGGCTCTCGGGGCGGAAGCAGCGATGCTGGGTCCACTTACTCCGGCATGCTCGCCGAGGACTCGAGCGCTGGGAGACGATCTCGGACGCCCCGGACTGGCGGGGACTCCGCGTGCTGGAGAAGATCGCTCGAGGAGTACTGGCGGCGAGCCATCTCCCGGAAGGGGAGGCGAAGCACGCCGAGGCCCGTCGCCTCCGTGCCCATCTCGCTCGATGGCTGAAGGTCGAGCGGGAGGGCGAGGCGGCCCAAGCGCTCCAGAAGTTCCTCACGAAGCACGAAGCGGAGCTGTGGTGGTGGGTGGAAGTCGGGGTGGCCGCCCACAACAACCTCGCGAAGCAGAGGCTGAGGCCGCACATCGCGAAGAAACGCAAGTTGTCCTGGGGCTCGAGGACGCTTGGCGGGGCGGAGCGGTTCGCGGCGCTGGCGAGTGTCGTCCAGACCGGCAAGATGCAAGGCGTGGCGCTCCGGGAGCTCGGCGCTCGCGTGCTGAGCGGTCAGCGGGATCCCTTCGGGTTCGGTGCGGGTCCCCCGCGCTGAAACCAAGCGGTCCGACAGATCGGACGGGATCAACGGGCGGAGGCACCCGTCACGCCCCGGCGTGAAGGGTTACTCGGCGGGCCTCACCGCGCCGAGTAGGGCTGCTCCTCCCGTCTACCTTTTAGCGTTGAGCCGGAATCACGGGATCCGCAGGAGAGTCCATGGGTGGTGGATACCCGTTCGATAGAATCGAGCGGGCGTGGCAGTCGAGATGGGAATCTGCGCCATGGACGTCGGCTACGCGTGGAGTCTCAGGCAAGAAATTCTGCCTCGACATGTTCCCTTACCCGTCCGGCGCGCTGCACATGGGGCACGTTCGAAACTACGCCATGGGAGACTGCGTGGCTCGTTCGTTCCGAATGCAGGGCTTCCAGGTGCTCTATCCGATGGGTTGGGACGCGTTTGGCCTTCCAGCCGAAAACGAGGCAATATTGAGTGGCACACCCCCCGCGGAGTCGACCGCAAGCAACATCCGACAAATGCGTCGACAGATGCGACGGCTCGGCATTTCATATGATTGGGCAAACGAGATCTCGACGTGCGAGCCAGAGTACTACAGGTGGAATCAATGGATTTTTCTCAAGCTTTTCGAGCGCGGACTGTGCACGCGGCGCAGTGCTCGGGTCAACTGGTGTCCCTCGTGCGCCACCGTTCTAGCGAACGAACAGGTCGTTGTCGGGACTTGCTGGAGATGTCAGTCAACAGTAGAGGAGAAACGGTTGACTCAGTGGTTCCTGCGTACAACCGCATACGCGAAGGAACTGTTGACCGGCCTCGAAGAAGTCGAGTTCCCGCCCAGTGTCAAGACACTCCAACGGAACTGGATCGGGGAGCTTGAGGGTGCGACCGTCCGGCTGCGCGTGGGCAGTGAAGGCCCCGTGGTTGAGGCGTTCACAACTCGGCCCGAAGCAATCTTCGGCGCGACGTTCGTCGCCGTCGGACGGGATCATCCCTTACACAGTGATCCACGCGTGACGTCGGCGTACGCGGACCGATCCGAGAGTCGCACGGTGTCCTTGCCCGTTGCCGGGACCGTCGTGCCGGTCGTCGATATCGACCTTGATGACGAGCACGGTGGTCCTGCAGGGGCTTTCATCGGCATCCCGGCGCACGACGAGTGGAGCTTTCGCGTCGCGCGGGAGCACGGTCTTCGAGTTAAATCGGTGATACAAGGGGAAGGACTCGACTCGCAACTGCCATACACCGGCATCGGGCGGATGGTCGATTCGGGAGAGTTTTCCGGTCTACCTTCGATCCAGGCACGGGATCGAATTCTGCAACGGCTAGAGGAGGAGAAGGTAGGTTGGTCGGACCGTCGATACCGCCTTCGAGACTGGTTGATTTCAAGGCAGCGCTACTGGGGGACCCCGATTCCCATCATCCACTGTCCGACCTGTGGAACCGTCCCGGTGCCGTACGATCAGCTGCCCGTTGAACTCCCAATTGACGTTCAGTTTGGCCAAGGTAATCCGATCGAGACGTCGAAGAGTTTTGCGGCGGTGGCATGTCCCAAGTGCGGCGGAGCGGCCAAGCGCGACACCGACACGATGGATACCTTCGTGGACTCCTCATGGTACTTCCTCCGGCTCTGCCGACCCTCGGCGACCGCTGCCTTCGACCCCGAGGCGGTTGATCGCTGGATGCCGGTGGACGTCTACATCGGAGGGATGGAACACGCAACGCTTCACCTGCTCTACGCCAGGTTCATGACTATGGCACTCCGGGATCTCGGGTTACTCTCTTTGACGGAGCCTTTCCGAACATTGATGTCGCAGGGCGTCGTAACGATGGGCGCGCCCTATTGCGAAAGTTGCGCCATTTTCCTGCTCCCCGTCAAGCGGGTTGGGTCTCGTTGCGCGCAGTGCGGACGCGAGTTCGAGCTTCGAAGCACGAAGATGTCGAAGAGTCTCAAGAACACTGTGAGCCCGGACCAGATCGTGGAACAGTTTGGCGCAGATACCGTCCGCTTTTTCATGCTCTCCGCCGCAAACCCCGGAAAGGACCTTGAGTGGTCGGCAGCCGGTGCGGCTGACGCTCACGCGTTCCTAACGGAAATCTGGCGTACAATTGAGGAAATGGCACAGGGACCAATTGTCAAGGGGGAATCCTTTGGAGAGGCGCAACCTTGGCTAGCGAGAGCGCGCATGAACGTGAGCGTAATCCGGTGGCGAAAAGCGTTGGACGAAAGATTGTTTCAAGATTGTTGCACGCAGTTGCGCGAAATCCTCCGGAGCTTTCGAGCCTACTTCTCCAGCGGCGGGAGAGAGGGAGCCACGATTCGATGGGCACTGGACTCAATCGTGAAGATGCTTAATCCATTTGCCCCCCATCTGGCGCACGAGTTGTGGTCCGACTTGGGCCACGACCAGTGGGTAGAGTCAACCGAGCTTCCAGAGCCGGAGATAGGCTGGAGCGGTCCCGACATTCTCCTAAAGACCCGCGTCGCCGAACGGGCGATTGATGATGTGGCGTCGATCATCTCCACGCGTGAAAATTCTACTGTGTCGAGTGTCACCCTTACGGTTGCCGCGGACTGGAAGTTCACGGTGTCACGTCAAGTGAGAGAAGAGAAAGAGCGTGGAAATTTGGACCGGGCTGCGATTACGAGCTCGATAATCGCCTCGGGCTCAGGTCCCCCTGACCAGGTGTTCTCGGTGGTGCAGTCAGCTTTCGAGGCGGGGGACACGGCAACCTGGGCGGCGAGTCCAATTTCGTCG
>Ga0335075_10012964_pt1 | contig 12569 bp, 7 predicted proteins | sample Lox_Sample_24_FD_206723 | JGI IMG/M metagenome (GOLD analysis project Ga0335075, IMG submission 206723) | Soil microbial communities from Loxahatchee National Wildlife Refuge, Florida, United States - Lox_Sample_2.4 | ecosystem: Environmental > Terrestrial > Soil > Wetlands | place: USA: Florida... | reverse complement strand
GTTGGAGATGCTCACGCTCGTCGGCGCCTTGGGCTGCTGCAGCGGACTCTGACGCAGCAAAATGATGCCGTCCCGATCCTGCAGCGTCACGGACGTGACAGTCTGTCCATTGTTCACCGAGGGATCCTGGCTGCCCTGGATCTTCACGAACGTGCCGCCGAGCTGCACGGTCTGCGTCCCGTTGCCTTTGGGATTCACGAGCGCGATTCCGTTCGTGAAGTCGCGCCGCCACACTCCATTCTGCCAGGCGGCAGTGGGTGGTGTGCTGATCTCCTGACCCAGATTGGCGTTGTACTCGTCGAACCATACGACGCCGCTATACCCGGTCGCATTGCTCGTATAAGCGTAATACCCGTCGTTCATCAGGCAGGAGGCGAGCCCATACCGCATGGATTGATAGTCCGTCGGATCGCCCCACTGGTTGAAGATCGCGAGCTTCGGCGCGTTGAGGGCCGCCATGTCGGTGTTGTATTGCGCCATCATCTCGGTCCAGCCGCCCCAGTTCTCGATCGACCACGACAGGCCGATCATCCCTTCGAGGACGCCGCCGTCCGCCATCGCCTGATAGCCCGACGGAACCGCATCGTTCTGGCCCCAGGTCGCGATGTTGCCGATCTGGTACTTGCCCGGCATCAGCTGGTGCGCCAGGGCGAACCAGCGCTCGTATCCCGCCTGGATCGCCGCCTGCGCCTTCGGATCCGAAGGCTGCAGCACCACTCCGTTGCGATACCAGTCGCCGGCCACCCGCGGCTGCGTGAATACGTTGTCCATGAAGAACCCGTCGATGTTCGGAACCGCCGAATAATAGGTGTTCACGAACCACTTGGTCAGCCAGTCTATCGAGTCGTCGCCGCTCGAATCCTTGGGAGTGTACGGCGTGTTGTTGATCGTGTAGCCGCCGTTTCCATAGAAGGAAGCGACCGCGTTGGTGTCGCTCGTGTCCGTGTACAGCCACCACTTGTTGGCGTTGAGCTGGCTCGTTTCCGGGGCGAACGCGACGGAGCTGTCGCCCGTCGTGTAGCCCTCATCCACGTCCGTGTAGAGGAATACCAGCGCGTTCGGATTGATCGACTTGATGGCGCTGACGACGCTCTGCATCGACTCTCCGCCCGGGGCCAGCCCCGGCCACATGTTGAGAATCGTGATGCTCTGCTTGGCGAGCTCGGACTGGTAGGTCGAGTCGTTGTAATTGAAGGGGCCGCCGTTCTGAATGCCCGCAATGCGCGGGAAAGGCGGCGGAGTGAAGGCAAGTGCGCTGGCGGAAGTGGCAAGCGCGGCCGTGGCCGCGAGCGCCGTCAAACCCTGACGAAATCCACGATGAATCATAGTCTCCCCCCGGGAGCTGGAACTGACCGCTCGACGAAGTCGAGGTGCGTTTTCCGGTGGGCCGACAGACGGCACGCACAAGCTTCGGGCCGTGACTGTTCTCGTGGTGATCCTCGCGCGTGCGGGCACGGGGACTCTCACTGCGGTTCGATGACCGCATGCACGTCCACACCGGAAGTCGCGGGAGCTTTTGCAATGGGCAGCCGCTCCGTGCGACCGGCCGCTATTTTTACAGCGTTCACCGAAACGTCAATAGCCGGAGTTTCAAATTGGGAAAAATGTCGGCCGCTGTCGGCTATCCCAGACGGCTCAGCGTCTCAATTCACCGACAGCGCGGCGCGCGCCCGCGCTGGAGAACGATCCAACATTCTTGCGCGGCACGCGCACGGCGGACGCGACCGGCCGTTCCTCCGCTTTGTCCAGGATGTCAGCGGCTGCGCGCAGCGAGAAGCCGACGTAGATCCAGACGTACGACCACGGCTTGTCCAGATTGTCGAAGAAGATGGACACGGCGAGACCCAGCATGCCGAACACCAGCGCAATCATGTAGGGACGCAGCCTCCCGGACGCCGCCGCGATCGCGCGCAGCGCCGTCGCCACCGTCTGATACTGGATGGTCACGAAGGAGAACAGGCCGATGAGGCCGAGTCCGAACCACTGATCGAGATAGTAATTGTGCGTGATCAGGACGAACATCGTCTGATAAACCCTGTACCCGTACCCCGTCAGCAGCGTGATCGGATGGTCCATCATGGTGGAGATGGCCGTCATCCAGATCGTCGTGCGCCCGGAAGAGGCGACGCTGATCGAGCTCGCCATCGACTGGTCGAAGATGCGGTGCGTGATCACCTGCGAGAATTCCGGCAACAGAGCCGCCGCCACACCCGCTGCGATCACGACGCAGGTCGCCCCGATCAGCGTCCATGCGAGAACACGCGACGTTGGCAGATGCCGCCGGCAGAGCCACACGGCGGCTCCGTAGCCTACGATGACACCGACGTAAGCGCCCCGTGAGACGGTGAGAAGGAGTACCGCGACGGAGGCGAACGCGCCGCCGTACCAGAAGAGTCGCGCGAGCCCGCGACCCGACATGGCTACTGCGACCATCATGGGCAATACACACACGATGAGCGCCGCCGTATCGTTGGCGTGGCCGAACACTCCGAATACGCGATCGGCTTCGACGCCGTTCTGGCCCACGGTGATCCCAAGGTGCACGATGCCCGCCACGTCGGCCAGGGTCAGGATGTTGGCGAGTCCCACCCAGAAGGCCAGCGTCTTGGCAAACAGAAAGAAGTCCCGCTCGCCTTCCACGCCGTAGAAATATACGAAGAAAAAGAGCGCGGAATCGATCAGCTCCGACTTGAGCTCGATGCCATTGCCCTTCGCGTCGTAGCCCGGATAGTGGATCATGGTCACGCATGCGACCCATGTCAGCACGGCGTAGGTGATCCATAGGATGAAGGCTACATTGACGATCGGCAGCCGCATGCGGAAGCGGCCGGTGAGGGCCATGCGGAAGAGCAGTCCGAGCGCGATGGGATAGAGCAGCGCGTTCTTGGCGCTCAGGCCGGGCCCCAGGCTCATGCCCGCCTGGAAGATGTCGCTCAGTGCGAGCGTCGAGATGAGGAGAACGTAGAGGAGGCGCATGGATCAGGCCTTGCGGGAAACGGGATCCGGGGATGGAACGAGACGTCGCGCCCAGGCAAACAGGGCGTGCGCCTCGGGCACGCGCAGACCGAGGATCAGCAGCGCGAACGCCGCCAGATACGCCAGCGAGCCGAGCGCCAGGCCGCCCGCGCCGAGCATCTGGCCCCACGCCGAAGGCACGAGCACGACCGCCGCCAGGAGCGCGGCGGCGGCCACCTTGCCGGTGCTGGCCCAGGGGACGAGCTCGCCGAAGGTGACCCCGTAGCTGCGCATGGTGGCATGCCCCAGCCAGACTGCCTCCACCAGTGTCGCGAGCACGACGGCCAGCATGGCACCGGCGACCCCACCCACGGGAATCAGGGCCGCCAGCAGGGCGGCGCAGGCGATGATCGAGGCAATGTTGCCGCCGACCAGCGGCCGCGTGCAGTTGATCGCGCGCAACGCGGGAGCGAAGTCGAAACATTCGCGTATCACCGCCAGCATGTAGATCTGGAGAACGAGCGCGGCCGGCGTATAGCTGATCCCGAACACGGTTTCAATCAGAGGTCGGGCGAAACGAATGACGACGACCACCACCGGGAAGAGCAGGATCATGTTGGTGACCGTCGCCCGCTTCCACAGCGCAAGCGAGTCATCGCGCGAGGACTCGCGGTGACGCCGCACCATCTCCGGCAGCACGACCGAGGAGACGGAGTTGCGCAGCGTGACCACGATGGGCTCTCCATAGCGTGCGATGGTGTACTGCGCGAGCGCCACCGCGCCGAGCGCTTTCGTGACCGCGAGACCACCGAGGCTGCGGTTCAGGGTCGAGAGCACCGAGGCCGCGCCCGATGGCAAGCAGTAGCGCAATTGCTCGCGCCAGGGATCCGGTAGCGGCGGCTCCTCGACGCCGCGCTGGACGGCCAGCATGACCAGCGCGGTGCCCAGGACCCGGGCACCCTCGAGCGCGATGAGCGCCCAGATGATCGCATGCACGTCGTGCGTCAGGGCGGCCGTCACGATTACCACGGCGACCCGGCTGGCCAGGCGCACAGACGTGTAGACGAAAATCATCGCCGGCCGCTCGGTGGCCACCCAATAGAAATCCCAGAAGTCGAGATTGGAGGAAAGCACCGTGTACAGGCAGAGCGGCACCAGGAGCGAGCCGACGATGCGGCCGCCCGTGCCTCGATCCAGTGCCGCAAGCACCGCGACGGTGAGCAGGCTGCTCAGGGCGATGAGCACCGCGGTCTGGCGCACGGTTCGCCAGCGGCTCCCCGGATGAGCGGGGATGCAGTACAGAAGGCTGTCGTTGATCGAGAAGACCGCGATGGACTGCAGCAGCGAGGCGTACAGCAGGAACTCGCGATAACGGCCGAACTGCGCCACGGTGAGCAGGCGCACCAGGATCACGGGACTGATGAGCATCAGCCCGTAATTGGCAAGGCGCGACAGCGTCAGGATCGCAGCCCGATTGCCTACGCCGGCCATGCGCTCACTCCCTTCGGGCAGCGCTGCTCGCCGCCGTGAGAGGACGCCCGGGCGCATCGACCTTCCACACATCCGTCAAATGATCCCGGCCGACATAGATCAGATGGAAGGCCGGGGACTCGAGCACACGTCCGATTCCCGTGCCGAGGAAATGCGTGGCATCGGCCGCGGTCTCGCCGGCGCCGATGACGTAGATGGCGCCGCGATCCCGCCGTGACACCAGCCGCTCGAGCTGCCGCCCGGAGCCGATCAGCGGCGTGTTGGTATAGATATCGGTCCACTTGCCGTCGACCCGATGCAGGAACGGGGCCGCCATTCCCCGGCTCTGCAGCCAGTAGTTGACGTGCCCGAGGTAGTAGGTCTGCATCAGCGCATCCTCGGCCACGACGATGTCGTGGGGACCGGGGTGCAGCGATTCGACGAATTCCGCCGCTCCCTTGTGATCGGGATAGTGGGCGTAAGTCGGGTCCACCGCCGCCTCGAGCCGCGCGGGATTGACGATCAGCATGCACGCCACGACCGCCGCGGCGGCGACAGCGGCCAGCTTCACGGGTTTGGACCCGCTCGCATTCAACCGGGCCACGGCCAGATGAGCCGCCGCTTGCGCGATCGCGAAGGCCGAGATCAACACCGGGACGATCTGTCCCTCGACGTAACGCATCGCGGGGTCCCACTGGAAGCAGCCGATCTGCAGCAGCGGGATCCAGGCCCCGAGCGCGAGAAACAACAGGTAGTCGGGCACGCGCTCGCGCCGCGCCAGCCGCCAGAGTCCCGCGCCGATGCCGCACGCCGCGATCAGCAGCGCCGCCAGCGAGTAGCGTGAGACGGCCATATAGGCGCGCACGCTCGGCCAGCCGAGCAATAAACCCAGGATCTGCGGCAAGGTGCCTGTGTGGCGCGCCAGCAGGTACCCGACCTGCGCCGCAGCGAGCAGGACGCAGACGGCAAAGTAGACCGTCAGCCGCGCCGCCGGCAGCGGTCCGTTGCGGCGGGCGAGCACCAGAGCCGCGATGATCAGCAGGATGGCCACATGATCCAGGCGCAACACCTGCGCCACCAGGCTCGCCGCCAACAGGACCACGGGCAGCCGGCCGCGCTGACGGATGGCGTACCACGCGAGCGCCACCGCCGGCAGCGCGAGGGCTATCGCCCACAGCGCGTGCATGGGCGGCGCGACCGCACGCGGCCCGTTGATGGGAGTTCCAGCGATGTCACCGAGCGCATGTGGATACTCGGTCGCCATCCAGTGGTTCAGCGCGACGAACTCCGCGGCGATGGCGACGAAGGCGAACGAGCCGTCGCGCCACTTGCGCCGCTCGCCGCTGAGCAGGCCCGGCAGGAAGCACAGCCATGCGGCGAAGATCGACAGCGTATGAAACCCGAGGCTCACCGCCATCTCCAGCACCGCCGCCACGAGATAGCCGCGCCGGCCGCTGCGCTCCCACGCGAACAGGAGCGCCATGAATCCGGTCACTCCGGTCACCAGGAATACATACATCCGCGCCGTCTGCGCATCCTCGATGAAGGCCGGAAGCAATGCCACCGCGGCCGTCAGCGCGAGATTCCAGCCCCGCTCGAGAAAGCGCCGGCCGGCAACCCAGGTGAGGACGATGAGCAATACACCGCAGATTGCCGACGGCAGGCGGAACGCCCATTCGCTGGCGCCGAAGGCGAGCGCCGAGCCGGCCATGAGATAGAGCTGCGCCAACGCGCGCGGGTAGAGGAACCCGCTGGGCATCTCCGGCGTGCCGTATCGCAACAGGTGCAGCGCCGGCAGCGCCATCGTCTTCTCGTCGCCGTGCAGGCCGACGTTGCCGAGGCCCCAGAACCGGATCATGGCCCCGACGGCCACGATGACGAGGAGCAAAGCGAGCGTCAGTCGATCAGCTCGGGCGCGCGGGCACGTATCCTCGAAGAGGGAGGACAGACCCCGCAGAACCCGGTCCATCAGTACGCCTTCTCGTCCCGTAACACCCGCACGGCGGTGAGCACCAGGATCTTCAGATCCAGGAGAGGGGTCCAGCGCCGCAGGTATTCGAGATCGTAATTGACGCGCGCCTGCATGTCCTCGACACGCGCCGTCTCGCCTCGGCAACCGTTGACTTGGGCCAGCCCCGTCATGCCCGGCGGCACCTTGTGACGGATCATGTAGCCCTTGATGAGCTTACGGTACTCCTCGTTGTGCGCCACGGCATGCGGGCGAGGTCCGACGAGACTCATGCGACCCTGCAGGACGTTGAAGAGCTGCGGCAGCTCATCGAGCGAATAGCGCCGCATGAACCGGCCGACCGCCGTGATGCGCGCGTCTTCCTTTGTCGCCTGGACGATTTGCGCGCCATCCTCCAGCACCGTCATCGTGCGATACTTCCAGACGATGATCTCGCGGCCGTCCAATCCGTAGCGCCGCTGTGCGAAGAGGATCGGACCAGGTGAGGACATCCGTACCATCACCGCGAGCGCCAGCATCAGCGGCGTGGCGATCACGAGGATCGAGAGCGCCAGGGCGATGTCGGTGATCCGCTTGATGACACCGCGGTAGCCGCAGAACGGCGTCTCGCAGAGCGCCACCACGGGAATGCCGAAGAGCTCGCCGCTGCGCGCCTGGATCAGGTCGAAGGCGAAGATGTCCGGCACGTAATAGATGGACACGGTCGTGTCGCGCAGCTCGTCGAGGAGTTGCATGACGCGCTGGATGTGCCGCACCGGCAGGGCGACGAAGACGACATCTATTCCGCGCCGCTTAACGAAGGAGGCCAGCTCCGGCAATCTGCCGAGCAGACGCGTCCGGGCTCCGGGCACCCCCAAACGCTCGGCGCTGCGGTCGTCGAAGAATCCCTCCACCTTGAGCCCGGTGAGATCACCGCTCTCGCCGATCCGGCGCGCCAGAGAGAGGCTGATTTCATTGCAGCCCGCGAACGCGACCCGGCGAACCATCGCCGGGTCGTACATCAGCCGGCGTTTCAGCTCCTGCATGCACAGCGTGACGAGGATGAGCACCGCTGGCGTGGCGACGATCCAGGACACGACGACCTTGCGGGAGAAATCCGATGTGTATTTGGTGACGAAACCGACGGCGAGCAGGATGCCGACGATCACCATCCATCGAACCAGCACTTTGCCGGCGAGCGGCCACGTCGGCGAGAGCAATTGCCGCGGCTCTCCCGCCGCCCGCGCCCGCGCCGGCGGCAGCAGCATTGAGAGCGCCGCCACCAGTACGGAAAGAGCGACGAAGAAGCCCTTGAACTCTGCGCCGTAGAGTATGCACAGCCCGTAGAGGAGGCCCACTGACACCGCGGGCGGCGCCATCGCTTCCAGGAGAGCCAGGAGGGCGATGGAAAAGCTGCGGGTGAACGATAGTGCTTCGCTGGTCATCCGTATGGGGCCTTCCGGGCGAGGCGGGACGCCCCCGGGCGCCGCCGATAGAAGCAAGCATCGCTCCTGCTTAGATTGCGCCGCACCCTGCCTGCGCGGCGCCTTTCAGGCCGACTTCGCCGCCCAAGGCCACGCTCGAGCACTGCTCAGGCACCCAGATTCAACTCGCGGTGCCAGATCTCGAGGCTGAGGAGCGACCAGAGGAGCTTCTCGTGGTTCTGCCGGCCCGAGGTATGCTCGGCGAGATACCCGCGCAGCGCATCCTGATGGTAGTACTCGCGGGTACGGGAATCCGGTCCCAGCAGGTGATCGGTGAGATACCCGCGCATGCTGCCGCGGAACCATTCGTTGACCGGCACGCGAAAGCCGATCTTCGGCCGCTCGAGGATGGCCGGCGGCAAGACCCGCCGCATCGCCTCGCGCAGGATCCGCTTGGTGGTGAGGCCGCGCACGCGCCACTCATCGGGCAGTCCGGAGACGAAGGCCGCCAGCTGGTGATCCATGAAGGGCATGCGCGCCTCGAGCGAGGCGGCCATGGTCATGCGGTCGCCCCGCTCGAGCAGGTTGTCGGGCAGCCAGCTCGTCTGGTCGAAGTAGAGAATGTCGCGCAGCGCCGAGTTGCCGCCGAAGGAATCGAGCCAGACGGCGGCCTGGTGGTTGACTCGCGGCGCCGTGAGGCGCGTCAGGCGGCAACGCTCGGCGCCGGAGAGCGCCCCGAACCAGCGCGGCATGCGCTCGCACCGGTCCCCGAGCCCCAGGTTGGCGACCGCTGTCTTGGCGCGGCGGAACCGGTAGGGAAGCGAGCGGCAGAGCGGCTCGATCAGGCCGCGACGCACGGCCGCCGGCAGGTGCTGATAGGTCCCGACATAACGCTCGAGGACGTGCTTGGGATAACCGCCGAGAAACTCATCGGCACCCTCCCCCGTCAGCACCATCTTGACCGTGCGGCGCGCCTCTCTGGCGAGCAGATAGATCGGGATATCGGACGGCTCGGCCACCGGTGCATCACGATAGCGCACCAGCGCGGGCAGGTGCTCCATCAGGTGCTCCTGCGAGACCGTGAGCTCATGGTGATCCGTGTGGAACTGGGTGGCGATGGCGCGTGCGTAAGCCAGCTCGCTGTAGGCGGACTCGGCGAATCCCACCGAGAACGTCTTGACCGGCTGCCCGCAGTGGCGCGACATCATCGCGACCACCGCGGAGGAATCGACACCGCCCGACAGGAATGCCCCGAAGGGTACGTCCGAGATCATGCGCACCCGCACGGCGTCGTCGAGTTGCTCCAGAAATCCTGCGACCGGATCGGCGAGAGCCCCGTTGGCCATTGGAGGCTTGCCATCGTCCGGCGCGAAGTAACGCGTCTCCATCACCACGCCCCGTTCGCACACCGCATAGCTCCCTGGCATCAGCTTGCGGACGCCCTCGAGCAACGTGGCGGGCGCGGGCACGTAGCGGTAAGCGAAGTAATCCCAGAGCGCGCCGCGGTCGACGCGGCGCGGAACGTCCGGCACGGCGAGGACCGCCTTGATCTCGGAAGCGAAGAGCAGCAGGCCCTCCGCCTGGTAGAGGAACAGGGGCTTCTTGCCGTACCGGTCGCGCGCCAGCAGCAGCCGCTCCCGACCGGCATCCCAGATTGCGAACGCGAACATGCCCCGCAGCCGGGTGACGCACTCCGGTCCCCACTCCTCGTACGCGTGCACGATCGTCTCGGTGTCGGAGCGCGTGCGAAACGCATATCCCTTTGCGATGAGCTCGTCGCGCAGCTCCGGGAAGTTGTAAATCTCGCCGTTGAAGACGATCTGCACCGAGCCGTCCTCGTTGGCCATCGGCTGGTGGCCCGTGGACAGGTCGATGATGGACAGCCGCCGGTGCGCCAGCCCCACGCGCCGGCCGCCATCCCGCGTCACGGCCTCGAAGAAGCCCTCGTCATCCGGGCCGCGGTGGGCCAGGGCCGCGGCCATGGCGCGCAGCGAGGACCCGAGCTCGCCGGACGCCGCGGTGGCGAGGTAACCCGCTATTCCACACATGTCATTCTCGTGATGGGCTGCGCAGACGCTTCAGCTGCGTCGCGCCAGACTGCGCAAGCTGAGCAAGACAGGTGCCCATCCTGCGACACTGCTCACATCATGACGTCGCTTGACGGGCCTGTCGGTCATCCGCGACGGCGGATTTCTGACCAGAATTCAGGGATTTAGTTAAATAGTCTCGCTGAAGCAGACGCCAGCTGTCTGCATCCGCAGACGTCACCTGCCCCTGCTGCGTTCCGCAGCGCTTCAGCTCGAGTCCGCTTAACCCCTCGTAGAGGCCCTCGCGGCGGCTGGCACACCCGTTGCACCGGGTCAGGCGCGCCATCGATTCGCACCCGATGGCGTGAAGGGCACAACCCGTCGAAAGGCGGGTGTCGCAAAACTTCCGGTCTAACGGCGCGAAGCCTATGACAGCGGGGTTGCCGGGGCGGTCCGAGCACTGTGCGCGCGAGCGCGCAGGGTGATCGAGCAGCCTCGTGAAGAAACAGCCGCGTTACGGCTGTAGGCTTCGAGCAATCTCCTGAGCTGTGGGCCCGCCCGCAAGGCCGGCAATGAGTCGCACAGTTCGGGGGATGCATGACGAACGCCAAACGGGGGCGCAGGTCGCGCCATGGGTTGTATCTTTGTGCCGTCGCAGCGCTGGGATTCGCACTCTCCGGCTGCGGCGGCGGCGGTGGTGGCGCAGCGCAGGGCAGCGCCGGGGTCTCGCAGGCCGATGGCACCACTCCGCCTACCGCAAGCAGCACCGGGGTGACGATCAACTGGATGCCGCCGACGGAAAATACTGACGGCACCACGCTGACCAATCTCGCCGGCTACGACATTCACTACGGCACGACCTCGGGCAACCTTACGCAGTCGGTCTCGGTCACCAATCCGGGGCTGGCGACGTACGTCGTCGACAATCTCTCGCCGGGGACCTACTACTTCGCGGTGGCCGCGGTGAATTCGGACGGCACGGAGAGCCCGATGTCCTCCGTGGTCAGCGCCACAGTCAACTAATCGTCGTCGAACCGCTGCCCCTACGTGACGCGATGTCTGTCAGGAACGACGTGATGTTTCGCTTGGGAAATCAGCAGCTTGACGTATTCAGCACGGGCTCATCCGCCCCGACCGTCTGCATGCAACGACGCATGCGGACGGTCGGTGCGCGGCTGACGTGGCCGCGAGCGCTGGCACAACCGTTGCATTAATGATCGATGGCACAACCCGCCGAAAGGCGGGTGTCGCAAAGCTTCCGGTCTAACGGCGCAAGCCTATGACAGCGGGGTTGCCGGGGTGGTCCTGAGCGCGGTGCGAGTCCAGCACGGCGCAAGAAGGAGCCTCGTGAAGAAACGGCCGCGGCGCGGCTGAAGGCTTCGAGCAATCCCTGAGCTGTGGGCTCGCCCGCCAAACCGGCGATGGGTCGCACAGTTCGGGGAAAAGATGATGGACGCCAAACGGGGGCGCGGATCGCGCCATGGGTTGTTTCTTTCTATCGTCGCGGCGCTGGGACTCGCACTCTCGGCCTGCGGCGGCGGCTCCGGCAGCACTGCGGCCGGCACCTCGGCGCAGAGCACTGCGTCGGGCCAGAGCTCGGTGGCGAGTGACGGCTCGGCGCAGAGCGCGGACGCGTCGACCACGGGCAGCACTACGACCGGTACGACAGGCTCCGGGTCGACCGGCAGCAGCCCGCCGACCGCGACCGCCGGCACCGTCACGATCAACTGGACGCCGCCGACGGAAAACGTCGACGGCTCGGCGCTGACGAATCTCTCCGGGTACAACATCCACTACGGTACGTCCTCGGGCAACTACACCCAGACGATCACGGTGTCCAATCCGGGCCTCGCGACTTACGTGGTGAGCAACCTGGCTCCGGGCACTTATTACTTCGCGGTGGGCGCGGTCAATTCCGCCGGCACCGAGAGCCCCCTCTCCTCCCAGGTCAGCGTAACGGTGAATTGATCGTTATGGCGGAAGGCGGCCGTCGCCCGTCGGCATCCGGCGACGGCTGTCGAGCTCGAGTCCAAGCGTCTTACAATAGCGCCGGGCGCCGTGCACTTCGCCGGCGCATCGCCGGTGGATCATGAGGGTGCAGTCATGAGAATCGTCCGCCCGCGGCGCGGCCGCGCCGCCCTTCTCCGCTCACTCGCCTGGGCGCTGTCCGCCCTGGGCGCCACCACGCTGGCCGGGTGCGGAGGCTCAGGCTCCTCTGCGTCCTCGGTCGGCAGCTCGGGCGGTCAGAGCGTCGCGATCGCGCAGCAGACGTGCAGCGGCTGCGGCACGGCGATGGTGTCGCTCACCGATCAGCCGGGCGACTTCGTCAGTTACCTCGTCAATGTGGACTCCCTGACGCTGACGCGTTCCGATGGAACTGTCGTGCAGACGGTCCCCGTGACGACGCAGGTGGATTTCGCGCAGCTCGTCGATCTTTCCGAGATCGTGAGCGCCGATCAGATTCCGGCCGGTCGCTACGTTTCGGCGGCCCTGACACTCGACTACACCGGCGCGACGATAGTCGTCGACACCGCCGGCGGCGACGTAACGGTGCCGGCTGCCGACATTCTCAGCGGCACCACCGGCCAGCCGCTCACCGGCCAAGTGACGGTGACGCTCTCCCTGAGCCCCGACGAGCAGCTGGTGGTCAGCCCGGGCGTGGTGGCGAACCTGGCGCTCGATTTCAATCTGCTGGCGTCCAACACCGTGAATCTCAACGCCAGCCCGGTCACGGTGACCGTGAAT
>Ga0335075_10012963_pt1 | contig 12570 bp, 11 predicted proteins | sample Lox_Sample_24_FD_206723 | JGI IMG/M metagenome (GOLD analysis project Ga0335075, IMG submission 206723) | Soil microbial communities from Loxahatchee National Wildlife Refuge, Florida, United States - Lox_Sample_2.4 | ecosystem: Environmental > Terrestrial > Soil > Wetlands | place: USA... | reverse complement strand
ATTTCAGATTACACCAGCGTTCACCCTAGCTATGGAACGCTCGATGACTTCAAGCAATTTCTCGATGCCGCCCACAAGCGCGGCATGCAGGTGTTGATCGAGCTTGTGATCAATCACACATCCGATCAGCATCGCTGGTTTCAACGCGCACGCCATGCGCCGCCCGGATCACCAGAGCGCAACTATTACGTCTGGAGCGATGAAGACCAAAAGTTTTCCGGCGTCCGTATCATCTTTTCCGACACCGAAAAATCCAACTGGACCTGGGATCCGGTGGCCAAAGCGTACTACTGGCATCGCTTCTTCTCGCACCAACCCGACCTCAACTTCGACAATCCATCAGTGCTGGAAGAAACACTGGCGGCGATGCGATTCTGGCTCGATCTCGGCATCGATGGCCTGCGAATGGACGCAATTCCCTATCTCGTGGAACGTGACGGCACAAACTGCGAGAACCTGCCTGAAACCCATGCAATCATCAAGGCGTTCCGTGCTGCCATCGACGCCGATTACGCCAATCGCTTCGTGCTCGCTGAGGCGAACCAGTGGCCCAGCGATGTGCGTCCCTATTTCGGTGATGGGGATGAATGCCAGATGGCATTTCACTTCCCTCTCATGCCGAGAATTTATGTCGCCCTGCGCCAGGAAGACTGCCTTCCGATTACAGAAATCATGGCGCAAACCCCAGATATTCCGCCGAATTGTCAGTGGGGTCTCTTCTTGCGAAACCATGATGAGCTGACGCTCGAGATGGTGACAGAAGATGAGCGTGACTACATGTACCTGGCATACAGCGCTAACCCTCGCATGCGGCTCAACCTCGGGATCAGACGGCGCTTGGCGCCGCTTCTGGACAACAATCGCCTTCGCATCGAGCTGTTGAACAGCATACTGTTCTCCTTTCCGGGTACGCCGATCCTTTACTACGGAGACGAGATCGGCATGGGCGATAACATCGATCTCGGCGACCGCAACGGCGTGCGCACGCCGATGCAGTGGAGTGCTGAACACAATGCCGGATTCTCTGCTGTCGATCCGGAGCGTTTATACAGTCCGGTAATTGCCGACCCGGTCTACGGGTACCAGGCGGTAAACGTCGAAGAGCAGCTTGAGAACCCGTCATCGCTCTTGCAGTGGACTCGCAACATGATTGGCCTGCGAAAGCTTTTCCCGGTGTTTGGAAGAGGCAGCTTTCGGATTCTGAACACCACTAACCGCAAGGTTCTGGCTTATCTGCGCCAATATCGAAATCAAACTGTACTTTGCGTTGCGAATATTTCAAGGTCAGCTCAGCCGGTATTACTTGATCTGAACGAGTATGAAGGCCGCACTCCGGTAGAGATGCTGGGTTACGTACCGTTTCCGAGAATCACCGCGCAACCATACGTTCTCACTCTGTCCCCCTACGCGTTCATGTGGTTTGAACTGCAGCTCAGCACCGATGGTGCTGAGCTGTCCCCCGAAGTTCCCGAAATCCAGCCGATCGAAGCGGCGATCAGAGTGGATGCCTGGGATGCACCGCCTGTTTTGCTGCAGCAAACACAGCATGAACCGGCGGAGTTCGTCGATGGCGTGCCAGCCAGAGATATAGAAGTTGGCGATGTAGGTGCCAGCGCGTCAGAGGGAACGGCAAAGACGGACCTTCTGATTCTCCTCGAGCCGGGCAGCCGTGAGGATCTTGACAAGACCACCGCTGCGATTGTGTCACGGTTCGTGAGTGCCGACCCACCGGTACGCACTCTGCTCGCTTTTCCAGTGCCGGATTCAGATAGCACTTTTCAGGCTACCGCTGCTCGACGGGTCCCTGAACCGGTTGGTGGAACATCGTGGCTCACACTGTTGCCTTTTGTTCCCAGCGGCGCATGGCAGCAATCCTCATGGCCGCACGCAGTGCAAACATTCTTCAATGCCTCGAGCCTCGCAACTGAACACAATGCACGAGCTACATTGCTCCTCCGCCATGACGTCAGCGCACTGGACCGGCAGGCATTGCCTCTCCTCGCGGGGGCTGCCCTCAAGGAGTCGATCGATCTCGTAATGCCGTTCTACTCTTTGAGCCCCTACGAGGGGTTGCTCAACAGCGCGATACTGTACCCCCTCACCCGCGCGTTGTACGGCAGCACAGTTCGCTATCCACTGAGCGGAGATCTGGCTCTTTCCGCCGGCTTCTGCCGGGTACTGGGGAATGAAGCCGGATATCGCTCAGCGGGGCAGGAAGACACGATCGTGTGGCCGGCCACCGAAGCCCTCCTCAAGGGACATTCTGTGGCGCAGGCCTACGTCGGCCACCGGCATTTTGCTCCACGGGAAGGCCTCGATGTAACAGCGCTGCTGACGCGGGTAGTGGGCGCGCTATTTTCCGACATTGAAGCTCGAGCCTCAGAGTGGCAGCTGGCGAGGCCGGTGGTCCGGGTACGGGAGGTGGGGCCCCGGGAAGCTGAGGGTGGAGCACCCCCGGATGCATCGCCGCCGGCGGATGTGCGGCCGATGATCGAGTCATTCCGGCTGGCGGCTACACACCTCCAGGAGATCTGGGGCCAGGTGATGACACCTCGCACCCTGCTTGCGGTGAAGCGGCTTGCGGAGGCCAAGGGAAATGAGCATGTCCTGCCCGATGCCCTATGGGTCAGAATTGTGTATGACTTCCTGGCGGCCTACCGGGGGAGAACCGTGAACCGGAGTCACCTGCTGGGGGCGCTGATGCCTCTGTATCTGGGATGGGCGGCCTCCCATGTACTGGCGATCAGCATCCAGGGAGAAGCTGTCGCGGAGCAGCGAGTCGCTGCGCTGGCCAGCGCCTTCGAGGCGGACAAACCTTATCTTCTGGCCCGGTGGCGGTGGCCGGACCGTTTCAACCCGTAAGTTATCCCCGCGATAGAAGGAGAAAACCATGTGGGAACAAATCGAGTTCGCGCTTCATGCTTCGCTGGCTCGGGTCCTCACCAAGGTGGCCACCCTGCTGCCGGCGGTGCTGTCGCTCGTAGTGGCCGTGCTGGTGTGCGGGCTGCTGGGACTGCTCCTCGGCTACCTGGTGCGCCGGATACTGGTCGCCGTTGACTTCGACGAGCGCGTCAAGGCGAACTCCCCGACCGGGTTGCTGCACTGGCCGGCGATGCAGTCTCCTTCCCTGCTGCTCTCCCGGCTGGTCTTCTGGTGCGGGATCTTCCTCGGCCTGGTGCTGGGGATCGCGGCCTTCGGGGCGGCGTACAGCCCATCGGAGCAGACGGCGAACGAGCTCTATCCGTATCTCACGCACCTGGTGATCGCGATCCTGATCATCATGGCGGGGACAATCATCGCCCGCTTCCTCGCGCGCAGCGTGCTGATCGGCGCGGTGAATATGAACCTGACATACGCGCGCCTGCTCAGCCAGGGCATCAAGTGGCTGGTGATCGTGCTGACTGTCGCCATGGCGCTGGACCATGTCGGGATCGGAGGCGCGATCGTGGAGCTGGCCTTCGGCATTCTTTTTGGCGGGATTGTGCTGGCTCTGTCACTCGCCATCGGCCTGGGGTCGAAGGAGATTGTCAGCCGGTCTCTGGAGCCGGAGAGCAGCCGGCACACGGAGGAGCCGACGCGTCACGTCAGCCATTTCTAGATTCCGGAGGGGTACCCCCCTCTCCCACCCTTGATTTTTGTTACTCATTCATTCCATTCAAGTTAAGAGGCAAGTGCCTGTTACCCATTCATTCTAAAATAGATAGAGCTATAGATTTGAAAACAAATGACTTGGCGTAAGAGTCTCTCATTTCAATCCCTTTAACCTGCGGGCGATTCCCCGCGCTCCATTCACTTTCGTCCAGCGACATGTTTCCCAAAAACGGAAAGGCCCGGCGAGCGACACCGGGCCTTTTTCTGCTTCTACTTCCATTATAGTTTGCGGCGGAAATTTCTCCGCCAAGTTTTTCTGACGGAATGACTTGCACAGGAGTCCGCGCGAAGCTGGAGACTGGGAGAGAGCGTCCTGAGCAACCTTAGTCGCCGGGAGCGAACCTAACTCAACAAAGGGATACAAAATCCCGGGAGGTTTTTCAATGTCCAATCCGCAACAGGGCTCCCAGCACGGACAGGGCTCTCATCAAGACAATCCGGGCAGCGGCGGTCAGCATAGCGGCCAGCAGCAGCCACAACATCAACAGCAGCAGGATCCGCAAAAGGGCGGTCAGCACGGGAGCGGTTCCGGACAGCAGGGTGGCGGCGTCGCGACACCGAAGCAGGGCGACGCGGGACGCAAATGAGTTCGATTGACCTCCGATAAAACTGAATCTTCAACTGGAGGGCGATGCGGTTAAGCCGCGTCGCCCTTTTCTCTGCGTGGAACCAGCGTTTTTCTTAGAACGAGCTTCCTGTGATTTCCGAGCCGGCGACGAAAAGCGAAAGTCTGCGGGCGCTGAAGTGGCTGAATTTCTTTGTCGCGGATGTGCAGACCGGCCTCGGGCCGTTGATTGCGGCATATCTCGCGTCCAATGGATGGAGCCCGGCGCGGCTCGGAGTGTTTCTTACTCTTGGCGGTTTGATTCCAATTGCGCTCCAGATTCCGGCCGGAGGGCTGGTGGATGGGATGCGCAGCAAGCGGGGCTTTGCCGCGCTGGCGATCGTGCTGGTTGCGGCGGGGGCGCTGCTGCTCAGCCGGAGCGCGGCGCTTCCCACGGTGGCCTCGGCGCAGGTGTGCCTTGCGGTAGCCGGTCTTTTCCTGGCGCCGATTTTGAATGCGATCACACTGGGAATTACGGGGCCTGATGGCTTCGATCTGCAACTGGGAAGAAACCAGTCTTTTGCGGCGGCGGGAAATGTGGCCGCGGCGCTGGTAGCGGCGGGGCTGAGCTACAAGATGGGGATGCGGTCGGTGTTTCTGCTGTCGGCGGTGCTGTCGGTGCCGACACTGGCGTGCCTGTCGCGGATCCGCGCGGCGGATATCGACCCGGGACTGGCCAGCGGCGCGGCTCCGGAGGACTCGGAAAAAAGGGCGGGAGTTTTTCGCGTTCTTCTTGAAGACCGGGTGCTGCTGATTTTCCTGGTGTGCGCGGCGCTCTTCCACCTGGCGAATGCGGCGATGCTGCCGCAGCTTGGAGAGATGCTGGCTCATGGGCAATCGCGGATGGCGGGACCGATGATGTCGACGTGCGTGCTGGTGACACAACTGGTGATCACCTTTACAGCGGCGTCGACGGGAAGGCTGGCGGGGCGTGTGGGACGAAGGCCGCTGCTGCTGGCGGGGTTTGGAGTGCTGGTGATTCGCGGCGCCCTGTACACGGTGGTTCACGGAAATGCGGCGCTGATCGCGGTGCAGCTTCTGGACGGAGTAGCGAATGTGATTTTCGGCGTGGTCTCTGCACTGGTAGTGGCGGACCGCACGCGCGGGACGGGGCGATTCAACCTGGTGCAGGGGGCACTGGCTACGTTTGTGGGGATCGGCGCGGCGCTGAGCACCACGTATGGCGGATTACTCATCAAGCGCTTTGGGTACAACGCATCGTTTCTCGGGCTGGCGGGTGTGGGGCTGGTTGCCTTCCTGACGCTGCTGGTGTTCTTCCCGGAGACGCTGGAGACGCCTCCCGAGCTGCGGCTGAACGAGGGCGAAGCGGCGGCGTGATGGAAGGCGCGGTCTGGATGGGGCGTGGGTAAGATATTCGGATGTGCGGGCGCTATCAGCGACGATCGGACAAGCAGCGTATTGCCGAGGCTTTCTCGCTCGGGAATGTGGATGGGCTGGCACTGGAGCTGGCTCCGGATTACAACGTTGCTCCGCAGACGATGCAGCCGGTGGTGGTGTGGGATGAGGAGTCGGGCTCGCGCACGCTGGAGATGATGTTCTGGCGCTTCCTGCCGCCGTTTGTCAGCGATGCGAAGAAGTTCAAGCTCGATACGATCAATGCCAAAGGCGAGACGCTGCTCGACAGCAAGACGTGGAGGGATGCGTTTCTGCATAGCCGCTCCCTGATTCCGGTGGACTCGTTTGTGGAGTGGCGGCGCGTGGGCGCGAAGACGAAGCTGCCGTGGCTTTTTGGGATGGCGGATGGGGGCGTCTTTGCGCTGGGCGGGGTGTGGCGGCACTGGCGCTCTCCGGATCGAAAGCAGCAGATGGACACCTTTGCGATTGTGACGACAGAGCCGAATGAGCTGGTGGCGGAGAAGACAGGGCACGACCGGATGCCGGTGATTGTGAAGCGGCAGGATTATCAGCGATGGCTGGAGCCGGGGGATGCGCAGCGGCCTCCGATTGACCTGGTGCGGCCCTTCGACTCGGAAAAGATGAAGGCGTGGCGGGTGGATCCGAAGATTAACAATGTGAGGAACACCGGGCCCGACGTTCTGGATGAAGTGAAGGATGAGGGTGAGGCGCAGATGGGGATGTTTGGCTGATTCCCTGCTCATTTTCGGTTGGCAGCGCGGGGCGCGAGGGCGATACTCTGAGTTGCGCTCGTGGGGTGGTAGAGGCGGGGCGGTAGAGGCGGGTCTCCCTTTTCCTGCTCCTATGATCGACGCTCAGATCCGATGCACGGGGGGAAGTTGCCGTGACGACTGAAGTGCAGCCGCAAGATTCGAATTACAGACGCCGAGCGGTCGAGATCACGATCCACATAGGACTGGTGATTTTGCTGACAACGGCCTGCCTGATGATTCTGAAGCCCTTTCTGCCGATGGTGGCGTGGGGGATCATTATTGCGATCGCCGTCAATCCGGCGTATCAAAAGCTAAGAAGCCTGATGGGCGGGCGATCAAAGCTGGCCGCGGTCCTGTTCACGCTGCTTTTTCTGGGAGTGCTGATTATTCCGGTCGCACTGCTGACGGAAACACTGATCCAGGGCATTCAGACACTGATCGCGCATACCAGAGAAGGCACGCTGGGCATCCCGCCTCCGCCGGCGGGCGTGAAGACGTGGCCACTGATCGGCGGGCCGCTGAACAACGTGTGGACGACGGCTTCGACAAACCTGACCGGCCTGCTGAAAAGCCTGCTTCCGCAGCTCAGAGCCTTCGTTCCCACGCTTCTTCACGCTTCGGCGGGAATCGGGCTGACAGTGCTGGAGTTTGTACTGTCGATTCTGGTGGCGGGAGTGCTGCTGGCGAAGTCCGGAGATGGAGCGGAGGTCTCGCACGCGCTGGCGCGGCGGCTCTTCGGCGAACGAGGTCCCGAGTTCGAGAAGCTGGCGGGATCGACGGTGCGGAGCGTGACGAACGGGATTCTGGGCGTTGCGGCGATTCAGGCGGTGCTGGCCGGAGCGGGCTTCCTGGTCGTCGGGCTGCCGGGCGCGGGGTTGTGGACATTGCTCTTTCTTTTTGCGTCGGTGCTGCAGGCGGGAGGACTGGTGCTGCTGCCGGCGGTGATCTACACCTTCGCGGTGGCGGGAACGACGAAGGCAGTGCTGTTTCTGCTGTGGTGCATCGTGGTGACGGGCCTGGAGCATGTGCTGAAGCCGCTGCTGTTGGGACGGGGCGTCGCGGTGCCGATCGTGGTGATCTTTCTGGGAGCGATCGGAGGGTTTCTGGCTGTGGGGATTATCGGGCTGTTTGTCGGCGCGATCGTGCTGTGCGTGGGGTACAAGCTTTTTCTGGCGTGGCTGGAGGATCCGGGAAGAGCAGATTCTTCGCTCGCCGCGGCGAGCGATGAATCTGCTTCGGGTGTAGGGGATAGGGTGTAGGGTGTAGCGCGGCTTTATCAGGCTAAAGCGTGAGGGCCGACTCCCAGTTGGGCAAGGAGGCCGAGTTCGTCAGAGCTGCCCCAGCGCTCGACCATCTTGCCATCCTTGAATTTGGAGATCTGCAGGCCGCGGATCTTTACCTTTTTCCCGGTCGGCGGGATGCCCATTAGCGGCCCGTTGTGCGTTCCAGTAAGGGTGTAGGCGAAGGCGATCGAATCGTTGTCGGCGACAACAGTGTCGGGCGCGACGCTGAGATCGGGGAAGGCCGTTCTCATCTGCGTGAAGAACATGCGGTAGCCTTCGGGGCCGGGGACCTGGCCGGGCGCAGGGTCGTGATCGACACAGTCGGGCGCGACCACTTCATTAAACAGTGCGAAATTTCCGGTGTTTACGCCTTCGGCGAACTTTCCGAGTGCAGCGGAATTGATCTCTATGCTCATGAACATCTCCTCCCGGCATCTGATTGTGCCAGAGGGCTGTGAGTGGCGTGTAAATTACGACTGGAGGCGTAAGGGATGACAACTTAGATGCCGAGCTTTTTGACTTCCTCGTTGTAGTACTTGCGGTAGAGGATGTCCCACTCCTGGCTGCCTTCGGGGATGATTTTGCGCTGGGACTGGATCTTGAGGCGGGCGGCCTGGTCGATGCGCATTTCTTCGAGGAGCAGCTTTTCGAGGGCCTTGCGGGCTTCCTGGCGGATGGTGTTGCGGTCTTCGAGGAATTCGGCTTCGTCGGTCTCGGCGAGAGTGTCGGAGACGACGTGGGCGAGCTTGTTGAGCTTGTCGCGAGAGATTCTCACAGCACCGCCTTGTACTTGCGCGCGAGCTCGTTCTTCACCTTCTTGAACATTTCGGCGTAGGCGGCTCCGGTGCGGTGCATCTCTTCCTGGTAGGCATCGAGGATGAGGCGGACCTCTTCGTTGATGCGGTCTTCGAGGGAAAGTTCTTCGAGGAGGGCGGCGTTTACACGCTCTTCGACAACGGACATCTTATCTGTGCGGATCATCTTCGCGTCGATCAGGTGTTTGACCGTATGGCGGGCAAGATATCCTACATATTCCCGTGAAAAGATCATTTATCTCGTTCGAAATATAGCATAAATGACTGGGCAAAACGCGGTATGGCACGAGCGCATCAAGCGCGTTTTGCCAGGGCCGGGCGATGCGGGCAGACGGCGGCGTTGAGGCATTCGTCAGCGATGATGAGGCGCTCGACGGGGCGGCCGGCGATGAGGTGCTCGCTGACGATCTCGGGTACGTCGGCGACGGCGACGTTGCCGTACCAGACGGCTTCGGGGTAAACGACGATGGTGGGGCCGTGTTCGCACTGGTCGAGGCATCCGGCCTTGTTGGCGCGGATGGAGCAGCCGAGGCCGGCGCCGCGGACGGCGTCCTTGAGGGCGGTGTGGAGCTCGCTTTTGCCGTCGGTGGTGCAGGAGGGGCGGGCGCTGCCGGGTTCGCGGAAGTTGGTGCAGACGAAGACGTGGCGTTCGAATTTCGCCAATCGGGACTCCTTAATTCGCAGGGTTCTGCTTCGATTTTACGCGATTTCTCGACGGGGCCCGGATGGCGTAGACTGGCAGTTCCGCCTATGCTTCAAGACAGTTTGCTTTCGCTCAAAGACGATATGGTGGCCTTCATTGCAGGCCACGGAATGCGCCGCGTGCCCGCATATGTGGGCGAAGAGGTGCCGACGGTGCTGTGGGAGGACGATTCGAATCCCGACAGCTGGAAGGATTTTGTGGAGACGGCCAAGGCCGCCGGCGCGGCCTTTCTGACGATGAGCGAGGTGATGCTCGAAAAGGAAGACCTGGAGCTGCTGGTCGAGGAACTGCAGGCGATGAATTTTCCCGATGAGGAATCGCCGGCAATCGACGAAGCGCAATCGCTGGCGACGCATGTGGGCCGGGTGGGGTATATCCAGCTGGGCTTCGCGCATCAGGGAGTGGTGTTTCTGCATGAGAACACGACGGAATGGTATGAGCGCTACCAGCGGCTGCTGGAGTCGGCGGAAGACTACGGCGATATCATCATCGACGATGAGGACGCCGACGAAGAGTCGTGAGCACGCCTGAGGTTGCGGCGGCGCTGCCGGGCAAACGCTGGAAACTTTCCGAGTGCGATCCGGTTGAGGCGGGAGCGCTGGCACGCGAGGCCGGGCTGCCGCTGCTGATTGCCGAGCTGCTGATGCTGCGCGGCGTGCGCTCGGCGGCGGAGGCGGAGCGGTTTCTGCATCCACAATTTGAGCATCTGCACGATCCCTACTCAATGCTGGGTATGGAGCGGGCGGTGGCGCGCATCCGGCAGGCGATTGCGGCGCGGGAGACGATCCTGATCTACGGCGACTACGACGTGGACGGGACGACGGCCGTAGTGCTGCTGAAAACGGCGATCGAGATGCTGGGCGGCACGGCGAAATTTCATGTTCCCCACCGGCTGCGCGAGGGCTACGGCATGCAGGGTGAGGTGCTGGAGGCCTTTGCGCGCGACGGCGTGCGGCTGGTGATCAGCGTGGATACGGGCATCCGGGCATTTGCCGCAGCTGAGGCGGCGGAGACGCTGGGGCTGGATCTGATCGTGACCGATCATCACTTGCCGGAAGCAGGGACGGAGCTGCCGAAGGCGCTGGCGATTCTCAATCCCAACCAGGCGGGATGCGGGTACGCGTGCAAGCATCTATGCGGGGCCGGGGTGGTGTTCAAGCTGGCACAGGCGCTGCTCGAGGGATGGGATCGCGAACGGGCAAGGACGAAGATTCTGCCGTCGTTTCTGAAGATGGTGGCGATTGCGACGGTGGCGGATGCGGTTCCGCTGCTTGGAGAGAATCGCGTGATTGTGGCGATTGGCCTCGAACAGTTGCACAGGCCGGTGCATCCGGGGCTGCGGTCGCTGATGGAGGTGGCGCAGCTCGATCCAGCGCGGCGGAAGCTGAATCCGGTAGATGTGGCGTTCCGGATTGCGCCACGGATCAATGCCGCCGGGCGGATGGATGTGGCGACCGAGGTCATCGAGCTCTTCACGACGAAGGATGCGAAACGCGCGCACGAGATTGCGACGAAGCTCGACAGGCTGAACCAGGAGCGTCGCGATGCCGAAGCAGCGATGCTGAAGGAGATTGTCGAACGGCTGGAGGAAGAGGCATTCCGCGAGGCGCGGTGCATCGTAATGGATGGCGACGGATGGCATCGGGGCGTGATCGGGATTCTGGCATCGCGCATTGTGGACAGGACAGGTAAGCCGGCGATTGTAATCGCACATGGAACGCACGAGAACGGCAATGGCAGCGGCGACGGTGTCGCGCACGGGTCGGGTCGGTCGATTCAGGGATTTCATCTGCTGGAAGCGATTGAAAGCTGCCGCGAGTTGTTCACACGCTTTGGCGGGCATGCACACGCGGTCGGGTTCTCACTACCGTCGGATCGGGTGACTGAACTGCGAGAGCGACTGTGCCAATACGCAGCGGAGCGGTTGAGCGAGGAGGATCTGGGTGCTCCGGTGGAGTGCGATGCGGTGCTTCCGCTGGATCGGGTGACGCCTGCGATTTTGTCGTGGCTACGACGGCTGGAGCCGATGGGGATGGGCAACGAGGAGCCGGTTTTTCTTGCGCAGAATGTGCTCGTGGTTGGTGCTCCCCGGTACATGAAAGAAAAGCATGTGAGACTGCAGATGGCGCAGGGTCCGCATCGAGGAACAATCGCCGCACTGGGATGGAAGTGGGCGGAGCGGGTGCAGCAGATGCAGATCGAAGAAGGCAGCCTGGTGCATCTGGCATACAAGCTGCGGGAGAATGAGCATCCTGAGTTTGGCGGGCTTGAACTGGAGATTGCGGGACTGTTTCGGGCGGGGTAAAAAGGCAGCCATTAGCCATTGGTTGGACGGCGTTGGTTCTCAATGCAACGAAGAAATGCAAGTGCTTCGACTTGCTCGCCACGGCGAGTTTTGCTCAGGATGACATTAATTGGGTGTGTGGGTTCCCACCCTTCGCGTTGCTCAGGATGGGGCACCCGACTTACTGCGAATCATTTTCTTTGATCTTCCTGAACTCGCGAGCACCGACTGCATCGAACCGTTGTCCGTTCCATTTGTATCGTGTTCGCACTAAGCCTGATGAACAACAATCGGCTAATCTCTTTTCCGGGTCAAATAATTCAACAACCAGAATCCCATGTTCGCCGTAGGCCCGATAGAGTCCTGAATATGCACGATCACCCGTGTAGCAATACGCGAGTAGCTTAGGCTTTCCGTCTACAAATGAATATATGTACACATAAAGAGACTGCTGAGTGCCGCCGGAGTGGAAGTCGAGCACTACGATTGCGTCTTCTCTTCCATCACCCGTTACGTCAGCGTACTTCACCGACTCAAATGTGAAGGTCGGCAATCTTTGCCGGTCTGATCCGTTTGTTAGTCGAATGTGTCCGGGTTTTGATGGGTCCAACCATTTCAATCGGTCATGTCCAAATCTTGGGCCGCTCATCGGATAAGCAAAATTCTTGAAATCGACTTGCCGAATGGTCTGTGCGGGAAGCCCGACCGCAAAAAGGAGGATCACTGCGACCATAATCGATTGCATTAGCTCTTCCCTTTTACTGGCGGCTGGGTCATCGGCTTTACGATGTCATCGAGGCGGTCGGGCGTGCCCTGGATGCGTTCGAGGTGCGGGAAGCGCAGTCCGTCGTGGTAGTCGATCTTCACGACCTTGTAGTAGCCGGTGTTGACGACGATCAGCTCGATCGGGTCCTTTGAGTCCTTTGCGGAGGTGATGGCGTCGCTGAGCAGGGATGCGGTGTACTGGCGTCCGTTGACGGCGGCGATGAGCATGCCGGGGCCGAGGCCGGCCTTGTCGGAGGGTGAGCCGACGAGGACGTCGTCGATGTGACCGTCGCTGCTGACGTCGATGCCCAGGGCCCACCATGCCTCCGCGTCTCC
>Ga0335075_10012962_pt1 | contig 12570 bp, 10 predicted proteins | sample Lox_Sample_24_FD_206723 | JGI IMG/M metagenome (GOLD analysis project Ga0335075, IMG submission 206723) | Soil microbial communities from Loxahatchee National Wildlife Refuge, Florida, United States - Lox_Sample_2.4 | ecosystem: Environmental > Terrestrial > Soil > Wetlands | place: USA... | reverse complement strand
TCTCTGGATCAGAAAGGTAAGCCGCTCCCTGGGGTCGCGCAGGTTGCCATGCAGCAGGGTCGTTATGCGGGCAGGGTAATCCACGGCCGGATCGTCAGTCGTCCCGTGAGAGAACCCTTCTCCTACTTCGACAAGGGCAACATGGCGGTTGTCGGCAAGGGATTTGCGGTGCTGCAAAGCGGCACATTCGGTCTCAGCGGTTTCGTCGCATGGCTGGCCTGGGCGTTAATCCATCTCCAGTTCCTCGCGCAATCGAGTCTGAAGGTAAGCGTGTTTGTGCAGTGGGTCTGGACTTATTGCACCGGACAGCGCGGTTCACGTCTGATCGTGAAACACCGTACATTACCGTCCGCGAATATTTCGAGCGATGCGGAAACCAGGGTCGCGATGTCTCGCACCTGAGAGTTACAGCCCCCTTTTTACAGCAAAGGAGAATTTCACGCGATGCCAACAGCAACCGCTAAAGCCAAAAGTCCAAAAGCCAAATCCAAAGCCCCGACCGGTCGGCTCTTCTTTCTCGATCTGAGCGGCGGCCGCATTCTTTCCTCGACCCCGGACGGCGCCGACATGCAGACGCTTGTGAGCGAAGGCAGACGACTTCCCGATGGTATCGCGGTCGATGCTGCAGCAGGTCATATCTATTGGACAAACATGGGCAATCCCAGCGCGAACGACGGTTCGATCGAGCGTTGTGATCTCGATGGAAGCAATATTGTCAACATTGTTCCGCCGGGAGGAACTTTCACGCCCAAACAAATCCAATTGGAAAAAGGAAGCGGAAAGCTCTACTGGTCGGATCGCGAAGGGATGCGCGTGATGCGGTGCAGCCTGGACGGTTCGCACGTCGAAACCCTTGTGGACACGAGTGAGGGGGACTCACGTCCGGGCCGCGATGCAACAAAATGGTGCGTCGGTATCGCTGTCGATGCCGCCGGTGGGAAATTTTACTGGACCCAGAAAGGCAACGATAATGCAGGCCAGGGACGAATCTTCCGCGCCGGCCTGACGATTCCCCGGGGCCAGACTGCCGGCAACCGCGGCGACATTGAAGTCCTGTTCGAAGGCCTCCCTGAGCCCATCGATCTCGATCTTGACCCTGTCAACCGAGTCATGTACTGGACAGATCGCGGCGATCCGCCCCGTGGCAACACTGTCAATCGGGCTCCGATGGATGCGCTGCCAGGTGGTCGCAGGGATCCCGAGATCGTCTATGCCCACCTCATGGAAGCTATTGGTCTGGCACTTGACCTCAAAGGCGGACGCATGTACCTGGCCGATCTCGGCGGCTCGGTCTACAGCGCCAATCTCGACGGATCGGACAAAAAGGTGCTGTTTATCGCTCTTGGCAATTTGAGCGGGATCGCGTATGCGGAGATCCCGGAGCCGTAAGAGTGAGCTGCCTCGGACAGCGCGCGGCGGCCCGTATCACACTGGGGCCTGGCCTCTCTGCCGAGCATCGCCTTCAGAAAGCCTGACCGGAGAGAACAGCAGATGATCCATATTCATTCGCTCGACCGCGGGTCAAGATATTACGCGGAACGGCTCGCGCTATATTCTGGCGGAACCCCGGTTACGTTTCGGAAACTGTGTCGACGGGTCGAGGGCATCGCGGCCGCGCTTCGGGGACACGGCTTTGCGGCGGGAGACCGCCTGGCCATGCTGCTTCCGAACAGTCCCGAATTCATCGAACTGGTTTACGCGTGCGCCTGGCTGGGACTGGTGGCTGTCCCTCTGAACACGCGGCTGTCTGTCGCCGAGATTGACCGCATTCTTGTCGACGCCACTCCACATGGCCTGGTCCGTCATTCCTCACTCCCTGCGCCGACGGAGCGCGTCCCCTGGAGCCGGGTGCTCGATCAGGAATCCCTCGAGGTTGTCGATGACTCCTGCCCGGAGATCCTTTATGCACCTGAGGCCCTGCTGGCTCTTATCTATACAAGCGGCACGACGGGCCGTCCCAAGGGAGTCATGGTGAGTCACGGGAATGTCCTCTCGGACGTTCACCATTTCAGTTACTGGATGACCTACAAGGAGGGAGGTGTATATCTGCACGCTGCACCGATGTTTCACATCGCCGACTTTCCTGCCATGTTCGCCGCCCCGGCATTCGGCGCCGCACAGGTGACCATTCCCAAATTCAGCCCGTCCGGCTTCTGCGAGACTGTCCAGCGCGAGCGCGTGACTCATACCGTTCTTGTGCCGACGATGATCAATCTTCTGGCGGAGTTCGCCGATATCGGGAAATATGATCTCAGCAGCCTGGAGGTGCTGGCCTACGGCGGATCCCCCATGTCTCCGGAACTGATTCGCCGCACCCGGGATTTTCTGCCTGGCACCAGGCTGGTCCAGGTCTACGGACTCAGCGAGACCGGATTTCTCACGGGCCTCCAGGACAGAGAGCACATCGCAACCAGGCTCTCTTCGTGCGGCCGACCTTCTCCTGGCGTCGACCTCCGCGTCGTCGATGATTCAGGAAAAGAGTTGGGCACGGCGCAGGCGGGGGAACTGGTGGCCCGCGGAAGCAACATCACGCGCGGCTACTGGAGGAATTCCGAGGAGACCGCCAACGGCTTCCGGAATGGCATGTTCCGCACCGGAGACATCGGTTATCAGGACAAGGATGGTTTCTTCTACGTCCTCGATCGACTGAAGGACATGATCGTCACCGGGGGTGAGAATGTCTATAGTGAAGAAGTCGAGGCAGTGCTATCCGCCCATCCCGCGGTGCGTGAAGCAGCGGTTTTTGGCATCCCTGACTCAAGATGGGGCGAGCTCGTGACGGCCTCCGTCGTGCTCAGACCGGGCGCATCGCTCGATGTCGATGAGATCATTGGCTGGTGCCGTAAAACTCTTGCAGGTTACAAGGTTCCGCGGCGCATCGAATTCTCAGAGACTGAGCTGCCGAAGAACGGCTCGGGAAAAGTTCTGAAGAGGCAGCTTCGTGATCGTTTCTGGACTCATCACGAGCGGGCCGTAAGCTGAAAAGACAGGAGTCGCGTTTGCAGAGCGACGTGCTGTATACAGCCGGGGCCAGCCGAAGGCCACGCTTTGGGGCGCGGGTGCGGACTCATTCCTTAGCCCAGATGAGTTTGCCATTGCTTTCATGGACGGCCTGAACCATCTCAGCAAATAGTCGATCCTGCATGGATGTACGATTTGTATAGTCGACGATGTAGCTCAGCGTAAACTCGAGCATCCCGTTCCGGACAATCAGCGACACCGTGGGATTCAAGCTAACGTCTTCCATGCGAAAGTTATCCGTAACCCGCTTCCAGGATATCTCTGCTTCCATGCGATAGCCGGCGACGGCCTCCGTCGCGATGCCGAGGAGCACGTTCCGGGCCAGAACGTGATCGCTGTCGGGCGTGAGCTGAATTTTGACCTCGTCCCATAGAAAACGGAATCCCTGGGAGTAATTGAAGATGGGACTTTTGAGCGCTACGCTGTTCGGAATACGAACGACGCGCCCATTGTAGAGGTCGTTACCGACCCAGCTTCCGGTTTCGACGACTTCGGTACGCGTGAACGAGACGTCAATGACATCGCCCCGGATCTCGCCAATCTGAACTCGGTCGCCGACCTTGTACAGATTCGACCATGCGATCGCCAGCCAGCCTGCCATGCTCGCAATCAGGTCCTGAAGAGCCACCACCAGGCCGGCGGCAGCAATGCCGAGCGCAACACCAACTCTCCCCAACCTGTCTTCGAACAGGACCGCGATGAACGTAAGGGCGACGATGTAGCCGGCGAAGACAACAAACTTCCTGGCCCTGTAGCGCGCATCCTGTCGGCGGAAGTGAAGTGGCAGTTTTCGTTCCAGGAGGCGAAAGACTGTATGAATTATGACAATGCCCAGGACGGCGCACGCCAGTTTCGCTGCGGGCTGCAAAGACACCAGCTTTTGCGCAAAAGCCTGCATCAGGGTCGATTCATAACCGTTGTGAGATGTGTGCCGAAACGGGCGCACCGACCCCGCTGGTTTGCGGGCACAGTGCGCCTCCGTTCCTGTTCCGGTTGCCGCTCGTCACCCTATAGGAACGCGCTCAAACCGGTTACTGCTTTGCCGACGATAAGATTCTGCATTTGATATGTGCCCTCATAGGAGTAGAGCGCTTCGGCGTCGGCGAAGAAGCGTCCCACATTGTAGTCAGCAACGATGCCGTTTCCGCCGCACACCTCTCGTGCCCACGCGACAGTTTCGCGGCACTTCGCTGTGCAGAACGCCTTCGAAAGTGCAGCGTGAGCGTCGGTCAGCTTTCCTTCGGCTTCCAGCTGGGCCGTGCGAGCAACCAGGCACTGAGAAGCCGTGATGTTAGAAATCATCCTGGCGAGAAGGTCTTGCACGAGCTGGAAGGAGCCGATTGGCTTTCCGAACTGCAAGCGCTCCTGGGCGTACCTGAGAGCATTCTCGTATGCCCCCATAGCACACCCCGTCGCTTCCCAGCCGACGAAAAACCGCGTCCCGCGCAGGACCCTGGCCGTGTCTCGGAACGAGCTATCCTTCTGAAGACGGTTCTCTTCCGGTATCCGGCAGTTCTCCATCGTGATCTCACCGTTCTGGACCACCTTGAGTGCAACCTTGTTCTCGATCTTTTCGACCGTGAAGCCAGGCGTCGTCTTGTTCTCGACGATGAATCCCTTGACCTGATTATCGGCGACGTCGCGCGCCCAAATGATCGAGACATCGCACCACGGGGCATTCCCGATCCATCTTTTCTGACCGTTGATGATCCAGGTATCACCTTCACGCTTTGCCGTCGTTGTCAGGCCGCGCGACGCTCCGGAACCCACCAGCGGCTCCGTAAGGCCGAAGCAGCCAATCTTTTCAAACCGAGCCATGGGCGGCAGCCACTTCTGCTTTTGTTCTTCCGAACCGCCGAAGTAGATCGAAGACATTGCCAGACCGCTGTGCACACCGAAGAAGGTCGCGACTGATGTGTCGACGCGAGCCATCTCCATGGCAACCAGACCAGCCAGCAACCCGCTGCCGCCTCTGCAGCCGTAGCCTTTCAGGCCAACGCCGCCAATGCCAAGCTCCTTGATTGCCGGCAACAGTTCGAACGGAAATGCATCTTCGACCCAATACTTCGTGATGATCGGCGCGACCTTCGTATCCATAAATACGCGCAACTGCTTCACAACCGCCAGCTCCTCCGCCGGAAGCGTGTCGGCAAGCTCGTAGAAATCACTGTTCGGCGCCGGGAGGGCCGGCCTGGTTTCCTTTCCGTCCTGAGGCTTCGTTACAGTCGCTGTAGCCATGATCCGGTGATTCCTTTCTTCGTCTGAGGTGGGTGTGGGCGGGTCATCAGTCACTTCGGCAGCTTCCTGGATCCCGGAATCTGCGGTAGCGACGGCCCGCTGTATCAATCAGTCGCTGCGTTCCGGAACCTGAAGCTCCCCAACGTGTCTGCAGATTCAACTCGCGTGAGCGGGTTCTTCGACGGCTGGTGCGGTTGCATCATACTGAGAGCGCAGTCGCAGCAGCCCAAGCAGCATTTGATCTCGCTCTTCTGCAAGCTGATCGATCGACTGGCTCCCCGCCTCACGCAACGCTCCGTCGATGATCGTTTGTTTGATTTCTGGCGTGAACTCGGTCAGCGTTCCGAGATCCTTCCACCATGTCGCCAGCGGACCGGAAAGATGCTCCATGAAGTGGTGAATACCGCCGGACCCCCCGCCGAGATGGAACAGCAGATTCGGCCCCATCACACCCCAGCGAAGACCGGGTCCCCAGCTCACTGCGGTGTCGGCGTCGGCAACATCGACCACGCCCTGCTCGATGAGGTACACGATCTCCCGATATAGCGCCGCCTGCAGGCGATTCGCCACATGACCCACGACCGCCTTGCGAACGTGAATCGGCTTCTTTCCGATGGAAGCGTAGAACGAAATCGCCTGCTGGACCGTCGCAGCGGAGGTTTTGTCTCCTGCTACCACCTCGACCAGAGGAATCAGGTGAGGGGGATTGAAGGGATGCCCAATGACGCACCGCTCAGGATGCTTACAGGCCGACTGCATCACGGTCATCGTTAAGCCCGAGGAACTCGACGCAATGATGGAATCTGGCGGAGCGGCGGCATCGAGGTCGGCGAACAGTTTGATTTTGAAATCCTGCCGTTCCGGTCCGTTCTCCTGAACAAAATCCGCACCCGACAGCGCTTCCTTCATGTCGGGGGTGAAGGCAAGACGCGCGCGGGACGCATTCGGAGACAGTCCGATCGTTTCAAGGTGCGGCCAGGCACTGTCAACATATTTCCGCAACATGCTTTCAGCGTTCGGCCCGGGGTCCGTGGCAATGACATCGAATCCGCGAGCAAGATAGAGTGCTGCCCAGCTTGCTCCGATGACTCCGGTCCCCACCAGCGCGATCCGGTGTACTGGCTTGCTTATGCTCATGCTTGTTTTCTCCATTTCCTCTCAAAATCCATCCAGAATTCCTGGGCTGGGCGGCTGTGTAGTTGCCTGGGCTCTATTCCCAGGAGCGTCGCGATCTCTTCGTTGGTGTTCGTTGTGGCCAGGTAGCGCGGATCTTCACATCGGAGAAGTATGGCAATCCCCGGGGAGGGCTAAAGATTCCGCCGCGCCCGGTCGATCATGCTCACTCATGTATGCACGGCTGATGCCATCTGAATTCAGCGGACAACAAGAAACCGCCTCATGAAAACACACAAGATGGCAATAAATTCAGATTCGGCCACGACGTTTGCCCGAATTCCGATGTCAACGGATTACCGCGTGTGAAGGGATTGGCACGAAGGGCAGGTCTGTTTGTCATGGACCGATCCTCGATGGGTGCTCCGATTTCCGGAGAAGGAGCCTCTGCCAGGAACCGGCTCACGCCGGGACCAACGTTGCTGCAGAGATGAAGTTCATGAAAAGCACACGATGCGCGCTGAACTGACTGGAGACATCGAACCGCGATCACCTAAGGGCTGCCCACCCCCAGCCAACCGAGCGTGGTTGCGAACCGCCGCAGGCGATTCCGCCGACCGGCGATGCCTGCGGGGTCTGCCTGTATTGACATTCATTTCGCCGCAGCCAGATCCTCGACAGCAAGCCCGAGAGCCCGGGCGATACCCTCGCCCCACGCACGATCGGCCTTGTAGAAATGCTGCAGCTGGCGTTCCTGAATGTGCTTCGGCGTCTGCGAAAGGCTTCCGACAAGATTGCCGATAAGGCGCTCGCGCTGATTGGGTGTCATCAGACGGAAAAGATTGCCGGGTTGGGTGAAGTAGTCAGAATCGTCGCGGTGGTTGTGGCGCGCAACCGTTCCTGCAATCGGTTTTGGCCGCTCGGTGTAGAGCTTGTCGTCGGTGGGACCACCAAAACTGTTCGGCTCGTAGTTGGCAGACGCTCCGCCGTTTCCGTCGAAACGCATCAAACCGTCGCGATGGTAGGTGTGAAACGGGCACTGCGGCCGGTTGACGGGAAGCGCGTCGTAATTCACGCCCAGCCGATAGCGATGCGCGTCAGGGTAGGAGATGAGCCGCCCCTGTAGCATCTTGTCCGGTGAATAGCCCATGCCCGGAACCACGTTGCGCGGCTCGAACGCGGCCTGCTCGACTTCGGCAAAGTAGTTTTCGGGATTCCGGTCGAGTGTCATCTCGCCCACTTCGACCAGAGGGTAATCTCCGTGCGGCCATACCTTGGTCAGATCGAACGGGTTGATGCGGTATGTTTCCGCCTCAGCTTCGGGCATGATCTGAACGCAGACTCGCCACTTCGGATAGTTTTTCGTTTCGATTGCGTGGAACAGATCGCTTACTGCGAAGTCCATGTCCACGGACTTCATCTGCTCGGCTTCTTCACGTGTAAAGTTCCGGATCCCCTGGTTCGTCTTGAAGTGCCACTTCACATAGAACAGCTGGCTCTTCGCGTTAACCAGGGAGAAGGTGTGGCTGGAGTAGCCATTCATGTGTCGATAGCCGTAGGGCGTGCCTCGGTCACTGAACAGAATTGTCACCTGATGAAGAGACTCGGGCGACAGTGACCAGAAATCCCACATCATCGTCGGCGATTTCAGATTCGTCCGTGGATCCCGCTTCTGCGTGTGAATGAAATCACCGAACTTAAGCGGATCGCGGATGAAGAAGACCGGAGTATTGTTGCCGGTCATGTCCCAGTTCCCCTCGTCCGTGTAGAACTTGACGGCGAACCCGCGCGGGTCGCGCTCAGTATCGGCCGAGCCTCGTTCTCCGCCGACAGTAGAGAAGCGAATGAAGAGCGGTGTTGAAGTGCCAGGCTTCTCGAACAACTTTGCGCTCGTCCACGCCGGCATGTCGGGGTTGGTGCAGACAAAGTGTCCGTAGGCGCCTGCGCCTTTCGCATGGACCACCCGTTCCGGGATCCGCTCTCGGTTAAAATGCGCCATCTTTTCGAACAACAAATAATCTTCAAAAACCACCGGCCCGCGGGGCCCCGCGGTAAGAGAGTTCTGGTTGTCGCCGACCGGCCGGCCGGCATCGGTTGTCATCACTTGGCGCACTTCTTCAGACATTTGATCCTCCAGGTTTGTGGCAGCTAAGAAGTCGTTTATCGGGTAGAGGAAGGAGCCGTGCTGTAAGCGGCTGTAACGCAGCGGAATCCGGCAGGAATCTCACCGTTCCCTCTGCTTCCGGTGGCGGGAGCATACCTCTGGCCTCCCACCTCGTGATCGTGATGTTTGCGGAAGCCGCTGAATCTGCCCCGGAACGGCCCGCGCTGGCATGGGTCCGAGCCTGGGCCTCTGACGATATTGCCCGACGCGGGAGCGATTCTGTTCTTCCTGGGAAATGCGCATTCTGCCGTTTTGTCCGAACAGCAGATTGGTGCAATCCCGACGCTTGAGCCATTCCCTTGAAGCCTCGTGCTCGCCTCACCCTGTAAGCAATACGCATGCCATATCTCGCCTGCAGTATTTGACAGGGCAAGTGCCTGATACAGAGCGGGCATCGAAGGACGACATTTCTGCTGACTGGTGGTGCCGTGCCCATTCACTACCAGGCGCCAGGTAATTGGCACCATCATCGTCAAACGCATGACGGCATTTCCGCGGTCCATCCCACACCAGCCTCCAGACGCAACTTCTTCTTTCCCGGATTGATTGATCCGCCATCAGTCAAAGGATTTCTGAGATGACGATGGCTGTGGTTCACGGCTTGCATTCTGAAGGTTGCTGGAATCGAGTGGCAGATTGTCGCCGGTATCCAATCGTCGACAGTCTGCCGTGACCGAAACCATCAACTCCGATCTCATTTCCCTGAGACGAAGCCGGGGTGGGAGGCCAAGTGAAACACGAAGAGAATGCCTGGAAAACACTCTTTGAGAAGCAGCACGCCTCGCTCGCTATGGCTGCCGATATGCTCGTTGATCACGATGCGTCATCCGGGGTCATCCTGAACCAGGCGCTGGCCGTCTTGGCGGGTTCGTCCTTCCATGTGGAGTTCGGATATCCCGCAGCGCTAAGAGCAGTCATTAAGACCGCAGTCGCTGAGAATCGCAAGTCTGCGAATTCCAGAACCGCGGGCTCCCCGGAGGAAAGCTACCGACCGAAGGGCAACTCGCTTGTCGGCAATCTTCCGTGGCCCGAGCGGTCCGTCTATTATTTGCGCGAAATCCTCCGCTATTCGCGTCGGAATACAGCCCTGCTGCTTTCCCTGAGCGATGCCAATGTCGAGCAGCTCTGTTCTATGGCCGCGCGGCGCATCGCGACCGCCAGGGAATTTAATTCGCCGAACCTGCATCATGGGTCGGGACCCGTCGCAGTCGGAACAATCACTGCGCCCGCAAATCCGTCTGCGGTGATGAGGGAATGAAATTGCCTCGAGGGAGACGCCGGATCGCTGGCTCTCTAACGCTGACCTGTCCTCGTCATCTTGCAAAGTGAAGGTTTGGGATCTCGACAATGTTGATAAAGATGCTGAAATCGAAGATTCATCGAGCCATCGTCACAGGGGCTGACCTTCACTATGAGGGAAGTATCGGAATCGATGAGGATCTTCTGGATGCAAGCGGCATCCGCCCGTTTGAGGCAGTCCATCTCTGGAATCTCAATAACGCCAGCCGATTCGAAACCTACGCTCTGCCCCTCCGCCGCGGTTTGGGCGAGATCGTCGTCAATGGGGCTGCCGCCCGGCTGGCTGCGGCCGGCGATCTGGTAATCATTGCCAGCTATTGCTGGCTCGACGAGCAGGCCGCGCCCAGTCATCAGCCGACGGTAGTTCTAATCCGTGAAGGAAATCGAATCCCATAGGGCAGCCACCGATCGAATGTTCTTGGTTTTTCTGGTGTCATCGCTCGACGTCGCTTATCGGGACCCAGTCGATCAGGATGTTACGGAAGGGGCATAGGGCGAGGCCGGACGGCTACGCTTCGCGCCAACGCCGCTCAGACCGAGTGCAGCGGACTCGACGTCGCGTTCTGTGACAGGCCCACTTCGTTTTCCGGTGATGTTATCGCAGTATTGTGTAAGTCGGAATCCACTGCGCCGCTTGCACCCTCTGACGCAACTGGTCTTCACTGATGTCTGGAGCTACGCCGTCCTTTTGTGCCTCGATACCCACCGCGACTGCGATCTCCACCGCAACGCGCCGCAGCTCGGTCAGCGAAGGAAGCAGCGATCCGGAAGGATCTTTGAGAGCGGGCGAATGTGCGGCCAGGCATCGGGCTGCTGCGAGCAGCATGGCGTCGGTAACGCGGCGCGCACCGGAGGCAACCACGCCCAGCCCAACGGCGGGGAAGATGTAGACATTGTTGCACTGCGCAATCTGCACGGTCCGGCCGCCATAACGGACTGCCGCAAAAGGTGAGCCCGTCGCCACGAGGGCCCGTCCATACGTCCAGCGAATCAGGTCCCCGGCGGTCGCTTCCGACCGGGAAGTTGGGTTCGACAGAGGGAATATGATCGGCCGCGCGACCTTGCGCGCCATTTCATGGACGACGGCTTCCGAAAAGGCGCCCGCAACCGTCGATAGGCCAATCAGGATGGTTGCATCAATGTTTCGAACGACGTCCGCCAAACCAATCTTTCCATTGGCCGGCCGAGGCCATGCCGTAACGCGGCTCTCCGGCTGGGCGTAGACCTTCTGCTCCGCGGTCAGGTCCGTTCGGCCGGAGTGCAGGAGGCCATCTTTGTCGACGACCCAGAAGCGACTGCGTGCCTCATGGTCCCTGAGCCCGTCGCCTTTCATGGCCGCATACAGGCCATCCGCGACTCCGATGCCCGCCGATCCCGCTCCCAGCATCACGATCTGTTGTTCTTTCAGATCATTGCCGGTGACCGCGACGGCAGCCAAAATAGCCCCCAGGGCAACCGATGCTGTTCCCTGAATATCGTCGTTGAAAGTGAGCAGCTGGTCGCGATAGCGACTGAGGATGGGCCGCGCATGCGGTGTCGCGAAATCTTCCCACTGCAGGCAGGTCCCGGGCATTTCATCCTTGACCGCCTGCACAAACTGGTCGACGAAATCGGCGTAGGCCTGCCCGGTGATGCGCTCATGACGCCATCCCAGGTACTCAGGGTCGCTCAGCCGCTCCTGGTTGTTGGTTCCCACGTCGAGTACGATCGGCAAGGTCTGATCGGGAGGAATTCCGCCGATCAGCGTATACAGCGACAGCTTGCCGATGGGAATGCCCAGTCCGCCTGCGCCCTGATCGCCGATGCCCAGAATGCGTTCGCCGTCCGTCACAACAATGACAGCAACGTCCTTGTGGGGACGGTTGCGCAGCAACTGGGGAATCGAGTCGCGAAGTGGATAGGAGATGAAGACTCCCCGCGGTCGTCGGTAGATGTGGCTGAATTGTTCGCAGGCCAGCGCCACAGTGGGTGTGTAAATAATCGGCGTCATCTCTTCGATGTGGTCGAGGAGAAGCCGGTAGAAGAGGATTTCGTTGGTGTCCTGCAGACTGCGCAGGTAAATGTGACGCTCCAGATCGTCACTCTTTTTCTGGTAAGCCTCATAGGCCCGGACGACCTGCTGATCAAGGCTTTCGATCAGCGGGGGAAGGAGCCCGTGCAGTCCGAATTTCGAGCGTTCTTCTGTCGTGAAAGCCGTGCCCTTGTTCAGGCCCTGCCGATTGAGCAGATCCATGCCGCGAGGAATCCGGGGTTTGCCCGTCAGCGTGCCGGAATGTGCGGTCGCCACGTGTATATCTCCCTTCTACTTTTCAGAAGTTGTCAGCGGAGCAGATTCACTCGCGCCAGGTCCAGGATTTCGTCGCCACGCCCGTTGAGGACCGCTCTCATCATGAAAAGGCTGAACCCCCTTGCCTGTTCGTAAGAGATGGTTGGAGGCATGGAGAGCTCCTGCCGAGAAACCACGACCTCCACCAGCGCCGGACCGTCATGCTCCAAGGCCTGTGCAATCAAAGGTTCCACCGCGTCCGGAGCCTCGGCTCTCAGGGCAAGCAGCCCGGCACCTTCCGCAATCCGTGCGAAATCAGGGTTGTGGAGACTGGTGCCGAAATCCAGGATGCCGGCTGCCTTCATCTCCAATTCGACAAAGGCGAGCGAGTCATTTCTGAAGACGATCAGCTTCACCGGCAGCTGATGTTGTCGGAGTGTCAGCAGATCTCCCATGAGCATCGCAAATC
>Ga0335075_10012961_pt1 | contig 12571 bp, 9 predicted proteins | sample Lox_Sample_24_FD_206723 | JGI IMG/M metagenome (GOLD analysis project Ga0335075, IMG submission 206723) | Soil microbial communities from Loxahatchee National Wildlife Refuge, Florida, United States - Lox_Sample_2.4 | ecosystem: Environmental > Terrestrial > Soil > Wetlands | place: USA: Florida... | reverse complement strand
TCGGCGCGAGGAATCCAATCAGCGCGTTCCACTGACAATTTCCGTTGTCACGGCAGAAGCCGCGCAAAGGCTCGGGATTACAGACGCGCAATCGCTCGCGGACCTGGTACCGGGCTTGATCTTCGACCGCCAAGCCGATGCCTCGATTCCATACCTGCGTGGCGTGGGCACACCGGTCGGGCAGGCCGGCGATGAGCCTTCGGTAGCCCTGTATGTCGACGATGTATATATGCCCTCGGGCTCGGCCTCGATCGCAAATTTCAACAGCATCGATCGGATCGAGGTGGAGAAGGGGCCACAGGGGACACTATTCGGCCGCAATGCGACGGGCGGCGTCGTGCAGGTTTATACCCGAAATCCTTCGCCTGACCCCAAGATCGAGGTTCGGCTCGGCTATGGAAACTACGACACCGGGTCGGGTGATATCTACGCGAGTGGCCCGCTCACCGAAGAGCTCCTGGCCAATGTGGCCGCGTATTGGTCCGATCAGGCCGAAGGGTGGGGCCGTAATGCGACGACCGGCGTTCCCACGTTCAAGTCCCGCGATTATGGCGGGCGAGCCAAGTTTCTCTGGACGCCCGCGGCGCACACCAGTGCTCTTCTCAGCATTGATTTCGACAAGACGATCGCACAACAAGGGGTCGGATTCGAGGCGTGGCCAGGGACGGGCAGCCTCGATCCGCTGCCGCCGCTTCCGAATGGCGGATTCGAGGCTGCTCCCGGCTATTACGATTTACGCGAGGACTTCGCTTCCGGAGACAATGACCGTCAATATGGCACGAGCCTGAAGCTCGCGCAGAGCTTCGACTCGTCGCGTCTCGTGAGCATCTCCGCCTATCGTGACATCCTGGCAGACTACAGAGTGGACCAGGATCTCGGACCGTTGCCGATCGTGAACGCCGCAATCACGACCGAAGAGACCACTTTTACGCAGGAGTTGCAATTGTTGTCGCCGCGACACGCCAGGAACTCGTGGATTGCCGGCCTATACTATTTTGATGACAAGGCGGGGTTCGAGCCTATAACCTTTACGGGTAGCGCGTTCGCGCCGTTTTCGTCTGTGGATCCCTACGGCATACAGACCACGCGGTCGTGGGCCATATATGTTCAAGAAACGGCCGCGATATCTCCGAATACCCATCTGACTGCCGGTGGGCGTTACACGCAGGACGAGCGTTCGATGCGCGCGGGCGCGGTGTTCGGCGAATCAGCCTTCGTTCGGTCGTCAAATTCCCCACAGTCAAGCAGATGGTCGAGTCCGACTTGGCGCTTGGTGCTGGATCACCGGTTGACGGCCGACATGATGGCTTATCTCGGATACAACCGCGGGTTCAAGAGTGGAATATACAATCTGGTCGTGCTGCCGGGCGCGCCGATCGATCGCCCGGTCGATCCCGAGAAACTCGACGCGTACACGGCGGGCCTGAAGTCGGAGTATCTGAACCACCGCCTGCGAGTGAACGTTGAGGGCTTTTATTACGATTACAGGAACATCCAGGTGGAGGAGATTCTGTCCGGGGTCACTCATATCACGAACGCGGCCAAGGCAACGATAAAGGGCGTAGACCTGGATGTCAGCGTCATGCCAGTCGATCGGCTGACGCTGAACCTGGCGCTCGAGGAATTGCAGGGAAGGTATGATTCGTTTCCGGACGGTGCATTCTTCGTGTACGACCCGGCGACGGGCGGTAACTGCACGTTTTCCGTTGCGCCTGGACCCGCGCCAGTGCCCTGCGGCGGCACCGCAATGCCTCCGAACTATGATCCGACAACCGGACATTGGGACCTGAAGGGCAATCACACGATCCGTACGCCGCCGCTTTCGGCGAGCCTGACGGCTCTGTACGAAATCCCGACCGCCATCGGCGAATTCGACTTGAACCTCTCCTGGATGCACAGCGGCAGCTACTTCGCCTCGCCGGATAACGGCAAGGGCCAGATTCCGCCAAGCTCGTCGGGAAACACCATGCAGCATCGGCTCGAGCTGGTGAACGGCTCCGTAGGATGGGAGTCCAGCAGTTCGCTATGGAGGGCGAGGCTGTGGGTCCGGAATCTCACGGGAGTGAAGTACTGGTCTGAATCAGACCAGCAGGAATTTGGGACCCAGTACAGCCCTGCGGCGCCGCGCACGTTCGGAGTGACGGTGGGTATGCGCTTTGAATGAGCTAGAGCCGCCTGTTATCGCGGGCCGGCGTCGGCTCTGAAAAGTACGGTATGGAAAAGGAGAACGTGACGCCGGGTCCATCATTGCTCGTGGCCCAGAGGCGTCCGTGATGAGCTTCAATGATCGAGCGACTCACTGAGAGGCCGATGCCCATTCCTTCAGGCTTCGTGGTGTAGAAAACCTCGAAGAGCTTCTCCGCGGCCTCAGTTTCGAAGCCGGAACCGGCGTCCGTTACGGAAACGCGAGCCATGCGATCCTCGTCATTTTCAGTCTTGATCAGCAACTCCCTGGGGCGATCGTCGACGGCAGTCATGGCGTCCGTGGCGTTGCGTATCAGGTTGAGGATGACCTGCTGGAGCTGGACACGGTCGCCAATGACCTGCGGCAGCCCGTCCGCCAGCTCGGTCTTGAGGACCACGCGGTTCCGTTGAAGATCGCTCAGCGACAGCGCAATCACCTCTTGCGCGGCCTCGTTCAGGTCCAGCGATTCGAGCGTGAGCTCCTTTTTGCTGAACAGGGCGCGCAGTCGCGTAATCACGTCCTTGGCTCGATTGCCATCTCGAAGGGTGCGCCGAACGGTTTCGCGGGCGCCATCGAGGTTCGGAGGATCTCCATTCAGCATCCGAAGACAGGTACTTGCGTTGGTGATGATACCGGAGAGCGGCTGGTTGACCTCGTGGGCGATGGAGGCGGTCAGCGCGTTCAGTGTCGTCACTCGCGCCACATGGGCAAGCTCGGAGCGAGCCCTGTTCAAGGCTTCTTCGGCGACCCTGCGTTCCGTCACGTCCTGAAGAGCCCCGATGAACAGAGGCCGACCGGCAACTTGCTCCATTACGCGAGCCATGCCGCGCACGTGTTTGACCGCGCCTCGAGAGGTCAGGATGCGGAAATCGAAGGTGACATCCTTGCCCGTCATGCCCTGTGCGATCACACTGTCGAAGGACGGCAGGTCTTCGGGGTGGACCATGTCACGGATCATTTGGACGTTGACTTTGGTCGCAGGATCGAACTCGAAGATGCGGAATGCCTCTTCGGACCAGTTATGCTCATCAGCCAGCAGATCCGTAATGAAGCTGCCAGTCTTGCTCAGCTGCTGGGCTTCGGCGAGACGCAGGTAGGCTTGCTCGACCTGGGCGACCGCCCGTTTGTGATCGTCGATGTCGGTGCTCGTGCCATACCACCTGACGATCTTGCCGCCGTCCTCGCGTAACGGCTGGGCGCGAATGAGAAACCAGCGATAGGCTCCATCATGGCGGCGAAGACGTGCTTCGATCTCGCCCGCTTCCCCCGAGATCAGCAGCGCCCCCCATTTCTCGAGCAGCGGCGGCAAGTCATCCGGATGGAAGGCTGTCTTCCATCCCCATCCGTGCGACTGTTCAGGAGAGAGTCCCGTATAGGCGTGCCAGCTGCTGCTGAGAAACTCGTTCGACCCATCGGGAAAGTTGCACCAGGACAGGGTGGGGATCGTATCAATCACCTGCCGCAGCTTGGCTTCTGACTTCTTGATCTCATCGTATGCCCTTTGCAAGTCCGCTTGGGCATAGTGATGCTGCGTGACATCCTGGATGGCAGCTATGTATTCGAGCTGGCCGTCTCGATTCCGAGTGGCGTGAGCAACTCCCCGCAAGTACTTGATCGAGCAGTCCGGCATCAGCAAACGCCAGCGCCATTCGACGTTATCAGCGTTGGAGCATGCCTCGTCGTCCGATTCGATTTTCTCGATCAGGCCGATGTCCTCCGGGTGCACCCGGGTACGGATCAGTTCGAGCGTCACGGGCACGCCGACCTCGAGATCGTAAATGTTATGGAGCTCGTACGACCACGTGATTTCGTCAGTTGTCCTGTTCCAGCAAAAGCTGCCGGTCGAGCTGAGACGTTGACCCTCCGCCAGAAATGCCTCGCTGCGTCGAATGGCTTCTTCAGCGCTTTTACGCACATCGATGTCTGTAAGCAGCAGATACCAAGCGTCGATCGCGCCGTCGGCATTTCGCACCGGGAGGCCGCGAACCTGGAACCACCGGTAAACGCCATCCGCGCGGCGGCACCGGTGCTCTACCTCATAGATCTGGCCAGTCTCGATGGCCTTGGCTCGTGCCTCTATCACGTGAGGAAGATCGGCAGGATGCACCGCGCCAATGAGAGACCAGTTCTTCAGCTCCTCTGAGGTCTTGCCGAAATACTCCAAGGTCTGGCGATTGAGAAACTCCACTTCGCCCAAAGTGCCCATGGTGGCGACGAGGCCGGGAATATTGTCCACGATCTGCCGCCACGAGAGCTCGCTCGCACGCAGAGCGTCCTCCACCCGCCTGCGGTCTTCGACATCGATATTCGTTCCGAGCCATCGGGAAATATTCCCTTTCTCGTCGCGCAGCGGGCTGGTGCAAAATAGAAACCATCGATAGGCACCGTCGTAACGGCGCATGCGCCCTTCCGTTTCCGCCGAGGTGCCGCTGGCAAGGCACGAGCGCCACACGTCCGTGAGCCGGTCACGGTCGTGCGGATGGATCGCTTCCAGCCACCCCCAGTCGACCGCTTGTGGCGCAGTCATGCCCGCGTAATCGAGCCAGCGCTGATTGAGGAAATCGGCCCGGCCATCAGGAAGGGCTGACCAGGCCAGCCCCGGCAGGGCGTCGATGAATCTGGCGAGCTCGACCTGCATTTATGTCACTTCGACCGTTCAGGCGGCGGGTGCAGCGGACCGCTCCGACAAAGCCAAGGGCGCTGAATTTACATAATTTATTACATTTTATCTCAGGCCTGAATGCGGTGCGCTTGGAGCGGGTAAGGCTGCGCTGCCCATCGGCGGCCGGACTCCGGTGGCAAAAGGGCTGGTTGGCCTGGCAGTGCGAGGTTTGCACTGCGCGAGGCGCGGGTTCGCGGCTGCGGCCGGGAACCTGCCGCGCACCAGAGCGGTGATACTAAGGTATCAACGCAGAGGGCCCTGAATTGGCGCATCCTCTGCGAGGCGATCGACTACTGGGAGCGAAATGCAAAGACGGGCGGAGCGAGGGCCACTGATCTGCGTCGTCGATGACGACGAGTCGGTGAAGGAGTCATTGCCGGATCTTTTGCGGGAGCTGGGTTACGAGGCGAGGGCATTCGGATCGGCGCTGGAATTCCTGGATTCCGGATGCTTGGCGCAGACGGATTGCCTGATCCTCGATATCGCCATGCCGGGCATGTCCGGGCCCGAGTTGCACGGTGAGATCGTTCGCCGGGGTCAGAAGGTGCCGGTTATTTTCATTACGGCTCAAAGCGATCGGCTCCTTCGGGCCACTCTTCGCCAGCAGGGCGCTGTCGAGGTGCTCTTCAAGCCGTACAGCGAATCGGATCTGCGGGCCGCACTCGATCTCGTATTCCCCCCTCCGTGAGGCCAAACGGAGAATCCTCAGCCCGGATGGCTCAACACGCTGGCGATGAGCTGTATTCCTTGTGGCGCGCTGACGAAAATCTTCGAGCGCGGCCGCAGGCAGGGCGCGGTTGATCGACCCGTCGTTCCCCGCCGCGGTCACCACCCTGTGCGGGTGGCGGGACCGCGAGCCAAAAGAACACGGCTGACGACCGCAACCCAGAGGAGGCCGACGGCAGGGGAGACGAACCGGGAATAGGCACCATCGGGCGCCCAGAGCCCATGGCTCAGCCACGTTGTTCCCCCCAGCAATCCGAGCACGACGGCCGCGACACCGATACCGAACAGGCGGTTCGAAATGAGCCCCGCACGCCAGAGGCCAAACGCCGCGGCCATGGTCAGCATTGCGCGGGGAAAGGAGCTGAGCACAACGCCGACCCATAAGAAATCGTTGAATCCCGACAGAAGCGCAGGAGTCGCCGGTCCCGAGGTGGAGTACGCGAGGGTTGCGCTGACTGCGATGAGCAGCAGCGACAGCCCTGCAAAAGCCGCGCTGGAGGTCGTGGCCGCAGCACCCCAGCCGTCCTGTCCAGCATCCGCCAGTGTGGTCCGCAGCGCTGCGGCGAACCACATGAGATTGAGAAGCGCAAGGCCGCCGAGCGCGGCGGCGAAGAATACCCTGATTCGGCCGCCCTGGTAGAACGTGACAAGGGTGTCCGCCGATGCGCCGACGTGAGGCTGATACCCGTAAATCAGGTAGGCGATGATGAAGAGCCCCAAGAACTGCAATCCCGCGGTGCGCCAAAGGCGCTCCCAGTACTGCGGCGTGCCGTAGACGCTGCTCGAAGAACGCACGGTGGCGGCGGATGTGCCCATAACTATCTCCGGTCGGCTTTGATCATGTCTGCGGCCTTTTCCGCAATCATGATTGTGGGGGCATTGGTGTTGCCTCTTGTCAGACGCGGCATGACCGAGGCGTCGACGATGCGCAGGCCTGCCAGCCCGTGCACCCGCAGCCTCGAATCCACGACGGCGACGGATCTGTCAGGCCCCATCTGACAAGTGCAAGCGGGGTGATACACAGTGTCGACCCTCTGCCTCAGAACGTTGCGGATGTCATCGTCGCTTTCGACGTGCCCGGTAAAGAGATCCTCCTTGCGTAAGGCACGCAGGGCCGGAGCATCCATGAGCCGGCGGGTCAGCTTAAAGCCCGTGACCATCCGTTCCAGGTCATCCGGCATGGCAAGGAAATTTGGGTCAATATCGGGGGGCTGCATCGGGTCCGGACTGTGTAGAGTGACGCAGCCGCGGCTCTGCGGCGTGAGCAGCGATACGTGGCAGGAGAAGCCCGTCCCCCAGTGGAACGTCCTGCCGTGATCGACTACAACGGCGAATCCGAAGTGCAATTGCAGGTCGGGCGCGTCGAGATTGGGTGCGGTCTTCAGGAATGCGCCGCATTCGGCGATGTTCGAGGCCAGCAGGCCCCGGCGAGTATGGTGATATTCGGCAAGGGCAGGGATCAGTCGCGCGGACTCCGCGAGGGAGAATCCGAACATGTTCGGATCGTCGGAGGAGAAAGCGAACACGAAGTCGGGGTGATCCTGAAGATTCTGGCCGACTCCCGGCAGCTCGTGATGCACTGTAATCCCGAGATCCTTCAGGACGTCGGGACGCCCTACTCCAGAGAGCATCAGCAATTGTGGCGTCTGAAAGACACCACAGCTGACGATGACTTCGCGTCGCGCCTTTATCTGGCGGGTCTGGCCGTCGCGTCTGTATTCCACGCCAATTGCTCGCTTGCCCTCGAACAGGAGTCTCGTGGCATGGGCATGGGTCTCGACTCTCAAGTTCGGCCGGCCTTCGAGTATGGGATAGATATAAGCGCGCGCTGCACTGCAGCGCTCGCCATTGCGCGCGGTGGCCTGGTAGAGACCTACGCCTTCCTGGGTCTCGCCGTTGAAATCCTCGTTCAAGGGAAAGTCCGCTTCGCGTGCAGCCTGCAGCCAGACTCTTCGCAATGGGTTATCGGATCGCGATTCACTCACACCCAGGGGGCCGCCGACCCCGTGATAAGGCGCTGCGAATTGGTTGTTGTCCTCCGAACGCCGGAAGTATGGGAGCACATCATCATAGGACCATCCCGGGTTTCCCTGCGCGGCCCACCCGTCGTAGTCGGATTGGTGGCCCCGGGTGTAGACCATGGCATTGATGGCCGATGAGCCGCCGAGCCCTTTTCCCCTGGGCTGGTAACCCTGGCGGCCGTTCAGTCCCGGCTGAGGCACCGTGTGGAAGTGCCAGTTGTGGATCGGGCTCGCGACCATGACGAACAAGGCGGCCGGCGTATTCACGAGCCAATCGTTGGTGTCGCCTCCCGCCTCGAGGAGAGCCGCGGAAGTCGCCGGATCTTCTGAGAGACGGCTGGCGACCACACAACCTGCGCTACCGCCGCCGACGACCACGAAATCGACCGTGTCAGGTGAGGTGTTCAAGCGTGCGACTCCCGGGAAAGCGGACGCATCTCCCCGGGGATCACAGCACTCGAGGCGGCGCAGGTCCATTGCACCAAGGTGTTGCTTCGCAGATCAGGTCAGCGCTTCGCGTATTCCGAAAAAACGTAGTCCCGCCCCTTCGCCAAAGTGTGGCAGGCAAAGCCACATTTGGCGTCGTGCGCCTGTGGCGGGTTGTCCGTGGTTGTGCCGGCTCGGAACGTGCCGGACGCAGAGTCATACTCGAATTCGGCATACCCCCACCCGCCGCTGTCCGCGAATCTCCTGCTGTCCTTCGCCATGAAATCAACGTCATGGAGAGTGGCGGGCACGAGCGGTTGACCGGGCTCCCGCGTCTGTGTTTTCGGGTCCCAGTGGAGCTTCGCCATCCTGGCGCCGTCGGGGAAGGGCTTGCCGTTACCTGGAGCGCCGGATATGTAGGCCGCGATCATCGCGGGGTTCCCCAGGATCGCGGCGTACCGCGCGCCCTTGTGGCTGACGGAAATCAGTTGCCAGCCCTCGTATCCTCGGAACTCGGAAAATTCGAGCCCGTTCGGCACCTTCAAGTTGTACTTGCTACGGGTGGACATTACGGCCCCGGTGGCGAGGCCTGCGAGGGATATCGCGCCGATCACAGCGATCAGTGCGTTGTTGAGCCTCATGGCAAGGGTCCAGCGGTGCGCACGTGAGTAATGAGCGCGAGTTGACCAGATACCGAGAACGCATTCGATAGCACCTTGGTATGGTGGACACGGTGGCTGCTCTTGACGAATCAATACCAAGGTACTAGAGCGCCGCCCGGCAGCCTGGCGCATCTTCCCTCTCGGCGCAGGGTGGCTCGCCATCCCCTGTTCGGGTCATTCAGCGAGCAGGGGCTGCCGTCCGACCTACGGCTTGGCGGTCCGCCCGACAGAGAGCTGCTTGCGCAGGGGCACCCCGGGGAGGTATACGAATGAACGCAATGACGAACGTGGCCTCGACGGTGAGGTCTTTCTCCATGCCAGAGCTCATACCGGTCGTTTTCATCGTCGATGATGACATCTCGGTGCGCGAATCCCTCGAAGCCCTCGTGGCCGAGGAGGGCTGGAGACCGGCACTCTTCGCTTCGGCGCGGGAATTTCAAGGCTACGCCCGGCCACCGGTGGCGAGCTGTCTGCTGCTCGATGTGAGTCTGCCGGATCTGAATGGCCTCGAGCTGCAGCAGCGCATGACCAAAGACCGCGCAGTCCTGCCGATCATCTTCATAACGGGGCACGGCGACATTCCGATGACGGTTCGCGCCATGAAGGCTGGCGCGATGGAGTTTCTGACCAAGCCCTTGAATGCCGATTCGGTCCTGAAGGCGATCCGGGCCGCTCTCGAGCGCAGCCGTGCGGCACTCTCCGAGCAGATTGAGCTGCACGCGCTCAGGACTCGCCATGCGTCGCTCAGCCGCCGCGAGCGCGAGGTGATGTCCCGGGTCGTCCTGGGCGAGTTGAACAAGCAGGTGGGAGCGGACCTGGGCATCAGCGAGATCACCGTGAAAGCCCATCGAGGCAAAGTGATGCGCAAGATGAGAGCGAAATCGCTCGCCGAGCTGGTGAGTATGGCGGCGCGCCTGCAGACCACTGGCGAGTGATGAGCAATGCCATCGCTGCGGTCCTCGCGGCATGACTACAGGGTTTTGAGCTGCGGCTCTACTCCCTGCCGAGCCGTGCAGCCGTGGCATCGAAAAGTGCGCGCAGGCCGAAGGAGACATCGACGATCACGCCGTCCACGTAAAATCCGGGCGTCGCGCGCACGTGGCTGCGGCGTCCACCCTCCATCTGCTCCCGGATGCGCTGCCGGTAAACCTCATCGTCCAGTTCCGCCGTGAACCGCGGCACGTCGAGTTCGAGGTTCTCAGCATACTGCAGTAGGTGCTTTCGCTGCAGGTGCTCCTGGTGGGCGAAGAGCAGGTCATGCATGGCCCAGAAACTTCCCTGCCCGCCAGCGCATTCCGCCGCTTCTGCGGCTTGCAGCGCGTGCGGATGGATCGCCTCCTGGGGGAAGTGGCGGAAGACAAATCGGATGGAGCCCCCGAACCGCCCGAGCAGCAGCTTGACGGCCGGTGCTGCCTGCTTGCAGAGGGGACACTCGAAATCTCCGTATTCGACCACGGTCACATCCGCACGCTCACTCCCGAGCACGTGGTCCGTCGGTTCGATCGGGGCCACGAGATCGATCGGGCGCGAAAATGTCATGGTGGTCGATCTCCGTGTTACGAGGCGCGAAATCCACAGCTGAAGAGGCGGGCGTCGAACAGGATTGAATAGCCCACACGCCGAGTCGATTGCACTTTGGTGTTGGCAAAGCGCCCGAGTCAAGCCGAAGTGCCGGGCCTGGATCAGCGCCAATGCCAATACTATCGTCCAATTGGCCGATTCCGCCAGATCAGGTGTGATGGCTACCTGCGGCGTCACGCGCCGAGCACTGCGCCGTATGTCTCGGCGCGCGTCGTCCGGATGCGGCTGCCAAGCGAGGGCGAATGCACCGTGAGCCGGCTCGCTCGATACTCGTCATCATCGTCGACGACGATGAGTCGGTGCGAGAGTCGCTGCCGCATCTGGTTCGGGAACTGGGATACGATGCCAGGGAATTCGCCTCTGCGGACGCGTTCCTGGCATCGGGCTGCATTCCGGAGACGCGGTGCCTGATCCTCGACATCGCCCTGCCCGGGATGTCCGGGCCCGCGCTGCAGCGGGAGCTCATTCGCCGGGGGCACTCGATTCCGGTCATTTTCATCACGGCTCTGGGCAAGGAGAGCCTTCCGCCCGGCCTTCTTCAGCACGGCACGATCGATGTGCTGTTCAAGCCATTCAGTGAGCAGGACCTGAGTGCCGCGCTCGCCGCTGCGTTTGCGCGAGATTGAGCGTCGCGAGTCTCGAGCGCAGAGCAATACCTTCGTCCTATTGGCGGTCGAGCTCGAATGAGATGTGATCGTGTCAACCGGGGAGCGATCGCTATGATGACCCTGAACATCAACGGTGAGCAACGCACGGCCGATGTCCCCGACGACATGCCGCTGCTCTGGGTCCTTCGCGATGTGCTGGGCATGACGGGAACCAAATTCGGGTGCGGTATTGCGCAGTGCGGGGCCTGCACGGTGCACCTCGATGGCAATCCGGTCCGATCGTGCATGCTGCCGGCGGGCGCCGTGGGTCAGCGGGCGGTCACCACCATCGAGGCCATCGGCGCTACGGCGAACGGCGCGAAAGTGCAGCGGGCCTGGCTTGCGCTGGAAGTCATCCAGTGCGGTTACTGCCAGTCCGGACAGATCATGTCCGCGACGGCACTGCTCAACTCGATCCCTCATCCGGACGATGCCGATATCGATGCGGCCATGGCCGGCAATATTTGTCGCTGCGGGACGTACTTGCGGATTCGCAAGGCCATCAAGCAGGCGGCGGAGGAGGCCTGAGTCGCATGAACGGGGGAGATATAAACCGAGCAGCGGGCGCGTCGGACGAGGTGACCCGGTCCTCGACGACGCTTTCGCGCCGCAACTTTGTCGGACTCACGGCCGCAACGGCGTTTGTTGTCGGCTTCTACGTCCCAACCCGCGGCCGTGGCGAGGTCCCTATGGCCGGGACCTTCACGCCGAATGCCTTCATCCGGATCGACCGCACGGGTGATGTGACGCTCATCATGCCGCAGGTCGAGATGGGGCAGGGAACCTATACGTCCATCTCGATGATTCTTGCAGAGGAGCTGGATGCGGACTGGAGCCGCGTTCGCGTCGAGCACGCTCCGGCTGACGAAAAGCATTACGCAAACCCGGATCTCAGCATACAGGCGACCGGAAACTCGAACTCGATTCGCGCCTTCTGGAAGCCGCTTCGGGTGGCCGGCGCGACTGCAAGGGCGAGCCTGGTGGAGGTTGCCGCGCGCGGCTGGGGAGTGGTTCCGGCAGACTGTCGCACCGAGGGTGGATCAGTCTTTCACGACCGCTCCGGCCGCAAAGTTGCCTACGGTGATCTGGTGAGTCGCGGACGCCACATTGCAGTGGCCAGCGACCCGCCGCTCAAGAACCCCTCCGACTTTCGCCTGATCGGACGGCCGTTGAAACGCCTGGACACGCCGGACAAAACCAACGGGAAGACCCAATACGGCATCGATGCCATGCCGGCGGGTGTCAAGGTGGCGACGCTGGCTGCCAGTCCCGTGCTGGGCGGGCGCGTGGTACGAGTCGATGACCGTCGCGCGAAAGCCGTTCGGGGCGTCCGGCAGGTGGTGGTGCTCGATGATCTCGTCGCGGTCGTCGCAGATCACATGTGGGCCGCGAAATGCGGGCTCGAGGCACTGGACATTACCTGGGACGACGGCCCGAACGCCGAGGTCTCCAGCGATCTCATTTGGTCGCGCTTGCGTGAGGCCAGCCGCAGGGAGGGCGCCGTTGCGAAGGACGTCGGCGATGTGCAGGGGACCCTCGGATCGCCTGCCGTTGTGGATGAGGTCATCAGCGCCGAGTATGAGATGCCACTCCTCGCACATGCGTGCATGGAGCCCTTGAATTGCACCGTGCATGTCACGCCCACATCCGCCGAGGCGTGG
>Ga0335075_10012959_pt1 | contig 12571 bp, 11 predicted proteins | sample Lox_Sample_24_FD_206723 | JGI IMG/M metagenome (GOLD analysis project Ga0335075, IMG submission 206723) | Soil microbial communities from Loxahatchee National Wildlife Refuge, Florida, United States - Lox_Sample_2.4 | ecosystem: Environmental > Terrestrial > Soil > Wetlands | place: USA... | reverse complement strand
TGCGGTCCCGCCTTCATCGCCCTGCCGCAGGACACTCAGGAACTGGCATTCGACTACCCCGAGATTTTCTTCGAGCCGCGTCTCTGGACGATTCCTCGCCCCCGGCCCGACCGACGCCAGGTGGCCGAGGCCGCCCAGTTGTTGAGAACCGCGAAGAAGCCCGTCCTCATCTCGGGCGGCGGCGTGCGCTATTCGCAGGCCGAGCATGCGGTGGCACGGTTTGCCGAGGCGCGCGGCATTCCGATCGTCGAGACCATTGCCGGAAAAGGCAGCGTCACCCATTACCACCCGGCCCATGCCGGTCCGATCGGCGTCATCGGCTCGACCTCCGCCAATACGCTCGCGGCGGAGGCCGACGTGGTTCTCGCCATCGGCACGCGGCTCCAGGACTTCACCACCGGTTCCTGGACCGCGTTCGCGCCCGAGGCGCGGTTCATCGCGATCAACGCGGCGCGCTTCGATGCGATGAAGCATCGAGCCCTTGCCGTCGTCGGTGACGCGCTGGAGACGATCACGGAACTCGATGCCGCGCTCGGAGATTGGCGCGCCGACCCCGCGCACATGAAGCACGCCCAGGCGCTTTTCCGGGACTGGGACGCTCTCCTTCACAAATACCAGGCGCCAACCAACGCCCCGGTGCCAACCTATGCGCAGGTGGTGAACGTCGTGAACCAGGCTGCCAGTGAGAAGGACACGCTGATCAGCGCGGCCGGCGGCCTTCCAGGGGAGGTCGCCAAGGGGTGGCGGGTCAAGTCGCCGAACAGTTTCGATCTCGAATTCGGATTCTCCTGCATGGGTTATGAGATCGCGGCCGCCTGGGGCCATGCCCTCGCCGCTGCCGGCCCGGGCGCCCTCTCCGGCACGCCGCTCGTGATGGTCGGAGACGGCAGCTACATGATGATGAACTCCGACATCTATTCAACCGTCCTGACCGGCCACAAGGTCATCGTCGTCGTCTGCGACAATGGCGGATTTGCCGTCATCGACCGCTTGCAGAAATTCAAGGGCATTCCCGGATTCAACAACTTGTTCACGGACTGCCGCGTGCAGGACCCCGCTCACCCTCTCCATGTCGATTTCGCCAGGCACGCCGAGGCGATGGGGGCCTGTGCGCGCCGCTGCGACAGCCTCTCGGATCTCGCGGCAGCGCTGGAATGGGCGAAGAGCAATGACCGCACCACCGTCCTTTCCATCGTCACGGATGCCAACGCCTGGGTGCCCGGCGATGCCGATTGGGACCTGGGCGTCCCCGAAGTGTCGGTGCGCGAATCGGTTCGCAAGGCGCGCGCAGCGCAGGACGAGATTCGCTCCCGGCAGCGCGTCGGGGTGTAAGAGGCCATGCGAGCGAAACTCGGCATAGCGCCCATCGCCTGGTGGAACGACGACCTTGCCGAGCTTTCCGACGATGTCTCGCTGGAGGAATGCCTCCGCCAGATGAGCGTCGCGGGGTTCACCGGCGCCGAGACAGGACGACGATTCCCGATGAACATGACCGAACTCGGCCCGATCCTCGGAAAATTCGGAATCTCGGTCTGCGGTGGCTGGTTCTCGGGGCTGCTGCTCGACGGCGATATCGAGGCGGAAAAGGACCGCATTCGCGCTCAGATGGATTTCTTCACCGCCGCCAAGGCGCCTTGCATCGTGTACGGCGAGGTCGCGCGATCGATCCAGGGCGACCGCACGAAGCCGCTCGCGACCAAGCCCCGGCTCAGTGAGGAGGACATCAAGGTCTATGGTCGCAAGATGACCCGGTTCGCCGAATGGTGCGCCGGGCAGGGAACTCCGATCGTTTACCACCACCACATGGGCGCGGTCATCGAAACGGAACCCGAGCTTGATCTCCTCATGAAGAATTCCGGCGACGCGTTGCCGCTTCTTTTCGATACCGGCCATCTGGCCTTTGCCGGGGGCGATGTGCTGCGGGCGATCGACCACCATTACAAAAGAATCCGTCATGTCCACACCAAAGACGTCAGAAGGCAGGTGATCGACCGGCTCGACCGCTCGCGGGACAGTTTTCTCGATGCCGTCGTCAAGGGTGCCTTCACCGTCCCCGGTGACGGCTCCCTCGACTTCGTCGCGATCGTCAGGCGGCTGGCCTCCTGCGGTTACGAGGGTTGGTTCGTCGTCGAGGCAGAGCAGGACCCCAAGCGCAACCCGCCGCTCGACATGGCGAAGAAGGGCCATCAGGAACTCGTGCGCGTCATGGCCGCCGCAGGATACGAGGTCGTGTCGTGAACCGGATGGATGGGAATGACCGGGTCCCGAGATCGAGGCTATTGCAGCAGCACTCGAAGCGCTCCGGCAGCGGCGCGGGCAAAATCGATCTATTTGCTGGCCAGCCCGCGATCGCCCGCGGCGGAATCGTCGGAGGGCGTGAATCGCGGGCTTGAATCAACCGCGAGACCCGTATCGGGCTGCACAGTCAGCCCGACACGGGTCTAGCCCGCGATCGCCCGAGGCGGACGCGTCGGAGGGCGTGAATCGCGGTCTGGAATCAGCGAAGGCGTCAGGTATCGGCTTTGGTCGGTCGAAGCCTGAGGACCCTGCGCAAAAGAGATCGGGCGCGCCAGGCACGGCTTGTCCGCACGGCGGACAGCACGTCCTTGACCCGGGCCAACTCGCGCTCCAGCTCCTTTTGATTGGCACCGAGGTCGCCCACGGCGGTCTCTCCGGCCGGTTCGGGCGCGGTCTTCGTGCGTTGCCCGACGCGGCGAAACAGATACTGGTACTGCCGGGTTGCCGTTGCGGGAAACTCTCGCAGCGCGATCAGGTCGAAGCCGTTCAGTGCCGCCGAGTTCAGTGCATATCTGAGGTCGAGCAGGAAGATACCAGGCCCTGGCGGCTGACCGTCGCGTAGGTGACTCGGCGCGTCCACCAACACCAGGTCGCACGACACGCGGAAGAATTCGTCGAGATACTGCAGATTGTACGGGAAGGGGATGTGCTGCACGACGATGGTTGAATATACGCAGTCGAACTCGCGGTCCGCGAACGGCAACGGCGGCTCTTTCACCTGGACAAAGCGCGTGTTGGTGCGGGGACTGAATTGCTCCGCCAACCGCACCATTTCGTCGGAGATGTCGATGCCGACGACTTCTCCGTAGTGACTCGCCAGTGCCGCGGTCATCCGCCCGATGCCGCAGCCGAAGTCCAGAGCACGATTCCCTCCCAACCTTACTCCCGCGCCGGCAGCGAAGGCACGATGGTCGTCGAGCCAGGCCTTACCGGTCTCGAAGAACTCACGTCGATTCCAGTTGGTATCGTTGGACAGGATGGCAGTCATCGGGTTTTCCTGCGCGGCTCGGTTCCACCACGCATAGAGTTCGGCGAAGTTCATAGGCGCCTCCTTGGGAGCGTAGTCGCGTTGAGCGTACCGCCTCCGGCGAGGACCGCACGTGGAAAGCGATTTTGAGGAGCGATTCGCCTTGAGCATCGGCGGCAGGGCGAGGTCATGCCCAAACCCCGGAAATGCCGCCTCGGCCTACCCGCCGCGGTCCAACTCCGGTCGTTCGCCGAGGGGGCGTTCCTCGTCCCCATCCGCCCCGAGTGAAAATTCCCGCGCCAGTAAAGCATATGAATGCCGCCGCGCCTCGGGATCATGCACTGTCGTCAACACCGCAATCTCCTCGACGGCGAGTTCCCGGGCCAGTGCGCGCAATCGTTCCGCAACGCGCTCCCCGGTGCCCGCGAACATTCGTGCCCGCATGCGGGCAATCCGCTCCAGATCTCCTTCCGTGTACGGAAAGGTCGCGGCTTCCTCCGGGCTCGGGAGCGGCGGGAATTCGCCGCGATCGCGAAAAAGGCGCCAGAGTGCGCGCGAGGAGAAAAGCCTGTCCGCCTCCGCTTCCGTCTCGGCGGCCAGCGCGAAGACGCAGAGCGCCGCCATCGGTTCGGGGTTGCGCGCGCTCGGCCGATAGTTGCGGCGATAGATTTCGAGCGCCTCCGCAACACCCCTGCCGTCGGTGATGAAGTGCGCGAAACAGTAGGGCAGGCCGAAATAAGCAGCGACCCGCGCGCCATAATCGGAGCTTCCCAGCATCCACACTTCCGGCATGCCCGGCCCCTGCGGTTGCGCCCGCACGCCATGGAACGGGTGGTTCTCCGGCGGGCCGGAACCCGCCAGCCAGGCCAGAAGCTCGCTCACCTGCGCCGGAAAATTCTCCGCCGCGATTTCTGCGTTCGGGTTCAGCGCATAGGCGGTCCGCCCATCCGCGCCGGGCGCGCGCCCGAGCCCGAGATCGATCCGACCCGGCGCGATCGCCTCCAGCACGCGGAACTGCTCCGCCACCTTGAGTGAGGCGTAGTGCGGCAGCATCACGCCGGCGCTGCCCACCCGAATGCGCGAGGTGGTCGCCGCGATCGCGCTGATCAGTATCTCCGGCGCCGAGCCTGCCTGGCTGTCCGTGTTGTGGTGCTCGGCGAGCCAGTAGCGCGCATAGCCAAGCGCCTCGCAGTGCCGTGCCAGAGCCAGGCTCTCGCGGATCGAGGCATCCGGCGAACGCCCCGAAACGATGGTCGATTGGTCGAGCACGGAAACCCGCATATCGTCCCCTCTGGTCGGCTCCGCCATCAATAAAGCCCGGTTGGCCCGAATGACGCGCGCATCACGGCATAGACAATCCCACCGACCAGGAACCCGACCAGCGAGCCGTTGACGCGCACGAATTGCAGATCACGCCCGACGAACAATTCCAGCCGCTCGGTCAGCATCGCGGTGTCCCACCGTCCGACCACGCCGGCGATGAATCCCGAAAGCTCGGCCTGCGCCGCCGGCAGCAGCGAGACCACCACCGCCTCGAGCGCCGTCTGCAGTCGCGCCCGTATCAGGGGCTCCGTCGCCAGCAATGCGGCCATGTTGCCGAGCATCTGCTGGAGGAACGCGACGCTGTGCCCTTTCGGATCCGCGGCGTCCTTCTCGATTCCCTCGCGCAACCTTCGCCAGACGTCCCAGAGCCATGCCTGAACCGTCGGATGCGCCAGCACTTCCTTGAGCCCGGCGCCCACTTCGGCAGCACGGCCCGGGTCTTCCTCGATGCGGTCGATCTCGCGCCGAACCCATTCATCGAACGCGAGCCTGATCTCCGAGCCATCGGGCCCCATCTTGTCCAGCTCGGCGTTCACCGCCGCCAGCACGCGCTTGGCAATCGTCGCCCCGAGTGCCCAACCCACCACGCGCCCGCCCTGTTCCCGCACCCGCTGCTCGATCGCGGCGCGAAGTTGCTCCTCCTTGTTCGCGAGCGTCGTCCTGAGTTCGCTCATGATGAATCCGAACACCTCCTGATGCCGCCCCCCCGCCACCAGGCCCCTGAGTGCTCTCACCAGCACGTGCCCACCCGAGGCACCGCCGAGAAGACGCGGAATGAGGCGCGAGATGAGCCTCCGCGCCCGCCCGTCCTCGACCGACGCGAGCATGCGCGGCAGCATCGCCGCGAGCGCGGTGGCGGCCGCATGCGCCGAGTCCGGGTTGCGAAAGAACCGCTCGAGAATCGCCGCCAGGTCGAGACCAGAAAGCGTGCGCGCGACCTCGTCTTTCGTGAACACATGGTTGGCGACGAAGCGGCCGAGCGCGGCTCCAAGCCTTTCCTTGTGCCGGGGAAGGATGGCCGTGTGCGGGATCGGCAGGCCGAGCGGATGGCGGAACAGCGCCACCACCGCGAACCAGTCGGCGATCCCGCCGATGAAGCCCGCCGTGGCCGCTGCCTCGAGGAGGCCTCTGGCATAGCCTTCGGGCAGCCAATGTGCCGCCAGCGCCAGCAGCCCCATCACCACCAGAAGCAGGGTCGCAAGGCCGCGGTGGCGGGCAAGAGAGCGGCGCGCCGCACGATCGGGATCGTTCATCGCGTGCGAAGGCTATCACGTGCGCGTTCGCCGGCGGCAATCCGGCCCGCTGCATGCTCTCGCGCGATCCTCCATCCCCTTAAGATTGACTTCCTTTTGCCGGGCGTCCTAACTCCCCGCTCTCGTCCGGAACAGGCTCGGGCGCGTTTTCCCCGCGGTGCGGGGAATGGTGCAGCCGCCAATGCCGGCAAGGCAGAGACGAACGCGAGGAGGAACGCCGATGAGCGATCAATCATACGAAGACTTTGCGAACATCGTCGCTTCGCGCCTGCCACGGCGGGCGATGATGCATGGCGTGGGCGTCGGCTCGGCCGCTGCCATCCTCGCTGCAACCGCGCGCACCGCCCGGGCCGCCGGGACCGGCCCATTTCCCGAACATCCGAAATGGCGCTTCGTCTTCGTCAACCACGTCACCACCAACTCTTTCTTCGTGCCCACCCAGTACGGCATCCAGGATGCCTGCGCGCTGCTCGGCTGCACCTATCAGTGGACGGGCTCGGAGACGAGCGATGTCGCCCAGATGGTCAATGCGATGAACGCAGCGATCGCCGGCAAAGCGGACGCCATCGCGATCGCGATCGTCGATCCCAGGGGATTCGACGCACCCACCGCGCGCGCGCTCGATGCCGGTATCCCCGTGTTCAGCTACAACGCCGATGCGCCGCCCGGCAGCCCGAACCGCAGGCTCGCCTATATCGGCCAGGACCTCTTCCAGTCGGGCGTGCAGATGGGCGAGCGGATCGTCCGGCTGGTCGGCTCGGGTGATGTCGCCATCTTCATCGCCACTCCGGGCCAGCTCAACCTGCAGCCGCGCGTCGATGGCGCCGTGGCATCGATCAAGAAGTCCGGCGCTCCGATCAAGGCCTCCGTCATCGCAACCGATCCCACCGCGAACGTCTCGCTCTCCAAGATCCGCGCCTATTATCTCGGCCATCCGAACGTGAAGGGGCTGTTCGGCACCGGCGCGACCGATACTGATAATATCGGCGTCATCATGCGGCAGTACGATCTGCCGAAGAAAGGCGCGCACGGCGGCGGCTACGATCTGCTCCCGAGATCCCTTGAATCCGTGCGCGATGGTTATCTCGATTTCGTGATCGACCAGCAGCCCTACCTGCAGGGCTTCTACACGGTGATGGAGATGTTCGTCTTCATGGTCTCCGGCGGGCTGACGGGCCCTGCTGAGATCAACACCGGCCTCAAATTCGTCACCAAGGACGGGGTCAAGCCTTACCTCACCACCAGCACGCGCTTCGAAGGCAGCTCCTCCGAACCCCAGATTGTGCCGCGCTCCGGCCCCATCGGCTAGTACATCGATTCCGTGAAACCGCTCATTTCGCCGGCCCTTCCGCCCTCTCCCTCTGGGAGAGGGCGGGGGCCCGGAACGGGCCGCCGGGTGAGGGCCGAATCGGAGACCGCGTACGGAGATGATATGATTCGTTTCATGGAAACGCTGTACTAGTGTCCTGCCCCCGAAGTTCGCGGCGTTTCGCGGCGGACGGAGGGGATCGGCAGGCCACTGAAAATAAAGAGAAAATGCTCCGATTTCGTCCTTATTCCAACGCTGCAAACTTGGGAATCGGGACATTCGATAAGGTGAACATGGCCTCGGAGGAATCGCGGGGCGATCCGCCAAAACCAGGAAGTTGATCGACAAAATAAACGAGGCGCGGGGCGACCAGAAAGCATCCCGCTCGACGCCCCGTCCGCAGGCCGTGGCGAAGCGGCATCTCTGTTGACTTCCCGCCCGCCGCGGCCATTATCGCCGCCCGAGACAAAGGCAAGCCTTGGCGGTGATTTTCCCGGCAGGGCCGGGAAATCGGGCTGCGGCGCAGGCTAAGGCCGGCATCCACCAACGCAAGCAGCCAGATGACGGAGGAGGCACGTTCATGACAGACGATCCGGAAGAGAAACTGCTTCGTCGTGCGGAGGCGCGGCTGCCACGCCGGGCGATGATGCACGGGGTCAGCGCGGCATCCGTCGCCGCCGTTCTCGCGGCGGGCATTCGCCCCGCTCGCGCCGCTGAAAGCGGACCCTTTCCCCCGCATCCGAAATGGCGCTTCGTCTTCGTCAACCACGTGACGACGAACCCGTTCTTCGTCCCCACCGTTTACGGCATCCAGGACGCCTGCGCGCTCCTCGGCTGCACCTACCAGTGGACGGGCTCGGAAACCAGCGACGTCGCCCAGATGGTGAATGCAATGGACGCGGCGATCGCCGCCAAGGCGGATGCCATCGCGGTCGCGATCGTCGATCCGAAGGGGTTCGATACGCCAACCGACCGTGCGCTCCAGGCCGGCATTCCCGTCTTCAGCTACAACGCCGACGCGCCGGCCGGTGGCGCCAACCGCCGGCTCGCCTATATCGGCCAGGACCTCTATCAGTCCGGCGTGGATATGGGCGGGCGAATCATCAGCCTCGTCGATTCCGGCCTGGTCCCGATCTTCATCGCCACACCGGGCCAGCTCAATATCCAGCCTCGTTTCGATGGCGCCAAGGCAGCCATCGAGAAGTCGGGCAAGAAGATCGATGTCGAGATGATCGCCTCGGGCCCGACCGTGAACGAGGAGTTGACCCGGATCAAGGCGTACTATCTCGGCCACCAGAATCTCAAGGGCATGTTTGCCGTCGATGCCGGCAGCACCCAGGGCGTGGGCGAGGTCATGCAGCAGTTCGACCTTCCGAAGAAGGGCGTCCATGCCGGAGGCTACGACCTGCTGCCGAAAACCCTGCAACTCATCGATCAGGGCTTCCTCGATTTCACCATCGACCAGCAGCCCTACCTGCAGGGCTTCTATACCGTCATGGAAATGTTCGTCTTCATGGCTTCCGGCGGCCTGACGGGCCCGGCCGACATCAATACCGGCCTCAAGTTCGTCACCAAGGATTCGGTGAAGCCCTATCTTACCACCCACACCCGCTACGAAGGCAGCTCCTCCGAACCCCAGATCGTGCCGCGCTCCGGCCCGATCGGCTGAGCAGGGTGGACACCACGCCTCGCGGGGCGGGCGCCGCCAAGGCGGCGTCTTCCGCCCCGCCTCGTCGCTGGGGGGCTGGGCGCGCGATTCGCGGCTTCCTCATCCAGCGCGAGGCAAGCGTCGTCCTCGTTGCCGTGCTCCTCATCATCTATTTCGGACTGGCCAACCCCAACTTCATCACCAACAACAACATCGTCACGCTCTCCCAGTTCGTCGCCGCACCGGCGATCATCGCCTGCGGCGAAATCATGCTGCTGATCTGCAAGGAAATCGATCTGTCCGCCGGACAGACTTTCGCTCTCGCTCCCTTCCTCGTCTTCTTCGGCGCCCGCTTCGGTCTGCCGGTCGTCCTCGCCATCCTGGTCGCGCTCGTCATCTGCGCGGGGATCGGCCTCCTGATCGGCCTCATCACGGTCCTGCTCGAGGTGCCCTCGTTCGTCACCACGCTCGGCACCTTCTTCCTCATCACGGGTGTCACGCTGACGATTTCGCGCGGCTTTCCCGCCACTCCGCCGGGTGGAAAGCTTCTCACCGGAATCCTCGGCGCGTTCAGCTATTCCGAGATCATCTGGGCGCTGGTGGTCGTGTTCCTGATGCACACGCTGCTCAGGCACACGCGCTGGGGCCTGCACACCACCGCCGTCGGTGGCAATGACATCGCCGCCGCCGAGGCCGGGATCAAGGTGAATCACATCAAGGTCGGCAATTTCATGCTGACCGCGGCGCTCGCCGGATTCACCGGCATCCTCGAGGCCTATCGCGTCGGTTCGAGCGACCCGCTCGCCGGTGGGGCCAACATCATGTTCTTCGGCGTCGCCTCAGGCGTCATCGGTGGCACCGCGCTCACCGGCGGGGCCGGCACCATCGTCGGCGGATTGATCGGCGCCATCGTGCTCGGTGTCCTTCAGGATGGCTTCACTCTGCAGGGCATCAACGCCTTCCTGTTCGACGGCATCATCGGCGCCGCGATCCTCATCGCCATGGTCGTCAATATCCGCCTCGGCCGCTTGCAGCGGAGCCACCTCAGATGAGCGGTAACGGAGCGGCCGAGGCGATCCGCGCCGAAGGCATCGTCAAGCGCTTCGGCAGTATCGTCGCCCTGAACGGCGTTTCCATTCACGTCAATCGCGGCGAGATGCTCGGCATCCTCGGTGATAACGGGGCCGGCAAATCGACGCTGATCAAGTGTCTGACCGGATTCCACCAGCCCGACTCGGGCCGCATCTTCGTCGACGGCGGAGAGGTCGTGCTCGACTCGGTCGATCGCGCCCGCAGCTTCGGGATCGAGTGCGTCTATCAGGATCTGGCGCTCGTCAACACTCTCTCGGTCTATCACAACATGTTCCTCAACCGGGAACTGCGCAAACGTCCATTCGGCCTGCTCGATCACGCCGAGATGCGCAGGCGGACGGCGGATGCGCTCAACGAGATCGGGGTCGGCGTTCCATCCGTGGAGGAGGAGGTGGCGCGGCTCTCCGGTGGCCAGCGCCAGGCCATCGCGGTGGCCCGCGCAGTCTATTCCAACGCGCGCATCCTCCTGCTCGACGAACCGCTGGCCGCCATGGGCGCCCGCGAATCCGGGCTGATCATCGATCTCATCGAGCGGCTGCGTGCCCGCGGCGACATCGCCATGATCATGATCGCCCACAACTATGCGCAGACACTCGATGTCTGCGACCGCGTGGTTCTCGTCCAGCACGGTGAAATCACTTTCGAGGGCCACTCGGCCGAAACCTCGGTCGAGGAGCTGCTCGAGATCGTCCGCCGCGAATACCGAGCCGCGCGACGCGCCTCCTAATCCTGTCGGGGATATTCCATGACCGAAGACAAGCGTGCGATCTATCCGAGCCTCAAGAACCGCGTCGTCCTCGTCACCGGCGGCGCGAGCGGCATCGGTGCGGCGCACGTCGAGGGCTTCTGCCGCCAGGGCTCCAAGGTCGCGTTCGTCGATATCGAGGAAACGGCCGCCAAGGCTCTCGGGGAAAAGATCGCGGGCCTTGGCTACCCCGCGCCGCTCTTCCGCCGCGTCGATCTCATCGACATCCCGGCCTTGCAGGCGGCCATCGGCGAAATTGCCCGCACGCTCGGCCCGATCACCGTGCTCGTCAATAATGCCGCCAACGATCAGCGCCACCGTGTCGAGGACGTCACGGTCGAATACTGGGACGAGCGTCAGCGCGTGAACCTGCGCCATCAGTTCTTTGCTGCGCAGGCCATCTGGCCGATCATGCGCGCTGCCGGTGGCGGCTCGATCATCAATTTCGGCTCCTGTAGCTGGCACCGCAAGACCGGTGGCATGCCTGCCTACACAACCGCCAAGGCGGGAGTCGAGGGCCTCACGCGCGGCCTCGCGCGCGACTTCGGCCCCGACAAAATCCGCGTCAACTGCGTGATTCCAGGCTGGATCATGACGGAGCGCCAGATGCGCCTCTGGCTGACGCCCGAGGCTGAGGTCGATCTCATCAAGGAACAATGCCTGAAAACCAAGCTCGCACCGGAAGACGTCGCCAACGTCGTGCTCTGGCTTGCTTCCGATGATTCGCGCATGTGCAGCGCCCAGAATTTCGTCATCGACGGCGGCCTGACCTGACATTCTCGCCGCTGCCCACGCGTGCCGGACACGCGCCGCCAGGGCAACGCATCCCGAGAGCCCGCGATGTCTGCCCGTCCTCCGCCGCCTCGTCGCGCTCCTCGCCGCCTTCCTCCTCGCCGGTTGCGCCGCCGCGCCCCTGCCGCCTGACCCCGGCCCGAAAGACGAAACCATCGCCGTGATCGGCCGCGGCTGGCATACGGAGCTTGGCCTGCCCGTCGCACCCCTGCGCCCGCCGCTCGCCCGGCTTGCCGCTCGGTTCCCCGGCGCCGCCACCCTCACCTTCGGCTTCGGAGACCGTGCCTTCGTGCTCGCCCGCCACCGTGGCTTCGGCGACGCCCTGGGCGCGCTCTTCCCCAACCCCGGCCTCGTTCTGCTCACCGTGCTCGCAACCTCATCCACGGCAGCGTTCGGAGCAGATCGCGTCGTCCTCTTGCACGTCTCGCACGCCGGGTTCGACGGCATCGCAGCGTTCATCTGGAAGAGCCTCGCAACGGAATGGGACGAACCGCCGGAGCCCTACGGCCCCGGCCCCTATCCCGGCAGCCTCTTCTACGCGTCAAGCATTTCCTACGATGCGTTCTATACCTGCAACACCTGGGTCGCAGAGGCACTCCGGGCCGGCGGTGTTCCGATTCAGGCAGACGGCGTGCTGTTCGCTTCCGAGATCATGCGCCAAGCACGCCGCGTTGCCGCCTCGCGCTGACTGAAGCCGATCGCGTGGCCCCGCGCCGCACCCTCAGCAGGGTGGCGCCGCTCCGTTCGGACAGGTCGCCGGCGCGCTGTTCTGCGGAACCACCACCGTCGTGTTCGATTTCGGCGGCGCCGGATTGCTGCTGCTCAGGCTGATGCAACCGGCGAGCAGAAGCGGGACCAGAATCACGGGCAGAAGCCGGGGTACCAAACGCATGATCCCTCCTCGGGTCCGTGCAGCCTGCATCTCCTCTAGCTGTCTTCTTCGGCGAACGCCAGCGCGATGCGGCCACCCCGGAAACGCGCGGTCGAATCGGGCCAGAATCGCTTCAGACGAAAGCGCGAGCGGAAAAGCGCCCACCCACTCTTCAGAAGCTCGAGATCGAGACTTCCTGGCTGGTCAGGAACTCGAGCAGCGCCGGCTGTCCGCGCTCGGTCGCGGCAATGCCGCGCTTGATCGCGGGCACGA
>Ga0335075_10012958_pt1 | contig 12572 bp, 11 predicted proteins | sample Lox_Sample_24_FD_206723 | JGI IMG/M metagenome (GOLD analysis project Ga0335075, IMG submission 206723) | Soil microbial communities from Loxahatchee National Wildlife Refuge, Florida, United States - Lox_Sample_2.4 | ecosystem: Environmental > Terrestrial > Soil > Wetlands | place: USA... | reverse complement strand
GATCCCGGACCTGCTGGACCGCATCGCTGAGCTGGAGGACCTGCGGCTGCGCGCGCTGGCTGACCTGGATAACCTGCGCAAGCGCTGCGCCAGCCAGGTCAGCCAGGCCGAGCAGCAGACCAGGGCTGCGGTGGCCCGGGAATGGCTGCCGGTCATCGACAACCTGGACCGCGCCCTGGCCCACGCCCAGGCGGATCCGGACGCCGTCATCGAGGGTGTGCGGCAGGTCCGGGAGCAGGCCATCGGCGTGCTGGCCCGGCTCGGCTACCCGCGCCGTGACGACCTCGGGGCGATGTTCGATCCGGCCCGGCACGAGGCGGTGGCCACCCGGTCCGGCTCCAGCGCCCGGGACGGCTCGGTGGTGGAGGTCATCCAGCCCGGGTACGGCGAACGGGACCACCAGCTGCGGCCTGCGCAGGTGGTGGTGGCCAGGTCGGGCTGATGGCTGACGGCCAGGACTTCTACCAGATCCTGGGCGTGCCGAGGAACGCCAGCCAGGACGAGATCCAGCGCGCCTACCGCAAGCTGGCCCGCCAGTACCACCCGGACGTCAACCACGACCCGGGCGCCGAGGACCGGTTCAAGGACGTCTCGGAGGCCTACAACGTGCTGTCCGATCCGCAGACCCGGCGCCGCTACGACGCGTTCGGCGCGGACTTCCGCCAGGTTCCCGAGGACGTGGACCCGGAGACCTGGCGGCGCGGCCGGGCCCGGGCCAGCGCGGGGGCCGGTGCCCGCGGGGCGGCTGGGGCCGGCTCGGCCCGGGCGGGCCGGGGGACCGGTGGGTTCAGTTTCGGTGGCGGCGACATCGACATCGAGGACCTGCTCGGCGGGTTCTTCGGCGGCCGGTCAGGCCGCGGCTGGGGCCCGATCCGCGGTGCCGACCAGGAGACCGAGCTCGAGGTCACGGTCGAGGAGGCATACCACGGAACCCGCCGGTCGATCACCCTGTCCGGCGACGGGGCCCGCGCGACCCTGGACGTGAACGTGCCGCCCGGCGTGACCGACGGGCAGCGGATCCGGCTGGCTGGCCAGGGCGGCCGCGGCACCGACGGGGCGGCCAACGGCGACCTGTACCTCATCGTCCGCATTGCGCCGCATCCCAGGTACCGGCTCGACGGGCGTGACCTCCACGTCGACCTGCTGCTCGCACCGTGGGAAGCCGCCCTGGGCACGTCGGTAGCCGTGGACACCCCGGGCGGCGAGGCCAAGATCAAAGTCCCGTCCGGTACCTCCACCGGGCGGCGGCTCCGGCTCCGCGGCCGCGGCCTGCCCAACCCCCGGGGCAAGCCCGGTGACCTGTTCGCCGAGGCCAAGATCATGGTGCCCGCTCGCCCCTCCCGGGCTGAGCGGCGGCTGTTCGAGCAGCTCGCGGCCGAGTCTGACTTCGACCCGAGGCGGCAGCCATGAGCCACGCCATGGTCCGGGTCCCGGCGTCCCGGCTCAGCCTGGACGAGTTCGCCGCCCTGGCTGGCCTGCACCCGGATCTGATCCGCCGGCTGGTCGCCCTCGGCATCGTCGAGGCCCGCTACAGCTCGGCGGGCGAGCTGCGGTTCTCCCGTAGCCAGCTGGCCGTGGTGGCCCGGATGCAGCGGCTCCGCGCGGGCTTTGGGCTCAACTACGCCGCCGTCGCGCTGGTAACCGATCTGCTCGACCGGATCACGGTACTCGAAGCAGCCCTGCGGGGCTCCCGACGGCCAGGACGGTAACCAATGGACCCGAATCACCTGACCCAGAAGTCGCAGGAAGCGCTGCACGACGCGCAAACCAAGGCGCTCCGCTTCGGCCATACCGAGGTGGACGGCGAGCACCTGCTCCTCGCGCTGCTCGACCAGGCCGAGGGCATCGCCCCCCGGCTGCTCAGCCAGGCCGGCGCGGACCCGGACCAGCTGCGCCAGGCGGTGGAAGCGGAGCTGGCCCGGCGGCCCCGGGTCAGCGGCCCGGGAGCCAGCCCAGGGCAGATCATGGTCACCCAGCGGCTGTCCCGGCTGCTCGATGCGGCCGAGCAGGAGGCCGGCCGGCTCAAGGACGAGTACGTCTCGGTCGAGCACCTGCTGCTGGCCCTGCTGGCCGAGGGCCCGGCCACCCCGGCCGGCCGCCTGCTCCAGCAGGAGGGCGTGACCAGGGACAGGTTCCTGGAGGCACTGACCAAGATCCGCGGCAATCAGCGGGTCACCTCGGCCATGCCCGAAGTCGCCTACGAGGCGCTGGCCAAGTACGGCACCGACCTGGTGGCCGCTGCGGCCAGTGGCCGGCTCGACCCGGTCATCGGCCGGGACGCTGAGATCAGGCGGGTCATCCAGATCCTGTCCCGGAAGACCAAGAACAACCCGGTGCTGATCGGCGACCCCGGCGTCGGCAAGACCGCCATCGTGGAGGGCCTGGCCCAGCGCATCACCCGGGGCGACGTCCCGGAGGGGCTGCGCGACCGGACGATCTTCGCCCTGGACATGAGCGCCCTGGTGGCCGGCGCGAAATACCGTGGCGAGTTCGAGGAGCGGCTGCAGGCCGTGCTGAGCGAGGTGCGCGCCGCGGAGGGCCGCATTCTGCTGTTCGTGGACGAACTGCACAACGTGGTCGGCGCCGGGGCGGCCGAGGGCGCCATGGACGCGGGCAACATGCTCAAGCCGATGCTGGCCCGCGGCGAGCTGCACATGATCGGCGCCACCACGCTGGACGAGTACCGCAAGCGGATCGAGAAAGACGCCGCCCTGGAACGCCGGTTCCAGCCGGTCATGGTGGACGAGCCATCCGAGGAGGACGCCATCTCCATCCTGCGCGGCCTGCGCGAGCGGCTCGAGGTGTTCCACGGCGTGAAGATCGCGGACAGCGCGCTGGTCGCCGCGGTCACCCTCAGCCACCGGTACATCTCGGACCGGTTCCTGCCGGACAAGGCCATCGACCTGGTCGATGAGGCCTGCGCGATGATCCGGACCGAGATCGACTCCATGCCCGCCGAGCTGGACGAGCTGACCCGGCGGGTGATGCGGCTGGAGATCGAGGAGGCCGCGCTGGCCAAGGAGAGCGACCCGGCCAGCCACGCCCGGCTGAATGACCTGCGCCGGGAACTGGCCGACCTGCGTGCGCAGGCCGACGCGCTGCGAGCGCAGTGGGAGGCCGAGCGGCAGACGCTGCGCCGGATCCAGGCCCTCCGTGGGGAGATCGAACAGGTTCGCCAGCAGGCCGAGCTGGCCGAGCGCAACTATGACCTGAGCGCCGCCGCCGAGCTGCGTATGGGCAAGCTGCCCGACCTGGAGCGGCGGCTGCACGCCGAGGAGGAGCAGCTGGCCTCCCGGCAGGGCGGTACCCGGTTGCTGCGCGAGGTGGTCACCGAGGACGAGATAGCGGCCATCGTGTCCCGGTGGACCGGCATCCCCGTCAGCCGCCTGCAGGAGGGCGAGCGGGAGAAGCTGCTCCGGCTGGACGAGATCCTGCACGAGCGGGTGGTGGGCCAGGACGAGGCCGTGCAGCTGGTCGCCGACGCGATCATCCGGGCCCGGTCCGGCATCAAGGATCCGCGCCGGCCGATCGGGTCGTTCATCTTCCTCGGCCCCACCGGCGTGGGCAAGACCGAGCTGGCCAAGTCGCTGGCCGCGGCCTTGTTCGACACCGAGGAGAACATGGTCCGCATTGACATGAGCGAGTACCAGGAACGGCACACCGTCAGCCGCCTGGTCGGCGCGCCGCCAGGCTACGTCGGCTACGAGGAGGGCGGCCAGCTGACCGAGGCGGTGCGCCGCAAGCCGTACTCGGTGGTGCTGTTCGACGAGGTGGAGAAGGCCCACTCCGATGTGTTCAACACGCTGCTCCAGGTGCTGGACGACGGGCGGCTGACCGATGCGCAGGGGCGCACGGTCGACTTCCGTAACACGGTCATCATCATGACCTCCAACATCGGCTCGCAGTACCTGGTGCAGGACGCGGTGGCGGGCGGCGAGATCAAGCCCGACGTGCGGGAACTGGTGCTGGGCGAGATGCGCGGCCACTTCCGGCCCGAGTTCCTCAACCGGCTGGACGACATCGTGCTGTTCAAACCGCTCACCGAGACCGAGATCGAGCACATCGTGGACCTCATGCTCGATGACGTGCGGGCCAGGCTGGCCGACCGGCAGATGATGCTCGAAGTCAGCGAGGACGCGCGGCGATTTATCGCCGAGCAGGGCTTCGATCCCGTGTACGGGGCGCGGCCGCTGCGCCGGTTCATCGCCCGTGAGGTGGAGACCCGGATCGGCCGTGCGCTGCTCGAGGGCGACATCCGGGACGGCGCGGTGATCCAGGTTCGCTACACGGACGGCGAGCTGACCGTCAGCTATGAGAACCCGTCATGAGCGCGCAGACTCACCCGGTCACCTCGGCTCAGCTGGTCACCTGCCCGCACTGCGGGCGGCGGAACCGGGTCCCGGCCGCGGCCGCGGGTATACCGCGCTGCGGCAACTGCCACCGTCCGCTGCCCTGGATCGTGGACGCCGATGACGACTCGTTCGCGGAGATCGCGGAGGCCGCATCGCTGCCTGTCGTCGTCGACATGTGGGCGCCATGGTGCGGCCCGTGCCGGATGGTGAGCCCCGCCCTCACCAAGGTCGCCACCGAACTGGCCGGCCGGGTGAAGCTGGTCAAGGTCAACGTGGACGAGTCACCCCGGCTGCAGCAGCGCTTCTCCGTGCAGGCCATCCCGACCCTGCTGGTGCTGAGGCACGGCCAGGTGATGGCTCAGCAGGCCGGTGCCCTGCCGCTGGCCAGCCTGCGGGCGTGGGTGGAGCAGGAGATCCGGGAATGACCGGCACGAAAGTGCTCCTGTCCCGGTGGCAGTTCGGCATCACGATCACCTACCATTTCCTGTTCGTGCCGCTGACCATCGGCCTGGCGTTTCTCGTCGCGGTGATGCAGGTCCTCGCCTACCGGACCAAGAATGAGGAGTGGGAACGGCTGACCCAGTTCTTCGGCACGCTGTTTCTCATCAATTTCGCGATGGGCATCGTCACCGGGATCGTGCAGGAATTCCAGTTCGGCATGAACTGGTCGAACTACTCGGTGTTCGTAGGCAACATCTTTGGCGCGCCGCTGGCCATGGAAGGGCTGCTCGCGTTCTTCGTCGAGTCGACGTTCGTCGGGCTGTGGATCTTCGGCCGGAACCGGCTGCCCCCGCTGCTCCACACGCTGTCCATCTGCATCGTCTGCCTGGGCAGCATCGTGTCCGCGTTCTTCATCCTGACCGCCAATGCCTGGATGCAGCACCCGGTCGGGTATCACATCGTCGGGCACGGCGCGGGGCGGAAGGCGGAGTTGACCAACTTCTGGGCCGTGCTGCGGAACTCCACGCTGTGGGCCGAGTTCTCGCACACCGTGCTGGCTGCGTTCGTGACCGGCGCGATGGTCGTGCTCGGCGTCTCCGGCTGGCAGTTGCTGCGGCGGAACACGAACGTGACCGCGTTCACCCGGTCGGCCCGGCTGAGCGCCGCAGTGGCGCTGGTCTGCGTGGTGCTGGTCATCGTCACCGGCGACATCCAGGCCCGGCTGATGGACACCCAGCAGCCGATGAAGATGGCCGCTGCCGAGGCGGTGTACCAGACACGTAACGGTGCCAGCTTCTCGCTTATCACCATCGGGAACCTGTCCGGCCAGCCCATCTTCCAGATCCGCGTCCCGCATCTGCTCAGCCTGATCGCCACGTTGTCCTGGAACGGCCGGGTCACCGGGATCACCGGGGCGCAGCACGCCGAGGCGCTGAAGTATGGGCCGGGCAGTTACGTGCCGGTGCTGTGGGTCACCTACTGGGGCTTCCGGATCATGGTGGGGCTTGGTTTCCTGATCCTGTTCGCGTCGGCGTGGGCGCTGTGGCGATCCCGGCGCGGCGCGAATAGGCCGTTCGAGCTGGGCCGGTGGACGCTGTGGGTGCTGGTCGGCTGCGTCGCCGCGCCGTTCCTGGCCAACACGGCCGGGTGGATCTTCACCGAGATGGGCCGCCAGCCGTGGATCGTGTACGGCCTGATGAAAACCGGGCTGGCCGCGTCACCCAGCGTATCGACCGGCTATGTGATCGCCACCCTGGCCGGCTTCACCCTGCTCTATACCGTGCTTGGGGTCATCGACCTGGGGCTGATGGCCAGGTATGCCCGGCGGGACCTCGGTGACGGCGGGGAGCCCGAGCCAGCCGGCCGGGAACGCGAAGACGTGCTCATCTACTGAGGAGGCGGGTGGTGAGCGGACCGGTAGCCAGCCTGAACACAGCCTGGTTCGCGGTGCTGGGATTCCTGTGGACCGGCTACTTCGTGCTGGAGGGCTTCGACTTCGGTGTCGGCGTGCTCAGCCTGGTCCTCGGCCGGGACGACATCGACCGGCGGATGGCCCGGACGGCCATCGGCCCGTGGTGGGACGGCAACGAGGTGTGGCTGATCGTGGCGGCCGGCGCCACCTTTGCCGCGTTCCCGCTCTGGTACGCCGCCATGTTCAGCGGCTTCTACCTGGCGCTGTTCATCGTGCTGGTCGCGCTGATCGTGCGCGGGGTGAGTTTCGAGTTCCGCGGCAAACGGGACGGCGCCCGGTGGCAGGCCGGCTGGGACTGGGCGCTGGCCGTAGGCAGTCTCATCCCCGCCTTCGCCTGGGGCGTGGCGTTCACCGACCTGGTGCACGGCCTGCCGCTATCGGGGTCCGGGCTGTACCTGGGCAGCTTCTGGGGCCTGCTGGCCCCGGTCGCGGTGGTCGGCGGGCTGGCCAGCCTGGCCATGTTCCTCACCCACGGCGCCGCCTTCCTGACCCTGAAGACCACCGGGCCACTGGCCGCCCGGGCCCGCCGGGCCGCCATGTGGCTCTGCTGCCCGGCCGCCGCGCTGGTGGCCGGCACCGCCGCCTGGCTGGCCGTAGCGGGCTCGCACAGCCCAGGCGGTCTGCCCACCGCAATACCGCTCGCGCTGGCCGGCGGGTGCGCGCTGGCCTTCACTGGGTCCGGGCTGCTGGTCTGGGCCGGCCGGGCCTATGCCGCGTTCGGGCTCAGCGCGCTGGGCATCGTCGCGGCCAGCGCCGCCGTGTTCACCGCGCTGTTCCCCCGGGTCATGGTGTCCACCGGCCCGGGCCCATCGCTGACCATCTGGAGCGCCGCCTCAGCCAACCGGACCCTGATCGTGATGACCATCGTCGCAGCCATCTTCGTACCGCTGGTGCTGGCCTACCAGGGCTGGAGCTACTGGGTGTTCCGCCAGCGGCTGACCCGGCCCACCGGGTCCGCCAGCCCGTCCTCCTCATCGCGGGAGAACGTGACCCGCAGGTGATTGAACTCAACCGGTGGGCGATGCGGCAGCTGCCCGGCAACGCCCGCCTGGAGATCATCAGATGCATCGCACTGTTCGAAGAGCCCGGGGCGCTGGAGCAGTCGCCCGGCTGGCCAGGGAATGGCTTCGCCAGCACCTGCGGCCGGTGCCCCCGGCCAACCGCCACTAAGGGGGCAACGAGGATGGTTGACACCGGATTCTCGTCTTTCAGTACCACCGTGGACAAGACCAACCGGGTCCTGAAGAGCATTGAGCAGCGGCATGGCTGGACGAAAGAGCGCCGGAACCAGTCCTACGGAGCACTGCGCGCGGTTTTGCACGGCCTGCGCGACCGGCTCACCGTCGAGGAGACCGCGCACCTTGCTGCCCAGCTGCCCATGCTGATCCGCGGTGTGTACTACACCGGCTGGGATCCCAGCCGGGTGCCGGTCAAGATGCACCGGGACGAGTTCCTGGCGCGGGTGCGGCGAGAGTTTCCCTATGAGGTGCAGGGCGGCATAGAACCGCTGGTCGATACCGTCCTCGAGAGTCTGCGACTCCATATCACCGACGGCGAATGGCGGGAGGTTAAGTCCATGCTGCCCAAGGACCTGGCCACAGTCCTGCCTTAACACTGCGTTCGCTCACAGGGCAGCGGCCGGCCTGCACCATCACCCACCTGGAGCGCATGACGCTGCCCAAGGCCCCGAAGTTCATCGGCCCGGCCCATCATGGGCAGCGCGACCACGCCCGCGTGCCGTCCCCGGCGGCGCTAGGCCGCGCGGCGGGCCCGGGCGGCGTCACGGCGGTGGAACGCCAGAGTACGGACGTCCTGTCGCCAGCTGGGGACGATGGCGGCCAGTGTCAGGTAGCCGCCAATGGCGACGGCCACCCAGGTGGCGAGTGCGGCAAGCAAGGCCGCGCCGAGCGGGATCCGGGCCGTACTGGCCGCCGCGACCCCCGCGAAGCCGATGAGCGCGATGGCACCGGGCACCGCGCCCTCCACTTCGGTCACGGCCGGCCCACGGCCCTCATGCCGCTCGATGATGGTCAGCGTGGCCGGCAGCACGGCTGGCGCGGCCAGCATCACCCCACCGGCCGCCTTCCCGGCCAGCACGCCGATCAGCCCGGCCACCACGGAGATGGTGGCGCCGAAGGCGAAACGAACGACGAGAGCAGGCAGCGGGATCTCGCGTAGTGCCCCGACATCGACGGCGAACAGTCGGCCGGGCGCGACGCCGGTGCTGCGGCTGGTATCCGCCTGCCGCCCGGCCTGCCTGCCCGGCTGTCGTCCGGCCTGGCCGCCCACTGGCAGGCCGGACGGGGATCGGGCACTTGCCGCGCCTGCCACCGGAAGCGCGATGGCGCCGCCGACCGTGAGCCAGACGGTCCAGAGCACGGCCGAACCCCAGACAGTGCCCCAGCGGCGTACGGCCGGTATCGCGGCCGTGCACGCCACCGCTAGGGCGACCGCGCCGGCGATCATCCCGGTGGCGGAGACCCGGGCCGAGGCTTCCCCCTCAGCCAAGGCGATCACGAGCAGATTACCCAGCGCAACCGCGGGAGAGGCGCCGAAGATGCCTGCGAACCGCTTGGGCTGCAGCAGCTCGCCGAGCACTGCGAACAGGGCGACGAAGAGACCCCCGTTGATCGCCTTGACGCAGATGAGCAGTGCAGTGGGCATGAGATGACTTCCCTTGCTGGGTACGCCATTAACCACCAGCCAAGCGGTTAAACCTCGGGCGGCGCTCATCGGCGCATTGCTGGCAAGACTGCGGATCCAGTCACCGCACGGCTGCCTTTCAGATGCCACCTGGGCAAATTCTTCTTCTCCGGGCACTGTGACTCTTGCCGCCTAGGTCGTCACCCGGCTCCTGTGAGCGGTCAGCCAGGCTGTGACCGTTGCCGTGTTTGCGGGTGGTCACTGCGCTGCAGGCTCCCGGCATCCAAGATCCACTCCCGGGACCGCGCCGGTCATACACAGGTGGGGTTCGCGGATCGCGCCGGCTGGCACGGGTCGTTGCGCCGGATAGCGCCGGCGAGCCTGCGTGTTGCGCCGCTCAGGCGCCGGGCTGCGCCATGGCGCAGCGTGGCGCAGCGCCCGGCTATGAGCCAGCACTTCTCAGCGGGCGGATGCGTGCTTGGCTGGGTCAGCCATGGTGTTGAGCTGCGTATCCGGCTGATAGGTGTAAGCGGCCTCGCGTACCGTCTCATGGGACTCCAGCGCGGCACCGAGCCCGCCGCCCAGCGTCGCGATTGAGGTGGCTAGCCAGGCGAGCCTGATCTGGTCGGCCACGCCCGCCGGATGGCCGAGCTGCATGCTGAGCAGATCTCCTGGTATCAGCAGCAGCGCGGCGACGAGCATCGCGGCGAAGAGGGCGAGGTAGAGCACGGCCACGCCGATGCCGACCGTGGCCGTGGTGACTATGTTGAACAAGATGACCTGCTCGCGCGCGCCCGGGTGCGGGCTGCGCTCCCACAGTCCGGTTGCGATCACGATGGTCACGCAGGTGGCGGCCACCGAGCCAACCGTGATAACAGCGAGCCGCACCGGCCCGAGGTAATAAGCGAGCCGCCAGATGTCGCTGGTCACCAGGGCGAACACGCCGGCTGCGACGGCCGCGGCCAGCGCCCGGATCAGCCCGAGCGCGAGCCGCCACGGGCGGTTGGCCCGGAGCATGCCCAGCAACAGCCAGACATTGCCGGTGAAGACGCGCGCGGCAAAGCCCACGTCATTCTCTCCGTGCTCGATCCGCCTGCCCAGTTCGGCCATCCGCCGGGTCACGGCACCGGCGAGTGGGCGGCGGCGCCGCCCGGCGGCATCTGAGGCCGGCGCGATGTCGCCGAGCATGTGCCCGATCAGGCGGACGATCGCCTCGGCGGCGCGCTTGCGCACCGCGACCGGGCCGAGCGCGGGCATGGACAGCACGGCAACCCGGTGGGTCGGGCTGACATGGGCGATCACCGGCCGCCTGGCGGTCTGCAGCGGGAGGTCGGTAACGCACACCACGAGCGCCCAGCCGCGGGCCAGAAGCATGCGGCGCCCCGCCGAGATCAGCGAGCTGAGGTCGGTAGGCGGTTCAACCAGCCGGTCCGAGACGAATTCAACTTTCCACCGGGCCCCCGGCAGCTGCGCGGCTAGCCGGTCAGCGATGTCCGGCAGCAGGCTCTCCGTCAATTCCGAAGCAGGTCCTGGCGATGCCAGCAAGCCGACCACCAGGTCCGGCTGCTGCGAAGTGGCGGGAAAGCTCGCCGCAGATGTCTCTACCTTGCCCTCCGCTCACGTACGCCTGGCGATCCGGGATCGCCAGGAGATAACGAACGGTTGCGGGCTACTGCTTGCGCCCGCTGAACTGCCCGTTCAGCGTCGGCTACGCATCCAGGGTAGCGGTACGCAGCAGGCCTGCACCTGGCAGGATGCATAGCCCGCGAGGTCGCTCGCCGCGTCCTCCAATGCTGCGTAGATGCTGAAGTCGTCGGGGATGGCCTCGCCGTAGGGGCGCCACCAGCCGTCCGCCCGGGTCTGCGCGCCCAGCCCGGCCAGTGCCCGGGTCAGGCCGGGTGTAGCGCCGTAGGCCCGCGTACATGGCCAGTAGGTCCAGGTCACTGCCGGAGGTTGCCTCGCCGCGGGCCACCAAGCCGAAGAGCCGGATGTTGCGCACGCCGAAGCGCTCGCCGAGCCGTGTGATCAAATCGCGGTGAGCACGCACCTCGTCCAGCGTGACGGCACGCCGCGAAGCCTCAACCCTCACGTGCCTACCTCCAGTCACCTCAAGAATAGAGAAGCTGGACCCAGACGCCTACGTGATCCACGGCGAACCCATGTGCTTGCGAGGTTCGGCAGGCCGGAATTCAGTTGCGTCCGGCAAGGTGGTGTACCGACGGGCCTGGTGACGGGCGTGGCGTAGGTGCATAAGGCGGTCACCGCGTGATCCTTTGGAAGACCTCTCACAGTGCTTCTGAAGGAGACATCACGGTGACCGCCCCTAGCAGTATCGACCCTGCCCGCTTCCTGCACGACCAGCTGGAGTCCGCGTCGCCGGATCTGCTGCGCTCGATGCTGGCCACGTTCATCAACGCACTGATGTCCGCCGAGGCCGACGCGGTCTGCGGCGCCCCCTATGGCCTGCCGGGACCGGAGCGGGTCAACGTCCGCAACGGCTACCGGCACCGCGACTTCGACACCCGGGCCGGGACGCTAGATGTGGCGATCCCGAAGCTCCGCTCGGGGTCGTATTTCCCGGACTGGCTGCTCGAGCGCCGCCGCCGGGCCGAGGCGGCGCTGACCAGCGTGGTGGCGACCTGCTACCTGCTCGGGGTGTCGACCCGGCGGATGGAGAAGCTCGTGGAGACCCTCGGGATCACGCGGCTGTCGCGGTCGCAGGTCAGCGAGATGGCCCGTGATCTGGATGAGCAGGTGGAGGCGTTCCGGACCCGGCCGCTGGACGCCGGGCCCTATACCTTCGTGGCCGCGGACGCGCTGGTGCTCAAGGTCCGCGAAGGCGGGCGGGTGGTGAACGTGCATGCTCTGCTGGCCACCGGGGTGAACGCCGACGGCCACCGGGAGATCCTGGGCCTGCAGGTCACCTCGGCTGAGGATGGTGCGGGGTGGCTGGCGTTCTTCCGGGACCTGACCGCCCGCGGCCTGGCCGGTGTGGCCCTGGTTACCAGCGATGCGCACCGCGGCTTGGTCGAGGCCATCGGCGCCACCCTGCCCGGCGCTGCGTGGCAGCGGTGCCGGACGCACTACGCCGCGAACTTGATGTCCGCCACCCCGAAGGCGTCCTGGCCGTGGGTCAAGACACTGCTGCACTCGGTCTATGACCAACCCGACGCCGCCTCGGTGCACGCCCAGTACGACCGCCTCGTCGACGCCGTCGCCGGCAAGCTCCCCAAAGTCGCTGAGCACCTGGACGCGGCCCGGCCCGATGTGCTGGCGTTCACATCCTTCCCGAAGGAACTCTGGCGGCAGATCTGGTCCAACAACCCCCAAGAGCGGCTGAACCGGGAGATCCGCCGCCGCACCGACGTCGTGGGGATCTTCCCCGGCCGCGACGCCCTCATCCGCCTCGTCGGCGCCGTCCTGGCCGAACAGCACGACGAATGGACTGAAGGCCGCCGCTACCTCGGCCTCGACGTCCTCGCCCGCTCCCGCATCACTCTGGCCCAGGCGGCCAGCACCAGCACGGAGGTGAACCCAGCCAGCGACCTCCAGGCGCTCAGCGCCTAACCGACAACAAAGGATCACGCGCTAACCGCGAAACACCACGCCCCGGGACTTGACCGCCGCCTCCTCAGTATGACCGGCCGCTGACCCTCTACCGCCCC